>Ga0315291_10007978_pt1 | contig 13035 bp, 11 predicted proteins | sample YL17G12_20_MG_FD_203070 | JGI IMG/M metagenome (GOLD analysis project Ga0315291, IMG submission 203070) | Sediment microbial communities from Yellowstone Lake, YNP, Wyoming, USA - YL17G12_20 | ecosystem: Environmental > Aquatic > Freshwater > Lake > Sediment | place: USA: Wyoming | collected... | reverse complement strand
GCACACCCAAAGCGATAGGCAGGTCGTATGCAGGACCTTCCTTGCGCACCGAAGCAGGGGCTAAATTGACGATAATACGCTTGCGGGGGAATTCGATACCGGCGTTCTTGACGGCAGCTTGAACACGCTCGCGGCTCTCCTGAACGGCTGCATCAGGCAGACCGACGATGGTCATGCCCGGCAAACCCAAACCGGTATCCACTTCAACCTCTACCACCACACCTTCTAAACCTATAACGGCGCAGGAAAAGACTCGCGCTAGCATAGGGATAGTTTAGGACGGATTGACTGAAAAGTCAACCAGGATCCGAAATACTAATTTGTGGGTATCAAGTAATTGAAATTGCAATTACTAGAGTGTTAATCTAGCTTAGGTACATGCAGTAACCATATCAATGTCATCGTTAATGTATTGGATGACCTGGGTAACAGCATTAATGCGTGAGGCTTTAGTGATTGACTTCACGAGGGCACAGTACCACTTTTGGCTGTGGACCATCTTGGGAATACATTACATCGCAACAGCCACTCTCAGCCACCTACCGGAGCATCAGCAGAGGCAAGTCGGCTCAATCGAGTTGTTAGGCGGCATGATGACTTTGTGTGTTCTTCCCAATACTATCTTTGATTCTGGGTCATTTTCGACGTTTGGTCGTGCGTTATAAGCGACTGGTCACAATGTACTCAGGTTTGTTTCATCTGGCTTACATAATGCTAACTCAGAATAGGGTTTTAAATGGGTTTTAGCAAATAGTCTCAGATTTTCGTACCTTTCTTTCTCAAGAAACATTTGTGCGACGTAGTCCATCGATTTTCGCGAGGCGTCTTGTGCCAGCTACTCTCTTCATTTGCTGATAGTACCCTTTCGCGTCACCTTGATCGAGCCAGGCCCGAATTTTCTTGTTCGCTTGATTATTTGCGACAAAGAGAGATAATGCAAAAGTCGCGGTTGTTCCTTGTTCGAAGATGGTGTCTTCCCAGGAGCCATCGTCTTCGGCAAAAAATTCGCGTTCTTTAGGCCAGATGTAGCCGTCGGCTTCGACCGCTAACCAAAGATGGCACCCTGGACTCATGCCTTCCACCCATCCCGAACAGTTTATTGTACTTTCAATAACCTGATTTGGTTTCGGTTCGATTATCTCACCTTTCACCCAATCGATGGCTGAGGATTGTTTAAACAAGCTTTTGCCTGAGATGAAAGGAATCTCCGCAATACATTGAGCGTATTGAGATGCTGCTTCTTTGAGAGCTATCTGATCTAGTTCAAGTTGCATTTCAAGCCCTTCTAACTTTGCATCGCAAACTTGTGCTTTGCCGACGCGAGATGCTATGTCGTTAGACTTATACAAGTTAGCGGCAATGGTGGACAATAATGAAAACAATGCTGCTGTAGCGAATAGGATTCTCCAAGTAAGCGAATTAGGGTCTGCTATGCCAAATGCATCCATTAATGGTTTCCCACCAATAGCTGGTGTTGCAGTTAACGCCGTAGCTATAGCACCACAAATAATATTGAAATTAGTCAGTCGAGTACCAGTGGGCTCAAGATTATCTATAAACCATTTTATGCTGCGACGCTTCTCTCTTATCCTTTTCAAAAGGTTTTCGTGCGTTTCAGAGCTGATCATGGCTTCCTCCTTTGACTTGCGACCTCAACCCAGAAGAGCCGTCTAAATATAGATTCTACGGACTCTTGCTATCTTGCAGATTCGCAGTTTATCGTTATTTCACAGGAAGGATATACTGCCTTTTGACTGCATATCCAATCCGACCTCGATTATTACTTACGGGCTGGAGACAAGAATTTCAGCCTACCCGTCACCATCATTGTCACTCTCCTTTCTGACCATTGCTTTGTCTCTTTTTTTAAGGCTAATGATTTAAGGATTGATGAGGCGGGAAAAATTAAAGACGAACTGTCAGTTTCAGGTGCCATTGCTTTGAGTGTTGTCTCTTTTCTTACATTTTTTAAGTTTCTTTTTCAGCGGGAGGTTTTTCTTTGTCGGAAACGGTTTAGCTTAGTTGCTAACTGGTGGGAAATAAATATGCTATTGTCTATTTGATCACTTTTACAAGAATGCGAACCATATTCTCAGATGGTATATCCTCTAGGCTAAAGCTTTGACTGTAAATCATTTCAACCCAAGTTTCGCCCGTGGCATTGGCTTTCAGGCGCAGTGTATAACGTCCCCCTGCGCCTAAAGCATCACCTTCGAGCTTATACTCAGGCTCGCCCAATGGCTCCAGGATGGTCTTATCCACAGCACTAAGCATCCACGCATAACCGGTTGTCGGATTGCCCGGCAAGCTGATTTCAATCTGATCCCCTATCAGCAGTTCCACTGTACTATTATCCATATTCTCATCCACACGAATAATTTTTGGCTGAGGCGTAGATTTATTACAGGCTGTCAGGAGAAATATGAATGAGGAGCATAGTAAATAAATCAAAAAGATCTTCATCGCCATTTCCTTTTCCGAGTCTGTGTAGAGTTTGGCCTTTCAGGCTGATTGAGGTAAACGATTGACGAGTATGAGAAAGGCCAAACTCCTGGAGATTATATTAAACAGGCAGTCAGAACGGTTAATAACCAAAATTGTCTGTATCGACCCATTCGTTACGTAGAAGGCTCCACCAGTCCACAGCCCCGCCTCTTAATACATAATCATACGGTAACCACCCATAACCACTCGCTCCCCAACTCGTACCCCACGAGTTTCGAATCACCAGCGCGCCTGTGGTAACGGGTGCACTCGGATTGCTGTGCTTGATTTGTATGGCATCGTCAAAACCGACAGCCATCACTGCATGACCACCCCAAATGGCGTCTCCGGCATATGGGAAAGGAATTTTACCTGTCGTTGCTGCTTGGGCAATTGAACTGTACACGGGAAAGCCAAACATAGAAGGCAATCCCGCTAGCAGATATTGCTTAATTCGTGCCAGCAGCACAGTGGGGGTTGTTCCAAGCGAATCAAGGCGATAGTAACTGACTGCTTGGTAGGACTGTCCCAGTATATATACAAAGCTTGAAGGTTCTACATCGAACTGGGGTATGATATAAAGCCAATACTTTTCGGGTGGAACACCGAACAGCACCATTGCCCCCATGGTAGAGCGAATATACGCGCCTGTGTCGCCCACCCAGCCCAGCATATTGCGGGTCACTTTATACAGGAAACGTCGCGAACCATCGAGGTGCTTCCCATATGCGCGGCGTTCGTAATACTCCAGCAAGCCCACTGCTGCATGTGCCGTGCAAGAGCCTAAGTTTCCTTGGTTTTCAATTGGTGAACACCACGCACGCAAGTCCATCGTTGCTGCCAAAGCCCCCTTGGGTGGTTTATTAGCTCCGATTTTAGCCAACATATCCTTGATAGACACCGTTTGGCCAAAAGCCAACTTTTGCTCTGCAATAGTATCGGTTTCGATAGTATAGTCGCGGAAATCCGGGATGTCTGGTAGCCAGCCCATTCCATAATCAAAATTAGTCTCGTCCATCCTATTGCTCCTTCTTCATTACCGATTTTTGTGAAACTGATGTCATGGATCAATTATCAAGTGTCAATCTTAATTTTTGAATTTTTTTCCTCCTGGTATCATTGAGTTGGTAGGTGGTCGATACCACTGCCACTGTTATTGGATTTAGTATGTCCACAACAGATAGAGTAAAGTCAGGCTTCATTGTCGGTGTATGAAACTATGCGGGGGTAATTTATCCGTATCTAAAAGCGATCAAGAAACCGATAAATTTATGGTTAGAAAAATAAAGAGCCGCTGACAGGAGGTCGTCAGCGGCATAATTGCATTGCCATTTTGTATCAAGCCTTGTTATCTAGCTTGACCCCGCGTTTATTGTGTCTTGCTCTGGATTACTTATCTGTATTTTAATTATACATTAAAAACAAATAAAGGTCAAGGATTTTTGCGATACAGATAAAAAAATTCATTTATTCTAGCAGCTTTGGGCTGAGATCCGCCATCCCGCTAACAATATGCGGAGTCCCCCGTGCATTCCAGGAGATAGTTTCCATCAGCCACTACCAGGCATTGAGCGTATCGATCAACCGCACATCCGGCGGAAGCTGGTCAGCCACCGAGTAGATGCGGGTCACATCCAGTGCCTCTTCAATGGTCAGGCGCGGCAGGATGCTCGGCATAGCATGTGCTAATAGGGTCTTACCCGCTCCGGGTGGACCTACCATGAGCATGTTACGTTCGCCTGCAGCTGCATAATCGGCTTGACCATCGCCCTGGTGCTTAGATCACTGAGGGCTTTTTTATTTTACACAGAAATGGAGAATTTTCCAGTGCTCTAGATAAATGAATGAAATGACCCTGATCGAGAATACCATAATAAATTGATCATCACTTGTTGATGGTGAAGCCTCTTGGGGCAGTCGAGACATTGCTGGGCAGTGATATACAGGGCATCCTTCCGCGTTTAGTTATCGAATAGGCATTGGATATTACCCGCATTTACTCAATAATGCGGTTTTGATGCTTCTCAAAGGGAATAGTGTTTTTTGTAACTTGACTTGGCTATTTATTTATGCAATAATATTAGAAACATTTAATGTTAAGTAGGGGTATAAAATATTTTCGAATTCGCTGATTGAACGGTAGATTGAATGAGAAAGCAATAATCCAAAGATTTTAATTAGGGCAAACAGCATAAAGGAGGTGGAAAACATAGCTTGGTTTTGTCCTCATCACAATTTCTCATCACCGCTGAGGTGCGTGAGAAACTTTTCTATTAAACAATAGCAAGTCCTAGATTATGGCAGCTGTCTTGATGCAACAGATTGTAGGTCTTTACACTCCGCGTCAAGACTGTGTGAAGTTTGCCGCCAATTTTAGCAAAGAATGAAAATAGGAGGAATTGAAAATGAAACGGATTAGCAAGTTATTAACACTAATAGTAATTTTGTGCCTACTGCCTATTGTTGCCCCCACCCAACTCGATTATGCGCAGGCTACGTCTGAGTACAACACGCCTTTTCTTACTGACACGGAGTTAGTAGCCAAAGATGCTATGTCTCTATTTTGCATCAGGGGCTTTCTCGCTACGCAAGGCGGATACTTTAAGGATGTGGTTCAGGATGTCGATGGTCTACCTTTCGATATGGCTCTCGAAGTATTCAATACTGCTCAGAAGTACAATATTAACCCCAAGGTGATTTTGGCGACTCTTCAGAAGGAAGACAAGCACATCACCCGACTGACCCGCCCATCCAATACTGGAATGAGTAATATGACGGGTTGTTCCTGGGGCGATACAGCACGTGATCAAATCGCATGCACTGGTGAGAGATTTCGAGCCTACCAGGATGCTCAAGAAGCTGGTGGCACGACCCCAAGCGGCTGGGGAGTTGGCATTACCAAGGAAACTGTGGATCACGTGATGGTAACTCCAGCAACTATGGCCGTAGCTGGGCAATTTACCTATACACCCTATGCTGGGGCACAGTGGGGAGGGGATCAGCCTCAGTGGGGTGGTGTGTATCTTTTCTATGATGCTTGGTACAACAAATTCAACTTTGACTCATACACATGTGGTCTTCCGTCAAAGAATGTGGCTATCATAGATTCTGTGACGGTTAGAAGTGGCGGCGCTTTTCCGACCACAACAGCTGGTCCTACTGGATCGTTTACTGATTTCAACTTTTTCATACTTCCTAGAGGAAATTTAAATCTTGCAGCTTTAGACTCTGGAGGTGTGTGCGGCCAAACTATTTGTGACACAGTTCTTCTAAATGTAGCTAATCCAGGTATGGCGTGTAACATGAATAACCTTACCTTACAACAAAAAACAGACCTGATAAGTTTTGTGAACCTAGGTCGCAAACTGATTATTTACGATAGTGAATGTGTTCCGCAGGATTATTCTTGGCTACCCTATTCATTTACAACATCGAATCCTGGTCAGATGGGAGCTCATGGTACGCTAACGATTGTAGAAGAGAACACCCTCTCTAGCAGCAACCCTGCCAGTCCATATTTTATTGATTCGGTTATGCTCGGTACGCAGACAGATGCAGTGGGTGACATGAATGTAATGCTGACATATGATCCTAACTGGTACCTTGACATGTCGGGTACGAATATTCTTGGAGTTACAGGTCCTGTCCACACTTATGCTTCCCTACCGCCTGGCACGAACAAAGGGTTGATTATTTATAATGGTCTTGATATGGACTATATGTATGGTAACCCATCTCCCAGCTCATCTACACCTGGTGGCAACCTGGCCAAGATATGGCTACAAGAGCTACAACAAGTGTTTAATCCATCCGATCTACCTGGTACGAATCCGGTCGTCGGAATTGGGCTTACGCCACAAAGTGCCACGCTCAATCTCGGCGAGGATCATACCGTTGTTGCTACGTTGACTGACATGCTTGGTGAACCACAGCCGGGTATTTTGGTGACTTTCAACATCACTTCCGGTCCAAACAATGGTGCGGCGGGCGCCTGCAGTTCCAACGCAGATTGCACAACCGATATAAATGGTCAGGTTAGTTTTTCCTATACAGGAACAGGTGGTATTGGTACTGACCAGATCATGGGTTGTTTCACTAATCAAACAGGACAAATCATTTGTTCACAAACTGTGACGGTCGAGTGGATAACTCCTCCTTGCCTCATTGACGAGGTGAATATCGATAATAGTAACTCAAATGGTGTTGTCTCAGGTAAGGTCACAGGATTGACATATTGCGATGCTGTGTTGGAGGTAAAGAATGAACGAAGTTACTGGGTAAATTACGAACTTACTTCTTTTGGTCAGGTGTCCATTACACCAGCTGGTGGTGTCAATAATTTATATGATTTCAATAAACTGCTACCACCAGGCGAGTCAGTGCGTTATCTAGTCACATTTTCAGGACTAAATCAGAGTGTTACTGCATTTCTGGATGTCACCACAACAACAAGTGAGGCAGCAAAGTTCATGAATTTGGTTCAGGCTGAAGTAGATCTAATCTCATTACTAGTACCTGGGTTTGGAACAGGATTTAAAATTGGGATAGAACTTTATCCTGAGTTAGTTAACGCCTTTGGCGCAATGCCACACCTAAATAATGCTGGTAACGCACTATTTTCAAATCCGCCCAACATGACAACATTTATTAAAGAGTCATTGAATGCCGCCAAAGCAGGAGAGTTCAATACACTCGGGTCTACGTTAGCAGAGTTAGGATTAGAGGGTGCTATTGAGGGTTTTAAGTTATTAGCAAAAAGACCTGGCGAAGCATTGAAAGTGATTCAAATTATTTTGCGTAACTGGGGCAATGTATACAATTTGTTGTTTAGTTATCCAGCTGGATTTGTGACATTCGAAACTAGGTGACCCAGGATAAATCACGAATTTCATTTAGTGATCGTTATCAATAATTAGGAGAGACGCGCGGTTAACGCGTCTCTCTTTGGTTGTGAACCGTGCCTTATGTTGGTAAATCTTCAACTTTCTGCTATGAGCGTCTGCATCGCATGGCTCAACATTGAAGGCAATGAGTGAGTATATCTTCTGAGCCAGGCGTATCATTCAGGCGTGTGACCTCGGCATAATCGAGCTTGCCAGCTCTGCATAGATTTTATATAATGAATATGAAAGATTGAATTTCATAAGTAAATGTTAGCACTTAACAAAGGGGAGGACATATGACGAATAGTATTACTCCTAAACCTGATAACTCTTCTCGCAGGGTCGATATTGGCATAATTGCATTGTTGATGTCGTTTGTTTCATTTGTCGACGGTACATTCTTCTTATTATTCTATGTTGCTAGTAGAGGATTTAATATTTGGTATAGTTTTGATTATTTATTTTACATGTCATTAGTATTATGGCCTCTTATCAGTATTGTTGGAATTGTAGTTGGTCTTTATGGTGCTAAAGTTCGCCATAATTTCAAAGCTAAATGGGGGTTTTATATTGAGATAGTCTTGACAATATTTTTTGGGATGTTTTGGAGCCTTCTTGTTTATTATATATTTAATAGTTGAGGGTATGTAGTCTTTGTAAGTTTGTTCCTATCATCCGCCTTGAATCCATAAAACAAATGCACCTGGATTATTGGTCATGCTATCAGAATGTGGGCATGCTCTATCAGGACATCCTAATAGCACCAGCGGTGCAGAATATCTTTAAGGCCGTCACAGCACAGTATACAGTAGAAGAACTAATCACCAAACGTGAACAGGTCAGGGTGAAAGCAGAGGAGGCACTGGCGGCACAGCTAGCTGTCTATCATGTGATCGTAGAGAATTTCAACATCATCAACTTTGATTTCAGCCCCGAGTTCAATGCAGCGATTGAAGCCAAACAGGTTGCTCAGCAACAGGTTGAAACTGCTAAGCAGCTACTTGCTAAGGCTCAGATCGAAGCACAGACAGCAGTAGCTCAGGCACAAGGTCAAGCTGATGCTCAGGCAGCTCTCAAGAACACAGGAGCACTTACGCCAGAGTACCTTGAATATCTTGCTCTTACTAAGTGGAATGGTGTTCTACCGATTGTTACTAGTGGAACCCCATTTATAGATGTAACAGGGTTTACAAAATGAACACCAGAGTCCAGACTGTACTTCTCACATAAGAGATCAACAGGATGAATAGGTTTTCAACTATTCTTCCCCTGCTCGTTTGAAAGGTAGTTATATAGAGGGGGTAAGAAGACCATAAGTGAACATAGGGGGTAATTAACAATTGAACTTCACTTCGCTCGCTTCGCTCGGTGTCGATGACCCAATAGGGCATCGCCTGGACACCTGGGGAGTGGGGGGTATGCTACCATGCAGCCTACTAACCCATGTCGTATTGCATGGATTTCACCAGCCCACCTCTATTGACGTGGGCTTTTTTGATTCTACAAAGAAAGGATGTAACCATGCTCAAAGTTCACATCCTAGATATCTGTTCGTAATTCGGATGCGAATCCCACGATCCCATCGGTTTTGGCAAAGACTGTGAAGCTCGTCACACTTTAGGGGAGCGAATAAGCTGTCAAATTTCCGTTCTGATCGGTGATGTATAACACACCATTGACAACTATGGGGCTTTCCCAATGGATCTGGCCAATGCGGTTGTCAGACCACAACAAGCTGCCGTCAGTCGCATTAAGAGCAGTGATCAGACCGCCATGCGCAATGAACAGCACCCCATTCGCAATGAGGGGCGAGGTGCCCCCCACGGAAGTCCATCGTGAAATCAGGCTCGGATCCCCGACTGGGCTGACGCTCAGCTGCAGGCCGGCTAAACCAGCGCTGTTGCTAACGAATATCCAGATGTTGGAATCGGCGGGATTAACCCATACGGCCGGCTGGGTGTAGATAGCCCCGCCCATGGGTACTACCATTGAAAATACTTCGCCACCAGTATGTCCTACCCCGTTCTGTCCACTCAGTTGGTCGAGGTTGATTAGCCTCAGTACCCCATCTTTACCACCTTGGAGCGCCAGATGTGGGTATTTGCCAGTGGCGGGAGGTAAAATGGCAGGAGCGGTGCTGCCAAGATCCAGATCTGTGTCCTGTAGATATTGGTAGTTGCTGGGTGTGTAACTATCCAGCGGGCTGCCACCAGAGCCGCTGCCATCCGGATTGAGACTGAAAACTGTATCCCCCCATAGGAAGTTGGCAGGCTGAAAAGTACCATTGCCGGTTGACATCAATATCCGGTCATGATACGGATCGTAGACGACGCCGGGTCGTGCCCAAATCGCTGCCGTAGTTTCGGGATTGCAGTCCGGTCCCGTGGTGACCCGTGAGTCTACAAAATGCACCGTTTGGTTGCTGCAAAGGGTGTTGTATACCTTCTGAGTGCCATCCGTTAGATTGATTGCCGTGAGGTGCCCCTGATAGTTACCTTGGTCGCCAGGATAGCCGGCATGAGCGACATATAGATAACTGGTCCCATTGGCAGCCGTGGCGATGCTGAGGGCGGAGGATCCTTTTTCGTCATACCCTTTCAAGGTGGTCAATTCCGGCCAGCTGCCTGTCAGAATCTCTGTTCCATCTCTCACTGCGTATTTATGCACATAACCATCCAACCCGTAGCTGTAGACAAACTCCCGGTTAGGATCGATGGCTGGAGAGGAAGTGGTATAGCAAAGCTCATTACGGGTTTGATTGTTATTGATCAAGCATCCGGCAGGACCGTATTGTTTCGACCACATCAGCGTTCCGGTGTGGGCGTCCAGTGCTGCAATATACCCGTCACGAGTGGTCACAAAAATGAGATCGCGAGACCCACTGGCGGTGCTCACATTTGATAGATACACCGGAGCACCATCTGCGATACCTGGCAGGATAATCTGGAAGAGCATTTGCAGCTGACCGACACTCGTCACGGACATCCTGTTTTCAAGCATGTTACTACCGCGGTGGGACGCATCACCGTTGAATTGGAGCCAGTCATACGAGGATGACTTGGCTATAAAGGGCAAGTAGTAAGATTTGGTAGTCGAGACCGCAGCGGTGGCTTGTTTGATCAGCGGCAAGCTGATCGAAATGAGCGCAATAAAAAGCCCTCCCAGGGTCAACCTAAGCCAAAAAACCAACCGTTGAATGGGTGTGCTTTTCATTATAATTCCTCCGCTTCATCCGATTATAACAAAGAGGATAATAATTGTAATATTAGTGTTTCTTCATAAAATATAGAATGTAGAGTGGATTGATTTATTGATGGTGACAATTGAAGTCACCAGGTATTTAGCGTTCTTATAGTATAAAATTCCCCGTTTTTGGTCTTCAGTCGACCTCACCTCGCAGGAGTAAGGGGATCGAATGATTCCCATTTTTTGTCCAATATGTCAACATGTTTTTCCTAACTTTAGCGGTCCACTTGTTGAACTGCGCCTACGCTCGAGCGGGGAGTCGCGGTACGCTGGAGCCAGCGTTCGTTATATCTCTCGGTTCATCATTACTTCTCGAATACCATCCGCATTAACCTTGTATCTATAGTCAAAGGCTCTTTTTCAAGATTGGAATAACCACCAACCATTCGAAATCCGATGCCTTCGAGTAAATTTTTCATCTCGTGGGCAGAATACATTCTCCAAGAACCCACTTTTGTTACAATTCCATCTTTCTCATGCCTTTGAATGACAAAGTTGTTCCTACTAGTTAGGACATCAAATTCTCGTTTCTCAATCACCCGGATACCATCAATAATGTTTTCCTGAATTTCTACAAAGTTTTTTAGGATCCAATCTCTATTCAAAATTTCGATAAGAAATCTTCCTTTTGGCTTCAAGGTGTCAAAGACTTTGCTTAGAACAGATTTGTCATCGCGGTCGCTAAAATAGCCGAAACTTTGAAACATAACGATGACTGCGTCGTACCCCTCACCAAAATCAACATAACGAACGTCTCCTTGAATGAATTTCGGAGCATTGGCAATACCTTTACTTGATTGCTTTCCCAATTCCAAGTAATCAGGGTTCAACTCTATCCCGGTTGCCAAAAACCCTCTTCTGCCGAGTTCAAGCGAATGCCTGCCAGTGCCACAGAATAAGTCAAGTACTTTTGCTCCCTCATGTAAATCAAGCACATTGCAGATGAAATCTACATCTTTCCGTGTCTCCTGTTCAGATATGCGTCCAAAACCCGTCCGCATCCTAAATTCGTCATATAAATCCACAAACCAATCCATGTTTGAAGTCTCCGATATATTGATCCTTATCGTGCGCTGAAAGAAACTATTGTTTCCACAGATTCCTATTTGACTATAAACCCCCAGTCAGGAACGCGATCGCGAATCACGATCCCTCCTTTTGATCAGAGAAACCATCAGATCTCATATCTAAAATACTATAGCACCTTTCTCAGTCGATTTCAATAGGTTTGATAAAGTTGAGTGATCCTTTAGGATAGTCATCAACCTATCCACGAAATAAGCAGCCCTAATGTAGATACGGATGTGAAAAACTGTATTCCTAACATGCGAGTCCATCCAGCTGAATGGGTTTTCAACTCCTATCCCTTGCCAGTTTGAAGGCTACCTATGATAAGGGGTAAGATATCTATAAGTGAACATAGGGGGGTTGATCAATAATTGAATACTTTCCCTTGGTGTCGATGATCCCGTAGGGCATCGCCTTGACACCTGGGGAATGGGGGTAGGCTACCCGCAGCCTGCTATCCTACGTTGTATCGCATGGATCCACAGGCTCACTTCAATCGAGGTGGGCTTTTTTGATTCTACAAAGAAAGGAGGTAACCATGCTCAAAGTCCATGTCCCAGATACCTGCACGCAATGTAACGGCGAAGCCTCCCATCCCATCGGAAATGGCGCGGTTCGCTGGACTGGATATCGTCTTAACGGAGTTTTTTACGAGAGAATGGGGAGAAAATAGCTGCTGTACTAACTCAAAGCTACGTCACCGGGTTTATATATTAGGATGAACACCCTGACTTATCATCTATAAAATGCTTGAACCATGAGATAATTGGCATAATGCATCATAAGCCAAACGGAAATTAAAACGAAGCGTATTGGTATTACCCAGAGATATGCTCAATTCAACACACTCACAATCCAGCGACCGGATGAGCCGTACCGATAGGATATGTTTTACTGACAAGAGGAAGTGTGACTTTGACTGACCAAACATCATGGTCCAAAGATAGCGCTTTACTAGATCAAGAACTTGCTGAGCGTGAAGCAGAATTGGCGATCATCAACAGCGTACAGCAAGCACTTGCTTCGCATCTCGATGTGCAAGCCATTTATAACCTGGTCGGCGATAAAATTCGCGACATTTTCGATTCACAGGTTGTAATGATCTCAACTTATGATCAGGAGACGGATGCGATTGAACATCGATACGCCATCGAACGCGGGGAGCATATTTTCGCGCCTGGTCGTTATCCAATCCGCGGATTTCGCACACAAATCGTCCAAACACGGGAACCTGTACTGGTAAATACAAATGTCGAAGAACAAGCTACTCGTCTAGGCCAGCACACCATTCCCGGCACCATTATGCCCAAATCCTGGCTGGGTGTGCCCATGATTGTTGGCGACCAGGTGACAG
>Ga0315291_10007977_pt1 | contig 13036 bp, 5 predicted proteins | sample YL17G12_20_MG_FD_203070 | JGI IMG/M metagenome (GOLD analysis project Ga0315291, IMG submission 203070) | Sediment microbial communities from Yellowstone Lake, YNP, Wyoming, USA - YL17G12_20 | ecosystem: Environmental > Aquatic > Freshwater > Lake > Sediment | place: USA: Wyoming | collected... | reverse complement strand
CACAGACTCCTCCATCCCCAACATCCTTGCTTTCTCCATCTTCCTTCTACCTCCTTGCCCTCTACTGTAATAAACCAGGAGGCAGTTGTCTCACCCATTATTGGCACAGAGGGTGGTGGCGTCCTGCAATTTCCGAAACGTAGAACCGCGGCGGTGGGGACGACGGCGTTTTCCCCTGTTCGCGCCGCGTGGCCGCGGCGGCTAAACGGAGGAGGTGACGGCCACCCTTCCGGCCCGCGATCCCCTCTCCGCGACAACCTCACTTCACCCTGACCTCGAGCCGCACCGCGGATCGCGGCGGTTGGATCTCCCATCCGGACTCTCTTCTCCGGGCAGCGACTTCGCCGAGGTCCTTCTCCTGCTCGTCGAAAGCCTGCACGACGATGGCCCGCGATTGGGCGACGGCCGCGACGGCCGCCGGCACGTCCTCCGGGCCGAAAGTCTCTGGGGGTTTTCCGATCACCAGCCGGTCCACACCCTCGATCGTGACGATCGAAAGGCCCTGGCCATCCTTGGCCCGCCGCACGGCCACGCTGCCTGCGGTGCCGATGCCGTCGAAATCGCGCCAGGTGCCCCGGCCGTCGAGAAAGACGCACTGCGGCGCGCGGGCCCGATCGTAGCGCTTTCCGTCGGCGGCCTCCGAGCATTCAGAGAAACCGTCCGCACCCACCGCAAGCCAGCCGAACGGCGGCAGGTCGTGCACCACGCCTTCATGCTCCACGCGCCACGATTGGCTGGCGTTTCCGTTGACCCAGACACGCAGTCCGCCGGGATAACGGATCAAGATCTGCGACTTCCGCCAGTCGCCGCTGAGGAAGGCCTCGGAGGAACTCACGGTCCCCCGATCCGTCCCGTAGCGGATCTCCTCCGGTTTGAGCATCGCATAGCGGGCTTGCAGCGGCTGGAGCATGTAGTACGACCGGCAGGTCTGGCGGATGCCGTGCGCCTCCTCCACCAGCCAGCCGATGTGGCCGTAGGCGATGGTCGCCGCCAGGAACTGGTCGATGCTGGCCACGACGTTCTCCGGTTTCTGCCAGCCTTCCTTTTCCTGGAAGAACTGCCCGGTCCACGGCACACCGATGTCGACCTCCAGCGGGTGCATCTTCAACAGGTCGAAATGCGGCAGGTAGGGATACTTCCAGAGACGCAGACTGGAGTAAGCCAGGCCGTAGTTGCCCGTGCACAGGCCGGCGTAGAGCCACTGGTGATTGCCTTCCGACCAGCAGTGGCCGTCGTAGACGTCCTGGTCGTGCAGCAGCAGCTCGCCGTAGGCGTAGAAGGTCGCGGCGAAGGTGCCGGCGCCCGGCACACGGGCATCGAAATCCGTACGATCCCACGGCGCCACGGAGGTGTGCACGTCGGTGTAGGCCGCGTTGGTGTTGTATTTCCGCTGGATCAGCGGGGCGAGCTTGCGATCCATCTCCACGGCGAACAGTGCCTTGGGCGAGTAGCAGCGCGGCCAGGCCGTTATGAGATTGCCGTCCGGCCGGCGCATCACGCGGTCCACGTCCCAGTAGGCGTTGACCGGCGCAAAGTCGGTGTAGTTCGTGTACAGGCCCGATCGCCAACCCAATGAGCGTTGAGCCGCCACGTATTGCCGCAGGGCGTCGTCGCCGCCCTTTGCCGGTGCGGCCTTTTCGCGGAAAGTAAAGCTCTCGCCGCCGTCCCGCCAGGTGATCTCGTGGTTGCACTGGGTGAGCATCTCGATGCCGTACGCCCGCAGCTTCTTCGACCGCGCATGTTCCCGATCGTAGTTCTCGGGGCCCCAGCTCTCCTGCCACAGCCGCGTGCCGGCTTCGCGCCCGCGCGTCGCCGCGGGGTTCGCAATCGTGGCCAGCGTCTCCTCGAATACCGGCGAGAACGTCACGAAGAACCGCTCGTAGAGGTCGTTGCGCCGGCCGTCCGTCTTGGGCAAGTAACGCACGCCGCCGTTGAGGTAGACCTTGTCGCCGTCGATCTTGTCCAGCGAGTACGGCTCGGACGCGTTCGAGCGATACCAGTCCATCCAGACCGAGGCGAAGCAGGGGACCTTGCCCTTCGACATCAGCACGCTGAGATGGTGGCCCCCGTAATTCATGTAAGGCAGCAGCAGCAACTCCGGGCTTTCGATGTCCTCGATCCGGCCGTAGGAAAGCTCGGTGGCCAGCCCGCCGGTACAGATGCAGTCGACCACCAGGCTTTTCTGCCAGAGCCGCACGGCGGACTGGACGACGACGGGTGTGCCGCCGATATCTGCTTGCCAGGACGCCTTGAGCTGGTCCCCGACCGACTCCGCCCCAACCAGCCGCCAGTCTTTCGGCTCGGCGACGAACTTCGGCCCTGCCGCCGCCATGGTCTTGCAGACGGTGGTCCCGTTCAGGCTGACGGTCACCGCATCCCAGAAGCCCGCGCCCGGTCGCAGCTCATACTCAAGCTGCGTGCCGGCGTCCTTGTACGTGAATCGCCAGGTCTCGCCGGAGCGTTCCAGCTTCGTGGTGAAGTCCATGGCATGGTTCTCGGGCAGGATGGTTTGCTCGCGGGTGGGGAAGGGCAGCCGGGTACCCCCTGGGTGCGGCCCGGTATTGGCCCCGGGTGACTGGCCGGGCAGCGGATCGACGCCCCGCAGCGGCCGCGGTTCAAAACGCAGCGGCGCCGATGTCTCCTGGAAAAAAGCCAGGTCTTCCAAGAAGAGTTCGCGATCCTCCTTGTTGGAGCCGCCTGCTACCCGGATGCCGGCCAGACGAAGCGGCTTCCGCTCGAGCAGCGCGGGCGGCAAGAGCTTGTGAACCAGCCACCACTCCTTCCAGCCCACCTGGGCCAGCTCGAGCGTGTGCGCCGTGTTCTCCCGGTCAAGAATCAGCAGCGATACGGTGACCCGCGGCGTGCCGGGCTCGGGCGACCACGCCCAGTTGTTGCCGAAGATCCAGATCGTCGCCGCCGATACCGGATCGGGGATCGGGACCAGCGCGGGCGGGCGGAGGATCACCGTGCTCTGCTGCGACGTGCCGCGATAGACCAGTCGCGCCACCGGCGACTCCCACACCCGCTGTATCTGCGAAACGCTCAGCTCCGCCACGGCCCCCTCCGCGGATTCGACCTGCCAACCTTCCAGCGAATCGAAACTGACTTGCGGCGCGTGCGGCGGTTTGCGGTCCGCCCAGACCATCTCGTAGGGCCGCGGCCCCGGCGCCTCGGCCGCCGGCATGGGTTGGGCCGGGCGCTTCGACTCGGCACGCTCGTCGGCCGACGCGGCCGCAGCATCGGCACCCTGGCCGAAGGCCGGTACCCACGCGAAGCACATCACGCTGCAGAGTGTGTACAGTGCAAGTCGGTTCATGGCGATCTCCTGTAGTGAAAGCAAAAGTGCCGTACAATGGGTGACTGTCCCCTACTTATTATAAGAGGGCCTTGTGCAGGGCGGCTTTCATTTCGCCGGCTGTTTGGTATCGCTTGGACGGGTCGGTCAGCAGTGCGCGATCGAGGACGACGGCGAGGCCTTTGGAGATGGATGGATCGCGCCGGCAAATAGGGACCGCCGCCTTGTTGAGCACGACCTCGATGGGGTCACTTTGCCCAGGGGTGTCGCGGGGGAATCGGCCGGTGATCATGTTGTAGAAGGTGGCTGCGATGCTCCAGACGTCGCTGACCGGGCGGGCGTACTTGAAGTGGGTGAGTTGTTCGCGGGGCATGAAGTGGCAGGTGCCCCCGAAGGTGCCGGTAGCCGTCATGCCGGAGAGTCCGGCCTGATCGAAACTCTTGGCCAGGCCAAAGTCGGTGAGTTTGGCGACCGCCTGGCCGGTGCGATTGTCGAGGAGGACGTTTTGCGGCTTCAGATCGCGGTGGACAAAACTTGCCCGGTGGGCATAGTCGAGGCCATCGAGGCACTGCCTCATGATGGGCAGGGCGACGCTCAGCGGCAGTCTACCTCCGTGGCGATTCATCAGGTCCTTAAGGCTACCGCCGTCGCAGTACTGCATGACGAAATAGAAGGTACTTCCGGCCGAGCCGCTTTCGAAGAAGCGTACGAGATGGGGGTGGTTGAGTTGTCGGACGGTCTCTATTTCACGGAGGAATCTCCGGCGTAGATGGTCACGGACGGCGACCCTGGCGAGCATGATCTTGACGGCGACCTGCTCTGCGTCGCTCTTGCGCGTTGCCCGATAGACGACGCCGGCGCCGCCGCGGCCGAGTTCGTCACCGATGTCGTAGCCGTCGATGGCCAGGTCGGTGGAGCGACTGTTTCGGCGGACGGCCTCCTGCATGAGCCTGCGGAGTCCGCCGGTTTCGGCCAGGGCAGTCGATCGGCACTGGTGGCAGAGGTACTCACCCCGGTGGCCGCTGTGGACCTCGGTGGAGGCGTCTTTGCCGCATTGCTCGCATCGGGGGGGTTCCGCGACCGTAGCGCCGCCCCGAGGGCCGGCCGGGAGCTCGGTCTTCACGAGGATTCTGGTATGGCCGACGGTGATGCGGTCGCCGTGCTTGAGATCGACCTCGGGGTAGCGTCGCCCGGCAGAGTCTTCGCGGGTCTCGCCGGGGGCGCGCCCGCCGTACTTGGTGCCGTTGACGTAGGTTCCGTTTAGGCTTCCGAGATCGCGGAGCCTTGCATCGGGCGGGTTGGCTTCCAAGATGAAGTGGTGCCGCGAGACGAACTGGTCGTTGGGCAGGTGGGCGTGGCACGTTTTGCTCCGCCCGAAGAGGAAGGTGTCGTGCCGGTCGAACTCAAAGAGCCTCCCTTCCAGCGGGCCGGAGACGACGCCGAGGATCACTCTGGGGTGCATGGACGTGGTTCCTTGACTCGCGCCGGCAAGCTGCGACCACCGCCGGGTGGGGAGCCGAGTCGAGGGTTCGGCCGACGACTCTGGCGGGCACGGAAGGCGGAAGCACGGCTTACTCGGAATTGGCGGGGGGGAACTCGACGGGATTGTCGGGATCGCTGACGCGGGCGATTTTCAACAGTCTGCCAACCGGCTTTGAATCACCGCCCTCCACGGAAAACTCGAAGAAGACCTCTTCGCCGCTTTTCAGTTGTTGGAGGAACTGCGTAGCGTTGGGGGGGCCGGCGCAATTGAGGGTGAGATCCCCTCCGGAGTCGCCGAAGAGCTTCGTGACGGTGATCCTGTGGCCGCCGGGGCTCCTGCTAATTCCACCAAAGTAGCCCCAGGCACGGACTTTCTTTTCGAGGTTTTCCTTGAGGCGATATCTGATGCCGCTCCACTGGTCCTTTTCCACGCTGAAGTCCATGGCGGGGATTTTGCGGCCCGTATCGGTGACCAGGGAGTTGGGGTTGGCCGATTGGACGATCGATCTTCCCAGCAGGGTGAGATACTGGCCGTGGGCGTCGACCGTGGCGGTGACTTCGACCTCGTCGCCGTTGCGGTAATCGGCGAACATGGCCTGATTCGAGCGGGGAAAACGGACGACGACAGTGCTGTCGTAGGTATTGCCACCGCTGCTGGGCAACCTGACCTTGAGATCCTTGCCACTGGTGTCGTAGCTGTCGAAGCTGCCGGTCAACTTTACTTCGGTACCTAGCGGGGGCCAGTCTCTCAACAGAGCGGCCAGTCCAGTGATCGCCGTGCCGGGGGAGAACATGCTGGGGGGCCGCTTGCGGCCCACGACGACCCGGGAATCGGGCTGGCCTTGCCGGGCGAGTTCCTTGATCTCCAGGAGCGGTGCGCCGGTCTGAAGCCGGAAAGACGCGGCGCCGGGCGGGCAGATGGTACCCCGGACGGAAACCTTGTCATTGCCGTTCGGCACGTAGTCGGCAAGACCGTCGAAGAAGTCCTGCTCGGAGGTGAAGGCCTCGAAGTAGCGGAGCCCGGTGAGAGAGCCGGTCAGCGACAGCACCAGGTGAGTCTCGCCGTTCTGGCGACGCAGGCGGTACAGAGTCCCGCTCCAGGTCGCCTCTTTTCCCAATACGCGATCGGGATCGAAAACCGCGACGTCGGGCATGTCGGGGGAGACCGCGACGTTAGTCCGGCGTGGTCCCCGGACGCTGACCAAGGTGGACGGGTCTCCCTGGGCTTGGACTTGACTGCAATCGGCTTGGAGAGAAACCCAGAACGGCAAGGGCTCCCCCAGCGCCGGCGCGTCGGGCGACCTCGGCGAAGGGCGATAGCCCGGAGGAAAGTCCCCTTGGGAGAGTGGATCTTCAGGGCCGACCAGGGTGATCGCCGCTTCGACCAACTGGCCGAGTTTGTAGTCAAGGAGCTCCGTGGGTTGCACGCTGGGTCCAAGGTGGGCGACCATGGAGACGCTTCCCTCGGAGGTGCCGGCGGCCGTAAGAGTGAGGTCCCAGCCGGAAGCGTCGCGCGACTTGGCAATGCGAGAGAGCTTCGCGGTGAGGCGGCCCGCGGTCCCACCGCAAGCGTGTGCGTTGCGCAGCAGGAGCCCGAGGCAGCGGCTTAGTGCATCGGGGTCGGCGGGCTTGCCGGCACGGCCGAGGCTCGGATCGATCCAGGTCTCGGGGAGGTTGGGTTTCTCGAGACCTTGGCCGCGGAAGCACCAGCAGGGCCGCACGGGATATCCGTGTCCCGCGAGTATTATAGGGCGGAGTTCGTCGGGATGCATTTGCATCATTGGGGGCATGGAGCCGTAGTAGGGGTAGACGCGACGGGCGTCGCTTCCCTGTGTCTTGGTCCAACTCTGCCGCTGGACGACCGCGCGGACCGGCTCGCCCAGACGGTAGTCCGCCAGGCACAGAGCCATCTGATCGGTGGGGAATTCGATTGCGGCGGCCGGCCAAACGGGTCCGCTTGAGGCGAACGCCAACGCGTCAGGAAGGGGGGCGTCCACAGGGGGCAGGCGTGTATCGTCTGGCAGGAGGTAGAGCACGGTCTTTCCATCTTGGATCCGCACAGGCCCGAGCAGACCGGTCAGGACGAATCGATCGGGAAGCGGAGACTGCGGGGGTCGGGCGCCCGGCCGGCTGGGACGGGACGGCGGCGGGACCATGCCGGGGCCAATTCCGTATTGTCCCCGGAGCAGAGAAGACCACGAGTATTCGGTCAGTCCGCGCAAGGCAGATTCCCTGCTGCGGTGGATGGCTGTGGCGCTTGCATCCTGCGACGGGGTCCAGTTCACGGAGGCCGGTTCGATGGCCGGCAGTTGGGCCAGCGGCGTGGTGGACGGATCGGTGCTTGGCGGAGGCTGCTGAGGCTGCGGGGGCGGTTGTTTCGAGGAGGGGGTTACGCCATCAACGGTGAGCTTGGGAGATGAATCTACCTGGGGAGACGGGGCGACAGGAGGGCCGGGCGGTGACACTGTGGCAGGGGCGGCGGCCGGTCGGAGTGAGACGCGGAGCACTTCCTCCTTGGCCCGCCTGACCGTGAAGGATTGGCTCACTGAGGTGAACTCGTCGGAGGAGACCAGCAGGATGTGGTCGCCGACCTTCAGGCGGAGCGGTTTGTCCAAGCCTGCGATCTCCACCGTGTCGCCGTCGATCTTGACCTCGAGCGGGGCGGTGGTGTCGAGCAGCTCGATCTTGACGGTGCCATAGTTGGTGGCGATGTACAATACCGCGCCAACCAGGGTCGCCGCGACGGCAGCCCCGCAGGCGGTCGCTATGCCCAGCGGGGTGCGCAAACGTTTTGCCCACGCAGCAAGGCCACGCCGCGCGGTTGCTGGCCAGAGGGATCTTCCGCGGGGGAGCTTGCCGGGAAGCGGACTGCCTGCGTCGGCCGTAACGGTAGCGGCAAGTCCCTCCCAGGGGGAATCGAACGCCAGCGAATGCTGGGGGGTTGCCAGCAGGGCGTCGAGGTCGGCCAGCAACTCTGCGGCGGTCTGATAGCGGTCGGCTCGCTCTTTCGCGGTGCCGCGGGCCATCACGCGCCAGACTTCGTCGGGCAGCCCGGGTGCCAGTTTCCGCGGGTCGGGGAAGGGCTCGTAACGGTGCTGGTAGCCCAGGGCCGGCAACGAGGGTGCATCGAAAGGGACGTGGCCTGTCAGGAGGTAATAGTACGTGCAGATGAGCGAGTAGAAGTCGCTGCGGCCGTCGATCTCGCTTCCAATCCATTGCTCCGGGGCCATGTAGGCGGGCGTTCCGAGGATTTCCTGCTGCGTAAGCTGCGAGTTCTGTTCTTGCGGACGGGCCAGGCCGAAATCCACGACCTTGGTGACGCCCTTGGCGGTCTGCATGAGGTTGGCGGGCTTGATGTCGCGATGGACGAGGCCGAGTTCGTGGGCCGCGGCGAGCCCGGCGGCGGCGTCGCGGATGGCGCGGGTGGCGTCGCGCCAGTTCATGGGGCCGTGGCGGGCGACCAGCTCTTGGAGAGATCCGCCGTCGACGTACTCCATGACGATGTAGGCGAGCCTCCCTTGGGCGTCGATCTGGTAGACGGTGGCCGCGTTGGTATGGTGGAGGTTGGCCGCCGAGCGGGCCTCGCGGAGGAAGCGTTTCAGGCGGACCTTGTCTCCGGAAAGGCTGGCGGGGAGGACCTTGATGGCGACCTGGCGGCGAAGCTTCGGATCGTGTGCCAGGTAGACGTCGCCCATGGCACCGGCGCCGAGCTTCCGGCGGACCACGTAATGGCCGATCTTCTGCGGCAGATCGGCCTGGTCCGAGGTGGACTGCGGCGGGGACTTCAGGGCCGGGTCCGGTTGGTCCTGCGCCGGCTCACCCGGCGGGTCGTTCGCTTGCGGCCTGGGCCGAGGCTGGACGGTTTCCTCAGCGGACACCGAGAGGGTGAAGACGTGGCCACAGTCGCTGCATCTGGCCCTTCGGCCAAGGCTCTGCTCAGCGATCCGGTGCGATTTGGAGCACTTCGGGCACTCGACGGATAGCCGCATGACCCTCCCTCCGCGAAATCCCTGAGGATTCTAGCCAACGAGCTGCCGCACTTTGGAATCCCCGATGATCTAAGTCATTTCTTACCTTCGGATTGAAAGAAACGTATACAAAATTCACGTTTTCGTAGGGATGACGGGCTAAACCCAATACCGTTGAATTAAGGGCGAACTTGGCGTCAACACAGTGGCACCGGCGTCTCGCCGGTGTGACGGAAATGATGGCAGCACTTTCACTTGCATCACACCGGCGAGACGCCGGTGCCACTGTGTCCAGGCTGGGTTGGCCCTTAATTCAACGGTATTGGGGCTAAACCCGGATTATTCATGCGGGTGCCACGGCCGTGTCGGCCGTGTGACCATGGGCAGATGTGGGAGTCTGGAGCACGGCTGATACAGCCGTGGCACCCGATAACCGACTCGACCACGGTCCGATGAATAATCCCGGCTAAACGGCTCGTCGGATTGTCTTTCCGGCGCAGCGCGCAACCCACTCCACGGCGGGCAAGCCCGCCCGCTAAACGCGACGCCCAGTGTGTGAGTCCGCGGAGCCGGTTCATCACATCTTGTCCTCGAGGGTGCCCCCGCTGAAGTTCGTCTGGTCGTCGTAGGAGGCCTCGTCGTAGTCGTCACCTCTGGGGAAGTACGTCCCGATCCCGAATTTGCCGTCCAGGCCCGCCGCGCGGATCTGGAAAGAATCACGGTTGGCCCAGTCGAACGGTGGTGCATTGGTGGGAACGGGCACTCGGGTGTCGCGGCAAGGCCCGGTCGAGCCCCACTCGGGGTGCCCCGCCAACGCCGCGTCGAAGGCGGGGGTGGGATGGCCGCTGTAGCCGCCGCTGCTGGCCCGGAAGTACACGTACGGGGCGTTCTCTCCGCTGCTCCCAATGTCAGGGAAGTACCGCAGCACGCCGTCCACCAGCTTCAACCGCTCCGGCTTGAACTCGAACAACGACGGCAGACGGCTGCCCAGTTGGTCCTGGCCGGCGTCGTACTTGTCGTTCTTGTTTGTGTCTTCGAAATAGAACGGGTCCTGGGCATTCGCGCTGAAGCCGATCAGCCTCGTGGAGCCGGCCCCATCGGGGAGCCCTCCCAGCCAAAGAACCAGCGCCGCGGAGGGATCCAGGGCGTCGAGAGTCACCCCATAGGCATTGAGCCTTCCCATCAGGTTGGTCCATTTGTCGTTGAGGGTTGCCCCAGGGATCCGATAGCGTGGAAAGGCCTTTTCCAGATGGCGGATCACGGCCCAGCGGGCCCGGTCGCGGACCAGCGCCGGGCTATTGGGGTTGAGACCCGAAAAGTCGGGCGGATACTCCGCGTGCCGCTCCTTGTAGGCCTTTAAGGCTGCGTCGAACTGGTTGAGTTCTATCCCCGTCAGCGCGATCATGGCCTTGCGTTTGGCGGCAATCACCGCCCCGGTGATCAGGCTGGCCAGGATCCCGATAATCACGACCACGGTCAACATTTCGACCAGCGTGAACCCCCGGCGGGAACCTGAGGACCCTTGCCCCGAAGCCGCAAGCCGGTCCGCCGGCCGTCGGCCGGCCGATCTCCTGGCGGGCCTGGTGGCGGTCATTGCGAAGCGCGCGTCCATCCCAAATCACTCCCGGCAGTCGACTGCCTGTTTGCGCTACCGATTGCCCTTAATGTGGTAGGGTGGTTGCTTGCAACCGCGCGTCTCATTTCGCCCCAGAAGCGCGTGCGTGCGAGCACGCACCCTACGGGTACCCGTTGCCCTTACGCCCTAAGTCAAAGTCTGGATCAAGGTGATCAGGGGCATAAACAGGGCCACCACGATGAACCCCACCGCGCCGCCCAGACAAATAATCAGCAACGGCTCCATCAGGCTCATCAGGCCCTCGGTCAATACCTTGACCTCGTCGTCGAAGGTGTCGGCCACCTTGTAGAGCATGGTATCCAACTCGCCGGTCTCCTCGCCCACGTCGACCATGTTCACTACCATGTCGTCCATCACCCGCTGGTTCAGCTTCATCAGGTACATCAGCGCTCCGATCACGGGGATGAAGGTTACCCAGAAGAACAGGGCCACCGGATGGAAGCCCACCTTGGAGTTTTCCTTCAGGGGCTGGGCGATGGTCTCGCCCTCGCGGATCGCCTCGTAGACCTTGTGGTAGAGGTTCTCGAAAACGGCGTTGCCGGAGGTTTCGCGGGTGATGTGCAGGGCTTCCAGGATGGGCACGCCGCTGGCCACCAGGGTGCCCAAAGTCCGCGTGGTTCGGGCGACGATGTTCTTTTCCACCAGTTGGCCGAAGATGGGAAGCTTGAGCATGAACATGTCCCAGCCCAGCCGGCCCGCGCTGAACTTCCGCACGAGCTTGATAAACAACCAGATCCCCAGGGGAATCCCGGGGATCAGGTACCAGTAGGCGACCACGCCGTTGGAGATCTTGATCAATACGTCAGTCATCCAGGGCAGCTTGGCGTCGAAGCCTGCAAAGATCTTCTCGAACGCGGGCACGATCTTGTACATGATGAAGGTCAGGATGCCGCTGGCGAAGAGCACGACCGTGACGGGGTAAATCAGCGCGCTCTTGACCTTGCGTCTGAGGGCCTCGGCCCGCTCCTGGAATTCCGCCAGCCGTTTGAGGATCACCTCCAGGGCACCGCCCGCCTCGCCGGCCTTGATCATGTTGACGTACAGCCGGTTGAAGGCCTTGGGCGACTTGGCCATGGCCTCCGAGAGGGTGGCCCCGCTCTCGATCTCCTCGCAGACGTCGATCAGGCTGTTCTTCAGTGCCCCTGGCTTCGCCTGCTGTTGAAGGATCTTCAAGCTCCGCAGGATGGGCATCCCGGCGTCCTGCAAGATGGAGAGCTGGCGGGTGAACGTGGTCAGCGTCTTCATCTTGACGCCGCCCAGGGCGAAGGTCTTGCCCTTGTTCTTGGTGGTTTTCTTCTCGGCGCGGGTCTTGCGGGCTTTCTTGACGGAGATCTTCGTCACGAAGTACCCCATCTGCCGGATCGTCGCCTGCGCTTCGTCCTCACTGGGCGCCTCGACCACGTCCTTGATCTCCTGGCCCGTGGCGTCCATGGCCTCGAATTGATATGTCGGCATGGCTCGACTCCTGAATTGGCGTGCGCTGCTCGGCCGCAGGCCGCCGTGCCGGCGGCCGCTAAACAAATACCTGTCGCCAATGCGCGCTAATCACTCTCCACTCACCACTCACGACTACCCCTCGCTGACCGTTTCCCGGATCACTTCCTCAATCGTGGTAACCCCGCTGTAGACCTTCCCCAAGCCTGACGTCCGCAACGTATGCATCCCGGTGCGGATCGCCATGTCGCGGATCTTGTCGGTCGACGCCCCGCGGTTGATCAACTCGCGGAGCTGGTCGTTCACCACCAGGTACTCGAAGATCCCGATGCGCCCCTTGAAGCCCGTGTTGTTGCAGGTCGCACAACCTCGACCGCGGTAGAACTTCTTGTCGATCACGTCGTCGGGCGTGAGACCCAACTGGGCCAAGGTCCCGGTGTCGGGCATGGTCTGCTCGCGGCAGTCCTTGCAGATCTTGCGGACCAGCCGCTGCGCCAGCACCGCCTCCAGCGTGGCCGTGATCAAGAACGGCGGCAGGCCCATGTCCCTCAGCCGCGTGACCGTCGACGGGGCGTCGTTGGTGTGCAAGGTGCTGAAGACCATGTGCCCGGTCAGCGACGCCTGCACCGCAATCTCGGCCGTCTCCAGGTCGCGGACCTCCCCCACCAGGATCTTGTCCGGATCCTGACGCAGGATGTGCCGCAAGCACTTGCCAAATGTGTTGCCGATGGCCGGGTCGATGGGTATCTGGATGATGCCGTCCAGATCGTACTCCACCGGGTCTTCAGTAGTGATCACCTTGTCGGTGATCTGGTTCAGCTCGGTGATCGCCCCGTAGAGCGTGGTGGTCTTGCCGCAGCCCGTCGGACCGGTCACCAGCACGATCCCGTTCGGCTTGCGGATGATCTCGCGGAAGCTGGCCAGCACGGTGGGATCCATCCCCAACACGCCCAGGTCGAGCATCACCACCGAGCGGTCCAGGATCCGCATCACCACGCTCTCGCCGAACATCGTCGGCAGCACGCTGATCCGCATGTCCACCGGATGGCCGCCCACGCTCAGGCGGATCCGCCCGTCCTGCGGCAGCCGCCGCTCGGCGATGTCCAGGTCGGCCATCACCTTGATTCGGGTGGTAATGGCGAAGGCCAGATGTCTCGGCGGCGGGACCATCTCGTACAAGATCCCGTCGGCCCGAATCCGAATCTTGAACTCGTTCTCAAA
>Ga0315291_10007976_pt1 | contig 13037 bp, 21 predicted proteins | sample YL17G12_20_MG_FD_203070 | JGI IMG/M metagenome (GOLD analysis project Ga0315291, IMG submission 203070) | Sediment microbial communities from Yellowstone Lake, YNP, Wyoming, USA - YL17G12_20 | ecosystem: Environmental > Aquatic > Freshwater > Lake > Sediment | place: USA: Wyoming | collected... | reverse complement strand
CAGATGCAATTACAAGCAAGCATGCATACATCAAGGGTAGAGCTATACCCATAAACTTTATGCTAAAGGATGTAGTTCTCGATCGTCTAGTAGAGAAAACAGTTGTATTAGATAGAAGCGTAGACAAAAGTGTAGTATATAATAATATAATAACCAAGGAGGTAGTAACATGACCGCAGACTTACACGTAGGAGACATAGGAACGCCACTTCGATTCACAATCAAAGAGAGTGGAGCACCAGCAGATATATCTGGCTACGACTGGCTCATACTCCACTTAGAGAAGAAAGATAAGACTCTAATAGATAGATCGCTTACTCCTGTCACAGATGGCAAGGATGGAAAGGTTCAGTATATTACTGAGCTAGGCGACATAGATCAGAAGGGTAACTGGAGAGCGCAAATATTCTATGGTGACACATCAGGGTCATGGCATACCTCCATTGTTACCCTTGTCGTAGAAGACAATATCTGTCTGAATGAGGAGATTTAGAAATGACTGACTCACCAGCATCGTCTAATAATGGGGGCACTACAACATACAGATTGGGTCGTTTGGAGGATGATCGTAGAACCGATAGAGGAGAATCTGTAGATTTGGAAGAGAGAGTCAGACTTCTTGAAATTGAAGTTGGAAAACTCCAAGAACGTATGACTCTATTTCAAATGGCACAGGCAGCGTTCACAACGATCGCCAGTGCTGTAGCCATATTCTTTGGAAGGATGAACTAAATATGACCCCAACACTTGAGCTAATTGACTATTTACGAGTTATCATGTTTCCTCTATGTGCCTTGGGGTTTATTGTTAGTGCTATATCCGAGTACCAGAATGGTAAGTCAAAATTGAGATTAGCCACTATGTTAGTCACTGCATTAGCCATGCTTGTATGGATGGTTATCTCGCTAATCACGATATATAACCCATCACTAACAGAAGACTTCAGGCACTATGCGGTAACACCAGTTATTGTTTTGCTAACTGTTTTGATATGGTCTTATGCAGTAGCAAGAACAGATTTAACACGCAGGCATAAGTATAATGGAGAGAAGAAAGGAGGATGTTTAGATGGCGAAATCCAGCAAACCTAAGAAGAAAGGCAAGAGTAGTATTTATATCAAGCCTGAGAACAAAGGTAAGTTTACTGCCTCTGCAAAGAAGGCTGGTAAGTCAGTACAAGGTCAGGCTGCTTCAGTTCTTGCCGATCCCAAGGCTACTCCGCTTCAGAAGAAGCGTGCTAACTTTGCACGCAACGCAAAGAAGTGGAAGAAAGGAGGTAAGAAGTAATGGCAAAGTGTAGTGGTTCTACCAAGAGCACTACCAAAAAGAGCAAGGCAAAGAAAGGCAAGAAGAAATAATGCCATATAGAATAAACCCTAAAAATGCTCTTGAGGTTCTCGTGAAGAGAGGTGGACGTTGGCTAGTTCTGAAGCGCCATACTTCTCCAATCAAGGCACGTAAGCATCTTGCTGCCTTGCAAATAAATGTCATGGAAAAGGAGAAACAAAGATGAACGAGTATTTTGTTGCGCTATGGGCTGCTCTGGATGGAAGGCTGCTAGTCTTAGCCTTATTGACCCTAATTGATTTTATCTTTGGGGTTATCATGTCACTTGTCAAGAAAGAGTTCAAGTGGGAGTACTTGATGCACTACCTTGATAGTGATGTGTTACCGATCTTCGGATGGATTGGTATTGTGCTCCTTGTTACAATTCCTATTGAATTTGTACCTGGGGGTGCATTACCTATTGCTACTGATGTGGTTTATGGCACAGTATTCCTCAGCATATTAGCCTCCATACTTGGAAGCCTTGCTGATATGGGTGTATTGCAGAAGCCATTGAATCGAATCGGTATTGGTGACAAGCCAGAATAATTACCTAACAAACACGCCTGGATAGGTTGGGTATCCAGGCGTTGTTGGGAGCAGTAGGTCTTACTGCTTTAGTAATTATACTCTATTTCTGGTGCAATAACTGTGCCATCTGGCAACAATACTTGCCTGATGGTACTTAGTATTTCTTCCTCTGTAAGTTGTATTCCATTTCTAAACTCTTCTCGTGGCTCAGCAGGATTGAGGTTCACAAAGGGGCGAATGAAGACAGCCTTTGGGATATATTGTGTCTCTGGTCCTGTAGGACCTAGAACAAGTGCCATTGGTATACCAAGAGCCACAGCCATATGCATGAACACAGTATCTATACCAATATATAGTCGGGCGTACTTCATCAACGCTGCTACCTGTCGCAATGTTCCTTTGAAGTATTCGACATTAGGAATGCCTACACCTAAGTCTACTTGTAGGAGATCGGGATGAGTTTGTCTTAGAGTCGTAAGTACTGGTGTCAAGTTGAAGCATTGGCGTGAATACCATCCAGCATGTGTAGCCACCAATATTCGATTCTTTAGATGGTCTGCTATATTTAGCTCTGCTTCTGTGAGCCATAACTCAGGAGCATGGAATTTTACCTTAGCACATTCACAATGCACTACAGCCATTGGAGCATGCCAGTTCATGTGATGTTCAGGAGTAATTACAAGATCGTATTTCCTATGTAGGGCTTCAAGATTGCCGACAGGACCAGGAATAATCTCTCGTATGCGAGGATTGTTCTTTAGAGCAAAGTCATAACCACTACGTACATGCCAGTCGATTACTGCATCAGGGTACTTCTCTTGAAGTCCTGGTAGCACACTAGTTGCTACGAGTACGTCACCATGTACATCTAGGCGATCGATAAGTATCCTTTCTACTTTCTTTTCTACCTCTTTTTCGGCTTTCTTCCTATCGTATATCGCCCATGCAGCATCAACAGGTGGATCAAAGTGCCTATGAAACGCCTCGTAGACATGAACTTCAAAACCAAGAGCCTCTAGGTCTGCTGGTGTCCACTCAGATAGATGCACCTGAAGCTCGTTGCCACCTAAAGCACCTTGAGGAGCCTTGTTTAGGGGAAGCCAGATAAGTACACGCTTCTCGGCTGCCTCCATTGCCTCTTTGATAACTTGGATAGCTACTTCTTTGGGTAAATGCTCTATAACATCCAGAAACATTACCACGTCTACTTCATGCTCATGATATGTCTCTAGGTTCTGTGCATATCTAACACCAAGCCAGTGATACGCAGCAGCAAACTCTCCTGGCTTTATGGCTTCGAGCCTCTTTATTTCTGGAGCAGCGCCATCCACAGAATACAGCTTTGCGAATGGCAGACTCTTCATCTGTGAGCTAAGAGGGGAGTTATAAGTACCGCACCCTACATCTAGTACTCTTAGCTTGCTAATGTTTAGACCTTGGAATTTACCAGCTAAGTCAAGTGGTTGTTGTTGTCTCATTGTGTCTCCTATCCTATCCTATAGTATGGTTCATTGCCAAGCCAGAAGTCATCATCTATCTTGCCTTCATTCCTTAGATCATTATACATCTTAGTACCTGGAAGGATGACAATGTGACCCATAGACCCCCATTCATCGGGGGCTAGTTTAGCTCTGAAGGCATTGTCTTCAGCTATTATTTCTGGTGTTTCAAATGGGAAGCCTCTCATCATTAGGGCTGTAAAGCGTATGCCTACTTCTCTGCACCACGCTCGAACCTGTAGTGCTTGCTCCAGATCAGTATGCTTACGTATTGTATTTAGCACAGTCTGGCTACCACTCTCGATACCAAAGGATAGACCATAGAACCCCACACGTCTTAGGTCTTTTAGCATCTGGTAGTCTACTTTGTCTACTCTGGTGCATCCAAAGTTCTGAAAGTTGAAGCCTTGTAGTGCCTCAATCAATCCATAGGCAGCTTCTCGATCATTGGTAAGGCAGTCGTCTTGCCACTTGAGATGTCTTAGTCCAGCGTTCTTGAGTATCTGAAGCTCTTTTAGTATCCATTCACGACCATGTGCTCGGTACTTGCCATTTACCCACCAAGTAGAACAGAAGATACAGTCGCCATCACATCCTCTACCAAGCACCACTGCTACTGTATTAGGATCGTATTCTTTGAGGTCTACCTTATTCCACGCTGGCAGTGGTAGGCTATCGAGGTCAGCTACTTGCATGTGAAGTACTCTCTTCTTGGCATTGCCATCTACAATTTCCTTCCAGGCTAGCTCACCATCACCCATTACGATATAGTCAATGTAATCAAATGTCTCAAGCTGCTTACGCATAACAGAGGCGTGAGGACCACCAATGACTGTGGTAGCGCCATACTTCTTGGCGTGACGCAGCACCTCGTAGCTAGCTACCCTACCTGGAGTGTATGCAGATACTCCGACAATCCTAGGTCTATTACTGCTTATAAAATCGAATAATCCAGAGCGTAGAGTAGCATCAAATACTACAGTCTCCTCGTCCATAGCTGCAATGTAAAGCAGTCCTAAGGGTGGAGGAGACTGGTCGTTCTGGATAACACCACTAGGTTTCACTAAAAGGTTCATGCTGTGTTCCAGCGTTCTAAAGCCTCAAGAATAGTTGTTTTAGTAGTGAGAACATGGCTGTACTCACCAGTTGTGGCATGAGCCATTAGTCGAACTGAAGCCCACTTTACCAACTCCTTTGGTAGATGCCATGCAATCCACATCCAGATTTTATCTTTCATATTAGTCTCCTATCATTTGTATAACATGGAACATCTCTGCATAATTGGCTTGGATAGCCAGACCACGCATCTCGGCTAGGGTTTGTGCTGCTAATGGAGAGCAGGGATGTGGGAACTGCCTTATTCGAGACTTGTAAGTTGAGATTGCCTGTATCTTTTTGTGGCAAGTGCCAGTAATATCAACATAGAACTTACCGCCTGGGGTACTGTAGTCAGGATAGGTATATTCATACATAAGTATGTTGGGAATGTGAACATGAGCACCTAGACGTAGAGCAGCTAGGCTTGCCTCGTGTGTAATCTTGTGGTCTTTATGGTGAGATGGATAAGGAATAAAGATATAGCTATATGGGTGTTCGTCTATTACTCGATCAAGCTCAGTAACAATACTTTTCTGTGCTAGGGTGTCTAGCTTAGCCTCATAGGTATTGAATAAAACTGTAACTTGCTTGATTCCCAGTATATATGAAGCATTCATGCACTCTTCATAGCGTATTTCATCTGGACAGCCCTCTCCTATAGCCATGACTACTAAGTGTGTGTATGCACCTTTGTAAGCCCACTTAGCGATCGTACCGCCACACCCAAATGATTCATCGTCTGCATGTGGGGCTATTACAAGTATCTTTGTTGTGTTATCTACCATGCTTTGTACTCTCCATTTACAGCAGTATATCTAAAACGAATACCATGCCTACGTAGCTGGTTCTTTAGTGCTTCTGTAAAGCTGGTAACAGAGCCTTTGATTACACGAAGATCGGTAACAAAGAATGTAAGTGTATCCCTATCTACAATAGTTATTGAGGTTGGGTCAACTGTAGTGCGAGGAGGGTAGTCGGCTGTATTGGTCCACTTTCGTGTTTGTGCAAGTATATTCATAAGTATCTCTTGCTTTTCGTCTAGCGTAAGAGTCTTTGGATACTCATGCTCCTTCAGGACTTTGGCTGGTATGCCACCAGCTAAACAACCATCTGGTAAATCTCTGTTCACCAAGCTCATAGCTGCCACGACAACATTATTGCCAATCATAACGCCTGGATTTACCCATGCATTAGGAAGCCATACTCTATCTCCAATGTATACATTTCCAAAGGAAACAGGAAAGCCATCTAGCTCTGATTCGTAAGAGCCATGTGTGAGGATCCTCGTAGCAAATCCTAGACCACATTCATGTCCTATATGCACTTCTCTTGCGATATTGATATGTGAGTCTACTCCCATGTGTAGAAAGTCACCAGCGATTAGTTTGGACTGAGTATCAAAGGCACTTCCTCCACCAATCCAAGCTCGTCTATGTATCCAGGCTTCTTTACCAATCTCCACATGTGCGCCTTCGATGATAGCACCTTCGTTCACGATGCTGCGATCACCTAAGTAGCCATCCCATACATTGATGACTGCTGTAGGGTGTATCTGACAGTCTTTTCCAATTGTAAAGCTCATGGTGCAGTCCTCAGTTTCTCAAGCCATTCAGTAGGAGCACGATAGGACACATAGGATGGTAGTGTCATGGGAGTTAGGCTAAGTCTTTGTATTAGATGCATTGGATTAGTGAAGCCTGATCCTGGCAGCTTAGCGTAGAACTCAGCCTTCTTCCTGAAGCGTTTCTCTGCAAAGTAGCTGAAGTGAATAATGGATATACCAGTGTCTACAGGAATATTGCCTGTTGGTCCTTCAATCCCTTCAATATGGGAATGCACAGCATCCATCCATACTGTCTTTGAGGTCTTTTTATACAGGCACATGTGATGGAAGCCAAACTCTATTGGTAGACACTGGTTAGGCTCTTTCATTATGTGATAGCAGGGTACACCCCAACCAACTTCATCACGCTTTGATATGAGATCGTGCAGTCCATCAATCATCTGATCGCTTGGTAACTCGTCAGCATCCCACTTGAATATCCAATCTCCATCGTTGCAGTACTCCATCATCTTGTTTCGTGAGATGGATAGGTCTAGGATATTGTCGTAGTTATAAAGGATTTTGTCTTGTGGGCGTAAGTTGGCTTGGATTAGCTCTACACTATTATCTGTAGATGCTTGGTCAACAAAGATAATCCTATCTGCGAACATCTGTAAGGAAGGGATTATTACAGGTAGATAGATAGCTTCGTTATGTACAATTACATTGGCAACTAGTTTCATGCAGCCTCTCTTTCTCGCATACGAGACAGTAGTCGCTGACGATTTACTTCATCCCATTTATTCGAGCCTGGGTATCTAGCTCTTGTAGCACCCCATATATGACGAATGGGTACAGGTATAACAACTGGCTTTATTCCTATTCTTGATAGCCTCCAGGCTAGGTCTACATCTTCCCACGAGTTCTTGTATTCAGTGTCAAATCCACCAAGATGCTCCCATAAATCCCTATCAATGACGATGCACCAGCCTTCGATATATTCTACGCCTTCTTTAGAAAGGCAGACTGCACCACAGTAAGGAGAACCTGGACTCCATTTCTCTATAGCAGAGAAGAGATCGCTCCTTACTATGATGTCATTATTTAGGATCACTAGCTTCTCGTTCTTTAGTGCCTCAGCACCCTTGTTCACAGCCTCAGCGTATGGGACCATTTCAGGGAAGTTTACTTGTCCTCTGCCATGTCCACCATTATCTACAAGCACAAGATCGTAGTCTATTCGAGTAGTGATTCCTAGCGATCTGTAGGCTGGCTCAGTAAAGTCTTGCCATTCAGGGATACCAGCGTTTACTATAACCACACCATATTTAGCTGTCACTGCGTTTTACCTCTTCTGTTGGGATGATTTTCCAGCCAGCAGTACGAAAGCTCAGATCGAAATGCGATTTAGCCTCAACCATTTTCTTGATAGCTGCGTCTTCTGCCTTGACAACTGATTCAGAAGTAAGCTCGCCTAGCGTTTGAACCTCAACAAGTACTTCAAAGGTGAATTGTATTTTAGCCATAGAGTTTACCTCCAATATCTGCTTGACTTAGTAGCCTATCAATAGCACGCACGTACTCATTGCGTTTGGCATTGTTACCTTGTACACTTCTTGACTCTTCCAAGGTGGCAGTTCCAGCCATAACTTTATCAATGAGCATCCAGATTCGGATGTTTACGATCGTCAATTCATCAATAAGTTGACCAACTGTCTTGGTTTCAACTCCACCAGGGCGAGTAACTTTTGGACCTGGGTCTTTAGTCATGGGTGGAGGTGGGCTTCCTGATGTTATTACTTTAGTAACATCTCTTTCCATGACAATCATCTTGTTGGTTATGTCGTTGATAATCCATCCATTAGAGGATAGCTCATCTAGCCTTTCCTGTAATCCAATGGGGGTAAAGTTACAGAACTCTACTATTCGATACTCGAATCTTTGCATTCTATTCTCCTTCTGGTCCACAATAGACTGGTTTGTAGCCTAGCCTATAGGCTTGCGCTTCTACGTTGAAGCGCTTCATTGCTAAGCCACTTGATTGTTTCTTCCACTCATAGTAAGCGTCACCACCTGGGTCTATATGGTCAATGACGATATGGGGATAGTGTACAGTTATAAATCCTGCTACGTTAGCACGCACTGAGGCTAGGGCATCATCAAAGCCATAAAGCTCACCCATCTGATATAGGTAGCCAAGTTTATCGAGACATGCGCTGCTGTACATCTGGCATGTACCCATAACATGATGAACCTTCTCTACGATTAGCCATCTCTGCCCTGGCTCATGAGGTAGCATAACAAGCTCAGAACGATACCACTCCATAGTATTCCAGGGTGTCTCAATACAGTCCTTGCGCTTGAGTCCTATGATACCGATTGTAGGCTCACGCTTTATGCATTCCTCAAGAATATCTATCCAGCTATCTTGGTCAATGGGGTTGTCATCTTCTCCGAAAACTGGCTGGTGAATAACGACATCGTTGTCCATCTTGACGCAGTTTTCTCCTGGCTTACGTAATTGCCATGCCTTATTGATTGCCTTAGCAGTACCAATGTTTTCTGGCAAGGTAATAACCTGACACCAATTCGAGTAGCTGACTATAGATAGTAGTGCTTTAGTTTCTTGACACGAGCCATTGTCAACAACTACTATCCTATGCTTGCCATCGTATACGCTAATGGTCTGCCCTAGGCTATTCAGGGTATCTTTTGTAAACTTGCTTCTACCATTTTCTTCTGTATCCCATACTGCCATTGCTATAAGAGCCATACTGCACCATCCTATTGAATCCTATTTCCATGTATCTGTTTATGGAGTTCTATTCTTTCACGCTTGTCCCACGAATTATGAATGACAATCATCACACCACCACTTATCTCTAGTATTGGTTTACAAGGACATTTGCTACTTTCTATATCGTGCTCTTCTAAATCTTGCAGAGGATAAACGTGATAGATTTCCAGATCGTCATCATTCATTTTATCTATTTTCCTGTAGTTTGAATAGTTCTACACCAATCCATTGTCCTTGATCGTTGGAGTAACAGGTTGCAATATACTGGAAGACATTACCATAAGTCTCGGTCTTTGGGTATATACCATAGTCAATATATACTTTTCCAATGACCTCAAACTCTTTCACTATTCCAACAACGCTAGTAAATTTGATAGTGTCGCCTATGTCTAGTGTAACCCAACCAGATCGCCATGCTCGGTGTATCCAGATTGTCTTGAGATATAGGGCAGCGCCTTTCTTGCTGGAAGGCAGGAGTAATGAGCCATCATCTGCATTTGTGCCTAGCCATAGCTTATAGTCCACACCACTAATAGTAAGAGCACCCATCTCAGCACCAGGGTATGCTACTTGGTCATTTGCATCTGCTGGCACAGGTGGGAAAGGTGTATTAGTGGGATGAGGAGTCACTACCACAGTTTCGGAGGGGTAAGGTGTAATTGTAGGGGTAGTTTCTAAAGTACCTGTTGGTGTTGGTGTACGTGGATCAGTCGTAGGGGTTATGGTTGGTGGTTTCGTTGCTGTTGCTGTCGCTGTAGACGTTGCTGTCTTAGTCTTCGTAGGTGTTGATGTAGCTGTCTTTGTAGGCGTTTGTGTCGGTTGCGTTCCTGTCGAAGTAGGTGTTGGGGTATTTGGGTCATCTGTCGGTGTTCCTGTCGGAGTTTCTGTCACAGTATTTGTCGGCGTAGGTGACACGTCTGTAGCTGTACTTGTAGAAGTAGGGGTATTAGTAGGAGTTACAGGGGTGTTAGTATACGTTGGAGTAGGCGTAATGGGGGTGTTTGTAGGCGTAGGTGGAGTGGGTGGTGTTGGAGTAGCATCAAAACAAGGACCATGAGATAGGTTGAATTGTCCATCCCATCCATCAAAGATAGTCGTATAGGCATCTACCACAGGGCTATCGAGATTACTAGTCGTAGTGTAGTCTGCATTCTTGCCCTGAACTCCATCCAGGGGCACAACTTCACTGCCACCATTTTGCCATACTACAGTAATAGATTGTGGTGCTGTAGCAGGATCGTCTATCCCTGTAATTACAAAGTGCCATTCAGTATCGTCACAGCCATGACTAGATAATCCTTTGGCATGTATCTCCTGATCTGCACGAGCGGTTTGTACCATAGAGAGAAGCCCGATACCAATAAGGGCAAGGACACAGGCAATAATAAAGATAGTAAGTGTTTTCATTCATTCTCCTTTTGTAACTTTATGAAGTTGATATGTAGGTTAGGTGGTCAGGATTTGGAAGATAGTATCACCTGATATCCTGATTACAGCCATTGCCACACAGGAGGGAGTCGGGGAGTAACGTATGTCTTATTAGTCAAGGCTCGAACTTGCTCTAATAAAGCTCCGAATGGTTTACCCTTGTGTTCCTACCACAACGCCACCCAACCATTGTTTCTTCCAAGCCATTGCAGTCGCAGTAATTGTTTCCTGCCATTTTTACAAGCTATAGCGATAGTCATTCCAATATCCCTTTCGAGAAACGACTCACAGTGTATAAGCACAGGGAGTGTTATATACACTGCTGCTTGATATTAGGTACTTCCTGCAAGGCTCTGTTGCCATTATAGTAGTGGTCCTACTGGCTTCGATAGCATGCCATTGGGGTCTACAGAATGAACCACTTGGTCCCAATACTTATCTACATAGGGCTGGACTAATTTCTGGAATGTTTCATTCCCTACATTGTTCAAGAGAGCACCCATCCATACAGCCATTGTGAACTCTTTCTTGTCCATCTCTCTACCCGATACACTAAAGGTAAAGTCAAGCTGCCAGTCGCTAGGATTAGCTGGATGGGTGTCATTGATAAGTATAACTAATCGTGATGTCATCAGGCTCTCTCGATCCAGTGCCATGTCCCAGGCATAGTAGTATCATCACAATAAACACAATGCACAATGAAGAGCATTCCCATAGGATTTAGTACACATAGACTTACTAATCCCTGTTCTACATCTTCTACCTGAGTCACAACTGCTGCTCGATGTAGGCTTTGATACTCGCCTCCTGGTGTTCCATAAGATACATAGTGAACCATTCTCCCTACAGTTAGACCTTCCATATTATCTCCTTTACCATCCATGATTGAGTAACTTTTGTTCTATGATTGTTACACGTTGGTCAAGAGTGAGCACAGGAGGAGTAGACACACCCCACCATGCTCTTGTTGCTGCTGGAGTCTTGTTGATTAGGTTCACATCCACTGCCCTTCCCTGACACCCAGGTAGCTTGATACGATCGCCAGAGCACTGCCACACTTCTATAGGACCAGGACTTTTCTTTTGTGGATCGGGATAGAAACCATAGCGCTCAGTCTCTACTTCCAATTTCTCATAGCTCCATGCTTCAGAAGGAGTAGGGTAAAGTCTATCTGGATATCTAGCCCACCAGTATTCAACATTGGTCGGCCAGTGGCTTAGGAAGGGCAAGAACCATTGACCAGTATAGATTATCAAATGGACTTGTGCTTTTGTGAGGTCTGTGAATGTCTGTACCTGATCTGCATATACTTCAGGCGAATACTCAGGATAAGCAACCTCTACATCAGCAGCTACTAGGGTCACATCATTCTTTGGTAGATTAGCCATAAGCCAATTGAAGTTTGTCTTACCATCTACCCAAGGATTATATACAAAGTATGGTGCTCTCAAGAAATTCACTGACTGTAACCACTGAGTAGTGAAGTTAGCATCCATGTGATGACCACCACTCATGTGATTGAGTCGGATGATAAGTCCGACTATGCCACCATTGTATATGACCTGTTCATCAATATCCAGACTTCCTTCCCAAACATCCAGCACAGTTTCCATAGTTACCTCTATTTCTTATTGGCTACATTTATAAACTTTATAGGATCGGTTTTTAGCAATAGCATTTGAGCTAGGATATGATCGTAGTAAGGAAAGTTGCAAGCAGAGTTAGAACTGTTATCTCTCTGAGTACCTACATTCAAGCAATACGTCTGATCGTTAGCATGAACATTGTAGGTTGGTGGCATTTTCTGTCCAGTAACGCTTTCTGACTTAGTAACCTCAATCCTGAATACACCTAGCTTATTCCAGATAGTGATCGTACCTTGAGACTCGAACTCCTTCTTCTCTTGTTCAGTAAGACATGATATGAATAGGCTTAGAGCCTTTTTAGCTGCTTCTTTACGAGCCTCCCAATCCTTATGCTCCTGTACTTCATTGGATGGAGGAAGTGGATATGTTGGTCGTGGACCCCAATCACCATCAACGAATCGTCTACGAACATCGTTGTCCATTGTTGCTGCAAAGGCACTTCCAGCAGTGATGGTGTGCGGAGTCATCATCTCTTGTGGTATCGCAAAGGCTTGTGATTCAAAATCCATAAGTCGTCTACGAAGAGTATTCATCTCTTCCATGCCTATTGAAGGATTGAAGTCAGGTATAGCCTCTGTGGTATGGGTAACTTCGTGGACTCTTGAAGCTGGATCAGAAATATTTGGTCGCCAGTTAGCTATCCAGAGATTACCATTGCCCCGAAAGTGGATTACCACTTTACAGTTTCTTGGTACTGTAGGTGGTGGACGATCATAAGGGAAATCATTTATTGATTCAAGACTAAGTACTTCGGTTTGCTCAATATCACAGCCACTTTCTACAAGCATATCGCATACTAGCATAGCTGATTCTCTGTCAGCAAATACTTGACGAACATTTATTCCTACTGATGCAATAGTAATCTCCCAAAGGCGTGCCTGATGGGACATAAAGAATGCACGTAACTCTTGTGCATTGTAGTTCCGAGGTCTTGCTACTATAGCAGCCACTAGCCTCCAGAGATTTGAGGAACAGCTACGACCTGTGGGGTAGTCTTGAAGAGATCGTGGATAAGCTCAGTCTCTTTTGTTTCAGGGTCTACGGCAAACATGCTGAAGCCATTTCTGTGAAGCTCATGGAACTTATCTGTGGCTTGCTTGAACTCTACATCCACTTGAGGATCATACTCAAATGGGGTGTCACCAGTTTTTCCAATGACTCGAATCGAA
>Ga0315291_10007972_pt1 | contig 13040 bp, 8 predicted proteins | sample YL17G12_20_MG_FD_203070 | JGI IMG/M metagenome (GOLD analysis project Ga0315291, IMG submission 203070) | Sediment microbial communities from Yellowstone Lake, YNP, Wyoming, USA - YL17G12_20 | ecosystem: Environmental > Aquatic > Freshwater > Lake > Sediment | place: USA: Wyoming | collected... | reverse complement strand
CCCGATTCATCGTCGAACATCTCCCCCCGCCTGTCTTGCGCGACTTCGCCTGGCTCCATAAGTTTGAAAACGCCTCATGAAACTGTATAACGGTCAGGGGTAGACCTGCAAAGGGCAATAAACCATCAAAAAAAGAGCTACTGGAGCTCTACGTCATAGAATCCAAGCCGAACAGAGAGGTCGCAGAAAAAATCGGCTGTACAAAAGATATGATTTTTCGCTTTCTTAAGGAATACGCAATCGAAACAAGGGGACCGGTAAAGGGGACGAAACTCTGGAATTATGATCTAGAAACCCTGGAAAAATGCATGAAAGATAAGGTACCAGAGAATTTGCTAGGGAGATTGGCGTTTCAGAGAGTACGCTTCGATATCATGTGAACCTCGCTCTTTTGGAGAGGATCGAAGGCGAAGCGCTCATCGCGCTGGCCGTCTTCATCGGGAAGACACGCCTGATCGACAACATTCGGATTTCGAGCCAAGGATAGAGGTGAAATCGGAGGCTTTAAAAAATCTTCATGACCACGGTAAAACCGGCCGAGATGGCGAAGATGATGACAGCCAGGGTGAAGATTATCATCCCCAGGGTGGGGGCGTACTTGAGGAAGTTCCTATAAACGCGGACGATTGCGATCTTGAGAATCAGGAGAACGACGAAGGCGATGGCCAGGACGACGTGAAATCCGGCCCTGATGGGCATGGCGTCCCCCATTTGGGCCAGGAATCTCGCCCCCAGGTAAATCAGGGGCGCCAAGAGGATGCTGATGAAGATCCCCGCCGCCCGGTGAATCCTTTTCAGCTTGGCCGGGTCCGTTTTCTTTTCGGGTTTCCCCATCAGGGTCATCATGCTCAGGAACGACGTCAGCACCGCCGCAAGGAAGGCGGCGCCGAGAATGGTCTTCAGAAAATAAGCGGACATGCTGCTTCCCGGACCTTATTCCTGATGGTAATTCGGGGCTTCCTTGGTGATGACCACGTCATGGACGTGGCTCTCCTTGAGGCTGGCCTGGGTGATCTTGATGAACTTGGCCTTGGCCTGGAGCTCAGGGATCGACCGGCATCCGGCGTAGCCCATGCCCGCCTTGAGCCCGCCGACGAGCATCTGGACGATGGACGTTGTGCTCCCCTTGTAAGGCACGCGGCCTTCGATACCCTCGGGAACCAGCTTGTCCTCGGTGGACACCTGGTCCTGGAAATAGCGGTCCAGGCTCTTGCCCTCTTTCATGGCCTCGAGCGAGCCCATGCCGCGGTAGGTCTTATAGGCCCGGCCCTGATACATAACGACCTCGCCGGGCGCTTCGTCCGTCCCGGCCAGCAGGTTTCCCAGCATGACCGAGCTGGCCCCCGCCCCGATGGCCTTGGTGATGTCGCCCGAGAATTTGATGCCGCCATCGGCGATGAGGGGAATGCCCGCCTTGCTTGTAACCTTGAAGACGTCGGAGATGGCCGTCATCTGGGGGATGCCGGCCCCGGTGATGATCCGGGTGGTGCAGATCGAACCCGGCCCGACCCCGACCTTCACCGCATCCACGCCGAGTCCGACCAGCTCTTCGGCGGCCTCAGTCGTTCCGATGTTGCCGGCGACAAGCTCCTGACCCGGGAACTCCTTCCTGATCATCCGGACCGTGTCCAAGACCCTCTGGGAGTGGCCGTGGGCATTATCGACGACGAGGACGTCGCACTTGGCGGCGACCAGGGCCTTGGCCCGATCGAGCGTGTCGTCCCCGACGCCGATCGCCGCGCCGACCAGCAGGCGGCCGAGCCTGTCCTTGGCCGCGCCCGGGTACTGGGTCCTCTTGAGAATGTCCTTGTAGGTGATGAGCCCCTTGAGGCGGTAGCTCTCATCGACCATCATGATCTTTTCGATCTTGTGCTCGTGGAAGAGCTTCTCGGCCTCCTCGAGCGAAGTGCCGACGGGGACGGTGATGAGCTTCCGGGTCATGACCTTTTCGATCGGGGTCGTCAGCCGGGTCTCGAAGCGGATATCTCGGTTGGTCAGGATGCCGACCAGCTTGTTGTTCTCATCGGTAATCGGCAGGCCCGAGATCCTGTACTTCTTCATGACCTCGATGGCCTTTTCAATCTTTTCCTGGGGCCGGATGGTGATGGGGTCGACGATCATGCCGCTCTCGTAGCGCTTGACCTTGTCGACCTCCTCGGCCTGGAGCTCGATCGACATGTTGCGGTGGATGATCCCCATCCCGCCCTGCTGGGCCAAGGCGATGGCCATCCGCGACGTTGTCACCGTGTCCATGGCCGAGCTGACGATGGGGATGTTGAGGGCGATGTTCCGGCTGAGGAGCGTTCCTACCTCGGTCCCGGCGGGCGTGATATCGGACTTGGAGGGAACGATGAGGACGTCGTCGAAGGTCAAACCTTCCTTGATGGTGATGTCCAGCATGCCGCCTCCTTTCTCACTTTTTCCGTTTTCGGCCGGGAATCGTCGACCTCGCCTGCTGGGCCTTATGGCCGTCCCCGGCGGGAGCCCCTTCGGCCCTCTGGTAATACATGGGGCGCTCCCTTCTCTGGGGCTGAGGCGCCTCTTCCTGGACCACGGGCTGGATCAGGAAGAGGTAACGCAGGGCGTCCTCCTCGACCCGGTCCAGCAACTCTTGGAACATTGTGTAGCTTTCCTTCTTGTATTCAACCAGGGGGTCGCGTTGGCCGTAACCGCGCAGGCCGATGCCTTCCTTGAGATGGTCCATCTCGAGGAGGTGGTCTTTCCACTGGGAGTCGATGACCTGGAGGAGGATCATCCGCTCGAACTCGCGCATCCTCTCGAGACCGAGAAGCCGTTCCTTATCCTCGTAGACTGCCCGAAGCGCCCGAAGGATTTTTTCCCGGAGATCAGGGTAGGGAATGTCTTCCCGGTTGGTCCCGAGCTTGTCGAGATCCAGGGCGAACTGGGCGAATAGTGCTTTTTTCAGGCCATCCCAGTCCCATTCGTCGGGGGGTTTTTCCTTGTTGGCGGAGGTGTCCATGTGCCAGTCGACAAGGTCCTCGATGAGGCCTCCGAAGTACTCCTTCAAGTCCTTGCCTTTGAGGATGTCCTTGCGCTGGCCGTAGATCGCCTCGCGCTGCTTGTTCATGACGTCGTCGTACTCGAGGAGGTGCTTGCGGATGGAGAAGTTCTGGGACTCGACCTGCTTCTGGGCCCTTTCGATGGCCCTGGAGACCATGTTGTGCTCGATGGGAACGCCTTCGCTCATCCCGATCCGGGCCATCAAGCCCGAGATGCGCTCGCTCCCGAAGATCCGCATAAGATCATCCTCGAGGGACAGGTAGAACCGGGACGATCCTGGATCGCCCTGGCGGCCGGCCCTTCCGCGGAGCTGGTTGTCGATGCGGCGGGCCTCGTGGCGCTCGGTCCCGATGACGTGGAGACCCTTGAGCCCGACGACCTTCTCATGCTCTTCCTGGATGACGGGGGAGACGTCCTTGAGGGCTTTCTCCGCCTGCTCCGGCGCCGCCTTGAGCGGGTCGATCCCGGACCGTTTGAGGTTCTCTCTGGCCAGGAACTCCGGGTTCCCGCCGAGAAGGATGTCCACGCCGCGGCCGGCCATGTTCGTGGCGATGGTCACCGCGCCGATGCGCCCGGCCTGGGCGATGATCTGGGCTTCCTGCTCGTGGTACTTGGCGTTGAGGACGACGTGCTTGACGTTCTTCCTCCGAAGGAGGGTGCTGAGGTGCTCAGATTTCTCGATGGAGACCGTGCCGACAAGGAGCGGCCGGCCCTTTTTATTCGCTTCGACGATCTCCTCAACGACGGCGTTCCATTTCTCGGCCACGGTCCGGAAGATGACGTCCGGGTTTTCCAGGCGGAAGAGGGGCATGTTCGTCGGGATCTCGACGACGTCCAGGCCGTAGATGTGCCGGAATTCCGGCGCTTCCGTCAAGGCCGTTCCGGTCATGCCCGCCAGTTTCTTATACATACGGAAATAATTCTGGAAGGTGATCGAGGCCAGGGTCTGGTATTCCTGTTCGACCTTGACCTTCTCCTTGGCTTCCAGGGCCTGGTGAAGGCCGTCGCTGTAGCGCCTTCCGGGCATGAGCCGCCCCGTGAACTCGTCGACGATGATGACCTGGCCGTCCTTGACCATATAGTCCACGTCGCGCTTGAATAAGTAGTGGGCCTTGAGGGACTGGTTGATGCCGTGGACGAGCTCCATCTGGGAAAGGTCGTAAAGGTTGGAGACGCCGAGGTATTTTTCCGACTCGGATACTCCGGTCTCGGTGATGGACACAGTCCGGGTCTTCTCATCGACCTGGAAGTGCTTGTCTTTATGGAAGTGGCGGACAAGGCTGTCCACCTTGTAGTAAAGGGCGGTGGATTCGTCGGTCGGCCCGGAGATGATGAGCGGCGTCCGGGCCTCGTCGATCAGGATGCTGTCCACCTCGTCCACGATACCGTAATGGAATTCGCGCTGGACGAGTTGGGAGAGACGAAACTTCATGTTGTCGCGCAGGTAGTCGAAACCGAACTCGTTGTTCGTGCCGTAGGTGATATCGCGGCGGTAGGCGTCGTAACGATCCTGGTCGGAGATGTCGTGAAGGATGGTCCCCACGCCGAGTCCGAGGAACCGGTAGATCGTGCCCATCCACTCCGTATCGCGCTTAGCCAGGTAATCGTTGACGGTCACGATATGGACCCCGAGGCCCGTCAGGGCGTTAAGGTAGGCCGGGAGGGTCGCGACCAGGGTCTTCCCTTCACCCGTCTTCATCTCGGCGATCCGACCCTGGTGGAGGATGACGCCGCCTAGGATCTGGACGTCGAAATGGCGCATCTTGAGGGTGCGGCGGGAGGCTTCCCGGACGCAGGCGAAGGCCTCGACGAGGATGTCGTCGAGCCCGGCGCCTTGGGAGAGTTTGTCCTTGAATTCGGCGGTCTTGGCTCTCAATTGATCGTCTGTGAGGGCCTGGATCCGGGGTTCGATGTCGTTGACGGCGGAAACGAGGGGCCGGACCTTTTTCAGGTCGCGGTCATTCTTCGTCCCGATGAATTTTTGAATGAACCACTTAAACATTTACTATTTTTTATCAGAAAGCCCCCGGATTGTCAATTTGAAGCCTATGAGCTTTCCCAGGATTTCAGCGGCCGGCGGCTTGGCACTGTAGCCCTTGACGACGCCGAAGCCCAGCCGGAGCGACGACGTGGCGTCGGGCGGGATGGACGCCCCTTCGAGTTTGAACATCGCCCTCGCGATGAGGGTGAATCTTGTTTATTTCAGATAGCCCAGAGACCTCAGGTTCTCGATCTCGTTCTTAGGCAGACCGTTAAGATCGATCCGGACGGGCCTCTGGTCGATCTCGCTGAATCGTTTCAACCAATCCAGAAAGCGGGCCTTGAGAAGGGTCCGGACGCTTTCTTCGGGTTCGCGGGTTTCCTGAAAAAACGGGTCCGCCGCGCGATAGAGGGTTTCCCGGCCGGTCCCCATGTTGATGATATCATACCACTGCCGCCAACGAAGGCCGAAATCCGCTCTGACGTTGAACGAACAGCAAACGGCGATGTCGTCGTTCTCTTGCCCCGGGGCCGCCGCATCCAGAAGGCTCTTACCATCCAGCGGGAGCCTCTGTCCGAAGATATCCAGGACGGTGGGGAACACGCCGGCCAGCTCGACCACCGTCTTCACCCGCCCCTTCAGGTTCATGGCCGCCGGGAACTTGACCACGAGAGGAACGCGCGCGGTCTCTTCGTAGACGAAATGTCCATGCCCCCATTGTTCGTGTTCGTAAAGCGATTCACCGTGGTCCGAAAGGATGACGATCAGGCTGTTTTCATACAGGCCTTTTTCCCGGAGGGACTGGAGGAGCTTACCTATCTCGCTGTCGACAAAGGCGATGGCCGAGTCGTAATTATCGACGACCGTTTTAATCTCTCCGGGCGCTAAGGGATGCTCCGCGTCCATGAGTTCCTGGGAATTCCCGGTCACTCGCCAGGCGGAGGAGCCTATCTTCGAGTTCGTGAACATGCCCCGGTAGGGAGGGGGGGGGGTGATGGGAAGGTGAGGTTCCATGTAGTGGACATAACTGAACAGCGGCCCGGTATGGGAGAGCCAGGAGCGGAACTCGGGAGGGATGGCCCTTTCATGGCCGCGGCGCCATTCCTCGATGAAAGGAAGATAATCGTCGATCCCGCGGGCGAAACCCAGGGAAGCGGAAACGTTCCCGGTCGAGGTGAAAAGGGAGGTCCGGTATCCCTTGCCCTTCAGATACACGGGCAGAGTCAGCAGGTCTTCGGAGAGTTTGTTTCTAAGGATGCGCACCTTGTGTGTCTCGGGATATAGGCCGGTTAATTGGGTGGCGACGCTGGAACGGGTTAACGACGCGTTGGCGTAAGCGTTCTCAAAAACGACCGCGTCCTGCGCGAACCGGTCGATGTTGGGCGATGTGGGGCGTGAGTATCCGTATGTTCCCAAGTGCTTTGCCTGGCAGGCGTCCATCAAGAAGATGAAGATGTCGGGGTCCTTGGGAAGGGCGGTTTCTACCGCGGGAGGCCGCTCGACGGCCCGGGGCGAGAATGAATATCCGGTGACATCGAAGCCTCCGGATTCGACGGCCGCGGTCAGGCATCCGGCCTGGTCGAACGAGAACGTGTGCAGGGTCCTCCCGGACAAGAAGCCCGCCTTCCGCTCCGATACGCGGGGGGATGGATTGCCGTCCCGAAAATGCATTTCAGTGATCTTCATATGACCGGAGCCCCGGAATTCGATACAGCCGGTCCCCTTGTCGACAAAGAAGGCCAGCGTTTCCCCTTGTTGAAGCCGGCGGGTGGTCCGGGCGTCCCCGCTTTGTTGGATATTAATGGACGCGATCTTCAGGACATCGTTGACGGCCTTATCGAATTGCAGAAAATTGAAACCCTCATTCAGCTTGACGTTGAACCTGGCGTCCGTATTCCTCAGGGAGGGGGGGAGGGCCCTCTCCTTTTTCCCATTGACTGAGAAGGCGCAGGGGTCGCCCTGGAGGGCATATCGGATGTTGATGCGGACGGAAGACCTTCTCTTCCGCCACAGAATGAAACGGGCGATGTTCTTATCGGCGAGAAAATAACCATCCTTGAGTTCGAACCCTCCCCAGATGTTCATCCGGCCCGAGGCGGGATCGATCAGATGTTGGTCTTTTCCCCAGATGAACGTGGCGGGGAGTTCGCTCCCGGCCGAGCGGTCACGGCAGGCGATTCCCCCGCATAGGGCCGTGCCCAAAACCAGCCAGGAAACGAATTTTCTCATCTCGTTCGTCTCGTCGTACAGGAGACATCATAGCAGAGCGCGACCTTTAGTCAAGGATCCGGAAGGATGTCTTCTATATTCTATAAAATAAATAGGGTATAATATATGCGCAGGATAAAAAATAATGTTCCCAGACGCGAGGAATTCGGATATCATGCCGGTGGCACGAACGATGAGAACGAAAAGGATGAGCCTGGTCGAAGCCCCGATCGACAAGCCGCTGAGAATTGTCGATATCGCCGGAGGCGAGTCCGTCAGGAGGAGGCTCCTGGCCATCGGCTTCCACAAAGGGGACCTCGTGGAGCTGGATTCCCTGGCCATCCTGAAGGGTCCCATCCTCGTTCGGAGCTCCGCCTCAGGCATGCGGGTGGCCCTTGGACGCGGGGTCGCCAGGAAGATCACGGTTGAGGTCCTGGATGGCCGGTCCTGACGCCCCAAAGGTCATCTTCATCGGCCAGCCAAACTGCGGCAAGAGCACTCTCTTCAATTCGATCGCCGGCCTGAAGGCCGAGACCTCAAATTTCCCCGGGACGACCGTCAAACACACCCATAGCCGGGTCTCGATCGAAGGCCGCCTTCTGGACATCATCGATTTGCCGGGAACCTATTCGCTCTGCCCGTCCGACCCGGCGGAGAAGACGGCGCTCTCCCACCTTTTCTCGGACAAGCCCGACCTCATCATCAACGTCGTGGACGCATCCGTTTTGGGACGGAGCCTGGAATTCACCATCGAACTCATCGAACTCGGCTGGCCAATGGTTGTGGCCCTGAACATGATGGACTTGGCCGAAAAAAAAGGAGTCATGATCGACCCCGGGAAATTGGCGTCGCTTCTGGGCGTCCCGGTCGTTCCCATCATTGCGTCGCGCGGCAGAGGCGTCAAAGAACTTCTGGACGAGGCTTTCACGGCCCTTGAACATACCGGAAGGCCCGGGGCGCGGACATGGTCCAGGGACGTCGAGAGCCGCGTCGAAGAATTGGCGAGGCTGCTTCCTCCGGAATTTCCGGTCGTGGCCAACCGCCGGTTCACGGCGGTCAAGATGATCGAAGCCGACAGACTCTTCTGCGACGTGATGCTGGGCGAGCTGGAACCGGGCCTCAAAGCCGAGATCGACCGCGTCCGCCGCGGTATGGAATCCGGCCGGAGCGCTCCGGCCTATGAGATCATCTCCGCCGAGCGCCACCATCTGGCCTCGAAGATAGCCGAGGAAAGCAGCCGGGTCGAACATGGGAAAAAAGTGCCTTGGGACAGGAAGGTCGACGGCATCATCATGCATCCCTTTTACGGCTACGTCATCCTGGCCTCAGTGTTCATGGCGTTTTTCTTCCTGATTTTCAAGATTGGAAATCCCCTCGAAACCATGCTCCTCAAGCCGTTCATTTCCCTCGACCAGGACCTGGGCAGGCATCTTGGTTCGAACGTCTTGTTCCACCTGGCGGACGGGCTCGTCCAGGGTGTCGGGGGGGGGATCGCCATCGTCCTGCCTTATTTCGTCCCCTTACTCCTCTTCATGGCCTTTCTGGAGGACCTCGGATATCTGGCCCGGGCGGGATTCCTGCTGGACGCCTTCATGCACCACATCGGTCTTCACGGGAAATCGGTCGGCCCGTTCATCCTCGGTTTCGGCTGCAACGTGCCGGCGATCGTATCGACCCGGATCCTGGAGTCCAGGCGCGACCGGATCATCACGTCTCTTCTCATCCCGTTCATTCCGTGTTCGGCCCGGACGACCGTCATCCTGGCCCTGGTCGCGTTCTATCTGGGTCCCTGGGCCGCTCTTGGATTTTATGTCCTGAATGTCTTGCTCGTAGCCATCCTGGGACGCGTGATCACGTTGTTCACCAAATCGCCGTCCCCGGGGCTCATCCTTGAGATCCCGACCCTGAAGCGGCCCTCGTTCAGGAACATCCTGAAGAAGACCTATTTCCAGCTCCGCTCGTTCCTGGCGTTCGCCTGGCCGCTCCTCATCGCCGGGAGCATCTTCCTGAGCCTGCTTCAAGCCTTGCACATCGATCGGACGATCAACATGGTCCTCTCGCCACTCGTCGCCGGGGCGCTCGGATTACCCAGGGAACTGGGAGTAACGCTCGTGTTCGGGTTCCTGCGAAAAGAGCTATCCTTGATCATGATGCTCCAAGCCCTGGGAACGGGCCACCAGGGGCTGCTCACCGTGATCACCAAGGAGCAGCTCCTTGTCTTCACGGTTTTCATCAGCTTCTTCATTCCCTGCTTGTCCACGTTCGCCATGTTGTGGAAGGAATTGGGCCGGAAGGTCGCTCTCCTATCCGCCGCCCTGAGCGTCTCTGTCGCGATCCTCCTCGCCTGGATCATTCGGATCGTGGCCTGAATCCGCCTGTCCTATTTTCTCAAGGCGGAGAACAGGGTCATGGCGGCTTTTTTCCCGACGACGGCTGCAAGGTCGGCGAAGGATGCGGAAAGAATGGCGTCGAGGCTCCTAAATCTTTCGAGCAGGGCGGCTTTCCTTTTGGGACCCAAGCCCGGGATGCCGTCCAGTTCGGACCCAAAGCTCTTTTTTTCCCGGCGCTTCCTGTGGAAGGTGATGGCGAAGCGGTGGGCCTCGTCCCGAACATGCTGGAGGAGCTTGAGGGCGGGCGCCGTTCCGTCCAGCTGGATGCCCTCGGGATGCTTGGGCGTGAAAATGATCTCTTCCCGCTTGGCCAGGGAGATCACAGGGATGTTCCCCGCTCCCGCCCGGCAGAGAGCCTTGACCGCGGCCGCGAGCTGGCCCTTCCCGCCGTCCACTATGATAAGCCCGGGCAATGTTTTTCCCTCTTTCTTGAGACGGGAGAACCGCCTATGGACGACCTCTTCCAGGCTGGCCACATCGTTCGGGCCGACGACCGTCCGTATGCGGAACTTCCTATACTCGTCTTTATTCGGAACGCCGCCGTCGAAGACGACGAGCGAGCCCACCGATTCGTCGCCGCCGGTGTTGGAGATGTCGAAGCCTTCGATCCTCTCCGGAGGCTCCGGCATTCCTAAAACCCGGGCCAGATGGAGGACGGAGGAGAGATCTCTCTCTTTTTTACGAAGCGTACGAAGCGCCAGCTCGGCATTCTTGTCGGCCAGTTCGACGAGCCTGGCGTATTTTCCGGCCTTGGGAACGATCATCCGCGTCCTCTTCTCTTGACCCGGAAAGATCTCTTCCTGCAATCGGCGTCCATCGGCCGGCTCGAACGGCAAAAGGACCTTTTTTGGTTTTTCCGCGGTTGCGTAGAACCCCGAAAGGAGGGTTGCCAGGACCTTACCGTCCGGGCTTCCCGCCGCCCCTTCGACAAAGGCCTCGCGCGAATCCCGGATCTTGCCCCGCCTCATGAAAAAGACGTGGAGGGCGGCTGAGTCCCCGGACCGGGCGAACCCTGCCGCGTCAAGGTCCTCGAGGGCCACGGAGATGGTTCGGGGTTTTTGTTCGATGTCTTCGAGCGTCCGGATGAGGTCGCGCCAGCGGGCGGCTTCCTCGAACTTATGAGTATTCGCCGCGGCCCGCATCCTGAGTTTCAGGCTTTCTCTCAACTCGGTCGTCCGGCCTTCGAGGAAGAGCCTCGCGTTCTCAGCGTCCTTCGCGTATTCTGTTTCCGAGATAAAGCCGATGCACGGGGCCGAGCAGAGTCCCAGGTCATGCTCCAGACACGGCCTCTTGCGTCCCCTGAAGACCGATTCCTCGCAACCGCGGACCCCGAAATTTCTGTTCACGAGATGAATGGTCTTCCGCGCCCGGGAGGCCGGACTGAACGGGCCGAAGTACTTCGACCCGTCCCTTTCGACCTTACGGCTGAAGTAGATGCCGGGAAACTCGTCCCGCACGGTCAGCTTTAGGTAAGGGAAGCTCTTGTCGTCCTTGAGCCTGAGGTTATACTTCGGCTGGACCTGCTGGACGTAGTTACTCTCGAGGAAGGCGGCCTCTTTTTCGGAGCCGGTGAGAAGGTAGTCAATGTCCGCCGTCTCTCTCAAGATGTTCCGGACCTTGACGTCGGGATCAGGCAGGAAGTAGGACCGCACCCGGTCCCGCAGGGACCTGGCCTTGCCGATGTAGAGGACCTTGCCCGCCGCGTCCCGAAAGAAATAAATGCCCGGCTTTTCCGGGAATCCCGCGACCTTGCCTTTCAGTCCGCCCGGCATGCGTTCTCCCGATCGCCCGTTTCGGCCGCCGCCTTCATAGGGCGAGCTCCAGCTCGCGCTTCTTCAGCCGGCTGAGCTCATCCCTGAACTTTGCGGCCTTCTCGAAGTCGAGGGCCTTGGACGCCTCCTGCATCAGTTTTTCGAGCTCTTGCATCCTTTTCTTCCGTTTCTCCGGGGAGACGAAGATCTCCTTGTCCTCCGAGATCCTGGTGAGGTCGAAGTAGTCTCGCTCATAGACGCTGCTCAGGACCTCATCAATGCTTTTGATGATGGATTGGGGCGTGATCCCGTGCCGGAGGTTGTATTCTTGCTGGATCCTCCGGCGGCGGCCCGTCTCCTCGATGGCCGCCTTCATGGAGTTTGTGAACGCGTCGGCATAGAGGATCGCCTTACCAGCAACGTGGCGGGCCGCCCGTCCGAACGTCTGGATGAGCGCGGTCGACGACCGCAGAAACCCCTCTTTGTCGGCGTCCAGGATGGCTACCAACGAGACCTCGGGCAGGTCCAGGCCTTCCCGGAGCAGGTTGATCCCGATGAGGGCGTCGAACTCGCCTTTCCGGAGGTCCCTCAGGATCTTGACTCGGTCCAGGGTCTCGATGTCCGAGTGAAGGTAGCGCACCCGGAACCCCAGCTCGTGGTAGTGGCGCGTCAGGTCCTCGGCCATCTTCTTGGTCAGCGTCGTGACGAGCGTCCGCTCGTTTTGTTTCGTCCTCTTTCCGATCTCGGCCATCAGGTCATCCACCTGGCCCTTGACCGGCCGAACCTCGATCTCCGGGTCGGTCAGGCCTGTGGGCCGGATGACCTGTTCCACGACCCTGTTTTCAGATGTCCGGACCTCATAGGCAGCCGGTGTCGCCGAGACGTAGAGGACCTGGTTCGTCCTCTCCCCGAACTCCTCGAAGTTCAGCGGCCGGTTGTCCAGCGCCGAGGGTAGACGAAAGCCATGGTCGACGAGGGTCATCTTCCGGGACCTGTCCCCGTGGTACATCCCTCCGATTTGGGGGACGGTGACGTGCGATTCGTCGATGATGGTCAGGAAGTCCTTCGGGAAGTAGTCCAAGAGCGTGAAGGGGGGCTCGCCGGGATTCCTGCCGCTCAGGTAGCGGGAGTAATTCTCGATGCCCGGACAATATCCGAGCTCCCGGAGCATGTCCAGATCGTAAAGCGTTCGCTCTTCGATCCTCTCGGCTTCCATGAACTTGCCCTCGGACCTGAACAGTTCGGTCCTCTGGACGAGTTCCTGCTCGATGCCGTCGGCCGCGGCCTTGAGGACGTCCTGCGGCGTCGAAAAGAACGTCCGCGGATGGACCATGATCTTATCATAGGTATTCAGCGTCTTTCCCAGGAGCGGATCGACGGCGGACAGGGCCTTGATCCGGCCGTCCTCGAGTTCGATCCTGTAGGCGAAGTCCTCGTAAGAGGGGAGGACCTCCACGATGTCGCCGCGGACGCGGAACGAACCCCTCTTGAAGTCGGCCTCTTGCCGCTCGTACTGGATGTCGACGAGGCTCTCGAGGATCTTTTTGCGGCTCAGGATCTGGCCCTTCTCCAGGCCGAAGCTCATGGAATAATAGGTTTCCGGGGCGCCGATGCCATAGATGCAGGAGACTGAGGCCACGATGATCACGTCCCGGCGGTCGAACAGGGCGTTCGTGGCGCAAAGGCGCA
>Ga0315291_10007970_pt1 | contig 13042 bp, 6 predicted proteins | sample YL17G12_20_MG_FD_203070 | JGI IMG/M metagenome (GOLD analysis project Ga0315291, IMG submission 203070) | Sediment microbial communities from Yellowstone Lake, YNP, Wyoming, USA - YL17G12_20 | ecosystem: Environmental > Aquatic > Freshwater > Lake > Sediment | place: USA: Wyoming | collected... | reverse complement strand
GCAAGGATACAAACAGCCGTACCCCGTCCATCCAGGGCAGCGTTCATGCCAATGGTATCCACACCTTTGGCGCCGCCTGAATAAAGCACCAAACCCGAGCGAGCGCAGGCATTACCGATATAGGCAGCGCAATCTTGGCCAACTTGATCCACATTTCGGGAACCAACCACAGCGATTCCAGGTTGCCCGAGAAGATCCTTGTTGCCTGCGTAGAATAGAACCGTAGGAGCTGAGTCTTTCAATCGCTGGCGATACCTAAGTGGGTAGTCTTCATCTGCTCTGGTTAAAACCTTGATCCCAAGTGATTCCAGTCGTTCTAGCTCTATTGCCAACGAACCGCGACGTTCGAGCAACCGGAATATTCTTCCGGCTTCTTCTATTGTCAGGCTCAATTGTGTAGTGATGTCCTGTTCAGTAAAATCCAAGAGCGATCCCGGACGCAGAGATCCTGTTTGAAGCCTGCGTGCTAAAGGATTCCAGTCGCGCAAGGTTAATGGCGCTGGATCTGGATCAGACTGCAAGCCCAGGTGGGAACATAACAATAACAACGCTTGTGAGTCGGGGGAAATTATCATATATTTTTACCAGATGCCTGAGCCAGTGTAAATGGATATACTTCACCGCTCCCATGGTTTCGCAGCAGATATCCGGCCATGGTGAGAGTCCAGCCTGAGTCAATAATATCATCGATCAGTAGTACTGGCTCGGCAAGGACATGCCCATCTACGGATAAAGTACCATGGACATTACGAGCTTGCATGGTGCTGTTTTGCATGGTCTTTTGTTCTGGTGGCTCTCCTGTTCGCACCAGGAAAGGTAGAAAAGGAATACCCAACTTCATTGCTAAACGATTCCCAAAGTCAGAGACCAGGGTAGGATGGCGACGCGATGGGATCGCAGTCATCCAGGTTGGAAATGGATCTGGTTTCCAATGGTGTAAGATTAAATCGCAACTCGCTTCCACCAGCTCATCGCCAAAATGATTATCAAGATACTTGCCATTACGTACCAATATTCCCCAACCGGCATCACCGTAGTAACACAACGATCGCCCAGGGCAATTCTGCATCTCTGATGGTATGACCCTCTTCAGATCGGGGAATATTCCAGCTGGCCACCGTTTGCGTGGCAGGATAGGGATCGACATCCCCTTCAGAAAATCCTCTGCCTGGACCACCAGCTCATGAGAGACCATACTGGGTAGTCCTTTTCCACGACAATTCGCGCAGCGACCACATGGTTTTGGATTTGGATCATCCAAAGCCTTTAACAGATACTCCATCAAGCAGCCTTCATGATCTAAATATGTCTGCATCTGGCTTTTCTCAGCGCGCCTCAGGGCAAGGACGCGCTCGATTCGCTTGGTATCTGGCTTCCAGAGGTTTGGTGTCCGGAAGTAAAGCACTTTGCCATTATAAGACGTCCCGACTGCACCATCGACCTCGAGCAATTTCAGGGCTTTTTCAACCATGCCTCGAGCGATATTCACTTTCGATAATAGCTCTTCAAAGGAGAGAGATTCGTATCTTCCCAGGGTATCAAGGATTTCTTGCATGGTCTGCGCACTGGGGAAGGCCGTCTCGATGAAGTAATCCTGGATCTCGTCATCTTCCATCCCACTCAACAGGACACCATAAGCGCGACTGACTGCTCGGCCAGCGCGCCCAATTTGTTGATAATAAGCAATCACCGATCCTGGTCGTTGAAAATGGATGACAAAGCTAATATCAGGCTTATCGAAACCCATACCCAAGGCAACTGTTGCCACAAGGATTTGAATCTCGTTACGTAAAAAAGCCTGCTCGATCGCTGACCGGTCAATTTCCGCATCATTCCCGGCATGATATGCTTCGGCATTAAAGCCATTTTTCTTAAGCCATTCCGCTACCCTTTCGGTATCCGGAACCGTAAGGCAGTAGATAATCCCACTCCCCTGAAACTTGGGTAAATTCTCCACCAGCCAGGCCATCCGTTCACTTTGATTAGCTTGGTGAATGTTTTGCAAACGAAGCGTTTCACGGTCTAATGCGCCGCGCAAAACGACTAATCCCTCACCCAGCTGAGATTGAATATCTTCAATCACCCGGTTGTTGGCTGTGGCGGTAGTCCCTAAGATGGGAACTCCTCTGGGAAGCATTTGCAAGATACGGGTAATCCGGCGGTAGTCTGGTCTGAAATCGTGCCCCCAATCAGAAATACAATGCGCTTCATCGACGACGAACAGACCAACGCGCCCTGCCATCCCAGGTAAGACTGTTTTTTGGAATCGCTCATTGTTCAGACGTTCTGGTGAAATCAGCAAGATATCACATTGATTCTCTGACAGAGCAATTTCAGCTGCTTCCCATTCCTGGCGGTTGGAGCTGTTAATCGTGAATGCTTGAATACCAATTTTACTGGCCATGTCGATCTGGTTGCGCATAAGTGACAACAATGGACTGACCAGTAATGTCGGCCCAGAGTCTTGATTGCGAAGCAATTTAGTAGCCAAGAAATAGACCAGGCTTTTACCCCATCCAGTCCGTTGCACAACCAGGACGCGTTGTTTTTTGGAGGCAATCGCTTCTATAGCTTCCCATTGTTCCGGACGAAAGATGGCATCTTCTCCGATCATCTCTCTGAGCAAGGTTTGAGCTTCTGTGAACATAGTATTGATCTTGGTTTGGATCCCAGATTCCTATCTTCCTGCAGCTTCAAGCACTTTTAAAATCTCATCCGCTCGATAAATGCGATTACGAGCCCGGCCAGTCACTTCTCGTAGGATACCAAGTTCTACCAACCTTTCTACATATCTCTGAGCCGTCCGGTAAGGAACATCCAGGGCAGACTCAAGCTGGCGGATGTTCAAAATTGGGCGCTCAAAGATCACATCCATTGTTTGCCACAAACGCGCTGCGGCGCGCTCTGTGTGCAGGCGTTCTTGGTAAACTGAGCGCAGCTTTCCCAGGCGCTCAATGCGACCAATAGCGTCAAGAGATTGGCTGCTAACCCCTTTCAAGAAAAAGAGCAGCCAGTTTTCCCACTCGTCACGCTGACTGACGGCCAGCAAGCGGTCGTAATAATCTAACCGATGGGCTTCGAAGAAGGCACTCAGATAGAGCAGCGGTTGGGAGATCAATCCCCATTCGATTAATAATAAGATTACCAATAAACGTCCAATACGTCCATTCCCATCCAGGAATGGGTGGATAGCTTCGAACTGATAATGGATCAATCCGGCGCGCACCAGTTGAGGAATATCCGAAGGAGCATAGATAAACTTTTCCAGGGCATCCAGAGCCTGGTGCATCTCATCAACTGGCGGGGGAACGATGGTGGCGCTCTTGATGGTACTACCTGGTGGTCCGATCCAATTCTGGCTTCTACGAAACTCTCCCGGAGTGAGGTACTCCCCGCGTACGTTTTCCATCAATATCCTATGAATCTCCTGGATCAGGCGCAGGCTGACCGGCAGTGTCTTCGAGCGCTCCAATCCATAATCCATTGCGCGCACATAGTTGTGCACCTCCCGAACATCGGAGGTGTCTTCAAGAAAAGACAATTGTGCAGCTTCATATTGATACAAATCAACCAATGAGGCGCGTGTTCCTTCTATCCGGGAGGAGAGCACTGCCTCGCGCCGGATGAATGGACGCACCTGGATGTGCGGCGAAGGCAAAGTGTCCGTCAGGCTAGCCAGTCTGCCCAGGTTACGCTCAGCCTCACCCAGGGCAGAAATCAAAGCGTTAGACCAGTTGATGGGAGGAGGTAATGGGTTGGGTATAAACACCCAATACTCCTTGCTTGTACGCAAGACGCGCCCAGGGGAGGTGCTGGAAAAATCGTTGGGATCCATTGAGGTGAAATCCGTAAATAAGAAAGTATTCTATTGTCATTTTATATCTAAAGTGCAAATAACGCAACCCTTTATTTGCACTTTGCAGATGTTGATCAATCTGAATGAGAGAACGTCAGGGTCCACTGAATCGTAACGATTGTGTTATGTAAAATAATGGTGAGGGATTGTGGTGAAAAGAATAAGAGAGATTTGGAAGTTTTTGTTAAGCGAAAAATGTACTTCTTTAACATTGAAAAATGTACCCCATCACAATCTTGCACATTAATAACGAAAAAACAGACCAGCGTGAAATGATAGGAGATACACCAATAATACAAATCACGATTATAATAATCACGATTTGTATTCTGGAGGAGCATATGTTCATTGATCGAAAAACTGAGCTCGGACAGCTGTCAGGTTTGTATGCTTCGGAGCAAGCGGTACTATTCATTTTGTATGGTCGCCGTCGTGTCGGCAAGACCGAACTCCTGCGTGCCTTCTGTGCTGGGAAACCGCACATCTTCTTCATAGCTACCCTCAGCGCAGATAGCGAGCAGTTGGCCTCCTTCTCTCAACAGATTTGGGGCTTTGATCATTCCGAAACTCCACCAGGTTTTTCTTTCCCATCCTGGGAAGCAGCCTTTCGGGCGCTAACGGACCTACCCGGTCGTCCCGTGGTAGTGCTGGATGAGTTCACCTATCTGATGAGTGGGAACAAAGCCATCCCTTCCATTCTGCAAAAGGTTTGGGACGAACGATTGAGAAACACTCGGGTTATGCTTGTCCTATGTGGGTCGTACATCGGAATGATGGAAACCGAGGTTTTCGGATACCAGGCCCCTCTCTATGGCCGGCGCACCGGCAGCACGTTACTGCAAGCCCTTGACTTACCATCCTCGGCCTTGTTCTACCCAAAATACTCCCCAGAAGAGAAGTTCCTGGCCTGGGCAGTGGTTGGCGGTATGCCCTACTATCTGACAACCTTCACCGACCGGCAAAAGCTGCTGGCTAACATCCGCCAGCATATCCTGGATGCCCACTCAGGCTCGCTTTTCAGCGAGCCGCGCCTGCTTCTGATGGAAGAGCTTCGTGAGCCGCGCAACTATTTCTCCCTTCTGCGTGCCATCGCCCAAGGGAACACTCGGCTGAATGAGATCGCACAGGCTGCAGGCATCGGTTCTGCGCAAACCGTCGCCCGTTACCTCGATATCCTGCAGCAGATGCGGCTGATCATGCGCCGGGTGCCGGCTACCGAAAGCCAGCCCGAAAAAAGCAAGCGCGGTCTGTACCAGATCAATGATCATTTCCTTCGTTTTTGGTTCCGCTACGTGCATCCTAACCAGGGTGCACTTGAGCTGGGGCTGGCTGACTCTGTTTTAGCCCAGCGGGTGCAGCCGGATCTGGATCAATTTGCTGCAGCCGCCTTTGAGGAAGCTGCCCGCGAGTTCATTGCTGCCAGGGCTCAAGCGGGGAAATTGCCCTTCCTGCCCGAGAAGATCGGGAGCTGGTGGAGTCGCGTGGGGGAGCTGGATGTCTTGGCGATCAGTCCGCTCGAGCGGACAGCGCTGGTTGGGGAGTGCAAATGGTCGGTAAATCCCGTGGGGATGAATATTCTGGAGGATTTAAAGCGCCGGGCAGCCAAGATGGCCCAAGAGAGCAGCATCGAGCACATCCATTATGCCTTATTCTCACGGAGAGGTTTTACGGATGCACTGAAAGAACAGGCAGCCAGGGATGAGATTGGTTTGTTTATGGTCGATGATCTTGTCCAAGGTGGATCTTGATTCCTCCCAAGCGCTTCCATTGCAACCCAAGAAGCATCTCCAATGACAGCCTTCGTCTTCGGCCATAATCACGGCATCTCAAAGAACGGCAATCCTGACCTGGGCTACTTCTCATAAAGTTAGATCGCTATACTTGTACAATTTGCTGATATATTAGTCTATAATTTGATTATCAGTTGGATAGACATGTGACAAATATTTTTAAAGTAATAATTTGCAGGTGAGGTTTTCAACATATGAAACCTTATAATTCTCGCTTTCGGGAATCAGGTAATCTAAGCAAACAATCATGGTCAGTGAATACCTGGTAACTGACCATTTACTTGCTTGAAAATCCTATACTCAGATAATGAAAATGAATGAAAGCTATCCCGATTTATCTGTGGAAGATATCCAGGCCTGGGTTGGCCAGGCCTCTTACCGAAAGGGCGATTCTTATTTTCACCAGGGAGCGATCATTGAGCCTCGCCAGCAAGGTATGACGCTAAAGGCGCACTGTCTTGGTTCTTCAGCGCCCTCTTATAGGTTGCAAGCCACCCTGGATGAAGACGGTGTTGCCGAAGCAAATTGCTCTTGCCCGGTCGGTGATGGCGGTCATTGCAAACACGTTGCTGCCCTATTGCTCACCTGGCTGAATAACCCAGAGGCGTTCGAGGAAAACGCTGACCTCGACACCACATTGGAGCAACGCAGCAAGCCAGAGCTGATCGTTCTGATCCGCCAGATGTTACAACGCTATCCCGAATTGGAGTATCTGCTGGAACTGCCCTCACCTACAACTGCCACAAATCAATCAGCCATCCGTCCCGAAATCATCCGCCACCAGGTGACACACGCATTCGCCAGAAGTGGAGATAATTGGGGCTGGCGTGATTTTTTCGAAGCCGCCCGTGATCTGGATGAGCTCTTGAACCTGGCTGGACAATATCAAGAGCAATCTGACAATATAAATGCAGCGATGATTTATCATGTGGTGGCCGATGAAATTCTCCGGCATGATGATATCCTGATGGCTGAAGAGTCTGATAGGCTTGGGGGTCTAGTTGACGACTGTGTCGAGGGGTTAGGTCTTTGTCTGCAGTTCATCCAGGATTCAAACGCGCGGCGGGATATCCTGCAGCCTATTTTTAACATATTCCTGTGGAACATCAGAATGGGAGGTGTTGGCATCGGAGATCGTGTTCCCGATATCCTGATGGAACAGGCAACACCCCAAGAGAAGGAGACGATCGCTGGCTGGACCCAGGGGGCACTCCCTGGTACACATGAATGGAGTCAGGAAATCTTGGGTGGTTTGTTACTTGATCTGCAGGCTGAAAAGTTGGATGATGAATCCTTCCTGGAGATCTGCCGTCAAACAGGCAGGCTTAAAGACTTGGTCGAGCGGCTGTTGCAGATAGGCCGGCTTGAAGAGGCGATCAGCGAAACAGAGAAAGCCGGTGACTATCACCTGCTTACCCTTGCAGACACATTCGTCCAACAGGGACATGGCTCACTGGCAGAACGATTGGTTCATAATCGTTCTGCCTCCAGCCATGATACTCGCTTGACGATCTGGTTGAAGGATTATGCTATCCAACAGGGCGACATCTCCAAAGCCCTGGAGCTAGCCACGCGCCTGTTCTGGTTGAAGTCTTCTTTGACTGACTATTTGGAGATGAAGAAGCTGGCTATTCAAATCAGCCAATGGTTCGAGCTTCGGAGCGGTACGTTTGATATGCTATCTAAAAATAAGCAGTTTGGCCTTTTAGTCGAAATTTTCCTGGAAGAGGATGAAATCGACCTGGCACTGGATGCCCTGGAGGAAGCCAGGACTTTGGCTCGCCATCGGTGGGAATATCCCTACTCATTGGAGCTAAAGGTAGCCAAAACAGCCGAAATAAGTCGCCCCGAACGAGCCATTCACCTATATCTGAACCAGATTAAGAGCTTGATTGATAAACGCGGTCGTGATAACTACGCCGGGGCTGCTAATTACTTGAAAGTGGTGCAAAGGCTGTATAAACGGCTTGGAAGGCATGAGGATTGGCAATCTTTACTTGTCAGCCTGCGCCAGGAAAATCGAATGTTACCCGCATTTCAGGATGAGATGAGAAAAGCCGGTTTGTGACCTGACTACATATCTTTTGGTTTACGAAGGATTGGATTGATGGATTATCAAGAATTCGCTGATCTTTGGCTAGAGGCTTTGAGGCAGGCGCGTTTCCCTGGGATTCACCTGCTATGCCCCATTCAAACTATTGATATCCGTTCCATGGATCGCACATACAGGAGCTATCTCAGGTGGCCAGAGACGCCTGAAACTAGGATGTTCAACGTGACCGCTGAAGTCTCCTGGGTGTGGGACTCCGTCCTTTCTGCTCGCTTTGCGACGACTGAAGAAGACATGTTGATGCAAATCTTTGGTGACTTCGGCATCCACGAGGATACTGAACCTCCCTGGTTACGGATCGATATGTCATTGCATGCCTCCATCTCACTCGATAAGGGCTACCCTATGCCACTACTAGCAAATTGGCAGCACTGGGTAGAAAAAGTGAGCCTGGAACTAGAATCCTTCTTGCCTGGAGATAACGAAAATAAAGGCAAAAACCAAGCTATAAATGCCTGGCATGGAATTCCGGAGGCAGTAATCACTTTCGGCCCTCAAGGGGACACGTTTCTGCAGAAAGTTAGCCTGAGATCATGGCAAGGGATTACACTGCCTCGACAATGGGATGATCCGGATAAAGCAGATCCGTATCCCGATGAGCAGCTTTACCAATTCGCAACGAGGTTGCAGCAAGCCTTAGAAATCTGGCAAGAAAGGTTAGAACTCTTGCTTGATGGTCAGGAGCATTGAACATGTCTTGGATTTCTTATGGTCTGTGAGCGCAAGTGGCTCCTCCAGCGCTGAAATAAGGGTAGCGATGGGTATTCAGCCGCACCAGCAAGAATAAAGATCACAAGATAATTAGTGCGAAAAGGGAAAATCCGTTTGAGACCCGTGAGCGAAGTGCGTGATAACCGCCAGGCTTACATTGGTATCGAAAACGATATCGGTCTGTGGGTGACGTTTGACTCTACTTAATCCTTCCGAATCCTTCAGCTCCGTCTGCACGGACCAACATTTAGACGACCCATGCTGCCCGCAAATCAGCTCGTGATGGAGATTAAGGTTAATGAGCGCGTTTCATCACAGCTAACCGAACTGATTGCTATCAACAACCTGCTGATGGTCCGGGTGAGCAATTGGAATTGCCACCGCTCCATTGAGCTTAACTAATCGTCGAGTAAAACCCGCACTTTGGATTGGTCAAACGTTCCAATGGTACTCTTCACCAGTGGTAAAATTTATTTTTCAATATTTGACGCGATTTTCTCATATACAATGTGAAGAGAATCCATTGGATGTCTATTAGACCCTTAGTGTTGACTGGACCTTAAAACCCTATCCAATGTACTTGCTTTATTATTGTTCAATGGACTGGGGTAAAAATAGCAGGACACTGGATGGGTGAAGCGTTTTTTAGGTAACGTCCTCTTAACCCATTGGTTGAGCGTTCGAGCCCTTCCGTGTTTACTTATTATATAAAAAAGGGGAGATATTTGCCCTCAGGACAGGATTGCGGGTCGCCTTTCCTTGCTTCATACCGTGGTGCAGTTCGGGTGCAATTCGGGTGCAATTTGGGTGCAGATATGCTGACACAGTATGGTGATAATGGTATATCCTAGACGTAAAAGACGGCTATTTTCCCTTTTTCCCCTATAATTTTCTACATCGCACTGAAGAAGCCGCGGGTTCGAATCCCGCCAGGTCCACATGATATTGTACATTTTCCCCTATTGCAGGCTGATCAACCGTCCCGTCATTTTTGAATTTATCCTACAATGGTGCGGTTGGGGAAGGGATAACGGGGATAGATTATGTGCCAGATCACCTCTCTCTTTATGGATTTTTCCAAATGCTGCTCTCATGCATGACTCAACCAAGTTCTTTCGTTGTAGCTTCCCTGACTGAAAAGGTATGGACTTAAAAACCACACGCGAATCCAGCAAGAAAATGCTACTCACGTGTGGGAATTAGTCTACTAACGTGCAATCCAGCGCTATTAAGCGTTCCGCATTATTCGGTTATTTAGATCAAACAAATTAAATCTGGATTGTCAAGGAATTTTTAGCAAGACGGGACCTATGTCCGTCTATAGACGAGACATACGCATATGTCCTGAATGTGATCCTAACGATAGGGCAACTCAAAGCAAGCATCGACTGTGCCCGCCATTTTGTCGTGCTCAATTCCTTCAGCGGGTCGCTTGGGTGCATCAGCGAGAGTGCTGGTATATATCGATATAGTGCAGTATGCCCCGCATGGCCCGATCGATGTCCAGTGCCTGGGTTGTGATTTGTTGGTCTACTCATCATTCAATCAATGTGGGCTGCATGTGAAGCCTGTTCGAGATTTTTAACAGGTCATTTGTGGGGGATTTCCATCCTGATATCCAGTATATGTGTGGATAAAACCTGCTGTGATGGCAGCTAGGCGAATGGCTTTTTCCAGTACACTCTCGCGCTTATGAAGGCGTTTCATTTTTCCATCATATAGTTCCAGGGAAAGTTTGCTGAGGAGATTTACGTAAGAGTGTCCCGACCTTGGTTGGGACACTCTTTGAATTTTGGGTATGTGCTGTATACTTGATCTATGTCTACGGCAATTCTGGCTACTAAACTTTATATCCCCCCACCTCGGGCTAGAATTGTCCTGCGCCCCCGCTTGAAAGAGCAGCTGAATGAGGGGTTAGCCGGCAAGCTGACCCTCATTTCTGCCCCGGCCGGCTTTGGAAAGACCACATTGATCAGCGAATGGATTGCCAGTTGTGGTAGGCCGGTTGCATGGTTGTCGCTAGATGAAGGTGACGACGATCCGGTGCGTTTCATCTCTTACCTGGTAGCGGCATTACAGACTATCAAGGCGGGAATTGGCGAGGGTTTGGTGGCTGTGCTCCAATCCCCTCAACCACCGTCCACTGAATCAATTCTGATAGCCCTGCTTAATGAAATCACCACCATCCCAGACAATTTCATTCTTGTCCTTGATGACTATCACTTAGTTGAATCCAAACAGGTTGACCAGACCATTGCCTTCCTGATCGAGCACCAGCCGCCCCAGATGCACATTGTCATCGCCACCCGTGAGGATCCACATCTTCCCCTCGCTCGGCTACGCGCCCGAGGCCAGCTGACCGAGCTGCGTGCTGCCGACCTGCGTTTTACCTCCTCCGAAGCTGGCGAGTTTATCAATCAGGTGATGGGCTTAACCCTCTCGACGGAAGAGATCGCCGCCCTGGAAATCCGCACCGAAGGTTGGATTGCAGGTCTGCAATTGGCCGCTCTCTCCATGCAAGGCCGGGAAGATATTGCCAGTTTTATCCAGGCTTTCACCGGCAGCCACCGTTTTGTGCTGGACTATTTGGTCGAAGAAGTTCTTCAGCACCAGTCTGAACAAATCCGCAATTTCTTGCTGCAAACAGCAATTCTCGACAGGGTTTGTGCGCCTCTGTGCAATGCTATCACTGAGCGGGAAGATGGCAAAGAAATGCTGGATGGCTTAGAACGGAGTAACCTGTTCCTCATTCCTCTTGATGATAAGCGCCAATGGTATCGCTATCACCATCTTTTCGCCGATGTTCTGCAAACACATTTGATGGAGGCGCAGCCTGATCGGGTAGCTACCCTTCATTTGCGGGCGAGTGCGTGGTATGAACAGAACGGTCTGCGATCCGATGCCATCCGCCATGCGCTGGCCGCCGAGGACTTTGAGCGCGCCGCGGGATTGATCGAACTGGCCTGGTCAGCAATGAACCTCGGTTACCAATCCTCCACATGGCTTGGCTGGGTGAAGACGCTTCCGGAAGAGTTAGTCCACGCCAGGCCTGTGCTCACTGTTTGGTATGCCTATGCATTATCGGGTAGTGGTGAGATGGAAGCCTCAGAGGCCCGATTGAAGGACGCCGAACGGTGGCTGGACACGACGGCCGACATACACGAGCGACCAGAATCCCTGGCGGCGGGGATGGTCGTCGTAGACGAAAAGGAATTTCGCCGTCTGCCGGGTATGATCGCCCTTCTCCGTGCCGCACATGCCCTGGATCGGGGCGATATGACCGAGACCGCGAAAAACGCTCGACGGGTGCTCGACCTTGCACCCGAGGACGACCATCTGATGCTCGGTGGGGCAGCCTCGGAGCTGGGGCTCGCCGCATGGACGAGCGGGGATCTCGACGCCGCCCGCCGGATGACTGCCGATGGCATGGCGAATGTGCGGCTAGCCGGTTACATCTCTCCCGCTATCGGCGGCGCCATTGTCCTGGCGGATATACAGATTGCGCAAGGCTGTCTCCACGAGGCAATGACCACTTATGAGCGGGGATTGCAGTGGGCGACGGAGCCGGGCGCGCCAGCGCTTGCCGTGCGGGGAGCAGCAGATATGTACGTGGGCATGAGCGGCCTTCACCGTGAGCATAACGATCTGAAAACCGCCCATCAGCACTTGCTCACAAGCCAGGCTCTGGGTGAGCTTGCTGGGTTACCGCAAAACCCGTATCGCTGGTGCGCGGCGATGGCGCGCATACGGGAGGCCGAAGGTGATCTGGATGGCGCGCTGGACCTGCTCGACCAGGCAGAGCGCCTATACGATGGTCACTTTTCCCCGAATGTGCGTCCTATCGCGACGCGGAAGACACGGGTGTGGGTGGCTCTGGGTCGGTTGGATGAAGCCCTGGGCTGGGCACGTGAGCAGGGCCTGTCCGTTGAAAACGAACTTGGCTACCTGCACGAGTTCGATCACATCACCCTGGCCAGGGTGCTTCTGGCCCGCTATCTGAGCGACCGTGCAAATGGCTCGATTTCTGAGGTAATAGGGCTACTGGAGCGTCTGCTGAAAGCCGCGGAGGAAGGCGGGAGAAAGGGAAGTGTGATCGAAATTATGGTATTGCAGGCGCTTGCTTATCACGCGCAAAGTGACCTTCCTGCTGGTCTTTTGCCTTTGCAGCATGCTCTTGCGTTGGCTGAGCCGGAGGGCTACGTCCGAATGTTTGTGGACGAAGGCCCACCCATGGCGCAACTGCTTCTCAAAGCTGCCGTTTCCGGGATCATGCCAGACTATACAGGCAAGCTGCTGGCAGCAGTTGAAGCGGAGCAACAAAGGAGCGCGGGCGAATCTCCTAACCCCACCCCCCCCGCTTCGCAGCCCCTAATCGAGCCGATAAGCCAGCGTGAGCTTGAAGTTCTCCGATTGTTCAAAACCGAGCTTTCTGGGCCGGAGATCGCCCGTGAACTCGTGATCGCCTTGAGCACTGTCCGCACACATACCAAGAGTATCTACAGTAAACTCAACGTCAATAATCGCCGGGCCGCAGTTAAACGAGCCGAAGAGCTACATTTGATATAGCCACGCGAA
>Ga0315291_10007968_pt1 | contig 13043 bp, 17 predicted proteins | sample YL17G12_20_MG_FD_203070 | JGI IMG/M metagenome (GOLD analysis project Ga0315291, IMG submission 203070) | Sediment microbial communities from Yellowstone Lake, YNP, Wyoming, USA - YL17G12_20 | ecosystem: Environmental > Aquatic > Freshwater > Lake > Sediment | place: USA: Wyoming | collected... | reverse complement strand
TTTGAGACTGCCGGGGAACCAGCCTGCATATTCGCCGTTTTCCTGCAAAACTCCCTGAAGAAGCCTTCCGTCAATGAATCTGTCGCCGTAGACCAGAATTTTATCGGCAACCGCGATCAGGGTGATGAACGCGACAAGCATAGCCGCGACGTTGAGTGCAAGCTGCAGACCGTCCGTCACACCGCGCGACGCGGCATCCAGAACGTTTCTCCCCACGTCAAGCCGCGGCAATTTCACGTCGCCTGCGGTTTCAGAGTGCTCCATCTCGGGAAAGATGATCTTTGCGATCATGAGTGATGCAGGGGCTGCCATACATGATGCAATGATTATATGCTGCGGCGGCACACCCATCTGGATGTAACCCGCCATGACGGCACCGGCAATCGTTCCGAAACCTCCCACCATGATCGCATGAAGTTCAGAGATCGTGCAATGATTGAGAAACGGGCGAACCAGAAGCGGCGCCTCCGTCTGGCCCAAAAATACGTTAGCAGAGCAGGAAAGCGACTCCGAACCCGACGTCTTCATGACGCGGCTCATAACCCAGCCGAAGAGCTCAACGATTTTTTGCATGACGCCCATGTAATAAAGAACCGACATGAGAGACGCAAAAAAGATGATCGTCGGAAGTATGGTGAAGGCGAACTGGAAACCGAAGGTGTCCATCATTTCGGGATTCACAATATTTCCAAACAGAAAGCTGCTGCCCTGGCGGCTCAAATTCAAAAAGGCCGCAACCTTGCCCGCAAACCATTGCATTGCGTCGTTTCCGGCGGGCCACTTGATGAGTAATATTGCGATAGCCCATTGCAGCGCAAGGCCGGAGAAGAGCGTGCGCAGGTTTATTTTACGCTTGTTGTTGGACATCAAGAATGCAATGAGGAGGAGCGTGACCAATCCCACAATACCTATGTAACGATCCATCTATGCCTCCAGCGTTTTGAGAAACGAGGGACGAGAGACGAGGGACGAAAGAGCTACGATTTCCCGCAAAAAGAATCGGCCTTTTGTCCCATTGTCGTAAGCATAGCAAAAATATGCTCGTACTTACTGTCTAACTCGTCAAATTTTTCTTTTTCAATATACTTGCATGCCAAAGCAAATTCTAACCACGTCTGCGTTTCTGCCGCCTCCTGTGCCGCATCCAATAACTTATTAATAAAAACCGCTTTATATCGTCGTTTGCGCCAAGCTTCTGCTAAATTTGAACATACAGATCTTGAAGACCGGCGAATTTGGTCTGTTAGCGAATATTTTTCTTCCTTTGGAAAACTCCTTGATAACTCATATATCTCCATCGCAGTATCAAATGCCAGGCGATAAACATTCAGTTCCCTTACGCTTTTTATTCTCGCCATTCATCCCTCGTCCTTCGTCCCTCATCCCTCGTCCGTCGTCCCTCAAATCCCCATCGACGGCAACCAATACTTTTCGCCTTTTTTTGCTTTATCGATCTTTGCTAAAATTTCAAATGCGCGAAGGCCTGTTTCCAGACAGCGCTTTTCCGCAAGATCTTTTGTCTCGGAATCTATAAATTCATTCTTGTGGCGGTTTGCGTATATTGCACAGACCGCACCTGCGCGATGGCCGGCCAGTGTCGCGAGCGTGAACAGACACGAAGTCTCCATCTCCAGATTGCTGACGTTCATTTGATCGAGCTCCCCAAGAAGATCCGGATTGCGCGGCGAAAAACCCGGAACATTCCTTGCCTGCGCGCCGTAGAAACCGGATGCCGTCGCGGTCAGGCCGACATGATATGGAAATTTATTGCCCTTCGCAGCTTCAAGGAGCGCTATGACAACCTCGTAACTGGCAACGGCGGGATAACCTTCAACGACAAATGCCGTCGATGTATTTTCAAGGCGGACCGCACCGGTCGAAATCACAAGATCGGCAAGCTCGATTCCTTTTTTGAGCGCGCCCGATGAGCCTATCCTGATAAAAGTGGGATTTTTCACAATTTGACAAAGCTCGACAAAGGCCATCTCCGTATTATCCGGCCCCATGCCCGTGGCCATGACGGTCATCGGCAGGCCCTTATATTTTCCGGTGATCGTCACATATTCGCGGCTCGTTACGGGTTTGTCCGCCTTATCAAAATATTTTGCCACGCGATACGCGCGCGCGGGATCCCCGCACATCAAAATATAGGGGGCCACCTCACCGGGTGCGAGACCGATGTGATACTGCCTGCCCTCTTTGGTCGACACGATTTCCGCGGATTTAAACGTTTTCTTCATGGCATGAGAACGTATTAGGGCAGAACCAAAAACTCAAGCGCAATTTAAACGCCTTGAAGTGAGCTTTGATGGTGACGGGGCGATGTCTCTCTCGCTACGGCTCCTCGCCTCATACGCCGTCTCGTCGCCTGCGCCTCTTGCGCCGCGGCATCATATGGCTACTGAATGCGGCGCAATTCACACGCCGCTCGAGAAACATCGCCCCGTCACCACCACAACACACTCCACAATATTTATGATGCTAAATTAAGGTGAATGTGGGACCAAAATTTCCACCGCGGGAGTGCGAATTTGGTTTGACGATGAATAATTAAAACTCCTGCAATCGAAAATTCAATCCTATATTTAACCCCTCTTTTGTGTATATCATGTAGGGAAGCAGGGCAACTTTTTCCGGCTTTTCAAAAGCGGAGCCAATTGCCGCTCCAATTCCTGCGCCCACTAAAGCACCTCCCAAGGTCATCCCAATGGGTAAGCCAACTTTAAGTGCACCACAGATACCGCGATCGCTTGAATCTTGCATAGAACTACAATTGTCGGTTGCGACAATGCCAGCAGCGGCACCACCACCGGCCACAGCACCAGACAGCGCACCAATACCCATCCCTCTCAACCAGTACGTCTTTGCGAAAACCTCGGTTGATGAAATTAAAACAAACAACGCGATAAGCAGGATGAAGAATACATTTCTCATTTGTGCCTCCATTTGAGAAGCGTTTTGAACTAGCTACTCTTTTCCCTGCGGCATTGCAAGCGGCGGGAAAAGCAGGTTGAGGTTAAGGAAAGACTGCGCAGGTGTGCGGTTTTTATGCGGGGCAGATGTGGGGTTGGGAAGCATTGCGGAGGAAGTCCGATTTTTCATGGCGAGTGGTGAGCGGTCGCCGAAGGGCGAAGCTCTAAGGCGACGACGAAGACTCCCGCCGGAGATCAGAATTGGGCGGAGGCGGGAGGATGTCGAGGAGAGCGAACCCGAGTCCATAGAAAAATCGTGACTTACGCAGCTTAAGCTTCACAACCCCACAACTGCTCCGCATAAAGATCGTGTGAACTGAACATGGGATTGCTTCGCTACGCTCGCAATAACCAACCGATCTACCCCACCTGACCTCCCCTTACAAAGGGGAGGAAAGTGGTGCAAAGGTCATGCGGTGGATCGGGGTGGGGCCGTGGGCTTTGAGCTCCTTCATATGAAGCTCTGTGCCGTAGCCCTTGTGGATGGAAAAAGAGAAGTTCGGGTAGCGCCGCTCGAATTCGACCATCATGCGGTCGCGCGTGACCTTTGCGATCACGGAAGCGGCGGCGATCGTGATTGAACGCGCATCGCCTTTTTTCAAAGTCTTTTGCGGCAATCTGCTTTCAATAGGATACGGCCCGTCAATGAAGAGAATCGATGGTTTAATCTTCATTTCATCAACCGCAATTTTCATCGCCTTCAGCGACGCGCGCAAAATATTTATGCGATCGATCTCCCACGGTTCAATGATACCAACGCCCCACGCAAGCGCCTTGTCGCGGATGATATCATAAAATTCGTCGCGCTGTTTTTTGGTAAGCTGTTTGGAATCTTTAAGGCCGGGGATATCGAGTTTCTTCGGAAGGATCACGCTCGCCGCAACCACAGGACCTGCAAGACATCCGCGGCCGGCCTCGTCGACGCCCGCGATATTTCCTTCATCGCGGAATCTCTCTTCAAAATAATGTATGCTGACCGGTGGAGAATCAAACAGAAGGTTTTGGGGTTTCAAGGGTTTCCTCCCCCACCTTTTCGTATGCCTGTTCACGGACTCTGGCCGCCTTGCCGGACAGTTCGCGCAGGTAATACAGCCTCGAGCGGCGGACCTTGCCACGCGTCACCACATCAATATGGTCTATAAGCGGAGAATGGAGAGGGAACACGCGCTCAACACCGACACCGTAGGACATTTTGCGCACTGTGAAAGAAGAGTTTTTGCCGCCGCGGCGCCTTCTGATCACGACGCCTTCAAACGCCTGCGTGCGTTCCTTGTCGCCTTCCTTGATTATTGCATGGACGCAGACTGTGTCGCCCGGCCTGAATTCCGGAACCTTGCGCAGCCCTTCACGTGTGATTTTTTCGACGATGTTCATAAGAACTCCTTATCTCCCCCTTTGTAAGGGGGAGTCGGAGGGGGTAGATCTACCCTCCCTAACCCTCCCTTACAAAGGGAGGGAATTTCTTACAAGGCGCCGCTACTTAGCGGTTTTTGGCGAATTTGTCAATTTTTGCGTTCTCAAGAGGTCCGGGCGCCGCTCCTGTGTGCGCGAAATCGCCTGATTTAGCCGCCATTTGGCTATTTCCGCGTGATGGCCTGATAATAGGACATCCGGAACCTTAAGGCCTCTGAATACCTCCGGACGCGTATATTGAGGATATTCCAAAAGGCCCTCTTCGAATGATTCCGACTGAATCGACGTCTCGTTTCCCAGAACGCCAGGTATCAGGCGCGTCACCGCATCGATCACGACCATTGCGGGGATTTCGCCGCCGGCCAGCACATAGTCACCGATGGATATTTCGCGGTCCGCAATGAGTTTTCTTGCGCGCTCATCCACCCCCTCGTACCTGCCGCATATCAGCACAAGCTGATTAAGTGATGCGAACTCTTTGACAATTGCCTGCGTCAAAGGCTCCCCTTGCGGGGTCATCAAAACGCGGCATCTCTTTCCGACCGTTGGAAGCGATTCGACACATGCAACGAGAGGTTCGGGGCGCATGACCATGCCGGCGCCGCCGCCGTACGGCGTATCGTCCACGGAACGGTGCACATCCGTCGTGTGGTCGCGGATGTCGTGACGATAAACCTCTATGAGCTTCGCCTCGACAGCGCGCTTCAAAATGGACTCCGACAATGGGGAATCAAATATTCGTGGAAATATTGTAACTATATCAAATCTCATAACAGCTCCCTCCCCTTTGTAAGGGGAGGTTAGGTGGGGTAGATCTACCTCCCCTAACCCCTCCTTACAAAGGAGGGGAATTTATCAATCCAACATCCCTTTCATCGGTTCAATAACGAGCTTGCCTTTTTCAATATCAACTTCAATCACAACGCTTTTGATCGCCGGGATGAGGATCGTCTCGCCCTTCGGAGGCTTTACCTCATACACATCATTGCTTCCCGTGGAAAATATTTTTACAACTTTGCCGATCTTTTTGCCCGACGTCGTCTCCACATCGAGGCCCAATATCTGATAACAATAGTATTCGTTCTTGGCGAGCTTCGGGAGGACATCTTCAGGCAAATATATCTTCTTGTTCGTAAAAAGTTTCGCTTCGTTTGGATTTGTCACACCTTCAAGAGATACAACCGAGCGGCCGTTGTGAAATCTCGACGCTAAAACAAGATGCGGGACATGACCGCCGCCCGGTTCGCGCGTCCAAACCTCGCCGCGCCCAACCTCGACAGGACACGCCCCGCTTTCCCAAAATACTACAAATTGTCCTTTGATGCCCCACGGGCGACCGAACTTTCCGCATTCAACCCACTTTGAAGGCCGCCCTTTCACATCACTACTCAAGAATCTCAAGCACGGAGTGGCGGCGGATCTTCGCCGACGCGGCAGAAAGTATCTGCCTCATTGCGCGGGCCGTCCGGCCTTCCTTGCCGATGACCTTTCCCAGGTCCTCTTTTGCAACCCTTAGTTCGACAACTGTGGTCTGCTCGCCTTCCACTTCAGCAACCTCCACTTTGTCCGGGTTGTCCACGAGCGCTTTTGCCATCGTCTCGATCAACAGCTTCATCTCATTCGCCATACGATCCTCCTCGTCTATTACTTCGTCTGCTTTAGCAAGTTGGCGACCGTCTCTGATGGGGTTGCGCCCTTGCCGATCCAATAAGCGATGCGTTCTTTATCGGCCTTTAATTTTTGCTGCTTGTTGTTGGGGTCGTAGTGCCCTACGACTTCGATGAATTTCCCGTCACGGGGCCTTTCCTTGTCGGCCACAACCATTCTGAAAAAAGGGTCGTTCTTCTTTCCGTAGCGGGCCATTCTGATCCTGACTGCCATGTAACCTCCTCCTTAAGAGTCCGGAATTCCTATCAGTTTTTAGGGGTTTAAGTCAAGCGATGTCTGTGAGCCTTGCTATCACCTGTTCTATGACCCATTTGGGGGTGGAAGCGCCGGCCGTGACGCCTATCGCATCAAATTCCTTGAATTTTTCGATGTCTATCTCCCCGTCCGACTCTATCAGAAACGTGGGAGTGCCCATTTCGCGGGATATTTCCGCCAGACGGTTCGTGTTTGAGCTGTTTCTGCCGCCCACGACGACCATCGCATCCACCTCTTTTGCAAGCTCCCTCACCTCTTCCTGACGGATGTTGGTTGAGCGGCATATCGTATCGTACACGACTGCCATCGGGTATCGGCTGCGGATTATAGCAACCAGCTCCTCGAACTTTGCGCGCTGTTGAGTGCTCTGCGAAACTACACAGACCCTTTGAAGATCGGAGGGGAGCCTCTCTATCTCTTCAACCGAGATGACACACGTTCCGTTTTTCTCTGCAAATCCAAGGAGCGCCTTCACCTCCGGATGCTCGCGGTCGCCTATGATTATGATGAAATAACCCTTTCTTAAATGTTTGCGGACCGTTCCCTGAATCATGCCCACGTCGGGGCAGGTTGCATCGCATATCGCAGCGCCCGTCGATTCAAGGCGCCGCCTCTCCTGCGGCGGAACGCCGTGGGTCCTTATGACTATCGTTCCCTGAAGTTTGGGAGGAATCTCCTGAAGGACGCGGATCCCCTTTTGCTCCAAAACCTCGACTGCCTGCGGGTTGTGGATCAACGGCCCGTAAGTATAGACCGGCTTCGGGCCTGGTTCGCTCTCCGCGATCCTCATCACCTTCTCGAACGCGCGCGAAACTCCCCAGCAGAAACCGGCCGATTTCGCGACGATGATTTTTTTATTGAGCCCCTTCATTCTCCACCGCTTTTTCCTTTGCATGCTTCTTCGCGACGCTATCCAGGATGCCGTTCACAAACGCGCCCGATTCCTCCGTGCCATAACATTTCGCGATCTCCACAGCCTCGTTGATCGTCACCTTCACGGGTATATCGGGGCATCTTGTCAATTCATAAACAGCTACGCGCAAAATGTTCTTGTCGATCGACGCCATCCTCGAAACCTTCCAGTTTGTGGAGTAGGATGAGATCACGTTGTCGATCTCGGAGAGATTTTTTACGACCCCTTCGACAAGTGAAGTCGCAAACCGCCTCACATCTTCATCGGCCTCATGGGCTGCCCAATATGTTTCAAGGGCATCCTTGACCATCCCGCCGCCCACATCGATCTGATAGAGCAGCTGCAATGCGCATTCGCGGGCTTTTCTTCTGCTTCCCATAGATCAAATATCCAATTACAGTTGCTTCACGACGTTTGCCATTTCAATAACCGCAAGGGCCGCGTCCCTGCCCTTGTTGCCGTGCTTCGTGCCGGCGCGTTCGATCGCCTGCTCAAGATCGTCCGCAGTTATGACGCCGAAGGTGACGGGGCATCCGTACTCAAGCGTCACGTGGTTGATCCCCTTGGCAAGTTCAGTTGCGATGTATTCGTGATGCGGGGTTCCGCCCTTGATGACGGCGCCAAGGCAAATCACACCGTCGAACTTTTTTGTTGCCGCAAGTTTTTTAGCGGCGAGCGTGATCTCAAAGGAACCGGGGACCTTAACGATCGTGACCAACTTCTCATCTCCGCCGCTCCTGACGATGGCATCCATCGCCCCTTCCAGGAGCTTCCCCGTGATGAGCTCGTTGAAGCGCGAGACCACAATACCCAGCTTCAAACCCGTAGCCGTAATGTTGCCTTCAATGACCTTTACCATATGCACCTCTCTTTAGACTTTTTCTAACAAGTGCCCCAATTTATCGCGCTTTGTGCGCAAATAAAATTTATTGTGCTCCGTCGGCTCCGATTCAATTGCGATACGTTCAACCATTTCGAGGCCGTATCCTTCAAGACCAACTATCTTTTTCGGGTTGTTCGTGAGCAGCCTTATCTTTCTGATTCCAAGATCGACCAAAATCTGCGCGCCGATGCCGTAGTCGCGGAGATCAGCGCTGAAGCCCAGCTTTTCATTCGCCTCGACGGTGTCCAATCCCTCATCCTGCAACGCATACGCGCTGATCTTGTTGTGGAGGCCTATGCCGCGCCCCTCCTGTTTGATATAGAGAAGAACGCCGGCCTTTGACCCGGAAATCATCTCAAGGGAACGCCTAAGCTGCCAGCCGCAATCGCATCTTGTTGAGCCCAGGACATCGCCCGTCAGACACTCGGAGTGAACGCGCACGAGGCACGGCTCATCCGGATTTATTTCCCCCTTCACCATCGCTATATGCGCGCACTTGTCGATGTCATTCGTGTAGCTTATGACCTTGAAGTCCTCGCCGTAACCAGTGGGGAGCTTCGCCTCAGAGCCGCGGTGGACGAGCGATTCATAGCGCATGCGATAGCGGATTATGTCCGCAATCGTCACAATCGCGAGGTCGTGCCCCTTTGCAAATTTTTCAAGTTCCGGCATGCGCGCCATCGTCCCGTCTTCGTTCATCACCTCGCAGATCACAGCCGCGGGCTTCATCCCCGCGATGCGCGCAAGATCGACCGAACCTTCCGTCTGGCCGGTGCGGACAAGAACGCCGCCGGACTTTGCGCGGAGCGGAAATATGTGGCCCGGGCGCGCAAGATCGGAAGGCTTTGCATCATCTGCAATGGCCGTTAAAATTGTGACTGCCCTGTCCGATGCGGAAATTCCGGTCGTCGTCCCGTTTTTCGCATCGATTGAAATTGTGAATCCCGTCTGGAAAAGCGACGTGTTCTCCTGGACCATGAGCGGCAGATGAAGCTCGCCCGCCCTTTGCTCCGTAAGTGCCAGGCATACAAGGCCGCGCCCGTGCTTCAGCATGAAGTTTACGGCTTCAGGCGTGACCTTCTCCGCGGCCATGGCTAGATCGCCTTCGTTTTCGCGGTCCTCGTCGTCGACAAGAATCACCATCTTGCCTTGACGAAAATCTTCTATGGCTCTTTCAGTATTTTTTATTGCGTTCATTTATTTCGTGAACCGTAAGCCGTGAATCGTTACTGATTACGAATCACGATTCACGAGTCACGGCCTTTAGAATCCATGCTTTTTCAAGAACTCCTCGGTGATTTTTGACTCTTTCCTGTACTCGTCGCTGTCCAGAAAAGTGAGCTTTTCCACATATTTGCCGATGATGTCAACTTCCAAATTGACGCGCTCTCCTCGCTTTAATTTCGAAAAAGTCGTCTTGAGCTTCGTGTGAGGAATCACCGTGACGGAAAACTGATTGTTTTCACAGCGATTCACCGTCAGGGAGACCCCGTCAACCGCGACTGAACCCTTTTCGACAATATATTTTGAAAGTTGCGCGGGAATTTCGATCCGATATTCCATGGAGCCTGAATGTTCTTTAATATCAACTATTTGGCCTATTCCATCGACGTGGCCCTGAACTATGTGGCCACCAAGACGGGAACCCACCTGCAGTGCCCGCTCAAGGTTAACAGGGTCGCCGACCTTTACGTTTCCCAAAGTCGTAATACCAGTCGATTCGTCGGAAACATCGGCCCAAAAACTCTTGCCAAGCCTTGATGTCACCGTGAGACAGCAGCCATTGACCGAAATCGAATCGCCGACATTTGTTCGCTCAAGATCGAATTCACAACCGATTTCGATTTCAAGTCCCTCTTCCTTCTTTTTTACCGTGCGAACGGTTCCGACACCCTCGATGATACCTGTAAACATGACCCCTCCACTACAACATTGTCTCCAAACACCTTCACATTGACGTCATGAAGTTGAAATACCGATTTCAAATTATTTATGGCAATTCCGGGCAGCCACTCTTTGCCTTCTCTGCCGATCACTTTCGGTGCGATGCAGGCGACAATCCTGTCGACAAGGCCCCGCTTCAAAAAGTCGGAATAGACTTCGCCCCCGCCTTCAACAAGAACCGAGGTCACGCCCGATGAGCCCAGCTGCTCCAGAAGATGCGGCAGAAATACATAGCCTTCGCTTGTAGAGCGGCACATCAAAACTTTGTGCCCCCGTTTTTCAAATTCCCTGATCCTTGATTTCGGCGCCCGCAATGTCGTTGCAACTATCAGGCCGCTTCTTTTTCTGCCGAACAACTCCGATTTGAAAGGAAGCCTTAATTTTTCATCCAGCACGACGGCCAATTTGCCTTTGGGCGCAAGGCCGGGAAAGCGAACCGTCAGTTTGGGATTGTCGCGAATTGCAGTCTTAGCGCCGACAAGTATCGCATCCGCCTTATCGCGCAATTCATGGACGTATCTTCTGCAGGATTCATTCGTGATCCACTTTGAGTCTCCGGATTTCGTCGCGATCTTTCCGTCGAGCGAGAGCGCAACTTTCAAAGTCACATATGGCACGCCGCTCACAATCCACTTAAGGTAAGAACGATTGTTTTTTTCACATTCCATTTTCAGCACGCCCTCGCTCACGGATATTTTGTGATTTTTCAAGATGCCGATTCCTCTGCCGCTCACTAAAGGGTTTGGATCGCGCAATCCTACGATCACGCGTTTGATGCCTGATTTGATAATTGCGTCGCAGCATGGAGGCGTGCGACCGTAGTGACAACAAGGCTCCAACGTAATATATAAATCGGCGCCTCTTGCCTTCGAACCGGCTTTTCTTAATGCGACAATCTCCGCATGCGCGTCGCCCGCGCGTTTGTGATAACCCTCTCCGACGATTTTTCCGCTCTTCACAATGACTGCGCCGACAACGGGATTGGGCGAGGTTCGGCCCTGCCCCTTCACCGCCAACTCAAGCGCGCGCCTCATAAATGTTTCGTCCGTTTTTTTCATTTTAACTTCTGCCACAGAGGCGCAGAGACACAGAGGAAAACAAAACTATATTTTTTGTATTTCTCTGTGCCTCTGTGTCTCTGTGGCATATTTTGATTTTTCTCCGTGTCTCCGTGGCAGTTTTAAGTTCTCTGTCTCTCCTTGTTTAACAAGTCCTGCAGCTCCGACATGAATTCGTTGATATCCTTGAATGAACGGTAGACTGACGCAAAGCGGACGTATGCGACTTCATCCAGCTTATGGAGTTCCTCCATGACATGCTCGCCTATTGAGGAGCTTGGGATCTCTTCTTCGCTCTGCTCCAGCGCCCACTGCTCGATGTGATCTACGACGCCATCTATCGTTTCCGTGCTGACGGGTCTCTTCTCGCAGGCCTTTCGTATGCCGGAGGCGATCTTCATGCGATCGAAGGCCTCCCGCCTGCCGTCTTTTTTGACGACCGCCGGGAGAGGTTCCTCGACGCGTTCATAAGTAGTGAAGCGCTTCCCGCAGCGCTCGCACTCGCGCCTGCGGCGGATAAGCGCACCAGTTTTTGAGACGCGCGAATCGATGACCTTCGTTTCAGTTTCGGGACAATAAGGGCACTTCATAATTTACCGGTAAACCGGAAATCTCTCACAGAGTTTTCTAATTTCGGCCTTAATTTCTGTTTGCCTGCCTTCATTTGTCACATCTTTTAGCACGTCGGCGATCCAGCCGCCGATCGTCTGCATCTCCGCCTCTTTCATCCCCTTCGTTGTCAACGCAGGTGTGCCGATGCGTATTCCGCTTGTGACAAACGGGGAACGTGTTTCGCGCGGGATCGTATTCTTATTGACCGTGATCCCCGCCCGCCCAAGCGCATCCTCGGCATCTTTTCCGGTTATTCCATTTTCAGTCAGATCGACCAAGAACAGATGTGTATCCGTGCCGCCGGTCACGATGCGGAAACCTTTTTGCGCGAGCGTCTCCGCAAGCTTCTTGCTGTTCTTCACGATCTGCTGACAGTAGGTTTTATATTGAGGCTGGAGGTCCTCAAGGAAGGCAACCGCTTTCGCTGCAATGACGTGCATCAGCGGACCGCCCTGAATCCCCGGGAAGATCGTCTTGTTGACCTGTTTCTCAAAATCCTTCTGGAACATGATCATTCCGCCGCGAGGGCCCCGGAGCGTCTTGTGCGTCGTCGTCGTAACAAATTGACAATGGGGAACCGGACTTGTGTGAAGGCCTGTGGCGACGAGTCCTGCGGGATGCGCGATGTCGGCAAGAACCAATGCGCCAACCTCGTCCGCGATCTCCCTGAATTTTTTGAAATCGATGTCGCGCGCATACGCGGAAGCGCCGCACACGATCATCTTCGGCTTGTGCTGTTTCGCCAGATCGCGGACGACATTGAAATCAATGCGTTCCGTTTCAGGATCAACTCCGTAGGCAACGACATTGAAAAATTTGCCCGAAAAATTTACGGGCGAGCCATGCGATAAGTGGCCGCCCTGCGACAGATTCATTCCCATAATCGTGTCGCCGGGATTTAACGCGGAAAAATAGACGGCCATATTGGCTTGAGAGCCGGAGTGCGGCTGGACGTTTGCGCCGTCGCATCCAAAAAGCTTCTTTGCGCGCTCGATCGCCAGATCTTCCGCCTGATCGACAAATTCGCAGCCGCCGTAATATCGTTTATGCGGATAACCTTCAGCGTATTTATTCGTCATCACGGAACCCATCGCCTCAAGGACGCGTTTGGACACAAAATTCTCGGAGGCTATGAGCTCCAACTTATATTCCTGTCGGTCAATCTCGCTCTCGATCGCCTTTGCAATTTCGGGATCAAAATTCGGAAGATCGCTATACATACGGCCTCCTTTATTCGTCGCGTATACCGTATTCTGCCGTAAAATCGCAAGATTATTTCGGAGGCGGTGGCGTTGGGGCAAGGGTGTGAGGGGGCCGGCGTCGTT
>Ga0315291_10007966_pt1 | contig 13045 bp, 12 predicted proteins | sample YL17G12_20_MG_FD_203070 | JGI IMG/M metagenome (GOLD analysis project Ga0315291, IMG submission 203070) | Sediment microbial communities from Yellowstone Lake, YNP, Wyoming, USA - YL17G12_20 | ecosystem: Environmental > Aquatic > Freshwater > Lake > Sediment | place: USA: Wyoming | collected... | reverse complement strand
CAGGACCCCATAATCATCGTTCTGCGTACAACTGAAAGGAGGCAAAAGGCCATGGACGTCCTGTCCGCGATCGGGAACACGCCGCTGGTAGAACTGATCCGCATGAATAAAAGACGACCCAAGGTAAAGGTCTTCGGGAAGCTCGAGGGGTGTAATCCAGGCGGCTCGGTGAAGGACCGTCCAGCGCTATACATGATCAACATGGCAGAGGGGTCCGGGCTCCTTAAAAAGGGTAAGACCATCATAGAGCCCACCTCCGGCAACACGGGCATCGCGCTCGCGATGATAGGCGCGGCGAAGGGGTATGATGTCCGGCTGTTCATGCCCGAGTGCGTGAGCGTCGAGCGCCAGCGAACGTTGGAGGCGTACGGCGCGGACATCGTGCTTACTCCGGGCAACGAAGGGATCGACGGGGCGCAGAGAAGGGCGAACGAGCTGCTAAAAAAGAACCCCAAGAAGTATTTCATGCCCAATCAGTTCGACAACGAGGTGAACGTGCTCGCGCACTACGAGACCACGGGCCCCGAGATATTCAGGCAGACCAAGGGGAACGTGGACCTGTTCGTCGCTGGCATGGGGACCACGGGCACGCTCATGGGGATAGGCAAGTACCTGAAGGAGAGGAATCCCAGCATCAAGGTCATAGGCATCGAGCCCCAGCGGGGGCACAAGATCCAGGGGCTCAAGAACATGAGCGACTCGATCCCACCAAAGATATACAACCCGAAACTTCTCGATGAAGTAATTACCATCCGTGACGAGGAGGCGTTCGAGACCGCGCGGGCGCTCGCAACGAAAGAGGGGCTGTTCGTCGGGATGTCGAGCGGCGCCGCGGCAGCGGGGGCGCTGAAGGTCGCCGAGACGATGAAGACAGGGACGATCGTGACGATCCTGCCGGACCGGGGGGATCGATATCTTAGCACGACGCTGTTCAGGTCGATATGCTCGAAATGCCCGCCTTAAGGGTCCGCCCGCTCGTTGCATTTACCTCATGACTATTAGCTATCAAATGAACAGACGTATGATTAAAAAAGACAGATAACCGATCGACGCGCTGCAAGGGATCGTGAGGATCCATGCCCATACTATCTTTCTTGCGACCCCCCATCTCACGGCGCTCGCCCTCTTCGTCGCCCCCACGCCCATTATCGAAGAGCAGATGATATGCGTCGTGCTGACGGGGATTCCCACCACCGAGGCCCCGATTATGGTCACGGCCCCCCCCGTCTCCGCGGCAAAACCATGCACCGGCCTGAGGGTCGTTATCCTCTGTCCCATGGTCTTGACGATCCGCCAACCACCGACCAAGGTGCCGAGGGCGATCGCTGCATGGGCCATGAGGACCACCCAAAAGGGGACAGGCAGATGGTTCGGGTCCACGTTGGCATCGAAGTATCCTATGCTGAAGAGCAAGGGGGTGATGATCCCCATCGTCTTCTGGGCGTCGTTCGTGCCGTGGCTGAAGCTGTAGGCACTTGCCGATAAGAGTTGAAGCATCCTGAAATATTTGTCAACTTTAGACTGGGAACTTCTCCTGCACGACCACAGGACGCACAGCATGAAAAAGAACCCGCACGCGAGGCCTATGATTGGGGATGCGAACATGAACAGGACGACGGTCCCGATCGTGTCCAGTTTGATCGCCGCAAGGCCCGCGGCGCAGATCCCCGCCCCCATCAGTCCTCCTATGAGCGCGTGAGAGGATGACGTTGGAATACCCAAGAACCATGTCATGATGTTCCACGAGATAGCACCGACCAATCCCCCAAGGATTATGAATGGGATCAATTCTGTCTGGACGTAACCTAATTTTATGATTTTGCTTATGGTGCTGGCGACCGCAACCCCGAACCCGAACGCGGCGATGAAGTTGAAGAACGCGGCGAGCATCACGGCTCGGTTCGGAGACAGGACCTTCGTGGACACCACCGTGGCGATCGAGTTGGCGGCGTCGTGAAAGCCGTTAGTGAAATCGAAGACAAGGGCAATCAGAATGATGATAATGACAAGTATTAGGATTGAAGAGACTACCATTTCCATCAACCCATCAGGCGTATTTCACCAGGATGTCTCCCATCACGTCCGCCACGTCCTCGCACCTATCTATCGCCGCCTCCATGTTGTCGTAGAGCTCTTTCATTTTTATTATCTCGATGGCGTCCTTTCCCGTGAATAGATCGGCCATGGCCTTTCTCAAAAGGGTGTCTCCTTCGTTCTCAAGGGTGTTGATCTCCTTGCAGAAATCCCTGATCTTCCCGGCATTCTTGAAATCCCGAAGGAGGGCTATCCCATCCTGGACGTTCCTCACTGCATTCTTGAGAGTCCTCGCAAATTCTATCATGTACTTTGGTGGCCTCTGGATCTTATACAGTATCAACCTCTCACCCACCGCCTCGAGATTGTCCAATATGTCGTCCAACGAAGACGTGAGCGCGGATATGTCCTCCCTGTCGATGGGAGTTATGAAGGTCCTGTTCAGCTCGTCGAAGACGTCATGGACGATCCTGTCCCCTTTGCTTTCTATTTCTTTGATCCTTCTCCTCTTCTCATCGAGCCCCTTCTCATCCGTTTCTTCGTAATGCTCGAGCATGTCCAGGAGCGCATCCACGCCCGTCGCTACGTTCTTGCTCTGTATCTCGATCATATCGAAGAACTGCTTTTCTTGCGGGACCAGCCACGATAGCAACTTCATTCGATCACATCCGAGCATCGGTCGTTTGCCCTGCGTTCTGCGTCTCTCATCAATTGGTATATTATATCTGAATGAAATATATAGTTTCTTAATATAGTATGTATACGAACATATATAGATATGGATTCTATATACCTATTGAAATGTGCGAGCTATCAAGGCGGATGATGACATGGAAATAAGGAAGATACAGCGTACGGGGGGCGCGTCGTTCATAGTCTCGCTCCCGAAGGATTGGGTCGTGAAAAAAGGCCTTAAGGCGGGCGATGGAATCCACATCTCCCAGAACGAGGACGGGTCATTGCTACTGGATCAAATGTCAACTGAAAAGACCGACCCTAAAAAGAAGAACATAACCATTTCGGAGGAGGAGAGACCGGACCATCTGTTGAGAAAGCTCATAGCAACGTATCTTGCTGGATATAGACTAATAGAGCTGAGGTCGAAGGGACGGATCAGCCCGGATATCAGAAAAACGATAAGGGAGTTCACCGGGAAGGTCATAGGTCCCGAGATCATCGAAGAGACGATGGACATGGTTGTCCTCCAGGACATCTCGGATCCGACAGAGCTCCCGCAGGACAAGTGCCTGAGGAGGATGTACCTCGTTGCAAAGGCGATGCTCGATGATGCCATGACCTCGCTGAAGGAGATGGACTGCAGCCTTGCCGAAGATGTGATATCGAGGGACTCCGAGATCGACAAGCTCTGCTGGGTGATCGCGAAACAATATAACATAATCGTGATGGACCAGAAACTCGCTAGGAAGCTCGGGGTCGATAGCAGGAAAAGCCTATATTTCAAACTGGCAGCAAAGGTGATCGAGAGGATAGCGGATCACACGGCCAAGATCTGCATGGAAGTGAGGAATCTTAAGGGATTGAAGTTCGATCCCCGGATTTCCGAGGAGATAGCCGATGCGAGCAAATGCTCGCTTGAAATCCTGGATGGGTCTGTCAGCTCGCTCTTTGGAGAAGATGTCACCTTGGCCAACGAGTCCATTGACATGGGCGAGAGGCTGAAGACGCTCGCTGAATCATTGGTCCGGAAAGCGCAGAAGATCAAGAACGAAAGCGCGGTCCATCTGGTCTCGATAGTGGAGAGCGTGCGCAGGACCGGGCTCTATGCAACGGACATAGCCGAAATAGCCATCAATCAAGCCATGGACATGGATAAATAACCAATCGATAGCCACTCTCGATCCTTTGATCATTTCGTTAGCGCATCCAGTGCAACCCCGATCGCCGCGTCCATCGCCCCTTCAGCCTTTTTCCGAAGGTCCGCGTTCGATGTATATGGCTCCTCCTCGACCCGGCCGACCGGGACGAGGAGCGCCCCCGCTTCGATGTGCGCCTTCATCCGTTGAGATAGCACAATGCAGCTGACGAACAGCACCCCGCACTCCATCTCCGAGCAGAGGACCCGGAGGTTGCGAAGCCGCTCCCATCCCTTCCGCGTCGCCTGCTCATCGAGCGTCAGTTCGGGCAGCTCGCTGAAGAAGTCGTACTTCGAGTGCACCAGACCGACATGAAGTTTCGATCCTTTTGGCAGTGCGACCCCTTTCGACATTTCGACTAGCGCATCGACGAGCCCGGGCGATGCGATCGCTGGCAATTCGATCGGTGCGATGTACTCGGAGCCGTCGTCGCGCACCGCGCCCGTGGCGATCACGACGTCCCCGACGTTCACGGATGGGTGCAGCGCCCCTGACGAGCCCACGCGCACGAACCTGCGCGCGCCGAGCTCGGCCAGCTCCCGGACGACGATGGCGATGGACGGCCCTCCTATCCCGTGCGAGCAGACCGCGACCTCCTTCCCCTCATTTTTCCCGATGCCGAGAACGTAGTCCTCGTCCGATAGCACCCTCCCCTTGACCCTCTTGATGATGCCGAACGCCCTGCTCCTCCTCCCGCACAATATCACGTTCTCAGTCACCCGCTTCGCGTTTATGTGATACACTCGCTTTTTCTGGTCCATTCAGTCACCCTCCGCCATCCTCATGACCGCCTCGATGACAAGGTCGATGCATCTCCTATCCGTCGCCTCCGCAACCTTGCGGGATGCGAACTCGTCCGTGACGCGGTTCGCGTACAGGCCGCAGACCGAGCCTGCTTTGAACCCGAACGCGTGCGCCAAGATGAACAACGCCGAGGTCTCCATCTCGAAGTTCAGGACCCCGAGCCTCATCATCTTCATGAGAACCGAGTCGTCGAGGTTCGGATGCACCCGTCGGCCCTGCGCTGCATAGAATCCGTCCGCCGTTGCCGTGAGCCCGAAATGAACGTCATCGCGCCCGTTCGCGCACCGCCTCAGCGCAGAAAGTACGTCCCGGTCCGGCATCGCAGGATATCCCATGGCTGCGTAAGGTAGCGAGGTCTTCTCCAACCTTACCGCGCCGGTCGATACCGCGATATCGCCCACCTCCGCCCTCTTTTGCAGCGAACCCGAGCTACCGCATCGGACGATGACGCATCCATTCTGGGCCACTCCCTTTAGCTCGACCAATGCGATCTCCGTGTTATCCGGTCCGATGCCGGTGCTCATAGCCGTGAGCTTGACGCCCTTAATAGTGCCGGTGAAGGCGTTGAACTCCCTGTTCGATGCCTTGACGTCTATCGAATCGAACCTCTCCGAGACCTTCTTTGCGCGGTCGATGTCCCCGGTCAGGACGACGTATCCCCCGACCTCTCCCTTCCCGACACCTATATGATATCTCCTCTCGTCGCTCCGGACCGTCATCCCGCACCTCTCGCCCTCTCCAGCGCGCCCTTGACGAGCCCGTCCGCGCGCGCGGCGAGCGTGTCCTTTCTTCTTTCGGTCTTACCTTGAAGGTATATCCTCATCTTCGGCTCGGTGCCCGAGGCGCGCACCATCACCCAGGAGCCATCACCATAGACCTTCTTCATCCCTTCGAGCGTCAACTCCTTCGCAGGCCTCTCTTCGATGGTGTCGTCCCAGCGCTCAAGGACCTCGCACATGGCTTTCTTTTTGATCCTATCCTCGCACTCGAACCCCTTCTTGAACATGAACGTCCTCGGGAACCGCCCGACGTGCTCGGACAGCGGTCTTCCGGAATCAACGAGTATCTCTGCCACCGTCAGTGCGGTCAGGATGCCGCATGCGAACGGCTGATGCTTCACGTAGTACTTCCCGCTCTCCTCGTAGGCGTACGAGGCTCCTATCTCCCTCATCTTGGCGACGATCTTCGGCTGGCCTATCCCACAGTATTCGAACCGGACGCCCATTTTCTTGCATATCTCTTCAATGAGCGAGTTTGAGTTGATGGGCGCGGTGCAACTTTCCCCCTTCCTGAGCGTGTGTTTTGCCAGCAGTACCCCGGTGACGTCCTCGGGCACTGGGACTCCGTCCTCATCGATCAGGAGCACCCGGTCCGCGTCTATGTCGAACGCCGCCCCGAACCTGGCGGACACCTTTTTCACGTATCGCTGGAGGCCCAGGGTCGAGCCCGCCCTTGGCTCGGGGTCCCTCGGGAACCTGTGCGAGCGGCAGTCGTTGATGGCGGAGACCTTGAGGCCGCAGACCTCTCTCATCAATCCGTTCGCGAACACCGCTGCGCTCCCGCAGCACGGGTCGATGGCAACGTGGGACCGGGTCTTCCTTGGGAACAGATGCTTTACTAGGTCGATATATCCGTCGATCGCCCTCTCGCTCGATTCGACCCTTTTCCCGCTCCTCTTCTGAGGTTTGCATCTCTTTGTCATGTACCCTTCGATGCGCTCCGCCGTCTCCCCGCCGACGTACCCGGCCTCGCTGTCGAGGAGGATGATGCCGATGTGCCCCTCAGGCAGGTGCGAACCTGTTACGAAGATGCCGCCGTCGCACCTCGAAGCGACGATGTGGTTGCATATCACGCCAGCCGGTTGGACACCGAGCAGGTCGCAATCGCGACCGTGCGACGCAACGTGCTCCGCGGCGATGGCCGCGAACCCCTCCGCGCTCTCTCGCGTGTCGTGGGCAACGCATAGCCTTCTAGTGCTCTTGCATCGGTCAAGCTCCCTGACGAATCCGCACGCGATCCGCTCGACCAGTCCCGAAGTTATGTCTTTCCCTGTCACCCCGCGTACCCCGGAGGTGCCGAAGAGCCCCATCACTTGGCCTCCGATACTATCTTCACCGCGCTGCTCGTGCCGACCCTGTCGGCCCCGGCATCAATCATTTTCTGGAAATCCGAGAGCGTTCTTATGCCCCCCGCCGCCTTGATCTTCGCCCTTCCGCGGAGCAGTTCCGATAGTTCCTTGACCATCTCCGGCGTCGTCGCCCCCTGCGCCCCAGTGGCGGTCTTGATGAACTCCACTCCATGGACGAGCAGGTCCTCGACGAGCGTGGGGACGATGTCCTTCGGGAGAAGCGGCCTCTCGATTATCACCTTGAGCACGATGTCCCGGCCCTTCGCAAGGTCTGAGCACCTCTCCATCTCGGCAAAGCTGCGCTTCCTGAACTCGCCCCCGGAGAGGTAGGCCGATACGTTCATCACCCAGTCGATCTCGTCCGCCCCCTGCGATATCGCCCGCGCGCACGCGTCCTCCTTGGTCTGGGACATCCCGTGCGGGAACGAGACCACCGTGCAGACCTTGACCCCGCTCCCCTTCAGGTGCTCCTTCGCATGCCTGATCCAGTATGGGTACACGCAGATCGCGTGGAACCCGTATTTCACTGCGTCCGCGCAGAGCCTGTCGATGTCCTTGTCTGTAGCGTCGGTCCTCAGCTCGGTGCTATCGATCAATACCGCCATTTCCTTTGCATCCATTTTCACACCTCACGTATCGAACACTATGTTCGCCATCCCCCTTTCCTCGTCTATCTCCAGTGAGTAGTAGGATACCGCCTTGATGAGGGCTCTCCTCTCGTGCCTCGAGGCATCGAAGCGCTCCCCCGTCGCCTTGCATACGACCTTCAACCCCTTCTTCGACCTGGTGCACTTCACATCGAAACCCTTGAAGACCATCGAGCCGCTCTCCGAGAGGTATATCAGCTCGCTCAGGAGCCGCACCATCGCCATCTCGGGGTCGGGCGCCGAGACCTCGATACGCCTCGTCTCGCTTTCCCGAACTCGCCCGAGTTCGTACGTCATATCGAACATAGCGTAGGCGGCGTTCGAGAAGAGCTCGCCCATGTCTTTGCCGAATACGTGGACGCATATGTCCGCCGTGTGCTCGACCTGCGCGTACCTGCGGCGACCCATCGGATTACAGAATGACGGACGCGTATATTATGATTGCATCGTGTGCTTCGCGTGCTCCGTCTTCAAAGGTTTCGGCAGCAGCCCGAACCAAAGCTCATCCTCTCTCTCGGTCTCGTACACGTCCGTGACCGAATACCTTGCGTCCTCGATGCTCTTGAGGAGCGCATCCCTATGCCCGAACCCCTTCGGGACGAACAGCCGCATCGCCCTCTCCGTGCCCTTCAGGTACTCCTCGGCAAGGAACGGCTTCTCTATGTGTCCCTTTGATCCCATGACCGGCACGAACGAGCCTGCGGGAAACCCCTTCCAGGTCTCGAGCGACGCCGATGAAAGGAACAGCGCAGATTCGAGGATCAGCGAGTTCACCACCCCCATCGCCTGGCCTATCCCCTTGTCGGGTAACAGGCGGACCAGCATGTCGTTGTCGAATACTATGCAGGGGAACTTCGCGACGTACCTGTACAGGTCGTTCTGCGCCCTCTCTCTCCTGACCGATTCTGCGGAGAACGGGAGCACGAACACGCAGACGGTTTTAAGTCCCATCGACCCGCGCATCATGACGAGCGAATCCGCCACGGCCGTGCCGGTCTCCCCGCCCAGCGCAGAGATATAGATCATGAACTCGGATGTCACCGAGTCCCTCAGCGGGCTCGGGAGGAACTGGACGAACTGCTTCACGAGCGACGAGTGCGTGACGTGCCAGGAACGGACCTCCCTCTCTCCGGTCCTGTATATCTGGATGCCCGTGGCGGGGATCGGCCTTGACCTCTCCAGCGTCGTGATGCCTACCCCATGGATGCTCGGTGGAACGCCCTGCGACGTCAGGATGTTCACCCCGGCTCCTCCGCCAGCCAGTATCGCACGCATTTCGAGACCGTCATACCCTCCGAACACAAAAAGGTTATGGGACGTTTGGGGGAAACCCCTTGAAATGTGTTTCCCCTAAATCCCCTTCCCGAACTTTTCTTGTCAAGTTCGCTATTGCGAACTCCTAGCTGTTTCTTGTTTTTCCTTGGATTTCTTTTTTCGTTTGAACGGAATGAATAGAAGCGTTATAACGATGACACAGGCAAGAAGAATGATTATTGCTGATATTTGGTAAGAATTGGAAGTGATCTCATTTGCAGTCGTGAACGAGAATTCATACGATTCCTTCATCGCATTTCCAGCGAGATCCTTCGCAGATGTAGATATCGTGATCGTGTATCTTGTGTCCGGCTGCAATTTCGTTGAAGGGGTGCAGGTCTGATTCGGCCCATCCCATGACCAGGTACAGTTGATCGATGGTACGGAGGAAAACGCTGCCTCTGCAGATGAGCTATTCATGTTCTCATTCCATTGGATGGTTATCTTCGTTTCTACAGGAACACTGCTCTCGTTCTGCTTTGGCGTGGTATTGACGAGATATGGGGGAGAAATATCTCGGAATTGCGGTGTAGTTAGGGGATAATTGTCTTTTGCACTAGTACCTCCATCAATCAGATATGGTCCATCACATATTCCATTTGTATTATTATCATAGCAACCTTCCGCTGGTGTGTCGAAGTCGCTCCAGTAGTTGCCTACAGAAGTGTCATTCCAGAAATTATCACCTGACTTGTCATAACCCTGTTTACCACCAGCATGATTATTGATCAAATTATTATGATGTATCCGGTTACCGATTGTTGAATTGGTGATATTTACACCATAATCGGAGTTACTGGTAATGTTGTTGTAGATTATGCTGTTGAAGTTGCTTGATATCCTCATATAAACGCCATAAGAGTTATCAAATATGCTATTTTTCGAGATGTTGTTGTTGCTTGAGTAATAAAGATGGATGCCATAGGAATTACCAGATACGTTGTTATTCGTGATGTTGTTGCTGTTGCAAAAGTAATCCAGATAGATGCCTTCGCGTGAGTTACCGGAAGCGTTGTTGTTCGTGACGTTGTTGTTGTTTGAGAAATCCAACCAGATGCCTACGTATGAATTGCCAAAAGCGTTGTTGCTCGTGATGTTGTTGTTGTTTGAGCTAAGCAGATAGATTCCTCCGTGTGAATTGCCGGAAGCGTTATTGTTCGTGATATTGTTGTGATTTGAGATAGACAGATAGATGCCGCTCTCAGGATTGCTGGAAGCGTTATTGTTCATAATGTTGTTGTTGTTCGAGGCTTCCAGAACGATGCCTGCGAGATTGCTAGATGCATTGTTGTTCGTGATGTTATTGCTGCTTGAAAAATATAGAAAGATGCCGTAATCAGAATTGCCAGAAGCGCTATTCTCGTCGAGTCTCCCGTTCTGGACAATATAAAGCATTGCACCAAAATTACCATAATACGGCCAGCGGGATCCTCCACTCGCATGATGTAGGTAGTTATTTCTTACAATAAAATATTTTGTCGTATTCCCGATGAAAAGCGCATAACCCTTTCCAGTTCCATTAATATCCCATCCTTCGATCAGGTAAGGGTTGCCTTTGCTTCCATCCCCGCCAGGTTTCACGCAAGACGAGGTCGCGAAATCCGCATCGCTATTTATTCTACATGGAGTATGAGCTGTATGAAGAGGAGTCGCAGGTGGATCTGACGATGACGTCAAAGCGGGTTCCGATACTGCCAGCGCACCGATCATCGAACTCAACGCCATCATCGCGATCAGCGCACTGGCCATCATTCCTTTTGCAGACATTCCTTTCTCCTGTTCGCTATGTGATTGTATTCTCCATATAAAAAGTCGATGTTTTTGCTACTTTTTCAGCGAGCATCAGCGAACGTGAAAAAGTAGTAGGAAAGGGTTTCAGGAAGAGGGAAACCCATTTTCCTTTGAAAGGGGTTTCTCCCTCAGTAATCAGAGCACCTTCTTTACCAACTCCCCGATCTCCGCCGGCAGTCGCGCCACGCTCGCACCCGCCGCTGTCAGCGCCTTGATCTTGCTCTCCGCCGTCCCCTTCCCTCGCGTTATGATCGCCCCTGCATGCCCCATGCGCTTGCCCGGGGGCGCGGTCTGGCCTGCAATGTACGCGCACACGGGCTTGTGCATGGTCTTGATGAACTCTGCTGCTTCCTCTTCAGCAGTGCCGCCTATCTCCCCGACTATGACCACCGCGTCCGTGTCCTTATCTTTGTCGAACAGCGCGAGCGCGTCCACGAAGCTCATGCCTGTGATGGGATCGCCGCCGAGCCCGAGGCACGTGCTCTGACCGTACCCCGCACGCGTGATCGAGTCCACGATCTCGTAGGTGAGCGTCCCACTTCGCGATATCACCCCGATGTGTCCGTCCACGAATATCTTCGAGGGCATGATCCCGACCTTCGCCTCGCCTGGGGTCACTATGCCCGGGGTGTTAGGCCCGATGATCTTTGCACCGTTGTACCTTGCATATTCCACGGTCGCTGCCATGTCGTGAACCGGGATGCGCTCTGTGATAATGACGATGGTCTTGATGCCGTTGTCGACCGCTTCGAACACTGAATCCTTTGCGAACGGTGCTGGAACGAAGATGATCGACGTGTTCGGCGACCTCGCTGCCATCGCTTCCGCAACGCTGTTGAATACCGGTACGCCCTCGACCTCCTGGCCCCCCTTTCCAGGTGTCATCCCTGCCACGACGTTCGTTCCGAACTCCTTCATTGCGCGTGTGTGGAAGACCCCCTGGTGACCGGTTATCCCGTGGACCAGGACCTTCGTGCCCTTGTCGACTATGATGGACATATCCTCACCCTCCTAGTTTCCTCTCCATCTCGACCGCGGTCCGTGCCACCTCTGCCATCGTATCGCAGGGGACGAACCCCGCGTCGCGCAGTATCTCCTTGGCCCTCTCCTCGTTGAGACCGCGGATGCGAACGGCAGTGGGCACCCTCTTCTTGAGGTTCGAGAGCGCGTTGCGTATCCCCTCGGCCACCGTGTCGCACTTAGTTATCCCACCGAAGATATTGATCAATATAACGGAAGGGTTTGCCTCCTGGAGTAGCATGAACGCCTCAGTCACCCTCTCGGGGTCGTCCGTCCCGCCGAGGTCGAGAAATACCCCGCCCTTTCCTCCGTAGATCTCGAGCGAGTCGAGGGTCGCCATGGTGAGCCCTGCGCCGTTCGCTATCACCCCGATGCGCCCGTCCAGCTGGATCAGCGCGATCCCCTTCTGTTTGGCCTTCATCTCGAGTGGCGTGAGGTCGCTCTCCACCCTCTCGTACTCCTTGTGGCGGTACAGCGAATCGTCGTCTATCGAGAGCTTCGCGTCCGCCGCGACCAACCTCCCGTCCTTAGTTAACACGAGCGGGTTAATCTCCGCGAGGGTTGCGTCCTCCTTGACGTAGAGCGTGAACAACTTACGTAGGATATCTGCAAGCGCCTTCTGCTGCTCAGCATTCAATGGATACTTGCTTACGATATCCCGGACCTGGTACGACTGAAGACCAGCGAGCGCGCGCACGTGCGTTTTGATGAGCTTCCCGTCGGGCAGGGACTCGATCTCCACTCCGCCCTCGGCGGCGCCTATTATTAGATGGTCCTTCGCGCTCCTATCGATCGTGATGCCAAGGTAGAGCTCCTTCGATATATCGAGCGCCTCCTCGACCAGCACCGAACCCACCTTGAACCCACGGATGATCATTCCGAGCATCTCCGAAACCCTCGCCTTGGCCTCATCGGTGCTCGATGCGAACTTGATCCCCCCGGCCTTCCCTCTTCCACCGATAGGCACCTGCGCCTTGAGCACGACTTTTGGAGCGATATCCTCGACCCTCGTGAGCTCGGAATGGGATTTCACGAGAACGCCCTTTGGCGTGGGTATCCCGTATTTCCTGAAGACCTCCTTCGCCTTGTACTCGATCAGGTCCATTTGCGACCCCTCGCAACGCTGCCGTATAGACCTTGTTTATATATGGATGTTGGAAAAGAGGATTTGGACCGTTAGGAAACCCCCTCCTAAAATCGTCTCCCGCAGCACACGCCCTTCATGAGTGTTGGAATGAAATAGATAGAGAAAATAGAAAAGCTTATCAAAAGCCTACATATTAAGATAGAGTATAATATGAATCTCAATGAGTTCCAGACCCGGCGCCAGATGATCGATGTCCTGTTGAAAGAGCAGGGCTGGGACATCAAGAACAGGTCACGGGTCATCACTGAGGTCGATACAAAGCAATCGAGTTTCAAAGATCAGAATT
>Ga0315291_10007965_pt1 | contig 13045 bp, 12 predicted proteins | sample YL17G12_20_MG_FD_203070 | JGI IMG/M metagenome (GOLD analysis project Ga0315291, IMG submission 203070) | Sediment microbial communities from Yellowstone Lake, YNP, Wyoming, USA - YL17G12_20 | ecosystem: Environmental > Aquatic > Freshwater > Lake > Sediment | place: USA: Wyoming | collected... | reverse complement strand
GCAGCCGCACCAACAGCTTGCGCGCATGCGGCTCGACGTGAATATCGCTCGCCCGCTCCCGCGCCGCCGCCTCCAGCAGCGAGTTGACCGCGCTCACCGCCGGCGCCTGCTCCACCAGCTCGCCGAAGCCGTCCGTCGACATCGGCTGCGGCGTCGGCGTGAGCGCCGCCTCCATCTCCTCCATCTCGTCGCCGTAGTAGCGCAAGATGCCGCGCTTGATGACGTCCGCGCCCGCCTTGGCCGGGCGCACTTTCATCCCCGTCAACCGCGTCAGCTCGTCGATGATCGGCAGATTGGCGGTGTCCGGCATCGCCACCACCAGCACCCCGGCGTCCTCCTCCATCGGGAAGACCCCCAAACGCTCGCACACGTGCCGCGGCACCAACTGCAGCACATCGCCATCCCGATACAACTCGTGCTCGGAGAAGATTTCCTCCATCACCTTCCACCTAGCGCCCGCAGGCGGCGCACCGCCCGCAGGCGGCGCACCGCCCGGTCGCGGGGCGGCACCCGTAACATCGCGGTCCGGATTGGGCGCGACTTGTAGGGGCAAGGCATGCCTTGCCCGTACTGGGTCATCCGCGCGGTCTGGCGACCGCGCGCCCATTCCTACACCGCAGATTATACCACAGGCGCGGCGCCGGCGCATCCATGCGCCGCCAGGGGGGACCGCCTTTCGTTGGTGTGCTTGGGGCGGCGCTCGTAAACCCCTCTCCCTCGCAGGGACTTGTCCGCCTCAGGGGGGTAGGGGCAAGGCATGCCTTGCCCGTACTCTGCCTCGCGATCCCAAGACTCCCTGGCCGCACCCCCCACTTGCCGCGGTTGACGCCCCGCTCCGGCGATGGTAAAGTGCGACAAGCTGGGCGCGACTTGTAGGGGCAAGGCATGCCTTGCCCGTACTGGGTCATCCGCGCGGTCTGGCTTGCCCGCCTCGGGCGGTGCGCCGCCTGCGGGCGGGGAGACCGCGCGCCCGCTAGAGGTGGAGCGCACAATGGCCGACCAGCAGCCCGGGCCGTCGCCGGGAGAACGCACGCACAGCCCAGCCGAGCGCCGCGAGCGGCTCAAGCATCAGCTCGGCCAGATGCTGCGCGCGCTGCCCAACCTCGCCAAGCTCCTCGGCCGCCTCGCCGTGCATCCCGACGTGCCCGCGCGCGAGAAGGCGATCCTGGCCGCGACCATTGCCTACCTCGCCATGCCGCTCGACCTCATCCCCGACTTCATCCCCGTCCTGGGCGAAGTGGACGATCTCTTCCTGGTCGCCATCGTGCTGCAGCGCCTCATCAACTCGGCGGGCGAAAAGCTCTTGCTCGACAACTGGGACGGCGACCCCAAGGTGCTGTCCGTCATCCAGCAGGCCCTGGAGGTGTCAACCTTCTTCCTGCCCAAGCGCGTGCGCGAGGCGCTCGTCGGCCGCGTCGGCGGAAGCGAGTAGGCGATGCGGCCACCGCCCGACCGCCACGACACCCGGGCCGCTGCCCCCTTCCGCCTCGGCATCAACGTCGGCTTCGCCATCAACCGCTTCCCCGAGCCGGAGGTGTGGCTCGAAATCGTCGGGCGCGATCTGGGCGTGCGCTGCGTCCAGTTCGTCGCCGACCTGCTCAACCCGTTCCTGCCGCCCGCGGTCATCGACGAACAGGTCGCGCGCCTGCGCGAGCACGCCGCGCGCAACGACGTCGTCATCGACACCGCCTTCACCAGCAAGTTCACGCGCGTCAACCACCTGCTGCACCCGGACCCGGCGCAGCGCGAGGTGTGGGCGCAGTGGTTCGAGCGGTTTCTGGAGATCGCGAAACGGCTGGGCGCGCGCGGGGTCGGCAGCCACTTCGGGATTCTGTCGGTGCGCGATTTCGAGGACCAGCAGCGCCGCGCCGAGCGCGTCGAGCAGGGCATCGCGGGGTGGCAGCGGCTGAGCCGGCGCGCGGCGGAGCTGGGCCTGGAGTTCCTGATGTTCGAGCCCATGAGCGTGCCGCGCGAGATGGCGTCGAACCTCCCCGACACGCGCACGCTGTTGGAGCGCGTCAACGACGGCGCGGCGGCGCCCATCCTGCTGTGCCTGGATGTGGATCACGGCGATGTGGCCGAGCCCGCGGCGACCGATCCCTACGCCTGGCTGCGGGAGTTCGCGCGGCAAACGGCGGTGGTGCACATCAAGCAGAGCAAGGCCGACAAGTCGGCGCACTGGGCGTTCACCGCCGAGCACGACAAGGAAGGTATCATCACCGCCCCGAAAGTGCTGCAGGCGCTGCGGCAGGGCGGTGCGCCGCCTGCGGGCGGGGCGCCGCCTGCGGGCGGGGCGCGCGACGTGACGCTGGCGCTGGAGCTGTCTCACCGCGAGCGCTATCCCCAGGAGTACCAGGTGCTCGACGACCTGCGCGAGTCGGTGGCTTACTGGCGCGAATACGTGAGGGACTGATGCTGGCGGCGGTGCTGCACGCGGCAGGTGATTTGCGGGTTGAGCAAACCGCGACCCCCGAACCCGGCCCCGGGGAGGCGCTGGTGCGCGTGCGCGCCTGCGGCATTTGCGCCTCCGACGTGACGCGCATATTCGTGACCGGCGCCTACAGCTTCCCCCTCGTCCCCGGCCACGAGTTCGCCGGCGACGTCGAACGCCTCGGCCCCGACGCGGCGGGCCTGGAGCCGGGCATGCGCTGCACCGTCTATCCGCTCATCCCCTGCGGCGCGTGCGATCCGTGCCGCGCGGGCCGGCCCCACCTGTGCGATGCCTACGACTACCTGGGCTCCCGCACCAACGGCGCTTTCGCCGAGTACGTCGTCGCCCCGGCGCACAACTGCATCGCCCTGCCCCCTGAGGTCGATTACGCCGCCGGGGCGCTCGCCGAGCCGTGCGCGGTCGCCCTGCACGCGGTGCGCCGCGCCGGGGTGCGGCTGGCCGACGTGGTTGCGGTCTTCGGGGCGGGGCCGATCGGCGTCGTCATCGGGCTGCTGTGCCGGCCGGCGGGGGCGCGGGTGATGATGCTGGACGTGGATGAGCGCAAGCTCGAGGCCGCGCGCCGGTTCGGCCTCGACGAGGTGCTCGACGCCCGCGGCGGCGCCGACGCCGTGCGCGCGGCGACCGGCGGGAGGGGAGCAACGGTGGTATTCGAGGCCGCCGGCATGCCCGCGGCCTTCCGCGATGCCGCCGCCTCGGCGGCCAAGCGCGGGACGGTGGCGCTGGTGGGCAACATGGCGGGCGAGGTGACGCTGCCGGAAGCGGAGTACTCCGCGCTGCTGCGGCGCGAGGTGCGCGCGGTCGGGAGCTGGAACTCCATTCCCTGGGGGCGCGCACACAACGACTGGAGCGCGGTGCTGGAGCTGACGGCGGCCGGGCGGCTGGCGGCGGGCAAGCTCGTATCGCACCGCTTCCCGCTGGCGCGGGTGAGCGAGGCGCTGGCCCTGATGCGCTCGGGGGAGTTCCACCACCGGGTGCTGCTGGAGATGTGATGATGCGTGCCGCGGTGCTGGAGGACCTGGAGCGGCTGGTGGTCAAGCAAGTCCCCGACCCCGCGATCGGGCCGGGGGAAATCCTGGTGCGCGTGCGCGCGTGCGCGGTGTGCGGCTCCGACGTGCGCATCTACCACCACGGCAACCCGCGCGTCAAGCCGCCCCAGATCCTGGGGCACGAGATCGCGGGCGACGTGGTCGCGGTGGGCGCGGGCGTGGACAAGTTCAAGGTCGGCGACCGCGTCGCCACCGCCGCCGACGTCCCGTGCGGGGTGTGCGACTACTGCCGCGCGGGGATGGGCAACGACTGCGCCATCAACTACGCGCTGGGCTATCAGTTCCAGGGCGGGTTCGCCGAGCTGCTGGCGCTCGACCGCAGGCGGCGCACCGCCCGCATCACCGTCAGCTACGGGCCGGTGCACCACATCCCCGGGGGTAGGGGCAAGGCATGCCTTGCCCCTACGAGACGGCGACCCTCGCCGAGCCCCTGGCCGGGCGCGACCTTCATAAGGTCGCGGCTCCCTCGCGCGCTCATGGAGCGCGCGCCCGCGGCCTCGAGCGCAGCTTCCTGGCGGCCGGCGACAGCGTGCTCGTCATCGGCGCGGGCCCGGCGGGGATACTGCTGGTCGAGGCGGCGAAGGCCCTGGGCGCGACCCAGGATGTACGGGCAAGGCATGCCTTGCCCCTACCCACCTCTTCGCGCTCGCGCCGCCGGCTGGAGCTGGCGCGCCAGTTTCGCGCCGACGCGTTGATCGCCACCGAGGAGCAGGACCTGGTGGAGGGGGTGATGGCAGTACGGGCAAGGCATGCCTTGCCCCTACCCGGGCGCGGCGTGGACATCGCCATCACCGCGTGCGCCTCGCCCGCAGGCGGCGCACCGCCCGAGGCGCAGGAGCAGGCTTTGGCAGTAATCGCCCCTCGCGGGCGGGTAAACTATTTTGGGGGATTGCCGCGCGGAAGCCGCGCCGTTGCGCTCGATTCCAACGTCATACACTATAAGGAATGCTACGTGCACGGCTCGCACGGCAGCGTCTGGGAGTACGGGCAAGGCATGCCTTGCCCCTACTGCTGCTGGCCAATGGCCAGGTGCGCAGCGAAGGCTTGATCAGTACGGGCAAGGCATGCCTTGCCCCTACCGATCAGATCGCGCAGGCCTTCGCCGCGCAGGAGCAGCGCCTGGGGTTGAAGGTGCTCGTCGAGCCATAGGAGAGTCCATTGAAACGAGGGCTGCGAATCGCTCTGTTTGTGATCGTCCCGCTGGCGCTGGTCGGGGGCGGCGCGTACGGCGTATCTGTCAAGCTGCGCAAGCCGCCGCCCGAGCTGGAGTTGGCGCGCGTCAAGCACGGGCGCCTGGCGCTCAAGGTGTCGGAGACCGGCACGGTGGAGCCGCTGACCAAGGTCGAGGTCAAGTCCAAGGTCAGCGGACGCATCAAGACCATGTCGGTGGAGGAGGGTGACTGGGTCAACGCAGGCCAGGTCATCGCCGTGCTCGAGGTGCCCGAGCTGGAAAGCCAGTCGGAGCAGATCCGGGCGCAACTGCGCGGCGCGCAGCAGCGGGTCGCGCAGGCGCAGGACAGCTACGCCGTCACCGTCGCGCGCAACCGGCGCGAGCTGGAGCGCGGCCAGGCGGCGGTGCGCGAGGCGGAGGCGCGCCTGGCGGAGCTGAAGGCCGGAGCGCGGACGCAGGAGGTCGCCCAGGCGCAGGCCGACGTCGACCAGGCAGTGACGCGGATCGAGGACGCCAAGCGCACGCTGGCGCGCAAGCAGGAGCTCCTCGATCGCGGCTTCATCGCCGAGCAGGAGGTGGACAGCGCGCGCACCGCCTACGATACCGCGCAGTCGGCGCGCGAGAGCGCGCTGCAGCGCCTGGCGCTGCTCAAGGAAGGGCCGCGCCCGCAGCAGGTGCGCGCCGCCGAGATGCAGGTGGAGCAGATGCGGTCGGCGTTGGAGCTGGCTCAGGCGGAGAAGCAGCGCGAGCGCGTCCAACTCAGCGCGATCGAGGAAGCCAAGGCCGCGCGCGAGCAGGTCGGCCGCATACTGGAGGAGGTCGAGACCAAGCTCGCCGACGCGGTGGTCGTCGCGCCGCGCTCGGGCCAGATCATCCAGGCCAATATCCGCCCGGGCGAGCTCATCACCTCCGGGGTGGCCACTTTCACCAGCGGCATGACCATCTGCACCATCGGCGATATGTCGCACATGCTGGTGCGGGTGTACGTCAACGAGGTTGATATGGGCAAGCTGCGGCTCGGCATGCCGGCCGAGATCGCCCTCGATGCCATCCGGGGCAAGGGCTTCCACGGGCGAGTGACGCGCGTCGCGCCGGCGGCGTTCGGCAGCGGCGCCGCCGCGGCGGCGCCCCCCGGCCAGTCACAGGTCGTGCGTTTCTCGATCGAGGTCGAGTTCAGCGACGCCACGCCGCAGGTGCGCCCCGGTATGACGGCGACCGTGGACATGATCTCCGCCGAGCGCAAAGACACGTTCTACGCGCCCAACGACGCGATGCGGCGCCAGAGCGGCAAGACCTTCGTGCAGCGCATGGCGAGCGATAAGCCGCACAAGGTTTACGTCACCACCGGGCTGGAGACTGAAGCCTACACCGAGCTGCTGTCGGGGGTCAAGGCGGGCGACCGGCTGGTGCTGTTCACGCCCGAGGGCCTGCCCGCCCGCAAGACCATGGAGGTCGGGGGCGGTGGCGGCGGCGGCGGCGGGCGCGGCATCCGGGGCGCCCCGCACTAGGGAAGGCGGCAGCGTAATGATATGGCTCGAAAGTCTCAAAGTGGCGCTGGCCTGCCTGTGGGCCAACAAGCTCCGATCCGCCCTCACCATGCTCGGCATCATCTTCGGCGTCGGCTCGGTCATCGTCATGGTCGCCATCGTGCAGGGCGCGCGCCTTCGGGTGCTCCAGCAGTTCGAGGCCCTGGGGTCGCGCCTCATCATCGTCTTCTTCAGCCCCGAGCGCGAGGAGCGCGAAAGAATCAATGTCAGCGGCCTGCGCCTGGAGGACGCCGAGGCCATTCGCCGCCAGTGCGACCTGCTGCGCGCAGTCTCGCCCGAGACGCCGCCGCTGCCGGTTGACGTCCATTACCGCGGGCGCCAGACGCGCGCCAGCGTCGTCGGCGCGCAGAGCCAGTGCCTGCAGGTGCGCAACATCACCGTCGCCCGCGGCCGCTTCATCACCGCCGACGACGAGGCGCGTTGGGCGAAGGTGTGCGTCCTCGGCTCGGCCCTGCCCCCGGAGCTGTTCGGCACAGAGGATCCCCTGGGCAAGGAGGTCGAGATCCAGAAGCAGCGCGTCACCGTCATCGGCGTCCTCGCCGAAAAGGGTCGCGCCTTCGGCGAGGAGCTCGACCAGCGCATGTACGTCCCCCTCACCACGGTGCAGAAGCGCGTGCTGGGCAGCGTTGACCTCGGCGTCATCTACGCCGTCGCCCGCAGCGAGGACCAGAGCGAGGCCGCCGCCGACCAGATTTGGGAAGTCCTCATGAAGCGCCACGACAACCAGCGCGTCTTCACCGTGGACACCCAGGGGCGCATCCTGGAGGCGGCCGGGCAGGTGCTCGCCATCTTTCAGTTCGTCCTCGGCGGCATCGCCGGCCTGTCGCTCTTGGTCGGCGGCATCGGCATCATGAACATCATGCTCGTCAGCGTCACCGAGCGCACCCGCGAGATCGGCCTGCGCAAGGCCCTCGGCGCCAAGCGCCGCCACATCTTGTGGCAATTCCTCACCGAGTCCGCCACCCTCAGCGGCGTTGGCGGCGTGTTCGGCGTCGGCCTCGGCGCCGGCCTTAGCTGGCTGGTCGGCCACTTCGCCAGCGATTACCTGCCCACTTCGGTGCCGGTGTGGGCGGCGGTGCTCGGTTTTTGCTTCGCCGCCGTCGTCGGCCTGTTCTTCGGCATCTACCCCGCCTTCCGCGCCGCCCGCCTCGACCCCATCGAGGCCCTGCGCTACGAATGACGGAGCGGCCCTCCATGCGCCGCTCGGCCGACATCCTCCCATGAGCAAGCGCCTGCATCCGGCCGACCACGCGCTGCAGCCCCTGCCCTCGGGCAATGACCCCGCGCTCCTGCCCTAGGTGCGCGGCTGGAGCTGGGGCGCTTTCTTCCTGACGTGGGTGTGGGCGTTCCGGCACCGGCTCACCCGCCTCGCCGTCGCCGCGCTCGTGGTTTCCCTAATCCCCGTGGTGGCGATCTTCACCCTCGCCTTCGCCATCTACCTGGGCAAGCGCGGCAACGAGCTGGCGTGACGGCGCCGGCCCTTTGCGGGCCTGGAGCAGTTCCGCGCGACGCAGCGCGAGTGGCGGCGCTGGGGGATCAGGGTGTGGGTGACGTTGATCGCCCTGGCCGCCATCATGTGGCCGCCGCTGCACTCACCCCTGAGCGAGCACCGCGACTGCGCCCGCTGCCACCTCAAGCGCACCCGTCAGTTCCTGCGGCAGCGGCACGAGCGCAAGCGCGCGCCCCAACCGGCTCGCACGTCTGCCGGCCGCACCTCCAATGCCTCGCGCGGAGGCTAGCGACCTTCCCCCCGCCGGGCGGCGGCAGGCGGCGCCACCGGCTCCGTCGGCGAGAACATGAGCTGCAGCATGTCGTAGAAGCCCGTCCGCATGTACTTCGCGTGGCCGTCAACGAAGCCAACCGGCGTGGCGACCTGCATGGTGGGAATGACCTCGTCCGCTTTGTAGCCGAACATGGGCGCGAGCTTCGGCGGCAGGACGTGCGCCCGCGTGTACGTCCCCGAGTAGCCCTCGTGCACCCCCAACGAGTTGCACATCACCAGCGGCTCGAGCCCCGCGTCGCGGATGGCGGTGACCTTGTTGCCGCAGGCGAGATGCTGCTGCGGATTGACGGCGTCCAGGGCATCGGCGGCGCCGAGGTAGCCCAAGAGGTTGGCGGCGTCCCACAACGCGAGCAGGGGAATGCCGGGGCCGCGGGCGTAGGTCGTGCCGTAGTCGACGGCGCGCACGCCCGCTCCGTAGGGGTGGTGCGCGCACATGTAGATGTACGAGCCCGACTGCCACACCTTGCGCTTGCCCGCTCCGGGCAGCAGTGCGCGCAGCGGGTCGTTGGGGTCGCTGTCCCCCGTCCGCTTATCCGTGCCCACCACGTACGTCTCCAAGCTGGACGTGGGATTGCGCCGCGCCAGCGTCGGACAGTCGAAGACGTAATTGCTTCCCACGTAGCGATCGAGCAGCGCGTCCCCGAGCTGCCACATCCAGCGCCCGTCCACATATTGCTCGCCGTGCTTGGCAGCGACATCCCGCCGAAACGCATCCATCTTCCAATTCGCATAGACCCCGCCCACCGCGTGCGCCGTGCCGTTGCGGTCGTCGGCCACGCACAGCGGCAGCCGCTCGTCAAAGTCCTGGGCGTACATCAGCGCCGCCAGGGAGATCTCCCTGACGTGGGACAGGCACGTCGCCTTCCTCGCCGCCTCCCGCCCGCGCACAAGGGTCGGGAAGTCGTACCACACGACGGCGAGCACCGCGATGATCGCAATCAGCACGATCACTTCGACCAGGGTGAAACCGCGACGACCTCGCATCTCGCTGACCCCTTTCCCCTCTCGCGCCGGCGGGCCGCCCGCGCCCAGGCGCCCGCTTAGCCAGCCATTATCGGCGTGCGCGCGGCGGCAGCTTGTTCGGCGACAGCACGAGCGCAAGCATGTCGTAGAAGGTCGCCTTGACGTATTTCGCGTGGCCGTCCACGAAGGCGACCGGCGTCGCTATCGGGACCGTGGGCCTGACCTCCCTCTCCGTCCACCCGAACAGCGGCGCGAGCTCGGGCGGGATGACGTGCCTGCGGCTGTAAGCAAGGCTGCGCCTTTCGTGCACGCCGTAGGAGCGGCACATCACGAGCGGCTCGCGCGCCGGGTCGTCGAATCCGTCGAGCTTGTTACCGCAGGCGAGGCGGTCCTGCGGGTTCGCCGCGTCGAGCGAGCCGAACTTGCCCACGTAGCCGAGCAGGTTGCCGACGCCCCACAAGGTCAGAATGCCATCCCCGTAATCGCCCGCGCGCACCCCGACGCCATAGGGGTGGTGCATGCACATGTAAACATAGGAGCCGGACTGCCAGACCTTGCGCTCGCCGGGGATGAGGTCGGCGCGGATGCCGGGCAGGTGGGCGAGCAGCGGGTCATTGGGATCGGGCGCGCCGGTATCCTTGTCCGTGCCGACGGCGTAAATCCCTACTGCGAAGCGTGGGCTGATATGCTGCAGCGTCGGGCAGGTGAGGATGTCCTGCGACTTGAGATACCCACCTAGCGCCAGCGCATCCCCGAGCTGCCACATCCAACGGCCGTCAACATACTTCGCGCCGTATCTCGCCCTGACGTCGCGCCGGTAGTCCTTCGTCGTCCAATCCCGGTAGACATGCGCCACCGCGTGGGCGGTGCCGTCCGTGTCGTCGGCGACACACGCCGGCAGCACCTCGTCGTTATCGGCGGCGTACATAAGGCAATACAGCCCCAGCGACTTGATGTTGGCGATACAGGTGGCTTTGCGCGCATTCTCCCGCGCGCGGACGGACACGGTGAGCACAAGCGTCGCCGCGAGCGCGATCACGGCTATCACGATCAGGAGCTCGATCACGGTGAAACCACGGCTGCGTCTCATGGCATCCGCCTTTCCGCGCCTTGCCGGCGTGAGGCCGCGCGCTCCGCGACCGGCCGGGGCGGCGGCGCCGGCTGCTCTGCTTGCTGCTGCGGTTCGCTTCCGGCGGCAGCCGTTCCTGCCCCCAATCGTACCGTCCCCGCGCCGGCGACAGAGCGGCCAAATGGCCGCCCCCCGCCCCAGGAAGGACCGCCTCAGCGGGGAAACGTAACCAACGGCTCTCGGACCAATTCCTCACGGAGGTGGGACATGAAAAGGAACCCGGTGAGCCTCATCCTCGTGGGCATTGGGCTCGCCGCCCTGGGCGCGGGCTGCGGCGGATCAAGAGTCGAAGTCAAGAGCCCCACCCAAAAGCTCAAGGTTTCCCTCAGCCTGCCCGAGGGCTGGGTGGTGGAAGGACGCGTCCAAGCAGACATGGCGCTGCGCGGGCCAGCATCATTGTGTCGAAGTGGGGACCGATGCTCGGCGTGAACTATCCGTCGGGGCCGGGCGCGGTGCTTTCCGCTACCTCCGACGAGCCCGGGCTCTCGCTTTTTGACAAGGTGGGCAACCGCCGCGCGCTCCTGCAGATGGTGACTCTGACATCACCCAAAGGCCCGACTCTGCAGTTGCTCGACGCCGACGGAAAGCAGCTTTCCCGCGCGCCGTGACACCGGTAGGGGCACGGCATGCCGTGCCCCTACGACTCGTAATCCGCGTGGCTCCGCGGTCATCCGCGGCACAATCGCTCCGCGTCCTCTGCGTGTTCAGCGGTTGACTCCCTTGCAGGTGTGACCGTTCTCGGCGAGTCTAGGCCGTGCGCGCGAATGTGGCCCAGCCGCCTCGGCTGGGAATCGGGCGACTCGCCGAGTCGCCCCTGCAGCGCTCGCCTCGATCCCCACTCTCCGAGGTCACCCTCTCTCTTGCCGTTGCCGTTGCGCCTGCGGCCGGATTGTGGTATCCTGTCGCAAACGGTTAGGCAGGCTGCGCCGCCGCCGTGGCGGCCGGAGGCCTAGCCATCGCCACAGGCGATGACGGGGAAGAGTACGTCGCCACCGGCCCGCAGAGAGGGAGGGTCACTGGCTGCAAGCCCTCCCGGGTGCGAGCGGCGGAAGTTCGCCCCCGAGCCGCCGGGGTGAAGGGAAGCATACGGTGCCTTCCTGCGTAGCCCCGGCCGGATGCCTCCGTTACCGGCGCAGAGTGGGCCGCACATGCGGCCAACTAGGGTGGCACCACGGAGCCCAAAGCCTTCGTCCCTGGCTTTGGGCTCTCTTTTTTGGGGCAGGCGGTGATCTTGTATGGCGCAAATACATGGACCACGAAGACACAAAGGCACGAAGAGTCGAACGGGAACTAGGAAGCGGGAAGCGGTGAGCGCGAGGTCGGGTCGTAGGGCAGAAGCTCGTCTTCTGCCCACCCTCCTGGGCAGGAGGCAAGCTCCTGCCCTACGGCTCTCCTTTGTGTCTTGGTGCCTTGGTGGTTCTCACATTGCCCTAGCAGGGAGACTGTGATGGACCTACGCAACATGCTTCGCCGGCTGCACGAGGAGGCGATCTCGCGCATCGCCGATGCGACCTCCAGCGCCGTGCTCGAGCAGGTGCGCGTTGACTACCTCGGGCGCAAGGGCGCGCTGACCGGCATCCTGCGCGGCCTGGGAGACCTGCCGCCGACCGAACGCCCGGTGGCGGGCAAGCTCGCCAACGAGGTGCAGGAGCGCCTGCGCGCCGCCATCGAGCAGCGCGCCGCCGAGATCGCGGAGGACGAGCGCCGCCTGCGGTTGGCGGCCGAGGCGCTCGATGTCACCCTGCCGGGGCGCCGCCAGCGCATCGGTCACCGCCACCCCCTGACCCAGGTGTTCGAGGAGATGAAGGCCATCTTCGTCGGCATGGGCTTCGAGGTCGTGGACGGGCCCGAGGTGGAGCGCTACTACTACAACTTCGAGGCCCTCAACTATCCCGCCGAGCACCCGGCGATGGATGAGCAGGACAGCTTCTACCTCGCCGACGACATCCTGCTGCGCACCCAGACCTCGCCCATGCAGATCCGGGTGATGGAGAGCCGCCAGCCGCCGCTGCGCATCATCGCCCCCGGCAAGGTCTATCGGCGCGAGGCGGTGTCGGTGCGGCTCTCGCACACCTTCCACCAGCTCGAGGGCTATGCGGTGGACAAGGGCATCACCTTCGCCGACCTCAAGGGCACCCTCGCGCTGTTCGTGCGCGAGTTCTTCGGCCCCGATACCGACATCCAGTTCCGCGCCGACTTCTTTCCCTTCACCGAGCCCAGCGCCGATTACTCGGTGACCTGCGGCCTGTGCGCGGGCTCGGGCTGCGCGGTGTGCAAGCACACCGGGTGGCTGGAGATCGGCGGCTGCGGCATGATCCACCCCAACGTCCTGCGCGTCTGCGGCTATGACCCCGAAGAGATCAGCGGGTGGGCGTTCGGCCTGGGGGTGGATCGCATCGCCATGCGCCGCTACGGCATTGACGACATCCGCCTGCTGGTGGATAACGACATGCGCTTCCTGGAGCAGTTCTGAGGGGGCGGCCTTTGTCACGCCGAGCGGTAGAACCTGTCACCCCGAGCCGTGGAACCTGTCACCCCGAGCCGTGGAACCTGTCACCCCGAGCGGTAGAACCTGTGACGCCGAGCGGTAGAACCTGTCACCCCGAGCGGTGGAACCTGTGACGCCGAGCGGTAGAACCTGTCACCCCGAGCGGTAGAACCTGTGACGCCGAGCGGTAGAACCTGTGACGCCGAGCGGTAGAACCTGTCACCCCGAGCGGTAGCGAGGGGTCTTGGTAACGATTACCGATGAACCAGTATTACGTTTACCTCCTGACCAATCGGTCACGCATGCTCTATACGGGTGTCACAAACGACCTGCAACGACGTATCTGTGAACACAAGCAAAAGCTGGTTCCGGGATATACGACCAAGTACAACATTAGGATTTTGGTTTACTACGAGGTGACCAGTGACGTTCGCGCGACCATCGCGCACGAAAAGCAAATAAAGGG
>Ga0315291_10007962_pt1 | contig 13046 bp, 8 predicted proteins | sample YL17G12_20_MG_FD_203070 | JGI IMG/M metagenome (GOLD analysis project Ga0315291, IMG submission 203070) | Sediment microbial communities from Yellowstone Lake, YNP, Wyoming, USA - YL17G12_20 | ecosystem: Environmental > Aquatic > Freshwater > Lake > Sediment | place: USA: Wyoming | collected... | reverse complement strand
GCCGATCGTCGTGCGGTACGACAGCACGGATGTAACACTGCCGCCCGTGGCGAGCGTTCCCGTGCCTCCCGCGCACCCTGTGAACGTTGTTGCAGTCACACCCGTGTACGTAACCTGCTGTGCGCCAAGGCTCGTTGCGATGAGCAAGGTCCCCGCAGTGGGGAATCCTGCCGTCGAGGCCACGTTGATAATTGCCTGTGGAAGAACCGCGCCGTTTGAGAGCACGTCGATCGTTGTCGCTGTGGAGGGCAGCGTGAACGTCATCGGCTCCAGGGACACGTCGGGCACGGCCGGCTGCCGAAGGATGACGTAATCAACGCTCGTCTCGGGCGCAGTCAGCGGAGTCGCCGTGTCCACGTACAGCCCGTCGGCCCGGACCAAGACGATGGTGTGGTCCGACTTCTTCTTCTGGGGCGGTGTCACACCTGGCCCGATTCCCAAGAGCCGAAGCGTGTCGCCCTTGTAGACCGTCGTGAGGCCCGTCCAAGCAACCACGGCCGGCGTAGCGTTCGGCTGCGCGATCCAGCTTCCGGGCGTCGGGACCAAGCGAGCGGTGTCGTCGAACTTGCCTCCGACGGCAACGTCCACGCTACGGCGGGCGTAAGTGAGTGTTGGAATGCCGTCGTGCAGGGGGTCAGTGACATCCGTCTTCAGACGGATTTCACTGACCTCCAGACTGTAGTCCAACGACTCCTGCAACGACGCGGTCGGTTCGATTACTCGGTTATCCAGCGACGCGAATCCAACCAGCCCCTCGGGGAGCGTGTAGACCCAGCGGTCCTCCGGCGTCGTCGCCCCGAGGTCAAGCCGCGTCTGGTTTTCGCCGATGAGGACGAGCTTGTAGTATTCCTTGTTGAACGTGGGTGTGTCCTTCAGTGACACACTGAGTACGTTGGCCAGCATATCGAGATAGGTCTGGCCCATGAGCACGGCCTGCCCGTGATAGAGCGCCTCAAGCTGATCAGAGTCGGCGAAGAATCTTTGCCAAAAGTCTGAAAGGCCCTGGAGCAATCCGTGCTTGTAGCCAAGAATAGGCATCTGTTAGGTTGCCTGCGCGACGACGATGCTCACGTCGTTGGCGATGTACCGCACTGTCCGGTCGCTCACAGCCAGCGACAGAAGGTCCAGCACGGGTCCTGCCGTCTGCTTCGAAGGCGTCAGCAAGACCTGGTCCTGCGTGCCGTAGGTGACGAACTCGCCCGTGGGCGTCTGCAGAATGTAGACAAGCTCGAACGGCAACACCGCCGCCATCGAAGGATACGTATCCCGCAAGATCGTATTGATGGCGGACACGTCGATTGGCGCCACGTCCGTGTTGAACAGGTTGATGAAGTCGATCACCGTCTGCGCGACGACGGTGTCGTTCAGCGGTTCAGTGACGTCCGACTTCAGTTTGTACTGGATGGACGCGTACACCGTTACCGGGAAGTGGCCGCGGCAGAGCTGATCAGCCGCCACGGTCCTCTGGAGTCTGTCGGTCACGTAGGCCGCGACGCTCGGGAACCCTGAAAGCGTGCGGTATCGTACACGCAGGTTGTAGCCGTCCCACCGAGTGGGATTGGTATCGGTGCCGACGCGGACCTCCATCCATTGGCGCATGCTCTGCGCTACCGACGGGTTATTCACAATGATCTGGTACTGAAGAGGCTCTCCCGGAACGACCAACTGCGAGGGGGCGGTGTTCACTTGCTTTGTGAAATGAACGAATCCGTCATCAGGGCTTTGAAACGCGGCCTCTGCCCCAGGCGGATTGATGATCGCAACGTCGAGGATGTCCATGACGGGACCGCCGGGGAGCGCGATGCGGCCGGTCGTGCCGATGGTCCGAGACGTGACGCCTGTCAGGAGCGGTGTATTACCGATGTCAAAAAGCACATCGTTGAAGAGAGGCGCGATTCTCCCGATGGTGTACGACACGTTGCCTGCGGGTACCATTTCGTCTGTGGCCGACGCAAAGGGCACGCGTTCGCTGACGATGAGTTCTGTGCCACGATTCTCGACGACAACATGCTCCGCTGGAACAAAAGTGAGGCCCGCCGAAATTCGGATGACGTCCCCCACCTGTACTGAGGCGAAGCTGGAGAACGGGTCTCGGAAGATGTTGACGATGTTATCGGGTCGCGCAAATACCGCAGCTACCTGTCCGGTGAACGACGTCTCCACCAGGTCCATCTGGAGGTAGATGTCGACGTTACCGCCGATGTGCAGCGCCAAGCTCTTGGCGACGCCGGTCAGCAAGTCTCGCTGCATCTCTGGGTCGGCCATGCCGATGACCAGCAAATTTCGGATCTGGGGAAACTGGTCATCTAGGACCGCGGTGATCGAACGCGCATTGATGAGGTTCCGTACAGAGATTGCCGTCGGGGCCCGCTCGAGCAGCTCTGCAACCGTCTCAGTGCCCTTGCCCCCTCCGAACGTATCCACTGCTTCGACACGAGACACGAACTGGTTGAATCGGTCGAAGCTAGCAAACTGACCTGGCGCGATGTTGCCATCCGTGCCGGTCTTGACCGCGACCAATGGGATGTTGAATTGGTACTCGAGGATGCTGCCGACCGCGTCAAAAACAGGAACTAGGTCTCTTTGCGGGATGAAATATGTATCGTCGGCGTCAACAGTGAAGACCACCCCTGCAGCATACGTAAAGCGGTGCGTAGTTAAGATGAACACGTCGGTCAGCGACGTGCTGTGTGCTACAGCCACTCCCCGTGCTTGGTTTCCTCCTTTGGGGGTGATGAAGACGTTGGACATGATCGCAACGACAGCATCTCGCAGCGCCTCTGGGTCGTCTCCTGTCGCGCTAGCCACAGACGTCAAGGACTGTAGCTGACGCACCTGCGTCGCATCAGCGCGAAGGTACGCGAACACAGAGGCCAGCGCACCGACGGTCAAGTCCCGGAGCGCGGTTCCACGGCTAAAGTCTCCGTCGGGGACCGAGTCGGAGAGGAATTGCTCGAGGAAATTGCCCGCAGCAGCTACGTCCTGGGCATCAATGGTGACCGTGGTTGCCATCTATCAGGTCCTTGTGGTCAGGCTAGGCAAGATGAAGGTCAACCCTTGGTTGGCGACATTCAGGACGAAAATCTGCGCCGAGAATCCCGGAGCGGCGGGAATGCTGATGAATTGGGTCACTGTAGCTGAGGCCAATCGTTCGTCGGACGGGATGTCCTGCCCCGTCTGGAAGCCCTGGATAGCCTGCACTGTTTTCTCGACAGACAGAAGCAAGATTTCGTGTGCGTCGGAGACGCCTACGTTCGCTCCCAGTAGACCCGTCAGCAGAGTCCCTCCCTGCGGGTCAAGCGGGTCAGTCCCCGCCGGCGTAATCAAGTACTTTGCGAAGATCCCCACGAGCTTCTGAAGCCCTCGGGCTGCCAGGGACCGGGTAGGCCCGAACGAGAAGAACTTCGTCCCGGTGTACTGGGCTGCCGGGATGATCTGCGTGTAGACGTCGTATTTATTCGCCACGTCACACCGCCTTAAGGTCGTCCGTCCAATAGCCTTCGTCGAAGTTATACTGCATGGGCTTGTTCACTACGAGAAACTGAGACTGAAAGCGAGCGACTTCTAGTAGCGCCATGGACTGCGAACTCATGTACTTCGCGGCGGATTCGAGGTGGGCCGCTTGCCGGTCGGTGTGGTCGCCCCGTGACTTGTTGGCTAGAAGAGCGTTCCTGGCATTGGCGAACAGTTGCGTGGTTCCCTGATCAAGACGCTCTCGGACGAACTGTGGCAGCTTCTCGTCGAGCTTGGTGAGCAGCGTCGCTGCGAATTGAAATGCCCCATCGTTAGGGGGCACGAGAGAGCCCTTACGCCACAATGGAACAAAGAAGTCTGGCTTAACGGGGATCCCTCTGCTGCCGTTTTGTCCGTAGCGAACCTGCCAGTGAAGGTGTGATGCGTCGATTAGGCCGCCGTCTCCGCCCGTCCGCCCAACCCGTCCGATGAGCTGTCCCGCCGCAACCGGCTTATTTAGAGGCGGCGCCAGCGTTTCCTGCAGATGCATGTATTGGGTGGTATACCCTGCGTACTCCCCATCGTGCGCGATGCTGATATAGATGCCGCCGAATCCAATGGTGCTGTTGACGACGACCCCGTTCTGCTTGTGCGCGGGGGCTCCTACGAGTTGCGTCTTCTCTTTGTCGCTGTAAATAAATCCGGCATCGTCTGCGACGAAATAGCTTCCTTCGACGGGGCTGTTACCCGGAGGACGCTGCACCCGAATCTCCACGACACGGCCACTCGCGGTCGCAAATACGTCTTCACCAACAGGCGCTGTGAAGTCCAGCCCTGCGTGGAATCGGCCACGAACGAGCGGAGAGGCGCCGTCGGTCTGTGTCTTAGCGCGGTCGTCACCCCATTGGCCGGTTGTCAGGCGTGCAGGATTGCCTTCGTCGTCTTTGCCGACAAGTGAACCACCGCCTGTAGTAGAGAGCGGCGATGCCATCTTTGCCGTAAAAGGCCGGGGTAGCTCGTCGAAACGATACTTGCCGTCCGGCTTTAGAACCGGCTCCGGCCGTGACCAATTCTTGACCGCGTTCGAGCGTGTACGAAGGTTCGACGCCGCCTGCTGCGCACGCGCGGCGGCTTCCTGTAGCGCGGGGGACGACGTCGTCTGTTCGGCGTCCGATGCGTTCGTGTTGGCCACTTACTTCTTGCCCCCGACAATCGACTCGGTGTGATCGATGAGCTGTTTCTTGATGTATGAGTATTGCCCCTGGGTCAGGTCCATCTTCTTCATGATCTGCTGATTGCTCAGAACAGGGACCCCGCCGTACCCCGTCAGGTGCTCGAAGACGGCCTTCTGCTGAGGCGGAAGCCCGTGGTGGATGAAGTCCACGGTATGGTCAACCTCATTCTCTGCCGTCAAGGCGGCCGTCCCCGCCTCCCCGGCGGCGCCGCCAGACTCGAGGACTTCCTGGCGTCCGATCTGAGTGCGGAACTTGGTCAGGTGAGGAATCGTCCAGCCGAGGTTATCCGCAAGCTCATCCGTCGTCGGGGCGCGCCCAAGAGAATCCGAGAGCTGCGAGTGCGCGATGTTGTAGGTGTGAAACATCAACATCTTGTTCTCAGGAAGCCGGGCGATGTTCTGGTTCGAGTATGAGAGCCGTGACATCTTCTGCAGCTGATTCGCGACGTGAGTCCCGAGTCCCGCCCCCTTACTCGCGTCATAGGTTTTGAAAGCCTCGAGCGCCAGCAACTTGCCTTCGGACTCGAGCAGCGGCCGTGCAAGAGAGCCCGACCACTTATTGACTTCGCGATGCACGAGGGGGTTTACCTGGGAAAGGAGGGCCGAAAGATTTGTCTCAGTAGGACTCTGTTTCCACGCCTTCCACAGCTCAACGTCCTTCGCCCCCCGCGCGGGGGTCGCGGACGCGGCGAGCGCAGCGATCTTATTGAGGACGTGCATTATGTCCTAGGGGTCTTGTTGACATAGACGTTTTGTCGATATGCTAACAGGATTTTATCCCAGTCGGCCCGTGTCTGCGGGAACGACGCCGAGTGTAGCCCAGTTACTGTCTGCGTCTTGGGTGGAATAGGCTTCGTTGCTCCGTCGACTGGGTTAGCCGCGCCTTGTTTCGATGCAGGAGGATCTACTTGTTCGCCCGTGGTCGAGTCCCGGAACGTAACTTTTTGGGTCACTTTATCCGTAACCCGGACCACAGAATGTCCGTTGGGTAGGGTGTCGCCCGTGTTTTCCACGAACGGCGTGTTGAGGCCGTCAGCGCCCCGGACGATCTCAGATGTTTCGGTCAGTGGCGTGTACGTTCGGATGCGCTCAAAGTAGCGGGCCCCGACGCTCTGTGGGTGTCCAAACGCGGGGATCACTCCAGTGCCTGTCGAGTCATGAAAGATGATGTACTCATCCAACGTGCAGATAGGCCGCCAGTTGTACGCGAGTGCGTCGTCGTAGGACTCGAACAAAGGTTCCGCTTCTTCCGTCGGGACCAGTTCACGGCCGCCGTCTAGGTTGTGGCTGACCGCGGGAGACAGAGTCCGGCTGTTGATGACGGGGATGGCCGCGTCGATTGTCTTTTGGTACGCCGCGATCTGCTTGTCCAGCTCAGCAAGGACCTTGCCCCCTGCAGCCAGCGTAGCCAGCGTAGCTTTCTCTTGCTCGGGGGTCCAAGTCACAGCACTCCCTTGCGCCGAGATGTCCTGCGGGCTAGGTGTGTTTTGTTGGAACGTAGGTAGCTCGGTAGGCGCTTTCCCCGCGTTCTGCAGCTGCTCAGTTGCTTGGTCTATTTCAGCTTGAACCTTGGCCCGCTGTTGCTTCGTCTTTTCGAGGTCTGGCGCGGTCTTGTTGAAATCGTCGGCGGCCTTCTGATACGCGTCGTAGCCCGTCTCACTAGTTCCCGTGATAAAAATCTCGGCGGGGGAGTCCCCTTCATGTAGCGGGGCATACGCGAGCAGCGTCCTCCAATCGCACGAAGCTTTCCGGCCAGCAAACTCGTTAGCCCCATAGAACAGGCGCTGATAGAACTTCTCCGACTCGTCGAAGTCTTGAATGACCTTGCGGATGTCGCGCAGCGGCTCCCGCGGCCCTGTCCCGGCCGCTGAAGCTCCTTGGGCGAATTCCTTGCCCATGATGTCGAACATCTCTTGGATCGTCCGGGCATAGGCGAACGAGAACGTGGTGCTCCGCGAGCGGTGTGACAGTGTATGCGCCACCGTCGTCACGTAGCACATGAGGTCGACACGGGTAGCTCGATTGTCCAAGATCAGCGCAGGAAACCCTGGAACGACGTACGGGTTAAACGAGATGTTCACGCCGCCCGTACGTTGCGAATAGCGCTCTCGGAAGTATTCATACTGCGCGTAGAGCTTGTAGACGTCGGGGCTGCCTTCTCGAACCTTGGTGTATAGGTCGTCTTGGGCAGCCGGAACAGGCTGCGATGATGTGGTAACCGCCGCAGGAGCGCCGCCCTTTTCCGCCGCAGCTTGGTTGGCCCCTTCTTGCTGTTTTAGGAAGAACAGCCACGGGGGGACCGACCGTCGGTCCATCACAGGACCTTTGTAGAATTCTTCGGGAAACAAGAGAAAGTTTTTCCCGTTGGATGTTCCGCCTGCCAAGATCTTCGCTTTGTTAGCAGCGTCTACTTCAGGCGGATACCCCGTCGTCAAAGCTCCGTCGATCGCCAAGCCAACGCTGCCTGTTGACTTGACGATGTTGCTAATGACCTGATCATTGAAGTAAAGCCGCGTGGGCTGGGTAGCGTAGTTCTCATTGTACGCGAGCGTTGAAAGTTGCGAGGGGAACACAACGTTGCACGCCGGGGGCAGTCCAAACAGCGTCTGCGGCTTTGCGAAGTAATTAGCCAAGCGGTTTGGACGCTTATTAATCGGCGGCGTCGGGGAACGGTACGCCCTTGGGTCAACGGTAGTGCTCGTGTCTTCCGTCCGTGTCGTCGACAGCTTATGGCTCTCGAACGCCGTTTTCTGAATCATACTAGTCAACAGATCGACCGAGACCAGCGGCATGCGAGACAGCATCGCGACTTCCATGAACACCGTCTGGTAGACCAGCTGGAGCATGGCAAAGATTGAATCTTTGTTTTGCACCTGCGGAATCAGCGCACCAACGATCGTGTCGATTCCAGCGGTGTCCTGAAGGGCCTTCAGGATAGGGAACACCCGCTCATCACCGTTAGTCGTGTCGTCGAAGGCCGGGGTTGCGACAAATCGGTTGATGAAGTTCGTGAGTCGCGTCCATCGCGCAAAGAAGTTAGACGCAGGAATCGAATTCTGCTCCTTCGGAACCTGCTTACCCACCATATTCTTGAGCAGGTTGTACAAAAAATCGAAGGGGCGTTTGATGTTGCCCCGCTCTTCCTGAAGGGTACCCTGCACAAGTCCTTCTTTGAAAAGCGAGAAGGGAAAGATGAGACTGCTGGTCGTTGTTGCGATCGTGTCTCCGCCGGCTCCCGCTGTAACGGCGCGTCCAACCTGGTCATCCACTGTGGTCAAAAACTCCACGAACAACTGTGTGAAGATCGCGAAGTGGTTGACGCAGGTAAAAGAGATGCTGCGGCCGGAGGGGGTGTTCTGGTAACCCCACCCAGTAATCTCGCCCTCGCCGAACAAGCGGAATGTTGGGCCTGCCTGTAGCTCTTTCTCAACTACCGTATCGTCGAGGTAGAAGACCACGACCTGCACACGGTCTTCGGACCCTAGGCGCGTGAGGACAGGGTCTGCCACCATCTCGAGCTGCATCTCAGGGATCTGCCAAACACCCTGGCGTTCCGTGACGCTCTTGCACGGCACTTCGATGCCGTTGATATAAACGATGAACGCGCCGTTATGCGGCTTCGTGGCAGTAAAAGACATGCGCTACGGAACCAGATAGTGCGCCGAGAAGCAAAGCAAAGCTGCAATCCCGCACATTCGGTACTTGGGATACGGCGCAGTCATGTGGGTCCGGAGCAGCCCTATGTACATTTCCGGCAAGAACCCCAACTTCGCCACGGCGTCCAGCGCAGGGTTGACCAAGAAGTTAAAGACCTTCATATCTGCATCCACATCCAAATATGACCGCCGCTCACATACAACAGCGGCTTGAACATCCGGAGGGATCGGCTCGATCTTATTCAACGCGGTACCCACTTCGGTTTCGTAGGCCATTTGCAACACTGCGCGAGATGAGGCCTTCGCCCCGTGCGTAGTGGTCACGGCGTACATGAACCGGACGCGAAGCTGCTCGAGCGCGTAGTCCGGCAGGGGCTGCTGCAGCTTTGTTTCGAAAAGCGTAGAAACACCGGCCCAGCACGTTTGGTCTCGGCCAATCAGAACTTCAAAAGACCCCGCGGGTGACGTCATGGAACCACTCTGAAAAAGGAGAAGTCTTCGTTAGCGGGAGGCAATGCCAAGGGGGACAGTGGGGGTGGCGTCGCGAAGTCTGTCACAGGCTCTACCGACTGGTTCACAGCCGCTTGCTTGATTTCTTCGTTCTGTGCAATCGCGTCCTTGGTGTGGTCTACAGGATTATCGGGCTCTTCCAGCCCCGCGGAAGACTCGTTAGAGATTACTCCGAAAAGGGCCGACGTCCGAACGCGGGTGTCCTGCACACCTCCGACGTTCGTAAGGATTCCAGCTTCGTTTGTAAACGCCGAGGTCAGCTGTACAAACTGGGCGGGGTCTACCTTCACATAACTCAGATTGCTTGTTAGAAGGACGTACTCCTTCACGAGCATCGTGAAGCTGAACGGGACCGCTAGCTCATTTTCAGCGTGTAGACTCGTCTGCATACGATTGACGGTGCCGGTGACAATCCGGTTGTCGTATCGCAGCCGCAGTAGGGCGCCGCGCTTAGCCAGCGAGGTGCCTCGCAGCAAGTGCTGATAGGCAAGCGCGAAGCCCGTGGTCTGGTCGTCCTGCTGGGAGTTGAGCAGCGTGCCGGAGTACTGAAAGACCGGAGGCTCCTGTCCGAAGTAGAACGCGACGTAGTTGTCGGAGAGGACCTCGTCTACCTGAAGTTTCTCGGAGAACGACTCATCGGCTTGCTGCAAGAAGAAGTCGATGAAGCCTACGTTGCCACCGACGGTGTCCTTGGTCAGGACCTTCGCGAGGGCCTGTACTCGATCATCCTGCGGGAGGCTCCTTAGGTATGCGTCTTTTGTCCCCTTTTCGGCGTTGGTCAGGGAGATGTACATCCGAGCAAGGGTCTCCCGGAACTCAGCATCGCGAGCGCCAAAATTATCCGCGTACTTCGGTGTTGAAAGAGGGTGTAGGGCAAAGACCCCCTGCTGACCCTCGTTGTACCCTCCTGTACCAAAGCCGTCGTTCTCTTGAACGACCGCCGATTCGAACGGTATCGCTAGGTCGGCCACGGTCTACTCCTCGACGCCTTGACGGATCGTAATGATCTCGTCGGTCTCGTTGACGATGAGAAACGCCCGCTTGTAAAGACTCATGACTTGCAAATCGGCCGCCTGCTGTTTACGCAGGTTGTAGACGATATTTTCGTTGGCCACGAGAACCATGTTGATGGCTGTGGGGATGATGAGGGTAACTTTTGCGTCGTCTGCGACAGCAGCCATTTAGCGTCACTTTCCAGGGGCTGACTTAAACCAATTGCCGATAGCGTCTAGTGTAGATCCTTTAGCCTTATCGTCGTTGGACGCTTTCACTAGCCCTCGAGTCGCTTCAGCGAAGAGTTGCACACTCGTCGCAAACATCATGTCGCTGTCTGCTCGGGTACCGCCGCGACGGGAGAGCTGCTTCTTCATCTCTTCCATCTCAGCGATGCGTCCTTGGATACCGCCAGTTTTAGCGCCTTCGAGAGAAACGGCCTCCTTGCCCCCGACTTTGACGAGGTCCGCCGTAAGCGCCTTGGCCGCGGCTTCCTTGTCCTCTGTCTTCGCATACCGCTCGAACGCTGCCTTGAGTGCCGGGTCTTGGATCTTCGAGATGTCGTCCGAGGACATCCGCCCTGCGACACCCGCAACACCCCCGCTTCGATCAGACACGCCCATCCGGTCAAAGACCTGCTGCAACGCAGCACCCCCTGCCCGGGCTCCAACCGCTTCCTTGAGGCCTGAAAACGTGTCAAGCGCCTTATCGGCACCGCCGCCTCGCCGTAGGGCGCCGGAAAACATACCGCCCGCAACACTCGAATCCTTAAAGCGTTTGCGTACCTCCCCGGCCTCGGTGCGGACCTTCTCGTACGCAGCCGGGTCTTCTTCGTACTTGCTTCGAATTTGAGCCTGCACGGCCTCGGCCGCAGCGCCGCCTTCCATTTCACCCGCGGCGAGAGCCATCGCTTCTGGTGAAAAATCACGCGCGACCTCGTGAACTTTCTCCTTGAATTTGTCGGCGCCGTAGACGCCAAGCCCGCTTTCGAACTCTTCCGTGCGCTTAATAATGTCGTCGAGAGAGTCTGTTGTGCGGATGCCCTGGATGTCGAGTCCGACTTCGCCGGACTTGGCCCATGGCTCCGCCTGCGAGGGGTCTCCTGTTTGGACCGCGCGCCGTGCCGCCATAGTAGCCAGCTTCGTGATGTCGACATTTTTCATGTCGATTCCACTCGCCTTAGCGACCTCCTCAGCGGCAGCACGGACGTCCTCCTCCGTTACCGCCCCTGCCCGCTTTAGCCCTCCCCAGCCAGCGCCCTTCTTCTGGTGGATTTTCTGCTGCACGTCTTGGACGAACTTCTCAGTTCCGCCCATCCCTTTGCCGAGCGAGGACTGCATATTACGCATCATGTCCGCGGCCTGCGTGTCGGTGAAGGCCGCTCCCTGCGCCGCAGCGGCGGCCATCTTGGATGCGGATTGCCCCATCGACATTGCGCGCTCTCGGTCGCCGTAAAACGTCGTGGCGCCGAAGGGTTGGAATCCACCCTCAATCGCGTTGCCCATCTGAGCCGCTCGGTTGCTCTCGTTCAGTGCGGAGAGGCCGACCCAGTTTCCAACCCGGTTCAATCCAGGGGCCGTGCCGGGGGCGATCAAGTCGCGGGAACCGCCTCCAGTGAACCGACCAGACTGCAAGGCAGCCGCCGCGTTCGCTTGGTCTCGCTCGTTCCGGAGTACTTCGCTACCTTGCCGCCGCGTAATGAATTCCCCGCTGGCCGCCGCCATGCGGTCTTCGTCCACGCGCTGAGCCCTCTCCGCGAGGGCGGCGAACGGCGACCCAGCGAACTCGCTGATCCCGGTAAGAGCGTCACGAACGCCTTGCCCTGCTTGGGTCAGCGCGCCGGGGGTACGGTACTGCTCGAGGGCTGCACGCTGACGTGACACCGCCTCCCGCTGAGTGACCCGCTCCTGTTGAATCGCGGCGTCCCAGAACTCCGGGTTCTCCGCCATCAACTGCATCGAACGCGCAGCCTGCTTGTTTCCGCCCGTCATCATCTCGAGCGCGCCACCGAAGCCGATGCCCTTGACGTTCTTCTGCAGGGCTTGGGCCTGCCGGAACGCATTCATCAACATCTGCTGCGGGCCGATTTGCTCCGCGAGCTTGGCCTTCAGCTCAGGGGCTTCTCTGGCATAGGACGTCATGTCCTCCGGCGACAAACGCCCCAAGCTTTGGGCGGAGAGATCTGCAGCTTGGCTCAACGTCCCCTTGGTAGCTGCGAGGTACGCGTCCTTGTCGATCGTAAGCCGCCCGTCGGCGCCTCGGCGAAGACCTGCCGTAGCGAACACGTCCTGGTTGATCGCGCCGAGGGCCGCCATCGCGGTGGTCTGGCCAAGGCCCTGCTTACCGCCCGCCAATGAAAGCTGCACGTCCGTGAACGAGCGACTCGAGACCCCCATGTTTGCGGCCGCGCCGCCCATGATGCCGGCGCTGTAGCCCGTCGCGCCGGCAAGCCCCATGTTCTGCGCCATGAACGCGCCCGGCATTCCGTACTGCTCATGCATGGCGCCCTGTGACACACCCGCCATCTGAGCAAATCGGGCGCGGTTTGCGACGGCCGCCGTCTGGCCCTGGAGGCCTTCGAAGCCGAGCTGCCGCATCTGGCCGAGGTGCGCCATCGCGTTCTTTACGTCGGGATCTCCGGTGATCTTGACCAAGGCCGAGATGGACTTGGAGATCTGCTTCATCTTGTTGACGATGTCTTCTGGATTCTGCGCGGTCTGCAGCATCCCCTGATCACCGGCAAGCTGCGTCAGCTTCATCACGTCTTCCGTGTTGAAACCAGTGCGCTGGAAGTCATAGCCTTGCGCCATCTGGCGGAGGCCTGTCGCAGTCTGTCTCGCCGCGCCGCGCTCCATGCCCATTCCCGTGAATGGATTGAGGCTCGCCCCACTAACCATGAACGAAGACGTCATGTTTTGAATGCCGCGGCCGCGCTGGATGTCCATCAGGGCAGGGTTCATCGCCATTCCCCCGAGGGCCGAGCCCGCCATGCCCCCGAGCATGCCGCCAGCGAACGTGCCGAGGGGGCCAAAGGCGGAGCCCAGAGCCCCGCCGAGCATCTGGCCTCCGAGGCCAAACCCCGCTTCACCCATCCCGCCCAGCATTCCGACGGAGCCCGCCTGATGCGCCTGCATGATCTGATAGTTCTGCTGTGGCTGCGTCGAGAACATCGGGGCGGGGAGCTGCGCAGCAAACGGGTT
>Ga0315291_10007960_pt1 | contig 13049 bp, 10 predicted proteins | sample YL17G12_20_MG_FD_203070 | JGI IMG/M metagenome (GOLD analysis project Ga0315291, IMG submission 203070) | Sediment microbial communities from Yellowstone Lake, YNP, Wyoming, USA - YL17G12_20 | ecosystem: Environmental > Aquatic > Freshwater > Lake > Sediment | place: USA: Wyoming | collected... | reverse complement strand
CGTGTTTCCGAATAACGTCAGCATACATTTCTACTGGACGCCGACGTACATGCGGATCCCTTTGGTAAATTTGGGTAGTTGGAAATTTATCGGTACAAACGAACACACCGCCGGCAGATACTAAATCGCATAATTGACCCAGCGCTTGCTCCCACTTTTGATCATCAACAATGTGATAAAGCACGTCAATTGCCGTGACAAGATCAGCGCTCCCCGGTTGAATTGACAAGGCTGTCGTAATGTCACATTGAAACAAATGATACTCGGGAAACAAATTTTTTGCACGGGCGACCGCCGCTAACGAAAGATCAACCCCAGACAGTTGGGTTATGCCCGCATCAGCACAGAATTTAAGGTAGAATCCGACACCAAAAGCGGCTTCAAACACGCGTACGCACGGCCACTGCGGAAGATTGGCAATGGATTTTATGAACGCGGAAAGGCGAAGGCGATAGGCAATCCGATTGTAAGCTCCCAACTCTGGGTGACCAACCGTAGCGAGGTCATATTTACCCGAAACAAGTTGGTTCCAGTAAGAATACGGGTCATATGCTTTGCGCATTATCTCTTTTTCTCCAACTGCGTGGCTAACGTCTCATATAATTCGACATACTCGGCCACGCATTGTTTCCACGTAAACTCAGTGGCACGCTTTTTCTGCAGTTCTACAACCGCTTGGCGTTCTTTTCCGGCTAATCCCAGTCCCCATTTCCATCCGCTAATAATTTCGCCGACATCGGTTGGTTTCACACATTTCGTATAACCCGACCAAATCTCCCCTACGCTCGACTCGGAACTGACGACCATTGGAACTTGCGCATACGCAGCCTCAAACGGAGGATAGCCAAAGCCTTCGTAAAGCGATAGATACGTAAACAGACTCGCTTTTTGATATAAACGTGCTAACTCGAGATCGGTTATATTTTGAATCCACCGAAGTTCACCTCTACTAGCCGCAGTAGCAAGACGGCAACATACCTCTTCGCTCATCCAGCCGGTTTGACCGACGATAACCAATTGAGGGCTTCGATCTCCTAGCTCAGCACGTAAATGTTGATATGCATCCAGTAGTGTAGCATAGTTTTTCCGAGGCTCAATCGTCCCCACAGCAAGAAGGATTGCGACATCATTGGCATAATTTTTGTTGGCCTCGGCTTCTCTGTTTAGCCCATCCGCGCCCAGGTAAATCGCGCGAAATTTGTACGCCATCTGAGGCCACTGATTTTGTAATTGCAGAAGCACGGATTTACTATCACAGACTACCGCGGCGCACTTTTCAACCTGCTGCGTAATGAGTCTTAACATTTTTTCGTTGTGCTTGGGAGAATGAAATTCATCGTTTAAAAAAGAGGCGTCATGTAAAGTAATCAGAGTACTTTTGCCCTGAGATGGAAACACATAGTAAAATAAGCCGTGGGCTATATCAGCAGGGGGGAGTATTCGGCAAGCGCGGGCAGCCAAGAAAGTATGGCGCAGACGAGAAGGGAATCGTCTATGAATTACGCGCACTTGAGGCGGCAAAGGCCCAAGTCCTGCCGTCGCTTCGTTCTCAGTGACCAAAATAGTCAGTTGTTCAATCCTATCTAATGCATTACTGTCGGATATAAGGGCCCGTAAAAAGCCGTTCGTAAAACGCCCGCCCCCGGTCAATCCACCTAGCTGATCGGCCAATATGCTTATTTTCATATTTGATTTTTCTCTGGTTTTCAACAGCTAAAGCATCTGGCTGATTCTGGCTACTTATTGTTTGAAAGACCCTTCCTGATTAGAAATATCTGTTCTTCCGGTCGGGTGTTATTTTGTAGCCATCGAATGAGCAAATAGTAATACTTAATGCCGATCATCTTCTTTAGACATATCAAGCAACGCTTAAAATAACGCTCTGCAATCCTGGATGTCTTGAAATCCGCTTTTATATATTCAGACTGATCCCGGTTGGCGATGACCAATCGGTTCTGGCAAAGGACATCATAATACGTATCTGGCGCTGTCGCGAAAGGATCGCTTAGGAACTGATGAGATCGTATTAGCATCCGATAAAAACGCCTTTGAAAAACGAAGATATTGATGCCGTTGTCGAATCTCGCATATGCGTAAGGATACTTCGAGCATTCATCATACCCGTTGTTAATCAGCTCGGCAGCATAGGCCGTTACAATCTCTTTGTATTCGGGCTTATTAGCCAGAGTATATTTACTTTGTCGGCTAGCCAATCGTGCAGGCTCATGGGGATTAAACGATGTGTGATGATAAAACAATAGCGGTTTGCCATTCATATAATATGCACTATTTTGATATGTTAAATGACGCTCGTGAATATTCCACTGCGCTGCATTATGACCGGGATTTCTTGAAATTGCTACACCGTCGCCCAACAATCCAGGCACTAAATCAATCCACTTTTGGTCCACATGCTGTGCGTCTTTGTGATCAGCGAACCCCTTGCTTATCAATCGCGATTTCCACCATTCAATGAATTCAATAATCTTTTCGCATTTACGCAGAGCAATAAACCCAAGGTTATAAGCGCCAACAAATAAAAAAGAATCATCCGGCATGGCCCCCTCACCGGTCAACTTAAGGTCGGTCAGATGCGGCGTTAAAACCATGAGTTTGTGATCAAGCAATTCGTATACAGACCCCAGGCTATTGTAAACGTGCATATCTGGATCGAAATAAACAATTTTTTCGTACTGATAAATTCGAAATAGATAATCAAAACAGAAGGGCTTTATGGCGCAAGCGAGTTCGAGTAAAGAATAGTAAAAAGTCATTTGCCGAAACTGTGCTATTCCAAGGCCTTTCGCTTCTATGATCGGGTATCTTTCCTTCGCCGAATCAACATATCCCTGCAACTCATCGGAAAGGAAAATATAGAAATCCAGCTCGGGGTGAATCTTTTTAATTGAATCACCAAGGGTACGAGCGTGCGAAAGGTAATTTTTTGCGACAATCGTAAAGACAGCCCTTGTATCTGGCATAGATATCACCTTTTATAAATCAATCAGAGAATAATTCCGGATAATCATTATCGAGATCGTCGCCAGTAAATGCCAGTCCAATCGATCTTTTTGATTTCATTAGTGATGCCGCATTCGGCACGATAATCATCGACGGCCGCACGGCAGCTCTCTATTTCGTTATAGTCATCCACAATCACATAGCCTCCGATCGATAATTTAGGGTACAGGTGAACTAGCGCATCCATCGTAGATTCATACATATCGCCATCAACTCTTAATAAGGCTAAGTTAGCGATGGGAGCCGTCGGCAACGTATCCCGGAACCATCCTACCAAGAACCGAACCTGATCATCGAGCAAGCCATAGCGTGAAAAATTTTTTTTGACGATATCAAGCGATACGGCTAACTCTGGGAACGTATGCCAACGGCTAGCTGCATCTGCAGGATATCGGGTTGCATTAGGCGGCGGCAAACCCTGGAACGAATCAGCGACCCAGACGTTGCGTGACGTGTCTCCGTATGCTTTTAAGATTCCTCGCATGAAAATCGTCGCCCCGCCACGCCATACGCCAGCTTCGACCAGGTCGCCTGGCACGTTTTCTCGCAATACATCAATAACCAAATCCTGAATGTTATTCATCCTCCACAAACCGATCATGGTTTCGGCATCATCAGGATGATCGCGCCCTTCCATTCGAACTTCAAGATTGACGCGGGCACGTTTCATTAAATAGAAATCTTTAAGCGCAAATACTTTGGCAAATGGAAAATACAATGGTTTCGTCCAGCGCGGCAAGAATTTCTCGATAGGTACATAAATCGGATCATCAAATGCCAAACGGGTAAGACACCGCTTCAAAAGTTCAAGGTAAGACATTTCAAGGGAAGATTGTTGATTCATGCCCTGCGCTGAACACATTTCTCACCGCCAACAATAAAGTAGAAAGTTTGATAAAACCGATCAGTGGATGTATCGATTTTTTTCTCTATGCTGATTTGACGTTCAATAGCTTATCAAACAACCATACTCTCGTTGTCCGAGTGGCAAGTGCCGTAATCATGAGGGTTGAAATAGAAACAATCAATAAATATAAAACCATCATTAATTGAGACTGTTGGCTTCCTATCAATTTCCTGCCAAGTCCAGCCACCCCCAAACTCGCGGCGAAGGGCAAGGTCAAATCCTCCCAACACCATCGCCACTTTTCATGCCGAAGTAGGCGCTTATGCATGAAATGGGTGATGATAAGTACATACCCACAATTAAGAACTACCCAAGCGCTTGCCCCGCCCAAAGCCCCATATCGATTGGTTAAATAGACTATTATTGGCGCCAGCACTAATACGGCTACTAAATTTGTATAAAAAGTCAACTTCGTCCATCCACTGGCCAACTGTAAAGCGTAAGGAACATGCATCAATCCATGAAGAGCCGTGCCGCAAATCAGAACGGTCACCAAAAGGTGAGACTTTTCCGCTGTCGTCGGATTTTGCGTCCAGATAAGCAGAATATCATAAGAAAACATAGCCACAACAAGGGTAACCGGAAAGATCAAGACTGACAGGAACTGACTACTTTTATGATAGAGTTGTTTCAATCCATCTTGGTCCCCGAGCGATACTAATTGTGTAAATCTCGGATAGATAGCGGAAAATACCGGGCTGACAAGACGATAGAGCGACATGGCGACAACCCCGGCCAGCGTGTAGTAACCGAATATTTCCAAGGGCAACATCTTGCTCAGAATGATCTTGTCTAATTGAGTAAGAAGTGTTGATAAGATCGTAATCCCGGTCATCCCGGCGGCGAATCGCCAAATCCCCACAAGGAGTTGCTTTTGAAAAGTCGCTCTATTTTCTGATCGGGGAAGTCTGTGCCAAAGAAAGAAACCCAAAAGGCCGGTATTTACACAACTAATAATGATCTGCCATAAAAAGAATGCCTGAATTGTCGGAGAGATCAACCACAAGATCAGAACGGCTCCTATGCCGCGTATCGTGCTCACGCTGACTTGTATCACGTTAAGCAGGACCTGTTTCTGTAGTCCCAAGAGCCCCCCCGAATAAAGGCTCGCCGGCATTTGGAGGGCTACCGAGAATCCCATGATAAAGACCGCTCCCTCAATGATCTTGGGAGGCAACTGACCCGCTTTAATCCAATGATGGGCGATTAAGGGCGATAGGGCCATAACGGCAATCCCGACAAGAATAGCCAGAAGCCAATAAGGGAGTTCCAGGGAGCGGACCAAATTGCGCATTTCTTGCTCCCTGCCCGGCAGCACGGATAGGCGCGCCATTTCACGATTCAGTGTACTGCTCATTCCCATATCCAAAATGCTAAACATCGCCAGAAGCGTGACAAAAATCCCAATCAGCCCATAGGATTCGACTCCCATAAACTTAATATAAAGGGGAACAAACACCACGGCCATTAGAGCTTGCCCGATATTCCCGGCAAAATTGGCCGTGATGTTTTTTTTGAGGAGCGTCATAATGTCAACGGCAATCGATTATTCATTTCTGGCGCCAGAATGCGAGGAGATCATGGAGGGTTTGATCGATGGTGATGGTGGGGGTCCAGCCAAATTCCTCCGAGATCTTGCGGTTGCTTCCGAGAAGGAGAGGCACATCGGTTTTCCTTAGCTTGACCGGGTCAACTTCTATGGAGATGGAGACGTTGTTAGAAGCCTCTCCAACCAGGTAATCCAGCACCTGCCGGAGTGGAATCGCCTTCCCGGAGGAGACGTTATAAATCTCGCCCTGGCGGCCCTTTCGCAAGAGCAACAAGTAGGCTCTGACCATGTCTCGGACATCGCAAAAATCCCGTTGGACATCAAGATTTCCGACCATAAGCACAGGAGCGATCTCGCCTCTCTCAATTTGAACGACCTGGCGGGCCCAATCCGAACAGACGAAATCGTCAGTCTGACCGGGGCCCGTGTGGGGAAAAGACCGGCAGATGACAATGTCGATGTTCTCGACACGCTCGTAGAATCCGCACAACATCTCGCCGGCTGCCTTGGAATAGGCGTACGGACTAGCGATGTGGAACGGCGTTTCTTCAGTTAGGGCCTCTGTTGGCGACGCGGCGACCCCGTAGACATCCGAGGAACTTATGAAGAGCACCCTAGCGCCGGGTGCGGCTTTCCTGACCGCCTCCAGCACATTGTGTGTTCCCAGGACGTTCGTTTCGAGCGTCTCGCTCCGCTTCAGCCAAGAGCTGTGGACGTTGGAAATTGCTGCCAGATGAAAGATCCAATCGGGCCTAATCTCGCCCACCAGCTTGAGAACGTCCTTCTCCGAGCGCAGATCCAAATAAAAGAGCCTTCCCGCAGAGGGAGGAGGGCGATGGGGATAGCTCGTGCCGTAGATGTCGTATTCGGAAGTCCTATCCTCCTCGAGCGCCCGGCTAAGGTGCTCACCAACGAAACCGGTCGCACCTGTGATCAGAACCCTGGTTATTTCGCTCATGCTGTCAGGAACAGCCTCATATCAATCAGCTTAAACGTCTTTCACCCAGTCAAACCCTTTTTCAGCGACGATCCTTTTTCCGATACCAGGGCTTTGCACTCCGGCCTTTTCCATATCGTAGTCGACCATAATTTTCACAAGGTCAACGAACTTAATCCGAGGCTCCCAATTGAGCTTTTCACGGGCATGGCGGCAATCGGCTCTCAAGCTATCGACTTCCGTGGGGCGAAAATATTTGCGGTCGATTTCGACATGTTTTCCCCAATCGAGGTGAACATACCGGAACGCTTCCTCAAGGAATTCCTTAACCATGTGAGACTCCCCAGTTCCAATGACATAATCGTCCGCACGATCCTGCTGGAGCATGCGCCACATGGCTTCAACATACTCAGGGGCATAGCCCCAGTCCCGTTTCGCGTCGAGATTTCCAAAGTATAGTTTTTTCGCTTTTCCGGAGAGAATATCGGCTATCCCGCGCGTGATTTTGCGGGTGACGAATGTTTCTCCCCTCCGGGGGGACTCGTGGTTGAAAAGAATGCCGTTACAAGCGAAGAGGCTGTATCCTTCGCGGTAGTTGCGGACCATCCAGTAGGAATAGACTTTCGCCGCGGCGTATGGACTTCTTGGCTGAAAGGACGTGTTTTCGTTTTGGGGGGCGGGAGCACCACCGAACATTTCGCTGCTGGAGGCCTGATAGAATTTGGCCTTAGTTCCGCTTCGACGCATGGCTTCAAGAAGACGGGTCGTTCCCAGACCCGTGATGTCGCCCGTGTATTCAGAGAGGTCAAAACTTACCCGGACGTGGCTTTGGGCGGCAAGGTGATAAATTTCGTCAGGCTTGATGTTATAGATGATTTCCGTGAGCTGGCTTGAGTCCGCCAGGTCTCCATAATGGAGGAATAAGCGGGTTCCCGGAAGATGGGGATCATGATAGAGGTGGTCGATCCGGCTTCGGTTAAAAGAGCTCGACCTCCGCACGATTCCGTGGATTTCGTAGCCTTTTGAGAGCAGGAACTCGGCAAGATAAGAGCCGTCCTGGCCCGTGATGCCTGTTATGAGGGCTTTCTTCATATCCGGCATGGCGTCATCCCTTCCGCGATTTAATGACCTGCTCCGCGATCCACGGGTATGTGAGTGCTATACCGTCCTTCAGGGGATACTTGGATTTCCAGCCGGTTGAATAGATTTTGGCGTTGCTGAAATTGCGGGATTGGACACCTATGGGACCCTCGACCCATTTAGCCTGGATTTTTTTGCGGGCGATCTTAGCCACCGTATCGATAAGTTCTTTGACCGAAACATACTGAGGGCAGCCTATGTTCACGGGAACGTTGAGGTCCGAATGCATGAGGAGATAGATACCTTCCAACATATCATCAATATAGGTATAGGAGCGGATAGCGGTCCCGTCGCCCCAGGCCTCGATAGTTCCGCCCTCTTCGGCCTCCGCCACCTTTCGGCAAATGGCGGCAGGCGCCTTTTCGCGACCCCCTCTCCATGTCCCTTCCGGGCCATAGCAATTCTGGAATCGGGCAATACGGATATGCATGCCATAGCGCCGCCCATAGGCAAGAGCCATTCTCTCGGAATAGAGTTTTTCCCAGCCATATTCGTTATCGGGAAGGGCCGGGTAGGCTTCTTCTTCGGCCATTTCGGGCTCTTCGGGTTTCATGTCGCGATAGATGCAAACGGAGGACGAAAAGAAATACCTGGGGATCTTTGCTTCCGCGACAGCATGAATCATGTTGATGTTGATGAGGATGCTATTGCGCATGATCTCGGTCTCCGCCGAATGGATAAAGCCCATGCCCCCCATGTCTGCAGCGAGCTGATAGACTTCGTCAAGGGGGCCTGCCACGGCTTTCTCCGCATTGGGCTTCTCGCGCAGATCCAAGAGCATGAACTCATCTGCCGCCGTGGGCCCGAATTCGGGGTATTTAAGATCCACGCCGCGAACCCAATAGCCCTCCCTCTTAAGTTTTTTTACGAGATGGCTGCCGATAAACCCACCAGCGCCACAGACCAGTGCTTTTTTCATTTGTCTTCCCTCTATCAACCCATTAAATTGCCTTGTCTTTCCTCGGCCTTCCCCGCGGCAGCGCTTCGAGGCGCCGGCCGACGATTCCTTCGAGTTTGTGCACAAATTCCACGTCGCCTGCCGGCCTTCCTGTTTTCAGCCGCTCCCGAACCCGCCTTACCACCTCTTCTTCTCCCCTCCCTGTCAAGTACACACGCCAGTCCGGAACCTCGGCCGCCAGGAAACACCCATTTCTAAGGACCGCATCCGGCTCGCCCGTCACGTGGCTTCGGGCGCTCGACCAGAGATAATCCTCAGCCCGCACTACGATCCCAGCCCGGACAGGGTTGGTTTCGATGAACCGGACCTCCTCGTGAACACTTCTGTCGTCCAGGGCACAAGACATGAACCTCCCACGCCAGAGGTGACCGTGGGCCGCCCGCTTGCCGTTGGAATACTGGGCATAGCGCATGTGGAGGGTGTTGAAAGCACGGGCCAGGGCGTCCTCGGCCTTGGGGACGCAGACGAAGTGGACGTGGTTAGGCATTAGGCAATAAGCCCAGATGTCGATGTTGTAGCGCTCGGTGTATTCCCGGAGCCAATCAAGGTAATGGCGATAATCGGCTTCAGCCTCAAAGACGGGTTGGTCGTAGTTCCCGCGCTGGGTAACGTGGTGGGGGTATCCGAGGATGATGGAGCGGGCTAAGCGGGCCATGGCGTTTGCCGGTGGCGAAAACGGGGACACGTACCGGGAAGGTACATGTCCCCGGGCAGGCTACCGCCGTTGGGCGCCGCGGGGCGCCTGAAGGCCGCGCGGGCTTCGAGGCGGCGGATACACGTCTATCTCAGGCAGCCGAAGCTGCGTTTTGATCCGATTACGTCCAGCCGCGGAACTAATTCAGGCGAGGACAGGGATTTCCAGGGCGCGGCACGGGGATCGGGAGAAAGGCGCCCTGGTTCCGGAGCCGGTTGATTTCATTTTACCCTTCCAGAGACCTTCTCGTTCGAAAGAGTGTCCGAATTTTATTCAATTGAGAGGGGCAGTGTCAAGAGAAAAATGGGGACAGCGCATAGATTTGAAGGTGATTTCTTAGAGATTGACATAACGGATGCCTGATAATTATACTTCCAGGCAGCTTGGCAAGAACAAGAGGTCCTCGTGGAATTCAAACCGGCAGCGATCCCAGACGTCATTTTGATTGAACTCCAGGTTTTCGCCGACGAGCGAGGTTTCTTCATGGAGACCTATCAGCGGCGCGATTTTCGGGAGAACGGGATCGAGGCCGAGTTCGTCCAGGACAACCATTCGTGCTCGAAGTGGGGCACGCTGCGGGGCCTCCATTACCAGATCAAACAGGCCCAGGGCAAGCTAGTGCGCATCACAGCGGGTGAGGTTTTCGATGTCTGCGTCGATCTGCGGCGAAGGTCGAAGACGTTCGGGCGATGGGTCGGGGTTGAGCTTTCGGCGGAGAATAAACGGCAATTATGGATCCCGCCGGGATTCGCGCATGGATTTTATGTGACGAGCGAGTCGGCCGAGGTGATCTACAAGGTAACGGAATCATATGCCCCGGAATGGGATCGGACTCTGATCTGGAACGACCCGGAGATTGGGATCGGATGGCCGTTCCCGGAAGGCCAGATGCCTATGATATCGAAAAAGGACGCTCAAGGAAAACGATTGCGCGACGCAGAAGTGTACGAATAAGCATGGACCCCGAAAACGTGCTCGTGACAGGCGGAGCCGGTTTCATCGGATCGAATTTCGTGCGGTATCTGCTCCGGGCAGAGCCGGCAGTGCGGGTGATCAACCTGGACGCGCTGACCTACGCCGGGAGCGTGGAGAACCTCAAGAATCTGCCGGAAGCCGAGGCGGGTGCGAGTGGTGAAGTGACCGGTGCACGGCATACGTTCGTCCATGGGGACGTCGGCGACCGGGAGCTGATTGAAGGGTTGCTCAAGAAGCACCGGATTGATACTATCGTTCATTTCGCAGCCGAGACCCATGTGGATCGGTCGATCATGGGGCCGGAGCTTTTTATCAAGACCAACGTGCTGGGCACTCTGAGCCTTCTCGAGGTGGCGTGGAAATATTGGGGACTGGAAAGGAGTATAGGGGGGCGGGAGACGCGGTTCCACCACATCTCGACGGACGAAGTGTTCGGCTCTCTGGGACCAGGCGAGGAGGCCTGGACGGAGGATGCGCCGTATGCCCCCCATTCGCCTTATGCGGCATCGAAGGCATCGAGCGACCACCTGGTGAGGGCGTATGGACATACGCACGGTTTGCCGTATACCATTACCAATTGCTCCAATAACTACGGGCCCTATCAATTTCCCGAGAAGCTCGTCCCCCTGATGATTTCGAACGCGTTGGAGGGAAACCCGCTGCCCATCTATGGGGACGGCAGGCAGATCAGGGATTGGCTGTATATCGATGACCACTGCGAAGCGATAGGGACGGTGGTGCGGAAAGGGCGGCCTGGAGAAACCTACAACGTCGGGGGCGGCGTGCAGCCGACGAACTTGGAAATCGTAGAGAAGCTTTGCGCGGCACTTGACGAGGCGAGGCCGGATTCAAGATACGTGCCGCACAAGTCGTTGATGAAGTTCGTCGCGGACCGGCCTGGGCACGACAGGCGGTATGCGATCGACAGCGCGAAGATACGAGCGGAGTTGGGGTGGAAACCCAGGCATGCCCTGGAGGAAGGGCTGAAAAAGACGATAGAATGGTACTTAAGGCATCCTGAGTGGCTGGCGGCCGTGCGGGCCCAGGGTGATTACCGGGATTGGATCGCGCGCAATTATGGCAGGCGGAGCTGACCGCTAGGAGACGCAACATGAAAGGCATAATTCTCGCCGGCGGGCGCGGGACGAGGCTTTTTCCGTTGACGGCAGGAGTCAGCAAGCAGCTCCTGCCGGTTTACGACAAGCCGATGGTTTACTATCCCCTCTCGACCCTGATGATGGCGGGAATCAGGGATATTTTAATCATCAGCACGCCCGAAGCGTTGGGGTCATTCCGGACACTGCTCGGGGAAGGTGGGCAATGGGGGGTGCGTTTTAGCTATGCGGAACAGGATGAGCCGAGGGGGCTGGCGGATGCGTTCCGGGTGGGGAGAGAGTTTCTTGCGGACGGGACAATGGCGGGCGCTGATCCTGTCTGCCTGGTGCTCGGAGATAATATTTTCTTCGGTCATGGTCTGCCGGAACAGCTGAGGCGCGCGGCCGGGGTGGTAGAGGCGGAGGGCGGCGCGACCGTATTCGCCTATCCCGTGAGGGATCCGGGGCGGTACGGCGTCGTGGAGTTCGACGGGGCGGGGCGGGCGCTGAGCATCGAGGAAAAGCCGGCGCGGCCGAAATCGAATTACGCCGTGCCCGGGATCTATTTTTTTGACGGGCAGGTCGTGGGGGCTGCAGCGGAACTCAAGCCGTCGGCACGGGGCGAGATCGAGATCACGGACTTGAATAACGTGTATCTGAGGAGGAAGCAGCTGAGGGTGGAGGTGCTGGGACGGGGGGTAGCTTGGCTTGACGCGGGCACGCCCGAGGCGCTGCTCCAAGCCGCAAATTTTGTGCAAGCGGTGGAGGACCGGCAGGGTTTGATGATTTCAAGCCCCGAGGAAATCGCTTATCGGCTTGGGTATATCGGGGCTGAAGAGCTGCGCAACCAAGTCAAGGCTATCAACAACCAATATGGCGAATACCTGCTTCGCCTCGCGGCCGCCAAAGTCTAATAGCGGGCTCGGGCCTCGGCAGCTCGAGGAATAAATGCTGCATATCCTGCTTATCGGCAACACCGGCCAACTTGGATGGGAACTGGAGCGCGTCCTGGCCCCGTTGGGCACGGTGACGGCGCTGGATTACCCCACGATCGATCTGGCTGATGAAGAGGGGTTGCGGCGGACGGTACGGCAGGCCGCGAGACGCGAGGAGCAAAAGGGGCAGGAAGGCCGGTTCGACGTGATCATCAACGCCGCGGCTTATACGGCCGTGGACAGGGCGGAGAGTGAACCGGCCTTGGCCACGGCTGTCAATGGGCACGCGCCGGGTTTCTTGGCAGAAGAAGCATATGACATGGGGGCGGCGTTCATTCACTACTCGACGGATTATGTGTTCGACGGCCGGAAGGGAGAGAGCGCCTGGGCGAACGCAAGCTGCGAAGGCGTCCCTTTTGTCGAAACCGATGCGCCGAATCCTCTGGGCGTTTACGGAAGGAGCAAGCTGGTTGGGGAGCAGGCCGTCGAGAGGGTCGGCGGAGCCTATCTGATTTTGCGGACAGCTTGGGTTTATAGCCTGCGAAGAGACAGCTTTGTGACCAAGGTTCTTCACTGGGCTAGGGAGCGGCAAAAAATGAGCATCGTCTGCGATCAGGTGAGTAACCCGACCTGGGCAAGGGCATTGGCAGAGGCGACGACAAGAATATTATCATCATGCGTCGGCGACATTGTGAGCCGGACGAAAGAGCGGTCAGGACTTTATCATCTAGCGGGAGACGGGTACGCAAGCCGATTCGAGTGGGCGAAGGAGATCTTGCAGCTCGATCCGCGGCGAGAGGAGCATTGGGCGGAGGAGCTAATCCCGGCAAAAACGGTGG
>Ga0315291_10007958_pt1 | contig 13051 bp, 12 predicted proteins | sample YL17G12_20_MG_FD_203070 | JGI IMG/M metagenome (GOLD analysis project Ga0315291, IMG submission 203070) | Sediment microbial communities from Yellowstone Lake, YNP, Wyoming, USA - YL17G12_20 | ecosystem: Environmental > Aquatic > Freshwater > Lake > Sediment | place: USA: Wyoming | collected... | reverse complement strand
CGGCGCCCTGTTGCGGGAGTCGGCCGTGCTCGTTCGCTGCCCTCGCTGCGGTTCCGCTTTGGAAGTCGCGTCCGACGCCACGGAGGCCGCTTGCACGTCCTGCCGGCAGTCGTTCAGCCTGATGGCAGAGGCGGAGACCCTCACCGAGCTTCCGACCGCCGAGTCCACGGAAGCCCGCCCCGTCCCGCGCCCCCAAGTGCGGGTGAACTGCTTCGAGTGCAACCGGGAGTTCACGATACCCCTGGGCGAAACGGCGGCGACCTGCCCTCGCTGCGGCGCCCCGTACAGCATGGCGGAGAAGCCGCGGCCGCGTGCAGACCAGGAAGGGACCGTCCCAAGCGCCAAGACCGTGCTGACGGGCGCCGCGGCGCCGCCCACGCGGGAGACGACGGCTGAGACGGATGCGGCAAGCCTCCGCTGGCTCCAGGCGCACCTGGGCGACCAGTATGAGGTGATCGGCTTCATCAGCCGGGGCGGGATGGGCGCCGTCTACCGGGCGCGCCAGAAGCAGCTCGGGCGCGACGTTGCGCTGAAGGTGATGCTGGCGGGGGCCTTCGCATCTCCCGCACACCGCAAGCGGTTCGAGCGCGAGGCCCAGGCCGTGGCCACGCTCAAGCATCCGGCGGTCGTCCCCGTGTACGAGTACGGCGAGGTCGGGGGCCTGCCGTACTTCACGATGGAGTTCGTCGAAGGCGTCAGCCTGCGGCGCTACGTCGAGCAGAACCGGCTTAGCCGCGAGGAGATCTGCCGCCTGATGGTGAGGGTCTGCGACGCGATCCACTACGCCCACACGCACGGCGTAGTCCACCGCGACTTGAAGCCCGGCAACATCATGGTGGACGCTACGGGACGGCCGCGGATACTCGACTTCGGCCTGTCGCGCACGTCCATGCAGGGCGGGGACCGGCTCACAGCCCTCACCGTGACCGGGGACCTCATGGGAACGCCGCACTACATGAGCCCCGAGCAGGCCGGCGGGAAGCCGCGCGACGTGGACGAACGCACGGACGTCTACGCGCTCGGCGTCATCCTCTATGAGCTTCTGGTAGGCGTGCTGCCCTACCCCATCGAGCACGCGCGCGGGCTTCAGGTGCTGGACCTCCTACGGGCGGCCCGCCCGTTGAAGCCCAGCGCGCTCCACCCGGCCTTCCCGCAGGACCTCGAGATCATACTCCTAAAGGCCATCGAGAAGGACAAGGAGCAGCGGTATCGGAGCGCCGAGGCCCTGGCGCAGGACTTGGAGAACTACCTGGCCGACCGCCCCATCAGCGCGCGCCCCGCCACAGCGACCTACCGGCTGAACCGGTGGGCCTGGCGCAACCGCAAAGTGCTGGCGCCGGTGGCGCTGCTGAGCGTCGTGGTCGCGGTCCTCACCGCCGTCTACTGGCACAGGGTCGTCGGGCTCGTGCGCACCAAGAGCGCCCTCGAAGCGGACCAGGCGAAGTTCATGCGGTTTCTGGGCCGCGCCGAGCACGCGCCGGCAGGAGTGGACGAGCTAATGCAGGCCGACCAGTGGCAGGATGCGCTCGCGCTGGCGCGGTTCGCGCCGCGCTTCTTCCCCGAAGAGGCGGGCCTGGATTACCTGGAGCCCAAGGTCCACCGCAGCGCGGAGAGGCGCGTCTCAAAGGCGCTGGATGCCCTCGCTGACACTCTGAAGGCGCAGGACTACGCCAAGGCGAAGGAGCAGGCCGGCGCCCTGACAGCCCTGGCCGCCCGGATGCCTTACGACGACCTGAGGAAGAGCGCGGGGCATCCGGAGGCAGCGTTCGACGAGATGTGCTGGCAGGACCTGGAGGCGACGGCCGAATCCGCCTCCACGCGCGATGACGCTCTGGCGCGCATTGACAGGTTCATCGAAGGCCTGCCGGACAGTCCGCACGTAGCCGAGGCAGGGGTACTACGACACCAGGTGGCGACCGAGCTGCCCGAGCACGACTTCGTCCGCCTCCAGAAGGCCTTCGAGCGCGCCGTGTCCGCCCAGGACTGGCCGGAAGCGGAGCAGGTCGTCAACTCGGCCGGCAAGGTCCTGGCAGGCGGCGATCTGGGCGGCACTGAGGAGCGCCGACGGGCCGTGGCGGAGTGGCGCAGACGGGTGGACGCCGCGATCCGCGCCTCAACGGCCGGTCGCTTGCACGTCACGCACGTACTCAAGACGCCTCCAGGTCGAGGGACGGAGGCAGGCCGCGTCAAGTGCCTTGCGTTCTCGCCCGACGGCGAGCACCTGGCCGTCGGGGCCTTCAACTGCACGCTTACTGTCTGGCGCACCTCGGACTGGACGGAGTTGCGCACGTCGCAGATGGCGGCGGCCGTGCGTTCGGTGGCCTTCTCGGCGGACGGACGGCTTCTGGCGGCCGGCCTTGACGACGGGACAGTCGCAGTCCAGACGTTCCCCGACGGCCGGGGCGTGAAGTCCTGGGCACTCGGGACGAACTGGGTGACTTCGTTGGCGCTTTCGCCGGACGGCGCCCTGCTGCTTGCGGCAAGCGTGAAGGAGACTATGGTCTGGGACGTGGCCACAGGCGAGCAAGTGAAGATAAAGAGAGTGAAGGGGCGCAGCCCGGCCGCACTCTCGCCGGACGGCCGCATGCTGGCCGCGGCTGACGAGGCGGGCACCGTGCGCCTGTGGGACTTGAAGGGATACTACCAGGCCGGCGAGTTCCGGTCCGGCGGGGTGCCCGATGTCCTGGCGTTCTCGCCGGATGGGTCGGCGCTGGCCATTGTCTACAACGACCATGTGGGCATGCTCCGCGAGGCTGAGTCGGGGCGCATCCTGGGCCGGTTCATGGCCGGCAAGATGCGCGTGGACGCCGTCGCCTTCTCCCCAGACGGCCGGCTGCTTGCCACGGTCGGTATGGACCATGTCGTGGCCCTGTGGGACGCAGCGTCTGCCCAGCCGGTCCGGGGGCTCACCGAGCATGCCACGTCGGTAACCTCCGTCGCTTTCAGCCCCGACGGTCGGGCCATGGTTACGGGCGGCAACGACGAACGGACGCTGGTGTGGGAGGTCGCCCCGGCCGGGGCAGAGCCGACTGCCTCCGAGCCGGATTCCGCAGGCACGCCGCCGGCCGGGCTGGACGAGGAGGCGGGGGCGCCGGCCACTGCGGGTTGACGCGGCGGCGGCCGTGGGGCGCCCTTTTCGATTGACAAGGCGACGCGCGTCAGGATAGAATCCCGCATTGTAGTTCGCATTCAGGGGGACGACCGCCGAGGCCCCTGACCGGCGGTCTTATCTCCGTAAGAACACTGCGCGCGGAGCTCTGTTCCATCGCATGCCAGCCGGCGGCAAGGCGCTTTCGCCGCCGGCAAGGGGCCGCAACATACACAAGACCGTTCAGAGGGACTCAAAGCCGTGGCTCTACCCAAAAGAAAGCACAGCAAGGGGCGCAGGGACAGGCGTCGGAACCACGACGCTCTGGTCCTGCCGAGCATCCCCAAGACGCAGAAGACGAGGGCTGAGGCGAGCCGCTCCAAGAGGTTCTTTTGCAGCAACTGCAATCAGCCCAAGCCTCCCCACGCAACCTGCCCGAACTGCGGGTACTATCGCGGCCGGGCAGTGATCGAAGTGGAGAGATGAGCCAGGCATCCCGCCGCATGAATGCGCCGGCGCAAGGTCAGACGACCCCTGAGAAGGCGGGCGCCGTTGTGCCGGCGCCCACGGGCAGGTCGGCCGGCGCCCGCATCGTCCTGGACGCCCTCGGGGGGGACGCCCCTCTGCGGGAGCGCGTGGCAGGGGCGATCAGCGCTGCGCGACTCTACCCGGACATCCGTCTTCTGCTCTGCGGCGCTCGCGACGACCTGGAGCGCGAGATGGACCGGCTCGATGGCCGACCCGCCAACGTGGAGCTCGTCCACGCGCCTGAGCCGATCGAGATGCACGAGGCGCCCGTCCAAGCCCTTCGCCTGAAGAAAAACTCCTCTATCGCCGTCGGCATGGAGATGGTCCGCCACGGCGAGGCTGACGCGTTCGTGAGCGCCGGCAACACGGGCGCCGTGGCGGCCGGCGGCGCGCTGAAACTCGGCCGCCTGAAGGGCGTCCAGCGGCCGGGCATCGCCGCCGCGATGAAGGTCATAGAGTACCCCGTCGTGGCGATTGACGTCGGCGCCAACGTGGAGTCCAAGCCGCTCCACCTCCTCCAGTATGGGATCATGGCGAGCGTGTTCGCGCAGGAAGTCCTCGAGATCAAGGACCCGCGCGTCGGCCTGCTGAACGTCGGCGAGGAGGCGGCCAAAGGGAACGAAGTCGTCAAGCAGGCGCATCAGTTGCTTTCGAGCGCGGAGCTGAACTTCGTGGGGAACGTCGAGCCGGAGGCGCTCTTCCGCCACGGGTGCGACATAGTCGTCTGCGACGGGTTCGTCGGCAACGTGCTGCTGAAGCTGGGCGAGAGCCTGACGCTGAAACTCGTGGGCTGGATGCGCGAGCAGGTGCAGCAGAACCTGCGCTACAAGATCGGCTTCGTCCTCTGCAAGAGCCTCTTCCGGCATCTGAAGCACTGCGGCGACTACACCGAGTATGGCGGCGCCCCACTGCTGGGAGTCAACGGAGTCATCATCAAGACTCACGGCGCGTCGGACGCGCGGGCCATCCAGAACGCGATCCGCGAGGCCCGCATGTTCGTCGAGACGCACTTGAACGAGCGCATCGAGATGGCCGTCCAGAAGGACGCTGAGGCCCGCGGCGTGCGCACTTAGCCGCGCTACCCCCTTCCACAGCCCAACCGCCAACTTCGCGGAGATAACGACATGGATGCCACGCAACGCCTCCCCATTGAGATCGCGGGCCTGGGCGCCTACCTGCCAGAGCGCGTGCTGACTAACGGCGACTTCGGGAAGATGGTGGACACGTCAGACGAATGGATCGTAAGGCGCACGGGCATCCGGGAGCGGCACGTTGCATCGGACACGCAGGCCACCAGCGACCTGGCCGTTGCGGCGGCGAGGGCCGCCCTCCAGGCCGCCGAGGTCCAGCCCGCGGAACTCGACGCGATCTTCGTGGCCACGTGCACGCCGGACTACGCCTTCCCTGCCACGGGCTGCCTCGTCCAGGCCGCCCTGGGCGCCACGAACGCCATGGCCTGCGATCTGGAGGCGGCCTGCAGCGGCTTTCTCTATGGCTTGTCCTGGGCAAGCGGGATGGTCGCCTCCGGCATGGCCCGGAAGGTGCTCCTCATCGGCGCCGAGACGCTCTCCCGCGCCACCGATTACACCGATCGCCGCTCGTGCATACTGTTCGGGGACGCCGCCGGGGCGGCCGTGCTGCAACTCAGCCGCAACGGAGGCGAGGTGCTCTACACGGAGTTGGGCTCGGACGGGTCCTGCCCCGATATCCTGATGATACCGGCGGGAGGCTCCAGGCGGCCCGCCTCTCACCAGACGGTTGACCAGCGGGCGCACTACATGCAGCTCCAGGGCCGGGAAGTCTTCAAGCTGGCCGTCACCAAGCTGACGGAACTCCTCCAGAGGCTGCCCGAGCGCGCCGGCGTCAGCCTGGACCAGATCGCCCTCATCATCCCGCACCAGAGCAACGTGAGGATCGTCAATAGCGCATTCGAGCGCGTCGGCCTGGATATGGCCAAGGCGTACATGAACATGGACCGCGTGGGCAACACCTCCGCGGCCTCAATACCGCTGGCCATGACGGAGGCCGTGCAGGCGGGCGCTATCCGCCGCGGCGACCTCGTTCTGCTGCTCGCCTTCGGCGGCGGCATCACCTGGGGCTGCACGCTCATCCGGTACTGACGTAACGGCTTGCTCTATCCAACGTAGCGCTGAGAGATGGCACGCCAAGCACTCCTCTTCCCGGGCCAGGGCGCTCAGGCCGTGGGCATGGCGCGGGATCTGACCGAGGCCTACGGCGCCGCACGCGAGGCATTCGATACGGCAAGCCGCGAGACCGGCCTGGAGCTGGCGCGGCTCTGCTTCGAGGGGCCTCTGGAGGAGCTTTCCAGGAGTGACGTGGCCCAGCCGGCCATCCTGACCGCCAGCATCGCCACCCTCCGGGCCATGGCGCAGGCAGCCGGGACTCCCCTTGTGCCGGCTGCAACGGCGGGGCTGAGCCTGGGTGAGTATTCGGCCCTCGTGGCGGCCGACGCGCTGGACTTCGAGGAGGCCGTGCGCCTCGTCCTGCACCGCGGGCGTTACATGCAGGAGGCGTGCGAGGCCGGGGCGGGCGCCATGTACTCGATCATCGGCCTGGAGGACGCGCAGGTAGAGCAGGCCTGCAAGGAGGCGCGCAGCAGGACCGGCGGCGGCGTGTGGCCCGCGAACTACAACTGCCCTGGACAGGTGGTCATCAGCGGCGAGCAAGGTCCGGCTCAGGTGGCGGCGGAGATCTGCGCCGGCATGGGCTCGCGCCGGCCGATGCGCCTGAACGTGGCGGGCGCGTTCCACACGCCGCTCATGCAGCCCGCAGCCGACAGGCTCGCGCCCGAGCTGGAGCAGGCGCCGATACGCAAGCCCGCCTGCCCCGTCGTGGCCAACGTCACCGGCCGGCCTATGAACGACCCCGAGGAGATCCGGGGCCTGCTGATCCGGCAGATCACCAGTCCCGTGCGCTGGCTCGACAGCATGCGCTGGCTCATCGGGCAGGGCGTGACGGAGTTCTACGAGGTCGGGCCCGGGCACGTGCTTCAGGGCCTGCTCAAGAGGACCGATCCGACGCGGGCCTGCAAGCCGGTCAACGGCGTTGCCGACGTGCAGGCCTTTGCGGGGAGCCCTTCTGGCACGTGACAGACCGAAAGGAAAGCGACATGAAACCTCTGGAGGGGAAGGCAGCCCTGGTCACCGGCGCCTCTCGGGGCATCGGCCGGGCCATCTGCCTCAAGCTCGCCGGCGCCGGCGCGAACGTGGCCGGCATGGACGTGATGATGGAAGGCCTGGAAGAGACGGGGAGGCTTGTGCGCGAGCAAGGCGTGCAGTTCCTCGCCCTCCAGGGGGACGTCTCGCAGTTCGAGCAGGTGCAGGGCTGCGTCGGCAAAGTGACCGAGACGTTCGGGACGCTCGACATACTTGTCAACAATGCCGGCATAACGCGCGACAACCTGCTGATCCGGATGAGCGATGAGGACTGGAACCGCGTGCTCGCCATCAACCTGACCGGCGTCTTCAACGGCATCAAAGCGGCCGTCCGGCCCATGGCCAAGCAGCGCAGCGGCCGCATCATCAGCATCGCCAGCGTCGTGGGCATCATCGGCAACGCCGGCCAGGCCAACTACGCCGCCAGCAAGGCGGGCGTGATCGGACTGACGAAGACGGCCGCCCGCGAGCTGGCCTCGCGCAACGTGAACGTCAACGCCGTCGCGCCGGGCTTCATCGTCACCCCCATGACGGACAAGCTGACCGAAGAGGCCCGGAAGGCCCTGGTGGCAAAGATCCCCGTGGCCCGCTTGGGCCAGCCCGAGGACGTAGCCGGGGCGGTGCTGTTCCTGGCTGGCCCGGACTCCGCCTACGTCACGGGCCATGTCATCGCGGTAGACGGCGGCATGGCCATGTGAAGGCCTTGAGGCGCTTGCAAGATTCCCGAAGTTGCCCGTAGAATATGCGGCATGTACGCGCGGTCGGGCAGCGGCGGGGGCGCGCCGTCTCGCATGCATTCAGAGCCCATCAGGAGGAAGACAAGTGGCTGAGGATGTCAAGAGCAAGGTGATACACAAGGTGGCGGGGCGCATGGACGTCAGCCCGGACCAGGTGACCGAAGACACCCATTTCGTCAACGACCTGCAGATGGACTCCCTCGACGTGGCCGAGCTCGTCATAGACCTGGAAGAGGAGTTCAACCTGAGCATCACCGACGAAGAGGCCCAGAAGCTCCAGACCGTCGGCCAGGCCATCAAGTACATCGAAGGGAAGCAGCAGCAAACGCAATGAACGTCAGACGCGTCGTCATCACCGGCACAGGGGTGGTCTCGCCCGTCGGCTGCAGCAAGGAGACGGTCTGGCCCGCCGTCCGCGACGGCCGCAGCGGCATACGCCCCATCACGTCCTTCGACACGTCGGCCTACGAGGTGCACTTCGCGGGCGAGGTCGTGGACTTCGATCCCCTGGCCCACTTCAGCAAACGGGAACTGGCCCGGCTGGACCGCTTCGTGCAGTTCGCAGTCGTGGCGGCCGACGCTGCTATCGCAGAGGCCGGCCTCGACCTGGACAAGGAGAACCGCGACCGCTTCGGCGCCTTCATCGGCACCGGCATCGGCGGGCTCCACGAGATCGAGGCGCAGCACACGCGGCTGATGGAGAGCGGCCCGAACAGGACCAGCCCGCTCATGATCCCGAAGCTGATGACGAACGCCGCCGCCGGCCAGGTGGCCATGCGGCGCGGGCTCTGCGGGCCGAGCATGTCCGTCTCGAGCGCCTGCGCGTCCGCTTCCCACGCCATAGGGGAAGCCTTCCACTGCGTGCGCTACGGCATGGCCGATGTCCTCATCTGCGGCGGGGCGGAGGCGGCCGTGACTCCCATGGGACTGAGCGGCTTCCAGCAGGCCAAGGCCCTCTCCACGCGCAATGATAACCCGCAGGCCGCCAGCAGGCCGTTCGACCTGCACCGCGATGGATTCGTCATGGCCGAGGGCGCCGCGGTCCTCGTCCTGGAGAGCCTCGACCACGCCCAGCAGCGCGGCGCCACCATCCTGGCCGAGATCGCCGGCTACGGCGCCAGCAGCGACGCCTACCACCTGACCCTGCCCGACCCGGAGGGCAGAGGCGCGGCCCGCGCGATGACCAACGCTCTCGCCGACGCCGGCCTCGCCCCCACCGACGTGGACTACATCAACGCCCACGGCACCAGCACGCCGGCCGGCGACGACGTGGAGGCGAAGGCCATCTGTGCCGTCTTTGGCGAGCACGCGAAGAACCTTGCCGTCAGCTCCTCCAAGAGCGTCTTCGGCCATCTGCTCGGCGCCTCAGGCGCCCTGGAGAGCGCCGTGTGCATCTGGGCGATGCTCGACAACGTCTGCCCGCCGACCATCAACCTGGACGACCCGGACCCCGAGTGCTGCGGGCTGAACTTCGTGCCCCACAAACCCCAAGAGCGGCAACTCAACACCGTCGTCAACAACTCCTTCGGTTTCGGCGGACACAACGTCTCGCTGGTCTTCCGCAAGTTCGAGGCTTGAGCCGCCGGAGACGGGTCCGGTCAATGGCCGCCGACGAGCAGCCGCCGGAACCTCCGCGAGTTCTGCTATGGGAACCGGCCCCGTCCGCGTCGCGCACGTCATCACCCGCATGATCCTGGGCGGCGCCCAGGAGAACACCCTCCACACGTGCGACGTGCTGAACCGACACCCGGACTGGGACGTCCTCCTCATCACCGGGCCCGCCCTGGGGCCGGAGGGTGAACTGCTGAGCGAGGTCCGCCGGCGCGGCATCTCATACCTCGTCGTCCCTCAGATGCGCCGGGCCGTGAACCCCCTCTTGGACGCCGTGGCGTTCGTCAAGCTCTGGCGGATCCTGCGCAAGCGCCAGCCCACGATCGTGCAGACGCACAGCTCCAAGGCCGGCATCCTCGGCCGCTTCGCCGCTCGCCTGGCGGGCGTCCCCATCATCGTCCACACCGTCGAGGGCCTCCCCTTTCATCGCTACGCGCCGTGGTATGCGAACGCTCTCTACATCCTCGCCGAGCGCGCGGCTGCGCGCACCACGGACCGCACTGTCTGCGTGGCTCAGGCCATGGTCGCCCAGGCACTCGCAGCGCGCGTGCGGCCGCGCGGCGGCTACTCCGTCATCTACAGCGGCATGGACGTGGACGCGTATGGCGCTGCCGGCCCCGACAGGGACGAAGTGCGCCGCAGCTTCGGCTTCACGCCCGACGATGTCATCATCGGCAAGGTTGCGCGGCTCTTCGCGCTCAAGGGACACGAGTTCGTCATCCGCGCTGCGCCGAAGATCGTCGAGCGCTGCCCCCGGGCGAAGTTCCTCTTCGTCGGCGACGGCGCCCTGCTGAACCACCTGAAGGTGCTGGCAGTCGAGATGGGCGTCGGCGACTGCGTCGTGTTCGCCGGGCTGCTCCCGCCCGAGCGCATCCCGGCGACGATCGGCGCGATGGACGTCGTCGTCCACACGTCGCTCAGGGAGGGGCTGGCGCGGGCGCTCGTGCAGGCGCTGCTCTGCGAGAAGCCAGTGGTGACCTACAACCTGGACGGCGCGCCCGAGGTCATCGTGGACGGCGTCACGGGCAGGCTCGTGCCGCCGGAGTCGGTGGACGAGCTGGCCGACGCCGTCGTCTGGGCCATCGAGCATCCCGACGAGGCGCGGCGCATGGCGCAGGAGGGCAAGCGCCGGTTCGCCGATCGCTTCCGCATCGAAACGATGGTGGGCGACACCGAGCGCCTCTACCGCGAACTCCTCGCCCTCGAAGGACTGGGCTGACAAGACGCCTAAGTCCGCCTTGACATATAGCTGCCTTATAGATATGCTTCTATGTATGAGAACGACACTCGACATTGACGACGACCTCCTGCGCCGAGCCAAGGAACTCTCGGCTCGCACGCGCCGCACCCTCACGTCCATCGTTGAAGACGCGCTGCGCGAGGTCCTGAGCCGAAGGACGCCCGCTTCCAGCCGCCGACGCGTGAAGCTGCCCGTCTCCGACCAGTCGCCCGGCCTCTGCCCCGGTGTGGACCTCGACCACACCGCTGCCCTCCTGGACGTGATGGAGCAGCCCCATGTTCCTGCCTGACGTGAACGTGCTTGTCTACGCCTTCCGGGCCGAGGACCCGCGTCACCAGGAGTACAGGAAGTGGCTGGACGCTCTCGCCAACGGACCGGAGGCCTATGCGATGTCGGACGTAGTGCTGAGCGGCTTCGTGCGCGTGGTCACGCATCCTCGGGTCTTTCAGAACCCGGACCGTATCGAGAAGGCGCTCGAGTTCGCGGACGCGCTCCGTGGCCAGCCGCATTGCGTGCACGTGCAGCCGGGGGAACGTCACTGGGGCATCTTCGAAGACATATGCCGGCGGGCTGACGTGAAGGGGAACCTGGTCGCCGACGCCTACCTCGCGGCCCTGGCGATTGAGAGCGGCTGCGAGTGGATCACCACCGACCGCGACTACGCGCGCTTCCCCGGCCTCCGCTGGCGCCATCCGCTGGATGGGTGAGCGGCCAAACAAGTCTCATACGGACGGCGGAATGTAAGGACCCAACTCCTCGAGTCCTGGCTGCCAAGTGAAGTTCACGTGCTGAGCAGCGCCCCGAAGGTCTGGAAAGAGAGACAGGTATGTGATGTTCATCCTCTGGAGCATGGCCAGGCAGTCAAGCCTGTCTTGGTCAGAACTCGGTATCCTCACCTTGGTCAGGACGGCCTCACGTGTCGCGTCCTCGTAGTTGCATCGGACCAACTGCTCCACATCGCGGCTACGCGGAACCCACAAGTGCAGGGACCCCTGGGCCGCCAAGTTGGGGTTGTCATCCGCCTGAGGCCAAACGATGCGGAGCTGTGCGTCGCCCCGGCCGACCGGATCGCCATTGGCGAAGACGCCCGTCCCAACTGCGTACACGCCCCGCTCGATCGCAGCCCCGGGCGGTGACCCGCTGGGGACACATTCCTCAGCAAAGGCGAAGAAAAGGGCCACAAAGGGCGACAGCGTCCAGTCGAGCAGAGGGGTCGCCAAGCCATAGTGCTGCCCGAGAGACCAGTACTCATCATCTGTCAAAGGACGAGGGTTCGGACCTCGCATGCCCGTGACGGCGCGTTTGAAGGCGTTGAGCTGCTGCTCAAGGCTGTAAGGAGGGCACTCGAACCAAGGAGGTATGCAGGCCGACATGTTCTTGCGCTTGGGATAGCGGCCGACCAAACGGTCGTACGTCGAGCGCAGCGGCCAGTCGTACCGAGTCTGGCCCCGGTAGATGCACGCCGGTCGTTTGAGGAACACCTTCTCGCATAGCTCGTGGAACTCACGCCACGATTCCAAACAGTACTCCTCGACTCCTCGCACGATCTTCCCGGATGTCATGGCCGCGGAGTCCTCTTCTTGGCCTCAGAATGCGGGACGCCCTTCCCCTCTCGGACCTCGCGCTCGCCGTGCTCGAACTTGGCCCGGACGTACAGCGCATGGATGATGTCGTCCATCGTCGCCCCGTCCGGAAGTGCGTCAATCACCTGCTTAGCAACGGTCTTGTCTGGCATTGCAGCCTCCCCCTGGGGTCTACTGGCCCTTTGTACCACACCGGCAGCGGGGTTGCAACAACAGCAGGCTTGCTGGAAGGAGTCTGCTCGGGAGAGGCAATGCGGCTCCGCTAACGCCGAGGCCCGTTCACCGCAACTCCAGCCGCATGGTGTACTTCGTCTTGGCGGCGTCGGCGGAGAGGCCAACAGCGCGGCCTTGCTCGATGAGAACCTTGAGGATGTCAGGATACTGCTCGAAGCCCGCCTCCACCCCGACCTCCGCGACCTGGAAGCCGAGGCCCTCCCAGAAGGTTTTGCCCGCCACGCCGGTCACGGAGTAGACGATGTCCAAGTCTTCGTACCCCGTGGCCTCAATGGCCGCCCAGCCCCCCTGCCCCGCCCACTCCATCAGACGCTCCGCCATCCGCCTGCCGAAGCCGCGTCGCCGGTATGAGGGCCGGCCGGGCGCGTCGGCCGCGAGCATCAGGCAGTGTACGAAGAGCGTCTTGTCGGCGAGTTGCTCGATCGGCGGGAAGTGCGCGGACGCGAGATCGTCGGGAGGGCCGTTCGGGTGTGGCTGCTGAAGGCACATGCCCGCGCCCGACGGGCCGAAGACGCAGAGCGCCTTCGGGTAGAAGCGCAGCGTGCCGACCACGGCCTCGCCGTCCCGCGCAAGCACGGCGCACGAGCCGTAGATCCGGGTGAGCTTCCCCAGCAGCGGGACGTTGCGCGCGCGGAGCTCTTGCCACGGCATGCCCGCGTCAGCCGGCCACTCCTCGATGGACTCTGTGGTAAGAGGCCCGCCGTGGAGGCACCGCCAGACCAGGAACTCCTCGGCCATCATCTCGATGCTGACATCGTTCGGCATGGACAGGCCCTCCGGCTCCTGGCCTCAACTCGACTACCTGGACATCGTCCGCCGGACCCGGCGGATGAGTTCTGCCGCTCGGCGTGAGG
>Ga0315291_10007957_pt1 | contig 13052 bp, 7 predicted proteins | sample YL17G12_20_MG_FD_203070 | JGI IMG/M metagenome (GOLD analysis project Ga0315291, IMG submission 203070) | Sediment microbial communities from Yellowstone Lake, YNP, Wyoming, USA - YL17G12_20 | ecosystem: Environmental > Aquatic > Freshwater > Lake > Sediment | place: USA: Wyoming | collected... | reverse complement strand
ATGGCCGCGGCGGTCTGTTGCGTTCGCGAGGGAAAGAGAGGAGGAGGGGGGGAGGGGGTTGGGTGGAGGATGAGCTCGAGGGCCGAAGAAAGGCGACGATCGACGATGACGACGCTGACGTTCGCATCTGAACTCTCGAATAACATAAGAGGAACAAAATCGTCTCACCGGCGCGAGCAGGGGCGCCGCGACCTCTGCGTCGACCACGCTCCCCGGCAAAACAAATTCCTCGCCCGTGCGGCGCAACGTCGACGACCGCCTCTGAAGTTGCCTCACAGCGGCTCGAGCCCGCAGCAGATCCTCGCGCATGGCGTCACCACTGGGCGTCGCTGCCCCTCCTCCCGAAGACCTCCCGCGCTCTCCGCCGACAGGAGGGGCCGGCGCCGCCCGTTCGGGAGCGTCTTCATGCGCCGGTCCCGGCATGGTTGCGCGTGAGCAGCAGCAGCAGGAAAGAGAGAGAGAGAGTCAGGAAAGAGAGGAGGGCGCGAATTGCTGGGAATAAAGGTCTTCTTCACAAACAGTTGTGAAGACAAAGAGTGTCGACCTCGAATTCGACCGATCCCCTCTCTTTCTCTCCCCCCGCGCCCCCTCTCTCCCCTCTTTCCTCCTGGTTTCACTGTCAAGTCCTTTCGAGCGAGAATCACACAAAAAACTGAAAGAAGACAGAGGGAAAAAATAACAACTTTTCACATTCAATTCAGTTCAGTTCGCAAACCGAAAGTTCATCACGTCGGCGTCCGCGACGACGTACTCCTTCCCTTCGAGCCTGACTTTCCCGGCCTCCTTCGCCTTGGCCATCCCGCCGCACCGAACAAAGTCGTCGAACGCCACCGTCTCGGCCCGGATGAACCCCTTTTCGAAGTCCGTGTGGATCACTCCCGCGGCCTGCGGCGCCGTCGCGCCCACGCGCACAGTCCACGCCCGCGTCTCCTTCTCGCCCGTCGTGTAGTAGGTCTGCAGACCCAGGTGTCCGTAGGTCGCCTTGATCAAGGCTGTCAGCCCCCCGGCCCCGGACTCGACCCCCAGGGACTTCAAATACTCCGAGGCCTCTTCGGGCTCGAGCTCGCGCAGCTCCGCCTCGACCTGCGCGGAAACGACGACGACGCGCGAGTTCGTGGCCTCGGCAAGCTCGCGCACCGCCGCCACGGCCGCCGAGCTCGCGCCGGCGTCGGCCAGGTCGGACTCGGCAACGTTGGCTGCGTAGATCATCGGCTTGGCCGTCAGGAGCTGCAGTGCTTTAACATTGACCACGACCCCTTCGTCGTCGGTCTCCAGGGGAAACACGCTGCGCGCGGCCTTGCCCTCCTCCAGAGCTGCCGCGATGCGGTTGAGCGCCGCGACCTCGAGCTCCGCGATGGCGAGCTCCTCCTTCGTTCTGCTCCTCCCCCCCTTGGCGATCCGCTCGAGCCTCTTTTCGACCTGCGCGTAGTCAGCGAGCGCGAGCTCAAAGTTGATCACGGAGGCGTCCTCGCGCGGGTCAACCTTCCCGGAGACGTGGATGACGTTTTCGTCCTCGAAGCAGCGCACGACGTGGACCACGGCGTCGCACTCCCTGATGTTGGCCAGGAACTGGTTGCCCAGCCCCTCCCCCTTGCTGGCGCCCTTCACCAGGCCGGCGATGTCGACGAACTCGACCGAGGTCGGCACGACGGCCAGCGACCCGGAGATCGCGGAGAGCTGCGACAGGCGCTCGTCCGGCACGGCGACGACGCCGACGTTGGGCTCGATCGTGCAGAAGGGGAAGTTGGCGGCCTGCGCCTTGCCGTTCTCGCAGATGGCGTTGAACAGCGTCGACTTCCCGACGTTGGGGAGGCCGACGATGCCCGTCTTGAGGCCGCGCGCGAGGACGGAGGAGGCGCTGCGGCGCGTCGTCGAAGTGGTCAGATGGAAGCCGCTGGTGAAGCGAGGAGGAGGTTGAGCGAGAGCGACACGGCGGCCGACGCCGACGACGGCTGCATTCGGCGGAGAAGGTGCGAACGCCGCCGGGGTCGCTGCTGCCATCACGCTCCTTCGCTGGGAGCGGGCGACGATGCCAGCGGTCGCCCTGGCGCTCGATGCCAGCCTGGCGCGCATAGTAACGGGTGGAGCTGGGGGCGTAGAGACGAAGAGCGTTCTCGACGCGGAGGGGAATCTGTTGGCTGAAAAATGACACTGCAAAAGGTTCACTTCCGACTTCGTTCTTTTTCTTACAAGCCAAAGGGCGATTCGCGGGCCTGTCGGCGGCGGCGCCCATACCAGAGCTTGATTCCTCTTTATATTGCTCGCAGCGCGCAACTCCTCAATCGGTTCTATGGCGACTCAGCAGAGAGAGAGGCTGGACGTGCCCGAAGAGTCCGCCGTCGGTGAGTTTCGAAGTTGGGGCGTCGTCGCCCATACGACAGCATCTCGCGTCTCGCATCTCCCAACTCTCTTTCGTCAGAGGATAGCGGGCTCGTCGCGCCTGCCCGCGGTGCGAAAACACCCTGAGCGCAGAGCCACGAATGTCTTTCAAGCGTCTCTGTGGAGAGAATAGCAGTTTATTCCGTTGATAGAGAGAAAATAAGGATGGGGCATTCGCCTTTGCTCGCTCGCTCGTCGTCCTTCTTTTCCGACGCTCACCTCTCCAAAAAACCTCTTTCTTCTTCGCTTCTCGCACTCATCAAAAACAGAGCGCCTCCTCGCCGTCGCACCATCGTCCACCCCCGGAAAGGAGAAGAAAGGCCCTGCTTCTAGCGTTCCTCCTCCTCCCTCGAAAGCAATCGCCCCGCCGCCGCCCTCCCCTCTCGCGGCGCGCCTCGCGGCTTTCTTACCGGAGCTCGCCGCGGCCAACGCCGCGCTCGCCGCCGCGCCCCCGGGCTCGGACTTTGACATCGAGTCCGTGAAGGAAGGGGAGGCGCACGTCGAGATGGAGGTGGCCTGCGGAGTGATCGACCTGAAGGACGAGGACGCGGTGAGGGCCGCCGAGGCGGCGGTGGCGAGGGGGGCAGGGGAAGGCGACGGAGGGAGTGGGCTCGTTGACGCTGCCGCTCTCGCCGCGGCAGTTGCCGCGGCGGCAGAGGCTAGCAGCAGCAGCAGCGACGACGACGACGAGAGCAGCAGCGAAGAAGAAGAAAGAGAAGAAGAAGAAGAAGATGAAGAGAGAGGAAAAGAAGAAGAAGAGGGAGGAGAAGAAGGAGGAGACGAGGGCGGAGGCGCAGAAGCAAAAGCGGAAGCAGCAACGAAAGAGAAGAAGAAGAGGAAGAGCGGCCACAAGCGCCGGCTCGCCGCTGGGATCCAAGAGCTCTGAAAGATTCGTTTCGCTTTTTTCGCGCTCTATTTTTACAGTTTTGCAAAAGATAACCAAATGAATGCGTTGCCGAAAAAGGAAAAAATCAAGAGCCGAGAGCGGCAGCGAGCGCGGCATCGGCGGCGGCAGCGGCGGCGGCAGCGGATACCGAAGAAGAAAAACCGCCGGCCTCCTCCCCTCTCGCTTTCGCGGCCGCGGCGGCGGCGTCCTGCGCCCGACTCACCGCGCTCCTCGCCGCCGCTGCGGCCCCCTCTCCGAGCAGACAGCCCCTCAGAGAAGGGTCCCCGGCGATAGCGCCGATGAGCGCGCAAGAGCTCGCGATCGACGAGGGGGCGCTCGGGGACGAGCAGGGCGGGGGCGGCGCCAGGAGAAGGCCGAGCGTCTCGGCGAGCGCGCCGCCGTCTGCCGCTCCCGCCCCCTGTCCCCCCCTCGCCACCCTCCGCCGAAGCGCCCGCAGCGCGAGCTCGGGCCCCATCCCCGCGGAAGAGAGAGCGGGAGCGCAGCCTCCTCCTCGAGCGTACGCGGCGACGAGCGGGGGAACGGAGTCCAGGAGCCTGCTGGAAGGAGAGGGAGAAGAAGAAGGAGGGGCGGCAGGGACGGCCGAGAGCGCGGCGAGCGCGCCGGCCGCGGCGCGGCCCTCCCTTCCTTCCTCCCCCTCCCCGCTCGCTCCTCCGCGCCTCTTCTCCTTCCCCTTTACCCCTGCGGCCTCGAGCAGCCCATCGGACAGCAACCCCGCGGCGGCGTCGACGCCGCCGCCCGAGGAGGCGCGGAGGGCCCTCGTGGCAGCGGCGACGGCGCGCGCGTGCCGCCGCCACATGACGAGGGAGGAGGAACAAGAGGCGTTGCTCGCCTGGCCCTCCTTCTTCCTCTTCTCTTCTCCTTCGCCGAGGCCGCTGCCCTTCCTCGAGCTCGGGCTCTCGACCACCCGGACGCGCTCGCCGGCGCCGGAGAGCAGGAAGAGCAGGGCAGAGGCCCAGGCCCGTGCGTCGTCGGGGGAGATCCCGGTTTCGTTCTCGATTTTTTCGTTTTCGTTTTTGTTTTCGTCGTCGTCGTCACCTCCGCCGCTCGCGGCGGCTGCAGCAGCGGCCGCCGAAGCGACGGCGCGGGACGCCGCCGCGAGCGCCCTCTCCCCAAACTCCTGAGGGTACGGCGACGAGGGCGAGGCCGCGGCGGCGACCAGGGCCCGCAACAGGGGTGCGGGGATGAGGCACGGGAAGTGCTCCAAGGCGTCGGCGAAGAGCAGCGCGCAACGGCGGGGCAGGCGCGAGAGCGCGCCGGGGGCGACGGTGACGACGGCGGCAGCGGCGAGCGCCTTCCTCCCCGCCGCGGTCGCAGCAGGAGTGCTCGCGGGAGGAGGAGGCATGACCAGGACGAGAGGAGCGAGCGAAGGGGCCACGGCCTTGAGGGCAGCGGCCAGCGGGCTGCTGCTGCTGCTGCTGCTGCTACCGCTTTCGCCGTTGCTAAACCTGACCCCTCCTCGGTTCCAATCGGGGGTGCAGCGCCGGGCGGCGGCGTGGAGCGCCGCGAGCGCCGCCGCCGCCGTCGCGCCGCCTCGGCCCTTCCTCCCTCCATTCCTCTCGCTCGCGGCCGCCGCCGCCGCCTCCTCCCACACGACGCGGGGGAGAAGCGGCACCCAGCTCGCGGCGGCCTCCTCGGAGACAGCAGCGCTCCCCGCCCCGCCTCGGGGGGGCAGCAGCGCGCGCGAGATGGCCCGGACGGCGACGCCGCGCCCCCTCGACCCGGCGGGGGACCGCAGCGCGAGCGCCGACAGGGAGCCCGCGTGCGCGGCGCTTCGCTCCCGGGCCCCCACGGCGGCGAGCCCCCGCTCCGAGGCGGCGACGACGGCGGCGAGGGCGGCGTCCGGCAGGGGGCGCAGGAGGGCGGGAGGGGAGGGTTTCTTCTTCTTCCCGCTCTTGCTCTCGCTCCCGCCGTCGTCCTCGCCGCCGCCGCCGCCGTCGCTCCTTGGCAACGCGTCGCCCGTCGCCAGCGCCGCGTCGCACCACCCGAGGAGCCTCGCAGTCCACGGGGGCAGCAGCGAGCCAGCCTCTCCGAACCCTCCGTCCGAGCGAGAAGGAGGAGCAGCGGAGGAAGAGGGAGGGCTCGCGACGAGGAGCCGGCCCAGGAACCGCGCCGCCTCGACGTTGAGCGCCGCGGCGGCGTCCAGGGCGTCCTTCCTGGCCGTGCCCTTCCCCGAGGGAGGAGGCGCCGGGAGAGCACTCCCGACTGCTCTCCCGAGAGGAGAGGCCGCTCTTATCGCCGCTTCCGCGACGGAGGGAGAGGAACTACTCGAAAAACAGCTGTCCAGCAGGAGGCGGGCGCAGGCGAGGAGGTCGCACGCGGCGAGCGAGCGCTCGACGTCGTCGTCCTCGTCGGCGGCGGCGGTCGCGCGGTTGTTCCGAGCCCCCGCGGAGGCGGCCCCTCCTCCTCCTCCTCCTCCTTGGAAGAGCAGTCCCTTGGGGCAGAGGTCTCCCCAGGCCGAGCACAGCGCAGCGAGCAAAGAGGCGACGCCCGCCGGGAGGAGGAGCGTTTCGGGGTCGGTCGGTCCGCCGAGCCCGGCGGCGCTTCTTCCCTCTTCGTCGCTCTCGCCGCCGCCGTCGTCGCCATCGGAGCCTTCCGCTGCCGGGGCAACTGCGGCGAGCGCCGGGGCCCAGGTGCAGCGGAACGAGTAGAGAGGACGACGGAGAGCGTTTTCCAGTGCTGCTGCCGCAGAGAATCCGTCTTCGTCTTCGCCGTCGTCGTTGTCGTCGTCGCCTTCTCGTTCTTCTTCCCCCTCCCCCTCCTCCTCCTCTCCTCCACCTCCGTGCTCGCTCGCGGCCTCCAGGAAGGCCCGCACCCCCTCCAGCGACGCCTGCAGCGACTTCAGCGAGCCCGCCCTGAGCGAACTCGCCCTCGCTGCCGGGTTGAGCTGCGCGGAGCACGCCGCCAGCGCCGGGCCGACCAGCAGCGAGAGCGGGCAGCCCCCGGAGGGAGCGCCGCCGGCCGCCTTCCGCCTGGCCGCGGCGACGGCCTCGGCCGCGAGCGAGAGCGCGTCGGCCCTCGTGCGCGGGTCGGGGGAGCCCATCGCCCTCCTCGCGTGCGCCATCAGCAGCGGCAGGAAGGGCGCGACGCCCGGGGGGCCCACCGCCGCGGCGACCGCGGCGAGCGCCCCGCGCAGCGCGCGCCGCACCCCAGGGTCCGGGTCGGCGGCGCGCTCGGCCAGCGCTTCGAGCGGCGACGCCGTTGAGGAGGGAGGGGCGCCGGTGCCGCCGTTGCCGTGGCCGCCTTTGATGCCGATGCTGCTGCTAATCCTCCCCGCGATCCCGCCGCTGTGCCTCCGGACCTCTGCGGGCGCCAGCGTGGCGAGCTCGGCGATCCCGACCAGAGCGTCCCTCCGCACTTTCGCGCTGTAGTGCGACAGCTGCGCGAGCAGCTCCCGCAGCGTCAGGTCGCGGTCCGCTGTGGTGGCCTTCCCCCTTCGGTTCTCGGCCACGGACTGGGACGGCAGGGTGATGGACTTGGCCGAGATGGAGGTGTCGGTGGCGTTGGCGGCCGGGGCGAGGGTGCGGCCGACCTTGCGCTTGACGCGGGAAAAGTCGACGCCGACGCCGGCGACGGCTCGATTCCTCTTCTTGGGCTTGCTGGCGCCGCCCGCCTTGGTCTTGCCCGTTCCTCCGCCGCCGCCTCCTGCGGCGGCCTTGCGAGACCGCGGCATTGTTTGAGAATGTTTGTTGGAATTGACAAGGGAATGAGAGAGAAGCAGGCTACGCGGAGGACTAGGAATGTAATGCCTCCTCTGCCGCCGATTTTGATTCGAAAAATTGTGATTTTTTCCCCTCTGATTTTTCTCCCACCTTTCTACTTTTTTTCTTTCCTTCTCGATAAAAAAAGGGGGCGAGAGCCAACAAATTATGGTCGCCGCGATGCCTGCGAACGACGTAGGCGCCCTGCTCAGCGCTCTTCCGGTAAGAGAGCCTGCGGAGAAGAAGGAGCTCTAGAGCAGCGCGCACTTGCGAGCGAGAGCGAGAGAGGGGAGCGCATTCGCTCGACCGCACATGTCTCGTCAAAATTCTAGCCGCTGCTTCCTTTCCGTGGCTCTCCGCTACTTCGCTTTCCTTCCGGTTCTATTTCCATCAGTGCTTACATATAGAATAAATCTTCCATCATGTACATATAAAATTTTCAGCAAAATCCGGCGGCGGCTCTGTCGCTGCCGGCGTCGATCTGGAGGGCGCCCGGAGCGATGGTCGCCGACGCCGCCGCCTTGCTCTGGATGCCCCGCCTGCTCGAGCTGATTCGTTCGTGCTCTTCTTCTTCGGCTTCCAGTGTGGGCACGGTCTCTCCAGGGGTTGAAGCAGCTTTGTACCTCGCTGCGAGGAACGCCGTGGTTCGGTAAGGGAAAGAAGAGAGGGACGCGAAGAGAGAGCAGAGGTTGGAAGAAAAAAAAAAACGGCATCGGCGTCGAGACTTCATTTTGGCGGCTCACCTTTTTGCAAACCTCCACCACCACCAACTCAAAACAGCTGCGGCCACCTCTCCTCTGCCCTGCCCTCGCTGCGGAGGGACGCCTCCCCGGCAGCGGGGCGCCTGGCAGCCGCAGCGCTAGCCCGGCTGAAGCGCGGAGGAGGAGGAGGAGGAAAGAAGGCGGCGGCCTCCGCGTCGTCGGCCGCGGCGGCGGCAGCCTCGCTCGTCGTCGCCGCTCTCGACGCCTTCCCGGCCTCCCTCAGGCCGCACGCTAGGGACTTGGTCGCCTGGGCCGAGCGCGCCGCCCTCGACGGGGAGAGCCCGGGAGGGGCCGCCATCCTGGCCAGGGCAGCCCGAGTCGGAGGAAGCGGAAGCGGAGGCGGAGGCAGCACTTCTTTCGCCTCGTCAGATGACTTTTCGCGGCTCTCGCAATCGCTGCTCGCAACCGCCAACGCCGCCCTCGACGCCCTGCTTCTGGTTTCGGGAGGCGGCGGGGAGGACCCGGCGCTCGTCGAGGCCGCGAGGAGGAGCCTGGCGCCCGGGGCAAAGGTGCTCGCCCCCGCCGCGGCGCTGCTGCTGCTGTCGTCCGAAGGGGACGGAGCGGGAGCGGGAGCGGGAGCGGCCGCGGCAGCAGCCGACAGCGGCGAGGGTCTTGCGAAGCAGCAGCAGCAGCAGCAGCAGACCCTCCCTCTCGACGACCCCGCCGCGGTCCTCGGAGGCTGCCTCGACACGCTCGACAGGATGCTCTCGCTTCCGTTTTCGAACAGCAGCAGCAGCGGCGGCGGTTCTGCGTCGAAGAGTTCTTCTTCGAGTTCCGCCTCGTTCCCTCTGGTGAGGCCGCCGGCCGCGGGCGTCGCCGCGCTCGCGGCGCGCTGCCTCGGCGCCCCGCGCCCGATGCGGGGTCTGCGCGCCGCGGCGCTGGCCCTCCTCGCCGCCCTGCTGGCGTCGTCGAGGGGCGTCCCTGCGCTGGCCTGCGACGCGGCGGCGGCCTCGCGGGTCGTCGGCGACGCGCTGCGGCAGGCGAACTCGAGCTTCCTTTCCTCGGGCGACTATGAAGATGCTTCGACGTCTTCTATTTCTTCTTCGTCGCAGCGGCACGGGCTCTTTGTCAAAGAGCGCCTCTCGCTCTACGCCGCGGCCTCCTCGGCCTGCGTCCGCTGCGGCGTCGCCGCGGCGGTGAGACTGGCGGGACCTCTGCTGCGACTCGCGGAGAGGGACGTGTTGGTCGCCGGAGGAGCAGCAGGAGGAGGAGGAGGAGCGACAGGGAGTCGGCAGCGGAGAGCGGCGGCGGCGTCGAAAAAAAAGCGGAAAAAGGACGCTCCGACGGGGGGCGCGTCGTCCCTCCTCCTCCTCCTCCCTTCGTCACTCGCCCGAGGGGACGGAGACGCCGCATCCTCCGACGCCCGCGTCGCCGCCGCGGCCCTGGACGCGGTCGTTGCCCTGCTGGCCGGGGCCGGGGCCGCGCTCCCGGCCGCGGAGAGGGCCCGAGCCGACGGGCTCGCCGCCCGCGCTGCTGCTGCCGCCGCCGCCGCCACCGCAGTTTCCAGCTCTGCTTCCGCGGCAGCCGCAGAAGAGGCCCGGGCCGCCTCCCTGCGCCTCCTCACGACCACGCTCCTCTCCCCGGCCGCCCACCGCCCAGCCAACCTCCCTCTCACCGTCTCTCTGCTGACGGACGCGGCCGCCGGAGCGTACTGCGGCTCCCCGGCCGTCGCCGCAGTTGGCAGGCGCGGGCTCGTCTGCGCCGAGGCGCTGCTGCACGCGAGGGCCGTGCCGCTCAGCGGCGGGGTCGATTCTGATGGCAGGCAGGCGGAGATCTGGGGGGCCGATTGGGGAAAAAACGGGCACGGGAATGGGAGCGGAGGAGGGGAATGGATGCGGGGCGAGGAGAGAGCGGCGGCGGAGGAGGAAGGCGGGGAGGAGGAGGAAGGCGGGGAGGAGGAGGAGGGAGAAGAGGAAGAGGCCACCGCGGGAGCAGCGAGGCCCACTGCGGCGAAAGCAGCTGCCTCGGCTCCTGCCCCTCCCGTCGCTGCTGCTGCTGCAATCCCCCCCCATCAAGCACATGCAGCAGCAGCCGTCGCCGCGCCGCCGCTGGAGCCCGCGTGGGAGCCTCCTCCTCCTCCTCCTCCTCCGCCGCCGCAGCAGCCGCCGCAGCCTGCCGCCGTCGCCGAGGCCGCCGTCGCTGCCGCCGCTGCCGCCGCCACCGCCGCTGCTGTCGCCTCCGCTGCCCTCAACGGCGACGACGAACAAAACGAAAACTTCGAGCTCCCTTCGATCGATAGCGGATGCTCGGACTCTGGGGAGGAAGATGAGGAGGTCAGTTGAGAGGAGGAAGAAGAAAAAGAGAAAAAACTTGTTATGAAGAGGAAGTTATGAAGAAAAAATTTGCAGAAAAAACAAAACGTCGTCTCTCTCTCCTTGTTACTTTCCGATTCTCTCTCTCCCTCTGCGCCTTTCTCTCTCCCTCTCTTACTCTCTCAAGCACTGATGCTAAAAACGCCAAGATAAAAAACTCGCGCGCGCTCTCTCTCTCTCTCTCTTTTCACCTTTTTTTCTCACTCCACCACTCCCCTCTCTTTTCTCTCCCCACTCTCCCTCCCCCCCTCACCTTCAAGTTCAAGATAGGCTCAGCTTCTCCATCTCGGCGATGTGCTCCTCGACCATCCTCAGCTCCGCCTCGACCGAGCTCAGCTTCTCGGCGTCGGCGGCCTGAACGTCCGCGGGCGTCTTCTCCAAATAGCTCGTTCCCTCGCGCTTCTTCCGCAGCGCCTCCCCCTTCGCGGTCGCGTCGGTGCGCTTGGCAGAGAGCTTGAGCAGCTCCTTCTTGGGGTCGAGGACGCCGGCCAGCTGCACGGCGACGGCCAGGGACTCGCCGACGACGGCGACGCCGCAACCCGCCGGGGCTGGAGGTAGGAAGGTCGAGTTCTCCAGCGGGGCCTCGACGTCGCACCCTTCCGAGGGGGCCAGCGCGGCGAGGTAGCTCGCGCCGGCGCCGCCGCTCCCGCAAAACGGCCCCGCCGCCGCGGCGTCGCGCGGGAGCACGTGCAGCCTGGGCTTGGCGCGCGTCGTCAGGCCGTATGAGCTGCGGAGCGCGCGCACCGCCTGGACGGCCGAGAGGACGGCGCCCATGTCGGCCTCGGCGGCGGCGTCCCTACCGCCGCCGCCGGCGACCGGCGTCGGGAACCGCGCGACCATGACGGAGCAAGGCGAGGAGGGCAAGCCGCCCTTGGGCAGCCGCTGCCAGAGCTCCTCGGTGACGAAGGGCATCAGCGGGTGCAGCATCCTGAGACCGGACTCGAGGCAGGCCCAGAGGGTCTGGCGGAAGGCCTCGGCGGTCCTCGCCCTCTCTTCGGCGCTGGCAGCATCCGCGTCCGCGTCGGCGCCGTCCCCCTCCGCTCCCTGCGCCTCCTTCCCCTTGGCCGCTGCCGCCACCGCGGGCTTGACCAGCTCGATGAACACGTCGCAGAGCTCGTACTGCCAGAAAGCGTACGCGGCGTTGACGACGGCGGAGAAGTCGTACCCTTCGAACCCGGCGTTGGAGGCCGCCGCGGCGGCGTCGAGCCTCGAAAGGATCCACCGGCACGCCAGCGGCAGCTCCTCTTCGCTTCCTCCACTCCTCCTCGCCTTGTCCCTCCTCGTCGAGGCCGGGACCGGCGAAAAACCATCGCCCAAGTTGAGCATCGCGAACCGGACTGCGTTCCACAGCTTGTTGCACCAGTGGCGGTAGGTGACCACGCGCTTGATGTCGAGGTTGATGTCGCGCGCCTGCGTCGTGTAAGAGACGAGCGCCATGCGAAGCGCGTCGGCGCCGCACTCCTCGATCCCTTCCGGGAAGTCCACCTTCTGGCCCTCTTTCGCCTTCGCTACCTCTTTCGCGTCCAGGTTGCCGCCCTCGAGCGTCGCGTGCAGATCCGCGAGCGAGATCCCGTCGATCACATGCAGAGGGTCGATGACGTTGCCGAGGCTCTTCGACATCTTTCGGCCGTGCGCGTCGCGGACCATGGTGTGCAGGTAGATCGTGGAGAAGGGGAGCTTGCCCGTGAGCTTCAGGCCCATCATGACCATGCGCGCGACCCAGAAGAAGAGGATGTCGTGGCCCGTCTCGAGCAGCGTGGTCGGGTAGAAGCGGGCGAGTTCGGCCTCGGATTCGGGCTTGGGCCAGCCGAAGACGGAGAAGGGGAAAATGCCGGAGGAGAACCACGTGTCGAGGACGTCGTCGTCCTGGCGCAGCGAGTAGCTCCGGCCCGGGTAGCGTGTCTCGGCCAAAGCACGGGCAGATGCCTCGTCGGGGGCGACGACCCACCGGTCGGTGGCCTCGGTCGGGGTCCCGGGGAGGCCGATGGGGGCCGGAGCAGCAGCAGCAGGAGCGTCGGCGTCGGCGTCGGCGGAAGCGGAAACGGCGGAAGCTCCCTCCTCCTTCCCTCCCTCTTCGTCGTCTGCGAACACCACGTAGAACGCGGGGATCCGGTGCCCCCACCATAACTGCCTCGACACGCACCAGTCCCTGATTCCGTCGAGCCAGCGATACCACGTCGCCGAGGCCTCGGCGGGAACGACCTGAAGCTCTCCGCTGCGGACGGCGTCGGCGGCGTCCTTGGCCATCCCAGCACAAGAGACCCACCACTGCGGTTTCAGCATCGGCTCCACGACGTCGCCGCTGCGGGAGCAGAGGCCCAGGCGCATCGCGTTGCCCTCTGTGCCCCTGAAGAGGCCCAGCTCTTTCAGCCAGTCGACAACTTTGACGCGGGCCTCGAAGCGCGGCATCCCGGCAAAGTGCCCGCCGGCTGCGTTGACGCAGCCATCGTCGTCAAAGACGCAGCGGAACTCGAGGCCGTGGCGCTTGCCCGTGGCGAAGTCATTGGGGTCGTGGGCCGGGGTGATCTTGACCGCTCCGGTCCCGAAGCCCATGTCGACGAGCTCGGCGTCGGCGATGATTGGGACGAGGCGGTTGTCGAGCGGGTGGCGGACGTGGGAGCCTGTTTTCGGTTTTTGAAGTTTATTTTCGTTTTCGAGGGGGGGGAAAATGAGACCTTTTCTCCCTGTTCTTCTCTTCTCCTATCCTCGTTCTCTCCAGAACCAAAAAACCTCTCTCTCTTACCGATCAAGTGCTTGTACCGCGGGTCCTCCGGGTGCACGGCCACCGCCGAGTCGCCCATCATCGTCTCCGGCCTCGTCGTCGCCACGACGATCTCGGTCATCTCCCCTTCCGTAACCTCTTTCCCTTCCTCCAACACAAGAGGGTAGGCAAACGAGGTGAGGACGCCGAACTCGACGGGCTGAGCGTATCCGGGGACCTTGAGCTTGTGGTACGCGGGGATGTCGAGGTAGTCGACCTGTTGTGTTTTTGGTG
>Ga0315291_10007955_pt1 | contig 13054 bp, 10 predicted proteins | sample YL17G12_20_MG_FD_203070 | JGI IMG/M metagenome (GOLD analysis project Ga0315291, IMG submission 203070) | Sediment microbial communities from Yellowstone Lake, YNP, Wyoming, USA - YL17G12_20 | ecosystem: Environmental > Aquatic > Freshwater > Lake > Sediment | place: USA: Wyoming | collected... | reverse complement strand
ATTGTTCCGGCTGCCGCATCCATAGCGGCAAAATGCTAATGTCGAAGGATTTTTTATCCGAGGCGTGCAATAAAGGCAGCACAAGGACATAATCGTGTGTTCCCTTAAAACTCGGTTCGGCAATTGCTAGTGCCTGTCCGGCCTTGGCTATTGAACTTGTCATAACTCTAAGTTTAAGGTCGTAATATTTACCAAGAAAAGTTTTTTCATCATCACCAGTCCCGTCTATCTTCAGCGGTTTTGAAAATAAAACCGCTGATGTGTCGTAAAAACTTTTGGCAGGTGCCACCATCAGTGATTTGCCCTGCCTGACATTCTTGCCCTTGTCAAAAATTTCATCAGACACAGATAGTATTTGCCTGCCGGTTGCGTTTTTCAACTGGGACTCCATTTGTTTCGCCAAAAAATCCGCCGCTGTCAGCTTGGACTTTAATGCATTAAAGCCCGCATCACCCCTGTACTTTCTTCCCATCTGCTCAAATATCGAATCCCCTGCTGATAAAGCGTTAAAATCATCCGACGCTTCAAGAAATTTGTCAAAAGGCGTAAAATCAACAGCCCTTGCCTCTGTCGTGCTTTCGTTTACATCCGAAACAGATGCGTATATCGGGGCAATAGCGAATATCAATAACGGAATAATGGAAAATTTTAGAGTTGAAGGATGATTACTTTTTTTTATTTTCATTCTCAGGTACCTCTCTTTTTAAAGTTTCAAGATTTTTACCAACCGATTTCGCCAGTTCCGATATATGTGATTTGTCCGGATGGGTTCGCATCGTATTCAATATTCTCAGGGCCTCCGTATAATCAGCTCTCTCTCCGAGCAGTATTGCAAGCTGAATTTTTGCGTATTCTGCAACAGTTTCTAAAATCGCTTTTTCGCGGGGTTTATCGCCGTCATCCGGTATCCCGGCAGCAGATATCATGGCAAATATTTCAGCAGCTCTATTTTTTTCGCCGAGCGTATCCAGCAGCCAGGCGTAATGATATTGCAGCAAAATCCCGCCGTAACCGATTGAGTGCTCTTTGCAGAGATTATCGAAAACCGCTGTGATTTCTTGTGCGGAATTGCTGTCTTTTGAATCTTTAAAATAAGCAATAAGCTGTGCCGGTGCGGAAAAGCTGCCCTTAAAAGAGTCAAAATTAACACAATGGCTTTTCAGGAATTTAACACACTCCATTTCCAGCTTGATAACCGGTATTCGGTAGTATTGCGGATAATCCGCCGATAATTCTTCAGCGTTTTTTATGTAACTATTGACATCCCCCATCCTGAGATAAATCTGGGATATCCTGTCGCCTGCCGGCGGAATATACCGGCCTGATATGTCACTATTGCCGTTTTGCCTCAGTATTTGTATTAAGCGATTATATTCGTTGATGCTTTGGCTGTAATTTTCCCGCACCTCGTAAATTTCGCCCCTGGCAAATAAAACCGAACAAAGAAGTCTCACAAATTCAGGATTAGTATTATGCTCTTTCCTGCTTGACAATGATGGCTCCAAAAGGTTTGCCGCCTGTTCAAATGCCTCAAGGGCCTCTCTGTCATTGCCCTGCAATCTTGATATCTGCCCTGTCATATTGAAACAACATATTCGGATAAGTTCAGGGCAGTTGGCCTCACCTGCTGTCTGCCTGAAAGCAATTTTGGCATCATCCTGCATACCTGCCTTAAAGTATATAACCCCTGTTCCATATGCCGCTATAAGAGCTTCCTTTGACGTACTGAAATCGGCCGGAAACGTGTTCTGCACCATCAGCAAAACCATGCCGAATATGAACAGGCAGGGTAAAAAAAATGTATTACAACTGTCTTTTTTTAGGATATCCATCTCTTGTTCTCACAGAAGAAAAAGTTTTTACTTCGATATCGCTTTTCTGCCCTGTATTTGTTGATTCGTTACCTGATGTGTTTGTAAAAGGAATCCGGAGCCATTGAAAACTTATCGAACCTGTACTCTGCGTTAATATGGCCTCCCAGACATTTTCCCAGCAGCCGCCGCGTTTTGGCAGGTCGTATGCAACCGATTGAAACTGACACAAACTATAAGAGTATTCCCACTGCCACCCGTTAAATATCGTAAGCGGTAAATTACCATTATGACAGCCGGCGGCATATTCAGCCAGCAGTCTTGCGACTTCATCAGGACAACCCTCAGTTTTTGTATGTACTACGCTTGCAGGCAATGAAAACAAATACAGGCAATTTGTCTTTGTGGTACATGCCCTGTTAATCATCGCTCCGGTAGTATCCGCAGTAACCCACAGTTGAATATTTTCCAGCTCGACCGGCTCCAATAAAATTGTTTCTATCGCAGGCATTCCCGATAAATCTGACACCGGCTGACTATCTTCTGCAAAAACAGTTTCTGCACACATAGTCAAAACAGCGGCCAACAGTATTTTTTTTAATCCGTGTCTCATACAATCTGCCTTTCAATAGGTTGAAAACGCACCTTGTCTTTTTGCCGCCTTCATGCAGATGCCGGTTATTGCCATTGTCAGCGGAATCAATATGATGATGAATACTAAAAGTGCACATATATTCATCCAGACCTGGCCGATACCTGCCCCTGCAAGTAAACAACGCCTCATTGCTTCGAGCGAATGCGTCAGCGGCAAACACATAGCAACCGTCTGAAGCCATGACGGCAGCGCGCCAACCGGAAACATCGTGCCGGCAAGTAATGCACTAAGACTTGAAAAAATCCAGTTAATAGGGTCGCCCTGCTTGACAATTATTAATATGCTGCACGATATTATCCCTAACATCATAAATATCGGCACAGTCAGAATCAGGCACAAAATTGCCACCGGCCAGTTGGCATCTCGCAACCTCATTCCAAACACCGTAATTGCCAGCAAAAAGTGAAAACCGACACGAATAGTTTCAAATACAAACTGCCATAGTGACGAACATAATAATAACCAGTTATAGCCGATAGGAGTTGCACACATTGCTTCCAATGTCCCCTGGTTCATGGTCTGTCTGATATCATTTGTTATGGCTACAAGACCTGCCTTGAGATAACTGTTGATTGCCAGTCCGACAAGAGCAAAAGAAAAATAATCGGTATTGCACCCTTTCAGCAGCGATGACTCTGTTGAAGTGCCCAACATCTTCCCGATGAAATATATCACAGTAACGCTAAAGAAAATCTGCACGAACTGAAAGGCAAACTGCAGTCTGTAACTGGCGGCTATTTTCATGTCCTTTTTTATAAAAGCGACCGCCTTCGCCGGATTGTCTGTCCACCTGCTGTCTATTTGCATATCAATCCCTGCTGACTGTACTATTAATCTTTTCAACTGCATTTCTGTATCTTCTGACACGAATCAATTGTCATGCCCTCTTCTCGCTGATAATCACCCGGCACCCCATGAAACCGGACGGCGCCGTCTTCGATTACAAGAACCTTGTCGCAGATTTCAGCTATTTCTTCAAACCGATGCGTGCTCCATATCGCCGCTCGACACTTCTGACTTGAAACATATTCCCTGACTAATGTTTTCACTATTTTCGCAGATTCCAAATCGAGACTGTTGGTCGCTTCATCAAGAAGTATTATTCGCGGACAATGAAGCAATGCCCGCATAACAGCGACTTTTTTTCGCATTCCGGCCGAATAGTCGCGAAATAACTGCTCAGCTTTTTTTTCAAAGCAAAATTTCCCTAAAATCTGCGAGGTACGATTGCGGGATTCCTTTGCAGACAACCCATAGAGCTGTCCAAAAAACTCAAGATTTTCTCTGCCCGTCAGCCGCCAGAAGAAACTTCTCTCATCACTCGAGACATATCCAATCTCACTTCGCAGCCAGCCTGAACCAGCGGCCAACGGGCGACCGAGAATACTAATATCTCCGTTTTCGGGCTTGAGAAGGTCTGCAATAGTCCGCAGCAAGGTCGTTTTGCCCGCACCGTTTGAACCCGAAATTCCGAGAATCTCGCCGGCTTTGACGCTGAAACTTATTTTATCCAGCGCACAAATCTTTCCAGAGGCTCCAAACGGCAACAGCAGCCGTTCATAAAGCGGACGTTCGATTGTAAAGTATTTTGTCACGTCACGGATTTCTATGACAACAGCCATTCATGGACCCTTTGCTACGCCAACACTACATCTAAAACCCATAACCTGACTCTATAGCGAAGCCAGTTCTATAAATGTTGATTGCCCTTCCGTCTGTGGCAAAAAAATTTTACCCCCCTGCCGCTCGGATTAAACTTTTACTAAACTTTTAATGTTTTTCCTATCAACCTAATCCTACTTTTATCTCGACTGAATTAGCTGGCCGCAAAAAAACCGCACCAGCCGAATATGACCAATACTAAATCGCAGGAGCTAATATGGAAATCGCCGAAAAAGTCGAGATAGCCGCCAAAATTATCGATAAATACGGGGCCATCGTCCGCGACATCATCCGTTTTCACACTAACAACGATTGCGATGCGGATGATATTTTCCAGGACTTCTTTTTGTCCCTCGTAAATAAGCCGGTTCCCTTATACCTCAAAGATATAAAAGCTTATTTGTCCCGAGCCGCCATAAATGACGTTTTTGACGCCATACGCAGAAGCAAAAATTATCGCCGCCGCCTTCTCCAGTATTCTCAATGTTTCAAATACAGGGTCACCCGGGAAAACCCTCAAAGTATTATACTCCAGGCCGAGGAGATACAAAAACTGTTTGACCTCGCCGAAGAGCGTTTGACCTCTCGTGAAACCGAAGCTGTCCTTCAGAAATATCGCTGCGGCCACAATACAAGCGAAGCCGCAGAAGAAATGGGCATAAATACAAGGTCCTTTGACCGGTATGTTTGTGTCGGCCTCAAGAAACTGAGCGAATCTGTCAGCCATGAAGAACCTTTGGAAAGCTGACATATCCCCTTACGCCCGTTTTTATACAGTGTTGTGGAGACAATATAAATGACAACGGCAAAAATTACAGAGCGAAACATCGCCTGCCGAACCTTAAGAATAGAACCAGGCCTCGCGGGGCTGACCGAAGAACAATTAACAGTTGCCCGCATCGAGGCCGACAAACAGAAAATATCCCTGCGGGAAAGCATATTAAAGCTTGGGTTTGTGGATGAAACGCAGTTCTTAACAGCCGTAGCTGAAAAAACCGGCCTTGATTTCTTGAATCTTTCCGTCGATGACATTCAAAGCGACGCATTAAAGACAATTACCGCAAATATAGCGTCACACTATAACACGATACCGCTAAAAATTGTGGATAATACCCTTTTTCTTGCCATCTGCGACCCGTTCAATCCTGCCCTCAAAAATGAAATTGAGCTTGTCCTCGATAATTCATACACAGTGGAATTCGTATTAGCCCCATCCGATGCCATAAAAAAGGCCATTCGCAAATCCTATGGAATCGGTGCCGCTACCGTTGAGCAGATGACCGGCAGCCAGGCAATTGAAGACCGCATGGACACCCGTAAGGAAGATTTGATGGACCAGAACAAGGCCAGGGACGCTTCGGTAATAAAACTGGTCAACCAGCTCCTCGCTGATTCCATCGGTGCCGGCGCCACCGATATTCACATCGAACCTTACGAAAATGAGCTAAAGGTCAGATACCGGGTTGACGGCATGCTCCACGATGCCGGCATCCCACAGACAGTCAGGTTTTTCCGCGAAGGTATCGCCAGCAGAATAAAAATAATGTCTGGCCTCGACATCGCAGAAAAACGCCTCCCGCAGGATGGCCGCGCACAGGTCAATCTCGCAGGCTGCACCTTTGACCTCAGAATCTCCGTCCTGCCAACAAGGCACGGCGAAGCTATTAACATCCGTATTTTACCACAGGGCAAATTGATATCCGATTTGGCATCCCTCGGCATGGCTGACAATGAAGTCAAAACACTGCACAAACTCATCGCCAAACCCCACGGCATCATACTCCTCACAGGCCCGACCGGCAGCGGCAAAACAACCACCCTCTATACCTGCATGAATATGCTCAAAAACACCGAACGAAAAATTATCACCATCGAAGACCCCGTCGAATACGATATGCCGGGCCTCGTCCAGATGCAGGTCCATTCCGAAATCGGCTTCACCTTCGCAAGAGCGCTGCGCTCAATGCTAAGGCACGACCCCGACATTATGCTCGTCGGCGAAATCCGCGACCTCGAAACCGCTGAAACCGCCATCAGAACCGCACTCACCGGCCACCTCGTATTCAGCACCCTGCATACCAACGATGCCGCAAGCGCAATTACCCGCCTGCTCGATATGGGTATCGAGGCCTTCCTCGCCGCATCTTCCATCGACGCCATACTTGCCCAGCGTCTCGTTCGCGTTATATGTCCAAACTGCAAAGAGCCGTACCAGCCGGACCCCGAAATCGCTACCGCCATAAAATCCCTGCTCCGCATCGACCATTTGCCGGATAGTTTCCACGGACGCGGCTGCTCAAAATGCCGTTTTACAGGCTATCATGGCCGAACCGTTATAACTGAATTACTCCTGCTTTCTGAAGCTATCCGCAATATGACTATTTCCCGCAGACACTCGAACGAAATTGACGCACAGGCAAGAAAAGAAGGAATGACCTCATTGTTCCAAAGCGGCCTTGAAAAAGTCAAACAGGCAATTACCACTTATGACGATGTATTAAGAGTAACTAAAGGCTCCGCCGCTATTAATTAACCCCCGATCGTGTTCATAAGTCCTTTGTCGCCAGATGTTATCCAAGGTCATCCAAGGTCATCCAAAGTATGTCCAAAGCACTCCAAAGATACTCCAACGATAGTCCAAAGTATGTCCAAAGTACTCCAAAGTATGTCCAAATGCATCCAATTTCAGGTATTGATTTTGTTTTAAGTTCTTGTGCCATAATTAGTTAGAGTTAAAAGTTTAAGGTTAAAAGTTCAAAATTTCAGTTAAAAATTTAAAAATTGAAAAACAAGCCGGCGCAGACAAATACCGCATAGACACATTCAATTGTCAAAGAATGGTCTTGTTGTTAGTCTCTGGTCTCTCGTCGCTTGTCGCTGGCGAACAGAAAACTAACCCAGAACACGAAACGAGGACAGAAAAGTGTCCTTCTACAATGGGGCGAAGCTGCGCGTTTGGTACAAAAAATACATTAGCCACAGAGGTCACAGAGGACACAGAGAAGAGATAAGTCGTTGTGGGGTAAGGAGTTAGAGAATGTAGAAATTTTTTTTATTTTTTTCGGATTTTGGTTGTGGATACCTGCGCGAATGGCCGACCCGCCTTCGCTCTTCGAGCTACGGCGTGGCAGGCAAACTCACCACTAAGGCACGAAAGCACGAAGATTTTAGACGGGATTGTTTCCCGCCAAGGCGCCAAGGCGCAAAGCGAAGAGGAAAGGAAAATTTTATCGCAGAGAGTTTTAATGTGTAATTAAGGGATGTAAATAATAAGACCTAATATATCCAGTAATAATAGACCGTTCCCCTGTTCCCAAAGAGGGCGTTCAGGAGTCAGGATTCAGTAGTCAGGAGCGAGGCAGGCCGCTATGCGGCCGGTGATTTGCGGGCAACGGGCGTAATAAGACCGCCAGAGAAGAAACCCCGTCATTCGTCAAATTAACCCTGCCACTCGCCAAGGGCGAAGATGGCAGGGCTGCTATGAGGACATCTGTCAACGGTATAAAAGAAATAATTTTTTAGATATATTAATTAGATTGCCATTGCTCAGCCAAAACCGCAAAGTCCTCAAAATTCACAATCCCGTTTCCACCGAGTGGTGCAACATCATAATTTCCATTATCTGATAACCACCACAGTGACATATCGGTCAGATCGGCAATGTCAACGATTCCGTCGGTGTTGAAATCCGCCGAGGCCCTGCAGACCTGCCAACTTTTCTCATCCGTTAGAAGGGTGATACGCTTATTTTCGTCTCTCACCAATGCCGTGCCATCTATCACCCGAGCTTTTAGTATATGGATTGTGTTGGCGGTTAGATATATATCAGGGCAAAAACTCGTCTGATTCGAATTCAATACCGTTGTTCCGTCAATTTGCCATTCTACTCGCAGTGTATGCGTTGCCGGTACCTGACACATAACCGAGAAAACCCCAGCCCCCGGCAACACTCCGTACGCTGCGGGTGTGGAACTATCGATGGAAGAGACTACCTGATAAATATTGAATACGAACTGTTCAACATTTACCGGCTCGAATGGAAAACCTAATGCCATCATCTTGGAAATATCCGTAGGCCGGTAAATACCGTATTGCTTGTATTTGGCGCCTTCAAATGTATCCACCTCCGGCAGGTCAAGCCAGCGATACCATTTCAAATGTGAAGCTAACTGTGCTGCCGCATTAGACTTGCTTACATTCGACTCAGTTGGTTCACTGCCGACATAGGTAGTTCCGTCATAATAATGGTATTCATCTGCCAGATTCGCAAAGGAATGACCGAATTCATGCAGCGCCACTTCGACCGCAGCGTCATTTCCGCCCGCTAACGTGCTCAATTTGGGATAACCCGCTCCGCCATAACGAGTCGTATTTGCGAACGCCAGAACAAGATCCGTGTCACGCGCGTTTTCCGCAGCGGTCCAAGCTTTCGTATAATTCACGCACAAAAGACGATCTATCCCCTGGCAGTCAAACGCCATATCCAAAGCCGTGTCTCGGTAAATTCCTAAACCCGGCTCATCCACGCCGGACTGATTGCTGATCACCTCTACAACGTGCACATTAAAATAACTTGCGTACTCTTTGAGCGGTTCTTCATTAAAGAATAGTTCAAGAATATTTGCAACATGCGCCAAATACAGATCCATTTCCGCCGCGGTATAGCCATCCCCTACACAGACCAGATCGATGCGGTTCTCAGAAGGTCCGTTGTCAATCAGTGTATAAGCATTATACGAAGGCGCTGTCAGAAAAAGCTCCGGCGCCGTCGAAGGTGCTTCAATGGCAACCTTACCTCCACTGAGCTTGCCGTTTTCTACAAAGTCGTAATACACATCTATCGTCCCCTCGCCGGAACGGGGTAATTTTTCAATGTGAGCCAAAGCATTGAGTGCGGAAGCGTTGTATATACTTCGATCTTTTGCAAATGCCTCCCCGCCAATTAACATTAGTACCATCAGAATGGTCGCCCATCTTTCCCATCTGCCCACATTTTTTAAATGCATGGTATACTCCTCAAATACCCATTTTAATAAAATATCCTATTATCTGGTATTTCCTATATTACCCGCTTTGTTATACAACCATGTCATCCAGTTTCTCAATTATACCAAAATCTTACTCGAATTGCATTTTATTTTTTCAATATTTCCTGTCTGCCGCCTTAAACAGCGTCTTTGTGGAAATCGGCGGCAAAAATATTTTTTGAGCTGCGGGCAAGGTATTGTATAATCAGGTCACGGCGCGGCAGAGCCGCGACCAAAATAAAAAATTAAAAATAAAATATCAAAAATACAAAGCAAAAATCAAAAATGAAACGGTCAACGGCAATTCGGCCCACGAACATTTAAATAAACAGGGCATATAAAATTTGACATAACCATATATCCTTCAAATAGTTATAATGAAGGATTGCAGTACGGATTAGAAAATTCTAAGGATGGAATTTTATGATAGGGGTAACAGCCCAGCCTGGTACACAGCAGAAGCTGGAGATACTCAGCGCAGATGCACAGTATGACCTTGCGTGCGCATGCGGAACAACGAAGGACGAGCATCGCAAACGCAGCGGCGAAGGAAAGTGGATTTATCCGATAACGCTTCCAAACGGGGGTAAAAGCATACTGTTTAAGACGCTGATGTCGAACGTCTGCGTCAATGACTGCAAATATTGCCCATTGAGAGATAATATGGATGTTCGGCGGTGCAGCCTGTCGGCGGAAGAGATGGCGACGGTATTCATGGATTACTACGGCCAGCGGGAGGTGTTCGGGCTATTTCTTAGTTCGGGCGTGGCGGGTTCGCCTGATGCCACGATGGAACGGCTGAATGGGACGGCAAGGATACTGCGGAAAAAGTACAGGTTCAGAGGGTATATTCATTTGAAGATTATACCGGGTGCAAGCGATGCGGCGATAGAGGATGCGGTATCATTGTCGAGTGCGGTGTCGCTGAATATCGAGACGCCGGGCGAAAAAAATCTGGCGAAACTGTCGGAAAAGAAAAAGTATATCAGGGACATAATCGAGCCCATCAAGTTAATCAGCAGATTAACCTCCCGCGGGGGGAAATACGCGGGCGTTAAGCAGACAACGCAGTTTATCGTAGGGGCGGCGGGCGAATCGGATTCGGAAATTGTCAAGTATATGGGCGGGCTGTACGACCGATTGAAGCTGCAGAGGATTTATTTCAGTGCATACCAGAAGGGGCTTGGAGACGACTCATTGCCGGCTGAACAGGCAAGGCCCAATGAACCACCGTTCGTGCTTGGCAGCGAATCGCAGCTTCGCAAAGTAGAAGCGGTGTTTGTGAGGGAGCATCGGCTTTATCAGGCGGATTTTCTGCTTAGGAAATACGGTTTTGCGGAATCGGATATTGTTTTCGAGCGGGACGGGAATCTTTCGCTGGATATTGACCCTAAGGAGGCGTGGGCGAGGAGTCATCCGGAGCGGTTTCCTGCGGATGTGAACAGGGCATCGCGGTTTGAACTTTTGAGGGTGCCGGGGCTGGGGCCTTTAACGGTGAACAGGATTATCGAGAGGCGGAAAGAGGCACGGATAAGCCGCATAGAGGATTTGGGAAAGGCAGGGGCGAGGCTTCAAAAGGCACAAAAATATATTTGTTTTTGACGCAAATGATTGAAATAAACGACAAAATTCAAATCCGTGAAGATGAGCTTATTTTCAAGTTCAGCAGGAGCTCCGGGCCGGGCGGGCAGAATGTTAATAAGGTCAATACGAAGGTAACGCTGTTTTTTGACGCAGCAAACTGCGGCAGTTTTTCCGATGTTCAAAGGCAGCAGATATTCAGCAGGATTGGCGGCCGGGCAGATAAAAATGGGGTGATACGGGTTATCGCACAAAAGGGGCGGACACAGGGGGCCAATCGGCAGGCGGCAATCGAGAGATTAGCCGAGCTTCTAAAGGGGGCACTCAAAAAAACGGCGGTGAGAAAGAAAACTGCTGTACCATACGTCGCCAAACAAAGGCGCCTGGAGGCGAAAAAACGGCGAAGCATTATAAAACGGGGGCGTAGTCTTAAAATGGAAGCTTAAAACTAAAAACTTAAAACTCAAAATTATTCAACAGCTTTAAGTTTTGGGTTTTAAGTTTTGAGTTTCTTCAAATGAGTTCGACATCGAGAGGTTTTTCTGAAAGAGGTGTTGAGGGAGAGGCCAATTCGCAGCCGAGACGGTATGCCTCATTAGCGGCACAGGGATGTGTCTCGATAGCGCCCTTTGTGTCGATTTTGTTGACGAAAAGGTTGGCCTGGTAGTGCATATCGAGACAATCGAGAAAGTATGTCATTGTGAGGCGGATGCTATCGAACATCTTTTTGCTTTTTGACCCTCCTACCGCAATGACCATCGCGCGGCGGCCCGCCGTGCCAGCGACCCGTTGCGACACGACATCGTCATCGTGGCGAGCAGCACGTCGCGGCAGGTCGCGGCCTGGTGGCGCAAGGAGAGGTTTTTTCAAAACATATTTATTTGCCCAGAGACACTGGCAGCGGTCGATGAACAGTTTTGCGAGGGCGGAGACGGTCATAAAGAATATAGGTGTTGCGAAAATCAGGCGGTCGGCGTCAATGGCTTTCTGCATTAACATCTGGTAGTCATCTTCAATTACACATCTGCCTGTTTTATAGCAGGCGTTACACTCGGTGCAGGGCGATATTTTCAACTCGGCGAGGCGGACGTATTCAATTTTTGCGCCTGCGGATTCGGCGCCGGCAAGGGCCTGTCGCAAAAGCAGGTCACTATTGCCTTTTAATCGCGGACTTGCAGAAATACCGAGCACTTTCATAGCCATCACAGGTAAATTATCAGGTCGGCTGGGCAAAAGCAAACAGAAAGAGAGGTGAAATAATATAGAAAAATTGAAAAAAGGCAGGTTGTGTGGTAAAAGAAAGGCACGCGAAAAATAAATGCGGATTGGGTTTTTTAAGGTGATGCAATGACGATACGGTTTATCTTAGGCAGAAGCGGGACAGGCAAGACGAGCTTTTGTGTAAAAGCAATTGCGGAGGCGCTGCTGGCGCCGGGCAGCGAGCAGCCATTGATATTTCTTGTACCTGAGCAGGCGACTTATCAGGCCGAGCGGGCAATTCTAAGCGATAGAAGGATAGCCGGTTACAGCAGGCTGAATGTGCTGTCGTTTAATCGGCTGCAATTTATGCTGCTTGGGAAAAATACAGCGACGCCGACACTATCGCACAGCGGTCAGCAAATGATAATTCACAGGATTTTGCGGGATAACAAGGATAAGCTCAAGGCGTTTGCGGCATCGGCGAATCTGGTCGGACTGAGCAGCCAAATGGCACAAACCGTTGCGGAGCTTGGTCAGTACGGGAAAACACAGGAAGATATTGAGGGGCTTTTAGATAAACTGCGGGAAAATAAAAATAATCTGACGGTATTGAAGTTCGGGGATATAGGGCTTGTTTTCAAGGAATATTTAAGGTTCATCGAGGGCAGGTTCATCGACCCGGATGTTCAGCTTAGTCAGGCAAGGAAGGCGGCGGGTGAGGCGGGGTTTATCAAAGGGGCAAGATTGTGGGTCGATGGGTTTGCCGGTTTTACGACCAATGAGCTTTCGATGCTGGCTGAGCTGATGAGGACGGCCTCGGATACGCAAATTGCACTTTGTCTTGACGGGTCAAAAATCGACTTGGCAAATTCGGACCCAGGTGCGATTGACCCTGTGAGTTTATTTAATCCTACGGAAAGGACATACACAGAGCTTTTAGAGATAATAAAAAAATGCAAACTTCGGCTGGCAGAACCGGTAATTCTTAAAAAGGCGGTTAGATTTTCCGGTTGCGAACCGATAGCACATATCGAGAGGAATTTATTTACACTTGATGCGCCAAAACAAAAGGCAGGGGACAATATTCATGTTATATCGGCACCGAATGAACGGATGGA
>Ga0315291_10007954_pt1 | contig 13055 bp, 27 predicted proteins | sample YL17G12_20_MG_FD_203070 | JGI IMG/M metagenome (GOLD analysis project Ga0315291, IMG submission 203070) | Sediment microbial communities from Yellowstone Lake, YNP, Wyoming, USA - YL17G12_20 | ecosystem: Environmental > Aquatic > Freshwater > Lake > Sediment | place: USA: Wyoming | collected... | reverse complement strand
TTTAATAATTATCGGGTATCTGTCTCATTTTCATACACTGTCCTCCTTTGGTGACATGTCCTCTTTTGGTGACACTAATAATATTATTATGTTAAGCTGTTTTATCATGATTGAATATAACCTACTGTCGTCTCATTGTCAAGTCACTGTCATGACAGTGTTTTATCATTATTGATTATAGCATGGGGGTGTGACAATTGCAGGGGTTTGTATGGGTTTCCCATAAAATGCTTGCGCATTGTTACATATTCGTTACAGAATAGGGCTTCACTTTTGACCTGAACAGGGTTATTATTATCACATACAATAACTTAGGTGATTCTAATGGCCTTCAAGCCCGTAATCAAGCCGACCCTCTCCAATCTGAACACCCGAACCGGGGTGGGTCAGAATCAGCATCATTTCCAGTATTGGGCTGATGGTCTGGATCTGGATTGGGATCTGGACAAGGACGATTTTTCCGCTCAGTCAGAGTATTATCTGGAGAAGGTTATGCAGCTTGCTGCTCTGCGGCGAGCTACCTCTAACTTTGTGGGGATTCTTACCGGGGATGACAAGATTCATGTTGAATATTCTTCGGGCAAGGATTCGTATACTGATGGTAAGACGGTAGTTATCTCTGCGGAAGATGATCCTACTAAATTCGATAAGACGGTAGCGATTGCTCTCCATGAGGCATCGCATTGCCTGTTGACAGACTTCCATTTTGGGACGATGGCGCTGAAGCTGTGCCCGTCTTACTTCTATCCGTATGATATGCGAGAGTGGAAAACGCCGGAAGCATTATCGGTGTATTCCAGCATGATTACCAATGTCGTTGAAGATCGTAGGATCGATGAATTCGTCTATCGGACGGCAGTGGGGTATCGTCCGTATTACGATGTGCTGTACAATGAACTGTGGCACAGTCCCGAAATATCTAAGGCACTGCGGATCAAGAAAGAATGGCAGGAGCCTACTTGGGAAGCATATATGGACCGGATCATTAACATGTCCAATCCGGTCGGATATGAGACTCGCCATCTGTTGCCGGGGATGGACGAGATTTATAAGATTGTTGATCTTGCCCATATCCGGCGATTGGATAATGATCCGGTATCTTATCGGGGATGTGAAAGTCAAGAATGGTTTAAGGGCGTGCTGGTCAAGAAGGTTGATCATCACGCCATTCCGACAGATTGGTATGAATTTGTCGTGGGACGGGACGACCATCCGAAAATTAGGGAGGAGTATCTTCCCGAACTGTGGAAGATCACCCTGAGAATCCTTCGGGTAATCCACCAGCATATTGAAGATGCCCAGAACAAGTCTATCCAGAAGCCGAGTGAGAAATCGGAACAGGATGGATCGGGCGGGGGATCGGAACAGGATGACGAGCAGGGTGACGAGCAGGGTGAAGATGGGGATGCCAATTCCTTGAGTAACCTGCCCAATCTTGATAATCCGGGGTCTACTTCTGTATCTGTGGAGCCGGTGGAGCCGAAACAGGACGGTAAGAAAACTAGGCTCACTAAGGCCGAGCGGGCGGCGGTTGTTAACGAGAAGAAACTGGAAAAGGAACTGGAAAAGATCCGGGATTTCATTAACGGAGAGAACAAGAAAAAGAAGATCGAAAAGAAGATCGAGAACGATGTTCAGGCAATGGATTCGGCGCAGGCCACCGTTCACCATGTCGGTAACGATAAGATTGGTCGGGGCCGAGTGCTGGTAACGGAACAGATTACCGATGCCATTGTCAATTCGGAATGGTTTACATTTACCCGAAAGAGGTATAATGGAGCCTTGGCTGAACCGTGGAAGGGACAGGTAGACGCTATTCAGGCCGGTGTACGGATGGGTCAGATTCTCGCCCATCGCTTGCAGGTTCGGAATGAGCAGACTGTGACTAAGTTTCCCAATCAGCCCGCCGGAAACATTGACCGCAGAATGCTGGCCCGTTTGGGCATGGAACTAGAGAATGTGTTTTCACGGTCGGTACAGGATCAGTTTAAGCCCGCATTGATTCATCTGTCGCTTGATGCGTCTGGTTCCATGTATGGGGAACCGTGGAAACAGGTTACTGTCGTTGCTACAGCGATGGCGTATGCTGCCACTAAAATTCATAACTTGGATGTGGTGGTATCTATTCGGGGTGAGGTACATGGAGATCGTGGAATGGCTCACATGGCTATTATCCATGACAGCCGAAAGAATACTTTTGCACACTTTCGGAAATATATGGGGTTGCTTGCTCCTAATGGATCGACTCCCGAGGGGCTGTGCTTTGAGGCAATCCTTGAAGATATATTGAAAGCGGCAAATGATTATTCGGTATACTTCGTGAATCTGTCCGATGGTCAACCCGGTTTCACGGCAACCCCTACCGGACAGGCCGGAAAGAAACGCAGACGGTATTCGTATAATGCGGCTTCTGTTGTAGTAGCCGAAAAAACGCTAGTCTATGACGGCTTGACGGCGTGGCGGCACACTCGCCACCAGATCAATAAGATGCGAGAAGTCGGGATCAAGGTATTGTCCTACTTTGTGCAGTCGGGTGGATACTATAACCGTTATTATCAGGGAGAGGATAATGCGTTTCGGATCATGTACGGTGATGACGCATCGTTTATCAAGGTATCCGAAGTAACGGGAATCGTTACTACCATGAATAAGCTGTTGCTGCGAAAGAACTAACAGGTGGGGAGTTGTGACACAATCGTTACAATTCCCCCCCTACCAATTATCCGTTAACGAGTGTATCTTTACCGTGTACCCCAATACGAGGTTAACATGAAGAATCGGAGCGAGGAAGTGCTGGTCAAGGTGGCTGATAATGGTTTGGCCGTAGACCAGCATGGTAAGGACCGGACGAATGAGATTCCCCGATATGCCCGTAAAAAGGCATATGATAATGGGATGTGCTTGCGGCTGGTGCATGGCCCCAAGGCGACTCAATGGCGTATGGCGAGCATGGAAGATTACGAAGCTCTCGCCCGTCAGGCGATCCCGCTTGCGGTGGCTGGAAATGTCACCAATGAACTTCAGGCCGATGTATCGGAATTCCTGAAGAACTGCGACCGGCTCAAGCCCGACACCCTCATTATGAATTCCCTCAAATGGAAGTACCTGATGCGGTCAGTGCTTCGGGGCCGGAACACGATGTTGACCGGACCTTCCGGTTGCGGTAAGACCTTGGCCGTTCAGACGGTTGCACAGGTTTTGCCGGATCGGGCATTTTTCTACTTCAATCTTGGGGCAACTCAGGATGCCCGTTCGACTCTTATCGGCAATACCCATTTCGATAAGACGAGGGGCACTTTTATTGCCGAAGCATTATTCGTCAAGGCGATTCAGACTCCTAACGCTATCCTGCTTCTGGATGAGCTTTCCAGAGCGCACCCGGATGCTCATAACATCCTGATGACGGTCCTTGACCAGAATCAGCGGTATCTCCGTATTGACGAACATCCTGAGACTCCTACGATCAAGGTCGCCAAGGGTGTGACCTTCCTTGCTACGGCGAACATTGGAGCCGAATACACGGCGACTCGTGTGCTGGATCGTGCCCTAACGGACAGGTTCGTAATCGTGGAGATGGATACGCTGGGGCTGGAACAGGAAGTTGGGTTGCTGTCCCGCATCTATGGAGATGTGGACGCATCTCAGATTCAGGCCATTGGGGAGATTGCGGATCATACCCGGAAACAGATCAAGTCGGATGATCCCAAGGTATCCACCTTGATCTCTACCCGCATGACGGTGGAGATGGCGGGACTGCTGTTTGACGGCTTCACGCTGGCAGAGGCGGCAGAGGCGTGTATCTACCCCTTCTATTCGGATGCGGGTGGAGTGGATTCGGAACGCACCTATATGAAGCAGCTTGTCCAGAAGTACTTGGGCGATCCTGATTCCAAGGATACCCCATTCCCCGTCAACGGCGATGAGGAGGAAACCGGATGAAATACACCATTATAGCACATCTTGATTACCCCAAGCGCATTGGAACAAATACTCAGTGTGATAAGCATGAACATACCCTGAAACAACAGATCCGATCTCTTGGGGGAAGAATTAGTTTTCTGATTACAAAGGATCTAGGGGATTGCTTGGGAGGAAAATGGTGTGTTGTAGCTAATAATCGTCCTGCTCACGATAGACTGTTTACATTCTTCAAGAGAAAGGCCGTAACAGGTTTGTATTCATACGACTCTAGTAGTCTGTTCCTCATCGGCTATTTACGAGACATTGAAAATGAGCACAATTGATCTGGATCGTCTGCTGATAATGATCTGATGATCTGGAAATATTGTCTGACGATAATGATCTGACGAATAATTACGCGCCGTCTGATGCTTTCGCTAGTCTGCTCCGGCTGGTGAAGGGGTACCATCTGACGGCGTTTGTTCGGGTGGGTGTTTTATCATTCGTTTTCATGCGATTTGGCGTGGGGATACTTGGGGATACCACCGTACTCCCCCCCTTGACTTTCGGGCACCTCTATGAGTATATTTAATCACACTCTGAAAGGATGTTATCATGCAAGTTTCTATCGGTGGTTTCCCCATTATCACTCCGGACCCTTCCCTCGCTCTTGACCCGCTTCTCGTACTTATGGTCCATTCTGCCACCACCCTGCGGGCCTCCGGCCTGAGTGAACACGCTGCCGTGCAGTCTGTCTTTAAGATCTATGACATGGCGTGCCAGCGTCTCGAAGCCGTCAATAATGGTGAAAACGATGCGTAAATCCAAGATAATTAAGCGCAAAAAGGGAGAATTATTGCGCTGGCGTGTGGTTAATGATAATTATCCGCCCGATACCTTTACGACCTATGGCGAGACGATAGCCGATGGGGCGTTGATGGCGTTGGAGTCGTTAGGGTGGCAGGTGGAAGCCGAGCCGATGGGTGATGCCGAACCAGCCGAATTTTTGGGGCTGGATGATGATAATGATGACGACTAAAATATTCCCCAATGTCGGGGAATGTTTCGTGATATAATAATAATCCTATCGGGCATATTTGTCAACACAAATTGTGCCACAATTTCGTTACAAAGCGCGGTCGTGTCCTTTTTTATAGACACTATTGTTACAATTGCTCCCCTTGTCTTTCGGCTCAAATAAGGTTATTATTCAGGCACGAAATGAGAGAGAGGCAGCGGATGAGTTGACCATATCCACCACGTGCGCATTAGCAACCGTGAGAGAGACTAGCCGAAGATAGTAAACCTCACACAATCTACCGGCGGGGAGCGCCGAAAGACTCCCGGGCCTGAGACTACGCATTTCAGGCGGCAAACTTAACCCGAATCTCGGCCCGTCATCATCACTTTGACCATGCCGGGGTTCGGGTTAATCGCGATGGCGTCCTTTTTTATAGACACTATTGTTACAATCGGCGCCCTTGTTTTCCCCCTTTCAATCTGCTATTATTACATGTACCCTAACGGATGGAATGTATACAATGCGTACTCCCGTCAAGTCTGCCGACACTCTTGCCAAAGAATTGTTAATATTTCTCGAAACAGAGTCCCTTTCAGATGATAGACAGGATTGGGACGAGTATGAGTATGAGCAACGGTCTGGGCTTAAGAATAGAGTTCAGAAGTTCCTCAAGAGAAAAAAGATTCGAGGGGCTAAGTTTAAATCAGGTGTTTTTAGATTGGCAGTTATTTTGCCATTCGCCGTGTTGAAACTTCCTATTAAATCTGAATCAGTTGAGCGATTTCCAGAGGAAGCCACATTTATCAAGAGAATGCGCAGTACTGTTAAGTATAAGCGGCATTTTCCTGTTACTAGATTGGTTGTGAACGCTCACAATAGCATAATGAATCGCTATTGCTTGGTGCAGGAAGTCATCAAGATGAATAAGAAGGAAGATTGCCAAATGAACAAGACGGAACGATTTTTCCATGACGAATCCCAGCGGTTAGCTGGACGCCTTGGCTTAGGTGATATGCACGAGTGGAATTATGGATGGAAAGGAGATAAGAATAAGAAGTATCCGGTGTATGTAGATTGCGAATTTTGTGATTCTACCGCAACTTCAGAGGGAATGGCGCTAAGGTCGTGGATGAAGTAAGCGGTTGGCAGGACAAGGTTCCCATGGCCTCCAAACCCATGGGAAGAATGGGAACGAACCAGTAGAACGAGTGGATGATTCTCTTAGTGGTCTTGTTCATGCCACCGCGCTCCCCATTTCGTTACAATTGGGGGGTTGACTATACTTACCAGTAGGGTTATTATTACACCGTACACTTCACGAGGATTCTATGATCTACCCTGTTCCGATGTGCCTGTGGTGCAACGAGCGGGAAGTGGTTGGAATGTATACCCGAGAGGACGGTTCGGGCTTCTGTTCGGGGCTGTGCGAGGAAGAGGCGTTGACGGAGATGGCGTTGGCCGAGCTTGAATTCGGGGATGAGGATTGGTGCGATGATCCCGAGCGTGAGTTTCCGCACAAGTTGGGTACCGATGGTTCCTGCCATACTTGCGCTATGGCGCACGAGGGCGACGAGCCGTTCGACGGATTCCTGACAGACGCCGAGGCCGATGCCGATGTGCTGGCTTCGGCGGGCTGGGGCACCGATGAGGATTATGGGTGCTATGATTCCGGTGACAGTTACGAGTATTAAATTGAAGTAAACCCGACAGGGCTGCGCATCCCTGTTGACCCCCTACTAATAAGCCGAAAGGGTTAGTAGGGGGTTTGGTGTTTTGGCCCCAGCCGCGCCAGTGTCCTCTTTTATAGACACTATTGTTACAATGACGGGGTTGTGTTTTGCCTTGTTATAGGGTATTATTATTGAAGAAAGAGAGCGCCATATGACACAGATTAAGCCAGCACTTATCCCCGATCCCACCCATTGCATTTTGTGCGGCGGGGCTGTCATTGGAGACAACATCCACCCTAGCTGTGTGAGTCGTATATGAGCAAGGTTCATTATTTCAAGTCAAATGGCGGGGAAATCCTGTGCCACCTTGGCCGTGATGGTGATGCAACTTCTTTTGCCGACAATGTGACTTGTAAGTTTTGCCTGAAGCGGCTCCCGAAGCAATTGATAGCCGAAGCTCGCAGCAAGGCTAACTGGGCAGGTGCGATTTTCGTTCATCCCCTTACAGGTGAGAAGGCAAGGCCGGGGAAGGCTTGGGTTAAGTCTATCTTCGGGGATTGGTGTCAGGAATCCCCGGATACCCCGTGGACCTGCTCCGTTCAATCCGAAACCTATTGGAGTTCATAACATGCCAAAGGCGATTGCGTATAACGTGTATTTGCGGGGCAGACTGATTGATACGGTTTGGTTCACCGGATACACAGCGGACGAAGCTCGCATTTCACTCATTAATCACGATGGGTACTCTTCCAACATCGTAGTCAGGGAGCAATAAAATGATGCTTCGCTGCCCCGTTTGTGACAAATTGCATTACGGAAAATACGGGATTTGTGATCTTTGCCTATCTGGTGTCCGTTCCGAACAAAATTCCGAGCATCATCCCGATTGCCCTAGGGCATGGCACGATGATGCAATCTGTCTTTGTCGTATCATAAAGGAGTCTCATTATGCCTAAGACGAAATTGGACGCAACCACCCTCAAGTATTACAAATTCCTTAATCGGATTCGTGAGTCGGGGGCTATAAATATGTGGGGAGCTTCGGAGCCATTGCGGAAGGCTTATAAGCTTCCCAATGATAAGGCTTCGACTATTCTGTCGGCATGGATGGATTGGGTAACAAACAACCCCTCTAACCGGGACCGTTAAAATGAAAACTTTTCTTATTGCACCCCCGAAGAAATCCCCCGGAGTGAATTGGCCCGCTTGGCGGGTGATCAAGGTGTTTACGTTATCGTGGTTCAGCATGCTGGTGCTGTTGTGGGTGACTTTTTTCGCCGGGTTCAATTTTGCGCTGGGCCACACCGGCTGGTTCGTCTTCAATCTGGTGTTGATCGCTGTCAACCTGTACGTGTACCGCATACTCCGCAAGACCGTGAACGTCCGGGAATGATACATATATTCGTTACAATTGGAGCAAATTTCAATTTGAGTGGAGTTCGGTAGATGATGCATATGATGATGTTAGCCCCTATTCGTTTAATGAGCGGGCATGGGAAGTCATGCGGATGGCAGATTTTCTAGATGCGGGCGATCCAGAAACTGCACACAAGAGTCTTAAGGATATGCCGGGCTACATGACGGCATTGGGAAAGGTGTTTAGGAAGTAAATATGCCCAAGAAAAAGACAGCTCGGTGCACCGTCAAACAAATGCATGAGCATAATCACCAGAAGTGCATAGAGATTATGGGAATGGAGATGTTTAACAACACCTTATATGTAAATGTAAGTTGGGTCATCTCCCAGCGCAAATGGTATCAAATTGCAGATAGGACGGAATGGACAAATAAGCACACGCAACGGTATGATAGGGAAGCGCAAGCAATCATGGACAAGGTATACGATATCTTAAAGATTGAGTAACCTTATCAGGAGATATAAAGCATTACATTACAATGAGTTATAACATTGTAGTGCAGCGCGGTCGGGGTTTTGTTACAATTGAAACCTTGCATATTTTGCCCCATTAGGCTATTATTATAGTGTCCTTAACGGAGCTACACCGTGAAAACGAATGAGTTGAAAAAGGGTGATTGGGTCAAGCTGGCAAATGGTTGGGTGGCTCAGATTGCCGACAATATGAAGGGTAATACCCGAATGGCTACGGTGTACGGCTGGGAGACTGAGATGGGTTCGGTTTACTCGCATGATATCATTGCCAAGCTTTCCGGGCAGGATGGGTATCCGGTTGAGCGTATCGAGCTTACTGCGGCACAGTTGAAGTGCAAGCAGTTTGCTAATAACCTTTTCGACTCCCTGAGGTAATGGTATGGCCAAGTCGCCCGTAATGATTGCTGCTATTGAGTCCCTGAGTCAGTCTTTGTTTGGCCGTGGCCGGTCGGACGCAATTGCCGAAAATACTTGTGTTATGTGTGGTGGTCCTGCGGGGGTCTTTACGGACGAAATTTCCCGTAAGGAGTATGGCATTTCGGGAATGTGCCAGCCCTGTCAGGACATTACCTTCGGAACAGACCCCGACTAACGCATTGCGCCACAACGAGTTAGGCCGTTGTGGCACGAGCGCGGGGGTGTCTTATTTTATGGACACTATTGTTACAATTGCCCCTTGCTAAATCCCCAGTAATAGTGTATTATTCTTCTATGAAACTTCTTACTGTAGGAAACACTAAGACCGTGAAGGGTGAAGCCAAGGGCTATCGTACCTTCATTTTACATTTGGCCCCGGCGAAATTGTCGGGGTACAATGTTTGTCCGATGGCGTCTAAGGGATGCGCCGCCGCTTGCTTGAATACAGCGGGCCGTGGCCGATTCACTAAGACGCAAGCTGCCCGTATCCGAAAGACAAAGCTCTTTTTTGAGGACCGTGACACATTCATGGTAATGCTTGTCAAAGATATTCGGGCGGCTATTCGCAATGCCGACCGTGAAAATCTTATCCCGGTGTTTCGCCTTAATGGTACTAGCGACATTCGTTGGGAAACGGTGACGGTTGGCACGAAAGTTAATAGTACCTTCATGGCCGATAACATTATGGCATTGTTCCCCACGGTTCAGTTCTATGATTATACGAAACTGGCGAACCGTGGCAAGCTTCCCGCTAACTATCATTTGACATTCTCCCGTTCGGAAACTAACGAAATTAGTGTATTGGATTGGCTCGGCATGGGCGGCAATATCGCCGCAGTTTTTGCTCACCTTCCCGAAACATGGAACGGGTACAAGGTTGTATCGGGCGATGAAACTGATTTACGATTTCTTGACGGTGATAATGTTATCGTGGGCTTGACTGCTAAGGGAGCCGCAAAGAAAGACGCTAGCGGGTTCGTTGTGACGGTATGAAATCCCATGTAACGCACAAACGGTCAAAAGGATTCTGGTATAACCAACCATTATGCAATTGGCATTGGGACCGTCTGGAAACCCGAGCGGGTTGGCGAGATGTAACTTGCAAACGGTGTCTCGCAATGAAAGGAAAGAAACGAATCAGGGAGGCATGGGCTAAATGAAAAAGAAAGACGCTAGCGGGTTCGTTGTAAACTAAAAAACCGGGATCGGAAAATCGGTCCCGCCGCGATGGTGTCCTCTTTTATAGACACTATTGTTACAATTGGAGGACTTGCATTTTGGCTGAAACACGGGTATTATTGATGCGTACACTAAAATGAGGAAACTATGAACAAGCGAGTTGGAACGGGTCAGTTGGGCCTTCGGGCGGAAGACCTTGGCAAACGAATTGCAAACCTTGAGGATGAGGTTGAGGATTTGTATGTCCAGTATTTTGAAGACCCTTACGAGGATGAGTTTGTAGGTCATAGCAAGCTCTTGGCCCGAGTGTTGAAGCGTATCGCTTCCCGAATCAATGACATGGCGCATGTCGTGGGGGATTGATGAAACCGTTGCCGCTCAAGACGGTGCCGGTTACGAAGATGGACATTAATCACTTCTTTAAGGCACTACATAAGGCCGGTTTCTTCGCCCGGCAGTCTTATTGGTGCTGCAATACCTGTGGTTGTGCGGCGCTCGAAAAGGATTTGAAACCCAAACACAGAGGGTGGGTTTTCTACAATCGTCAGGATGCTTCCGCCTTCCGGTCCCGCAGATATGATTGGAAGATTATCCTGTTGGATGATTTGTACCTGACCTTCGGCGATACTAAGGGAAACATGAACGTCACGAAACGGATTGGGCGGGAGGTTGAAGTGATCGCCTTGAGGTGCGGGTTGTTAGTCGATTGGAACGGTGATCCCCAGACTCGTATTCGAATTCATCATGAGAAGGTGGATCTATAACATGAAAACAAACAAGTGTTACGCCGTTCCGGTGGTTCTGTATGTAATGGCCGAGAACAAGCGAAACGCAAAGGAACTAGTGAAAGAGGCGATGAAGGAAACTTCCTCTGTCACGATTGATCTTGCATATGCCCTTGGTGGTGATTTCGTTGGGATTGTTGGTGTAAGCAACACAGTCCTTCGGGGCTGGGATGTTGATGATCTTGCCAAGCCCGAGCAATTTGGAAAGAATTTCCGTAAGACTTGGAACCCGGATCGTATGGAATGACTTATACCGATTTGTTGCTCGCCGCTGGCTTTGCTATTAGCATCTTGTTTGTGACGGATGCATATCACCGTAAACAGAAGTAGGAAATCATATGGGCACTCGTAGCTTGACCGTGATTCAGGATATTGATTACCCCAAGCCTAGCAAATCCGTTCCCATCCCTGCAGGAGTGGTACAGGAAATCGTTATCTTGTATCGGCAGTTTGATGGGTATCCCGAGGGGCATGGGAAGGAACTGTTGAAGTTTCTTGCTCCGTTCAAGTTGGTGAATGGATATACTTCAGCAGATGATCCCCATACTACAGCAAACGGAATGGGGTGTCTTGCGGCTCAGATTGTGGCCCATTTCAAGAAAGAAGGAGTGGGCAGTTTTTATCTTGAACCAGCAGGTACCCGAGGTTGTGGAGAGGATTATATCTATACCGTTTACCCCAACAAGGATAACCAGATTTGTGTCCGGGGTGAATCGGTTGATGGTGAAAAACTTTTCAACGGACCAGTAAGTGAACTTCAGAAAGATGGTTGGGTAGGAGCAATTCCATGAAACTTCAGAGCATTCGGGCATGGCTGGTAGAGCATTCCCATTACCACAATTTGTTTTCTGTGTTGCCCGGTTATGTATTTCAGCAGACTACCGTTACCCTGACAGCAGCGGATTTTGTGAAGGTGGCAGAGCAATTGCATGACAGGGGATATAATCAGGGGTGGCAGGATGCCATAGATTGTACTTTCGATGTATAGTCTATGGCCCGCCGCGCTAGTGTCCTCTTTTATAGACACCATTGTTACAATCGGGGACTTGTGCTTTTTAAGGGAACAAGTTATTTTTATATTGTACACTTCAACTTGAGGACCGTATGACTCGCAACGAACAGAAGCTCTTGAAGGTAAAGCGTATTCGGACCCTCGCTGCATGGCGGGAGAAGAATGCGAAGGCTTTGCGTATCCAGAAGTTTGTCCGTCATCTTAACAAGGTGGTGGCTGAAATTCCCGATGTGCCCCAAAAGGATTCCATCGCCCGCACTCTGGACTTGATCCGGGTGGCGCTGGCTGGGGAGATGCACAATGGGTAAGCAAGTAACGGCGGTGACTACCCTCGCCTTTTATGGCCCCACCGATTACGGGTACGGTCATCTTCTATCGTACAGCGCCATGACATGTCCACCGAAGGAGTATCGGCCTTCGGTGACGGATTCGAACACGATTGAAGCCCTATTGATCCGATTGCTCAATGCGGGAGTGGTCCCCGGTACCAAGCTGCGGATCACGGTGGAGACTATTCCATGATTGAAGGATTTGAGATGTTCGATCTATTCACCGCTTACGAGCGGGGATTTGACGATGGCTTTAATCAGGGGTGGGAGTCGGATGCCTATGATGAAGGCAGCGACAACGAGCGATATGCCTATCGCCGGGGTTACGACCGTGGTGTAGCCTTGTTTTGCGAAGGATTGGACGAGAACGAGGATGGGGAATGCATTTGTGGTCGGGGTAATTGTGAGATTTGTGGAGAAGGTTTCCCGAAGGATTGGAATACATGAAATGGCGTAACTATACGGATGATGATGATGCTCCGCAGTTTGAGAAAATAGTCCGGCAGAAGCCTCGCAAGGAACGAGACGAGCAAGAATTGCCCCTGCCCAAGCCTCGGGTTCGGATTCGGGGTATCTTCAACAATGAGGACGAAGAATAATATGACAGAAAAAATCATGTGTACTCATTATCCCATTATTATCAAGATTAATGGGAAAACCTATATCAGTCCAATCTCACACCGGGGGATTGGTAATAGTGCACCGTTCCATGTTCCGGAACAATGGATGGAAGTGTCCAATGATACCACCATCCCCGACTTTGAGTTTACGGTAGATACCGAAGATAATAGGTGTCATTGTGATGATGGTGATGATGGTGATGATGATATGAGCCAGCACAATCCGAATGA
>Ga0315291_10007953_pt1 | contig 13057 bp, 14 predicted proteins | sample YL17G12_20_MG_FD_203070 | JGI IMG/M metagenome (GOLD analysis project Ga0315291, IMG submission 203070) | Sediment microbial communities from Yellowstone Lake, YNP, Wyoming, USA - YL17G12_20 | ecosystem: Environmental > Aquatic > Freshwater > Lake > Sediment | place: USA: Wyoming | collected... | reverse complement strand
TAAAAGCTTATTTACAACCCAATTAACATCCGTTTGTGGATACAATTCTTTCAACATAAATCTTTGAGCATTAATTGTCGCTTTACGTTTGAGTAAATTCATATCAGCACACTTAATAATTGCTTCAAATAAATATTGAGGACTCATTGTCAATGGAATTTTAGCATAAAATTCTTGAGGTACAAATCCTATTGTATTTGCTGCTAATGCTTCAAAAAATCTTGGAGTAATTAATCCATATTTTGAATAAATATCTTTACCAATATGTGTAGTACATATTGCACTATTTAATACTTGCATTCCTTCTTGCATAGTATTTCTTGAATGAAAAGTTACATTTTTTGAATATCGAACCATATTCTCCTCTTGTTCTTGTCGTTCTATCGATGGAGTTAACCAATTACCCCAAACGTCTATTCTAATTCTTTCACCATTTAATCTTTGAGCAACATCAACATAATATCTCTCAAAAGCTTCATATCGTTCATAATTGCTACCAATATATGCATATAAACCTTCGGGAATCCTCACATCATAAAAAGATACGTAGTCACTCCAATATAATAAAGATTTTTTAAATGGATGCGTTGGAAGAATAGTAGGTTCCATCCAAACAATATTTGGCCAAATACTCATAATATCTTCAGTAACTTTTAAATCCGTATCAAATATTATAATTGTAGTATGCAAAGAATAATAATGTTGAATCAATTCAAATTGTCTTTGCAAATCCGATTCATATCTTGCTGGATCAAAGTTCTCATGCATAACATAATTCTTATAAGTTGGCTATCTCCACTCTATAAACAATATATCAAGATCTGGAAATCCTAAATCAAAATCCAGATCTTTAAACGGCTTTTTCTCTCTTCGTTGTTGGAGAGCAATTACTTTTACATTATTATCTTGTAATCTTCTCACCAAAATTGGACGAACATATCTTCCACCATCGGGAGTATTCGTTATTTCACTATCTTCTAATGCTTCACAAAAACCCCAATAACTATATCCAAATTTAATCATAATTTATTCCTCCAATCTCTATGTCCATCATAACATATTTTTTCTCTTTGCTCTTTATTCAATTGTTGCCACCATGTAGTTCCAGGAAGAGGAATACAAATACTTTGTTGCTTTGATTCAATCTCTAATGTATCATAAAATTCACTTGTTAGAGCTACATCTTCTTCCGTTTCTCCTGGTATTCCAAACATAAATGTTGCATGAATATAAATACCAAGTGAGCGCACATACTCAACCATATGTTTTGCTAATTCAATGTCCAATTTTTTATTTACTTTTTTTAATAAAATAGGACTCGCGCTTTCAATACCAATATTAATGTGTGTGAGACCACATTCGTGTAAAATTTTCCATGTATCTCCATAAAGAGTATCAATACGACACATCGCACTCCATTCTAATCCATATTTACTAATTCTTTTAGCAATATCGATTGTCCTTTTATCTTTCAAATTAAATGTATCATCATCAAAGTATAAAAATATATTTTTACCATATCTCCAAACCAATTCACCAATTTCTTTATCAATGTTCTCTATGCTTCTTTCTCTAACCTTCCCCTCATACATTACTTTTGGCCATTGACAAAAAATACAATCATAAGGACAACCACGAGATGATAAAAGAGAAATTTGAAATGGTTTATATCCATGCGTTCTTTCTCTATAAAGCCATATTAAATTATCATCACGATAAGGAAAAGGCATTAAATCAATATCAAATGGTCTTGTAGGATAGATCATTGATACTTGATCACCATACATAAAATCCAATAAACTATATTCATATTGACCCGTAAACACCGCATAAACACCATACCTTTGTATTAATTCTTTTGCAAATACGGTAGCATGTGTTCCGCCAACTAATACTTTAATACCCATTGCATTAATTGCCTCAATTATCAGCATATCATTTTCAATTGAAGGAGTAGACAACTCCATGAAAACATAACTTGGTTGTAATTCTTCTATTGTAGAGTAAAAATGATTATATGTATCTCCTCTCGTAATTGCGTCAATAAAATGTACGTCAATATCATTTTTCTTCAACAATGAATAAGCATATGCCAACCAAAATGGAAATGGTCTATATCGATTCACATAATCTCTTTGATATTCTATCGTAAATGGCCATCTACTACCACTTCTCACACCAAATCGCATTTCATTATTTTTAAAATCTTTAAAATACCACGGGGCATTTATTAAAACAATTCGCATTCCGGACATATCATTCTCCCTTTTTTTCTTTCTCCATTATACGCAACCACCATAAAATAGCTTCAAGTTGTTCTTCAATATTATTTCCCCCCGTATCCAAATACATTACTTTACATTTACTATGACCCAAAAAATATTCATATTCCCTTTTCAACCATCCATGATAACGCTTCAAATCAAACAATTCATCTTTATTTTTTGTATCATCATTATAGCAATAAATTATTCTCGCATTTAATTCTGCAAATAAAGAATCAATAAATAAAATTCTCTTTACATATGCTTGTGATGCAGCTCTAAATACCTTAGAATATACGTAATCCGAAGGATGCCCTCTATCAATAATTACAGAATATTTTGTTTGTTTTAAAAATTCATAAATGTATAATTGATCAAGCCATCGCCACCATGCCACTTCATCTTTAAAATGTTCTTTCTCACTAGGATTCTTAAAATAAGGAATTTTAATCTTATCACTCAATGCTTTACCAATCGTACTCTTTCCCGTTTTGTCAATCCCCTCCAATATTATAATCATAAATATTCTCCTATACTATTTTCAATACTATTTGCAAAATCATCGGGACTCAATCCTTTATAAAGATAATACGATGGATGCATAATTTTTACTACATTATATTCACGCAATTTATCCCATATAAAATGATGCACTTTGTTACCCATTATGAATATAAGTTTAGGATTCAACAACTTAATTTCATCCAATAAAAAGTGGGTACATTTTTCATATAAACAAAAATCACTAACGTTACTAGGAAAAGCGCATTTCATTATATTTGAATAACAAGAATATTGAGCAATGTCTAATTTTCGTAATGCATTTCTTAATATCATACTGCTATTGCCTATGCCCCAAGCACGTTCACATTCCTTAGGACCATTAGCAACTCCAGGAGCTTCTCCAATAAACATAAATTTTGGTTCTAAGCAACCATTTGCTACCGCTCTTCGATATACTACTTGATTTCCACACGCAACACAATCATGTGAATCCCATAGTTTTGAAACTATCTCTAAATACTTTCTATTTCGTAATTTAGATACAAATGGCAATGTAGTCATTTGAATAAGTTTCTCTTCTCGCTTTTTTTCTTCATCATTACGAGCATATGGCAGCCCAGAAAAAATCACCCTTAAGAAATTAGTTTTCAAAAGTCTACTCTCATATGTATAAAGATATTCTGGCCTATGTTTTTCTGCATAGTATAACATAGTTTCGGTTTCTGCCCAACTTGTATGCGAGATAATCATATCTTCCCTTCATCCATCATACTTTTTATCCAAGGTATAATTTCATCTAAAGCCTCATATAATGGCACCGTCGCTTCGAAACCTAATATTTTTTTTGCTTTCCCCGTATAAGGTATTCTTTTTTGTACATCATATGGAAATGGTTCATCATATATAAAATATTGATCACCATTAGGAAAATAATCTCTATCTATTTTGTATGAAATAAAATTTGCTAATTGTTTCACCGTAGTTTGTTCTTGAGTACTAATATTAAAATCATCATTAATTGTTTTTTCATTATCCAAACTCATTGCAATACCTCTTGCTATATCTCCTCCATAAGTATAATGTCTTATTTGATCTCCATTTCCAAAAATATGAAGAGGTCGTTGCTTGCTAACAATTTTTTTTACTAAATCTGGAACAACGTGAGACATTGCCAATTCAATATTTCCACTCTTAATTTTTTTACTTCCAAGAGCTTTATATTCTCCCAATCCTATACAATTAAATGGTCTTATAATAGTATATGGAAGACCATATTGTCTCAATGCACCATAAGCAAAATATTCCGTCGCCAATTTTTGAAATCCATAGGTTGAAGATGGAGGTGGACATTGCAATTGATGACCTTCAGGAGTCGGAAATTCCGTTGCGTTTTCAAATACCATTGAAGACGAAATCACCGTAATTTTTTTTAATGGCTCATTTCTTTTACCAAACACCTTCAGGGCTGCATCAAAAGTACTTGCAATAATCAATTCATTATTGCGTAAAAGATCATAGGCATAAGCATTAAAGTAAGAAATACCACCAACTTGGGCAGCAATAGCAATAAGATGATCACATCCATGCAATAAATGATGCCAATAAGATTTTCGCACATCCATTTCATGAAATTCAAAATCTATATCATCGTCATAACTCTTCTTTATATATCCATACTTCGAATAATCATCTATTCCAATAACACTATAGCCTCTACATAACAAATAATCAATCAAATATCCAGCAATAAATCCTTTTGCCCCCGTGATAAGAACTCTTTTTCTCATATTCCTACTCCTTTTCCAAAAAAATTAAAAACATCAATAACTACTTTGCTCTTAAAATTCAATTTCAAATACTCTTCATGTGGAGCCATTAAAATTATAATATCGCTTTTTTTTACTAAAAAATTTGCATCTACAAAATATTCATGAAGCGCATATGCATCCGTACACAAAACGCGTTTACATTCGTTAAGAAGAATATTGCGCATACGATATGCAAGTGAATCGCGTATATCATCCGTACCACCCTTAAAAGCCATTCCTAGCAATCCTATTGTTTTATCATATAATGGTCCATACTTCTCTCTTATTTTTCTAAAAATGTATAATGGCATAAATTCATTTACGACACTTGCGTCATACCCTAATGAAAACGTATGTGATTTATTCAATGATGCTAATTGCAATGTGTCTTTTCTCAAACAATATCCTGCCGTCCATCCAGGTTTTGGGAATGATTTCATCCTTGGATAATTGTATGTTATAGCTTTATGTATCTCATAAAAATCACAATTCATATCTTGTGCAATCATAAACATTTGATTAGGAATAGCAAAATTAATATATCTATATGCATTAGTAAACAACTTTGCTAATTCTCCAGAAGTTGTATCGTGCAATAGTATTATTTCTTTCACCCCAACATAGTCTCTAAAAAATTCACTTGCTCTTTCTAAAGAACTATCGTCATTAGCGGCAACAATTTGTGGAAGCTCTTGAATTTCTTTTATCATTACTCCACCCGCTACTCTTTCAGGGCAAAAAACTATTTGAGTAAACTTACTTTTTCTTCTTACCAATTTTTGCAATTTTTTCGTCATTCCTGGATACACGGTAGATCTCAAAATAATTAAATGTTCATCACGAATAAATGGAATCATTTGCTCAAATAAAAAAAACATTGGTTTTAAATCAGGATTTAAATACTCGTCCACTGGAGTTCCAATAGTAATGATAATTATTTTGCATTTTTTCATTTCTTTTAAACTAGAAGCTAATTCAATATTTGCGTCAAACAATAAATCATCAACTTGTGGTTCTTCAAAAACCGCTTGTTTATATGTTTTAAAAAAATTTTGAGCGGTTTTATCCGTATCATACACATATACTTTACACTTTTGACCAATAATAGATGAGAGGGTTAGTCCAATATGGCCTAACCCCCCAATAACAAAAACAGAATTCTTCATAGCTTATGCTGGGAAAATCTTCTTTGTCAAATCAACTTTTACCCATGCCGTATGACCATCGTATACCTTCATAAGTTCCGCATTGGCGCAAAGTTTTTCAAGAGACTTTTCGCTCGCATCCTTGATTTTTAACTCCGCAACAATGCGCTTCAAGCAAGCGGGACGCGACTCTCCGCCACTCTTCCTCTCTTTCTTTTCCTTTGGCGGCTTATCTTTCTTCTCAGCCTTTTCCTTTTTTGCAGGCTTCTCCTTCTCTTTTTCTACCTTCTTCGCTGCCTCACGAACGTCAAAAAGAGCATTGTAGGCGTCGGCGATATTATCGGGAATTTCCTCTTCCCTACCATCTTCTGCAATTTCTTCAACTGCCTTCATGAAAATGTCTTGCAAATCACTGACTTCTGCATCATCAGGAATATCGATCTCGCCAAGTTCGCACTTACGTAATGCCTCAATAACGTCCTTCAACCCCCCTTCCGTTTCAAAATCGTATACCTTTTTTACCACTGCCTTCTTTGTAGCCATTTGTTCCTCCTTTGTTTTTTTAATGTGTTTTTTCACTAAACACATTATATCTCTTTTACCAAATTTCTCTCAAAAAAAACTACATCATCTATTTTTTCTTTCGTTTTTATGGACTCGTTGACGTTTCTCTATTTTAGTATCAAGTAAAACGTCTTCTTCTTGATCATGAGGAGTAGGAATAATTTCTGCATCAAGATATGTTTGCCCTAAAAACAAAAATTGCAAAACGCGTAATTGTTTTTCTTCATCAACTTCACCCCACCTACTAACAATATTTGCAATTCTTATACTACCATCTTTTCTATCTTGAGGCATTTGATTTAAAGCAAACATCATATCAACGTGCGCAAGTTTTCTAATGTCTTCAAAAGTATCCTCAGCTTTTTGATTTTGTTTATTAAATGTACGTCTACCCGATTGAGTAGCTGTCACAATCGTACATCTTTTTTCTAATGCAATTCCTTTCATCTTTTTCCAAACTTCATCAATCGTATCTCTTCTATTAAAATTTTTTGTCTCCGTAGTAATCAAATCTGCATAATCTATTACTACAACATCGGGAAAAAATCCTTTTGTTAATTCTAATTTTCCTATATCTGCTTTTATTTGTTCAACACTTGTACTCATAGATGGATACATAAGCACTTTAAAATTTTCATCACCACAACTATAACGAGAAAATGAAGTAATAGCTTTTTTGAAATCAACAATGCTATGTCGTCTAGGTATTTGTAATTCAAACCAAACTTCTGGCTTATAATGTTTGTGCAATAATTCATGTCCTCTACAAAAAGAACACGACTTATACTTAGGATTTGCATCTTCAAAAATTGGTTTATTTTTATTTGGTAATAACAATATGCACTTATTTGTTCGTTCACTTCGCCTACACCCACCATTTTGATTAAGTTCACAATCAAAAACAGGAAATAGAATTTTATCTTGTTTTGAAGCTATTGTAGAAGCAATTCTTTTATAAATACGATTTGAAATTTCATTACTATGCATCTCCATTGTAATAAACAATACGTTTAATTTATTCATTACTGCTTGTGTCGCAAATTCTTGTAAAATAAATGATTTGCCCCGTTTCATTGGTGCCTCAATACCAATAAGCCATCCTCTCTTAAATATACCAAAAAAATCTCTTGCGACTCCAGGAAAAGCAAACAAAAAATCTGGGTCTTCATTAGTTCCTTCATTCATTATTCTATCCCATCCTGCTAAAACTCTATCTTTATCAAAAATATTAATAACTTCTACATCACTTTCATATGCTACTTCTTGATACTTCTCCATTAATTTTTCCGCTTTGTCTATTTCATTATTGTCCATACGAGTTTTAACTTTTTCTAAAAGAATTTCTAATGTTCTTTTTTTTATAAATTCCCGTGCTTTAGTATAAAGATAATCTACGTTCATATGTTTTTCTTTTGCAAATTCAAGCGAAATGTCACTAAGAAAAGTATCAATTAATTTTTTTTCATCATCTCCAAGATCATTGGCACGTTCGTTAAAAATATCACGGACATGAATATTCATAGCTTTTTTATATTGTTTGTAAAAATCAATACACCACCCAGCCAATGTTCCTGCATATGAGGACTTAAAATGCTCTCTTTTAATTTTAAGAAATACTTTTGCCATAAAAGTAGTAGAAACAATCATCGCGGTAACAAGTGCTTTCTCTAAAACCATATCTATTTTTCTCACTCTTATTTCCATTTTTTCTCCTTACTTTTTTATCGCTTTTTATTATATCATATTTTTCAATTTTTAAAAATTACTTCTACTATAACCAACCATTAATATATTTTTTCTAATTTGCTTTTCAAACCCTCAAAATAGAGAGTATTAATTATTTTATCTTCCATCAATTTATTGTAAATAGCATCGACTTTTCCTTTACTAATCTTCCCAAAATAATCCCAAATGTATGCCTTTAATGCATATTGTAGATGCAATGGAGTAATATTTTTTGCACCATATTCTTCTAATTCATGTATAAGTGCACAGTCAAGTATTACTGCTTCTTCAAATCCATCAATACTTAAATTTTCTTCCACAATACGAAGTGCCATCCTATTAAAGAAAAAATCTGCAAAATCCTCAAACGTAAATGCTATAATTGATACTGCTTCTTTATTAAGTTTGCGAAATGTATAAAGTTTTTTTGTTAAAGAATAAAAATCCTTAAGAGAATATGTACTTGCTTTTTCATCTGCAATAATTTTTCTATAACATCTTCTCACTTCTTTGCATCGTTCTTTTAACTCAATAACTTCATTTAGCATTTCATAGCAAGAAGCAAAAGTAGAACATTTATGAAAATCATCCCATAAAAATTCGCTAAGAGACATTGTTCTACCTTTATGCCATGTTCTCCAAAAAGTATTCTCTTGTGTAAAAAAACTTATAAAATACGCTTCATATTTTACTGCATTTTCTTTTGACATTTTCAACAACATATCAAAAACATCTATTGTTTCTCTAATCTCTTGTGTTGTAAATTTTCTATCCTCGAAAAGAGAATCTGCCAAATAATCATATTCTAAATCCCATGAAAAAAAAGTACCATTAAACAACGAACAAAGTTTTACATTTGCATCCTTATACACCCAAGATTTTTTACGCTTGCACGCCTTGAAACCTTTGTCGACCCAATAATTGTAAACTCTCAATGATTTTGGATTCTCAAATAAATTGCGTTGTGGTGCCTTTCTACGCTTCTTAGAGTAAGAGAGCATCGAGCTAGGTCTTAATGCATAATATAATTCTTCCGAGTTGCGCATTTCGCGGCCAATTATATTCTTTTTTCTAATCTTCCCCATCTTACTCTCTCCCCCCTTCTCGGAAATCATAACGGCTTCCGGGCCGTTATTCCTTTCTTTTCTTTTCTTTAGAAAAGAAAGGTTAGAAATCAATAATAATCTATTATGAATAATTTTATTTAATATTAGGTCCTTCATTATATTAATATTATATATGTTATTTATATTATATATGGTGGAAGAAATCATATACTCTCCGGGAGCGTTTTCTCTCCATTTTCTACTTCTCTTCAATCTCACACTATTATTTTTGATTGTTTTAAGAGAAAGTCCAGTGAATTGAGAAATTCTATAAGGTCGAACATTGAATTTATTTGTTTTCTCACCAAAATGTTTTATCACACAATACACTAATTTCCTAGCATAAGAACATGAAGAGATACTTATGACAAAAGGTATTTTTATTCTATTTGACAACAATTTGCATTCAAAATTTTTCTCTTCAATTTCCTTTAATGAACTTGCAAAATTTGATTGTTGGCATCCAATGAGCCAGGACATGTCACCTTGATGAAGACCACAATGATTCTCTTCATTAAACAATATAATACTATGCATAAATTTTTCTTTAGAAGTTAATATTCTACTACTTGCTACTTCTATTAGCATAGTATAAAAAGTATAGATTTTTTTATTAATAATTATTCTCTTCATACATCGAGTCCCAATTCTTTACGCAAATTCTCTATTTTACTTTGTGGTATTTCGCTAGGATCAGGATATTCTATTTCTATTACGTTGACGTTTTGAATAAAACTTGCTAAAGTAGTAGCAAACTTTTGCGCTTTTGTTTGCGCAAGATGTTCATTATCAAACATCACATAAACATGCGTAGGATTCTTTTCAATAACTCTAGAAATTTGTGCATGAGTATACTCCATTCCAAAGAGAGCTACTGCTCCATCTCCAATTCTCCAAACATCGGTAACTCCTTCAACAATCACCATTACGTCTTCAACTCTATCAATATTATATAATAAATTTTTAAGTGAAATTGCTGCTTCTTCGTTAGGACAATTTATGTAACGTCTTGGTTCGTTTGGTATAATAGATCTTGTAGTAAAATTTACTAATTTTTTATTCAAAAAAATTGGAATGAAAATTCGGAAGGCAAAAAAACCATAAGTTTTATATGCACGTAGAGAATAACGAGGGATTATATCTCTACTAAAACCGCGAGAAATCAAGTAGCTAGTATATTCTTCCGGGAAATATTCAAGTGTGTCGAGAGGAAAAACCATCTCCGTGAGTTCTCGTCCTGGAGGCGTGATTAGATTTTCTGGGATGATAGAAATATTATATTGATCTAGAATCTCAATTGCTTTTTGTTTATTGCAATGAGCAAATTTCATTATTAAATATTGAAGATGCCCCTTAACACCACATCTCCAACATTTATATTTCAAAGATTGTCGATTTATCCCCAAGTGCATCGATGGATCACCACAAAAAACACATTGAATTTCTATCCAATTTTTTGTAGTATTTTTGCCTTTTGTTGTATAGTCTACTTGATAATCATCAAACATCTTCTCTATATCAAGCATGCAGCACCAATCACTTCAAAGATCTAAATTCCCACAATGAACATTGTATATCAATACATTCATGAATAAATTGTCTTTGACCATTCATACAATGTAAGCAATAATCCCTAATTGCATGCTTCCTATGATTTTCTCTTGAAGATTCGGTGTTTGCTCTTGGCCAAATTCCTGTCATTCGCATCAAAAAAAGAGGACACTTAGCAGCATCACATGCTTGTATCGCTAAGTTACTCCCTGCACAACAATCTTTACATCTCATTTTTACTGCAACTCTTCTATTAACATACATCTTTCTTAATTCTTCTTTTCCTATTCTTATTTCTCTAATTCTTATAGACATTACACCTCCTAAATAACTATTTACATAAAAAACAAACACAACGTTTTGGAATTGCCAACAACCATCCTACACAATAGTGTTCAAATATTTCATCACCATTTGGTTGTTCATTTGAAGGTTCTTTATAAGATGGCAATTCTTCATTTTTAGGAATAGAAAAAACATTGTATCCACCTTGAAACTTAGAAGGCTTCATCACAATTTTATGATCTTTCAAAAATGCTTTAGTTCTAATTTGCTGCAAAACACAATAATTACATTTACCCATATCACCTCCTATAACCAATTGTTGTCGCAATAAAGAGATATTCGTTCTCCAAAATGTGAAATCAAATAAGGATGTGAAGGATCAAAAATATCAACTATTGTAATCTCTTTTTTATCTTTTGTAACTCTCAATCCTCTACCAATTGCTTGTAAAGTTGCTATTTCACTTTTCCCCCCAGCCGCATTGATAATAACATTAAGACTTGGAATGTTCACTCCTTCTTTCCAAACCGTAGTGGCGATACAACATTTAATTTCTTTTGAATTAAAAGCTAACCTAATCTCTTCTCTCGAAACACTTTCCGTTTCACCTTGGACAAAGATACTCTTATCAATCAAGTGATTTAAATATCTACCATGATCAAGTTTGTTTACAATAACCAACACTGAGTTACCCTTACTATTCTCTTGTTTTACATAATCAACAATGAGTTTGTTTCTGCCTCTATTTCTTACTATTCCATATTCATATACTGCTGGATAATTTCTTAATTCTCTTATCTCTTGATTGTAATTAGATTTCAATATTTTTATTTTAGGTTTCGCAACAAAACCTTCTTTAACTCCTTGATCAATCGTTGTTTCTCCAATAACTGGACCCAATAATCCAACCATTGCAAAAAAAGATTCTTTCTTTGTTGGAATAGTAGCGGTAAAGCCAAATCTTAATGGAGAATAAACACAAGACAATACTTTCGCATATTGCGTTTCAAGATTACTAATATGATGAGCCTCATCTACCATTACAATATCATATGTACCATATAACGTGGGCAATATTTTACTAAACGATTGGATAGTAGCCAATACTATTGGACCTCTAATGTCTTTTTTTGCTCCTTGACAAATAGAATATTTAAACCCAAATTTTTTCAATTCTGCAGAAGTTTGCTCTATAAGAGTTTTTGTATGACACAAAAAAAGTACTCTAGTTTTTGGAAAAGCACTCATAATACCTAAAGCAACAAGAGTTTTGCCACTTCCAGTAGGAGCAACTAATACTCCACGATGTAACTTTGCTGCTTGTTCAATAAGATATTGTTGATCTTCTCTAAAAATTACTCCTTTTAAATTTGGACGATGAATAACATATTCATTCACTTTGCATGCAAGTTCTAATTGACAATGAAGATTATTTTCATCACTATATGCTAAAATAAGAGGTATTAACCCCGTCAAAAAATAACCATTTTTGTTAACCATTTTTTGTTCATAAGTATGTCTTTGTTTTCGATATGGAGTTTGCTTCCAATATTCACTTGTAAAAGAAATACATGGCCAAATCAAATGTGCATCTTTACCAATTATTTTGCTATATACAGGATCGTATATTAAAATTTTCATCTTCTTTTATACCATTGTTCAAAATCTTGTATTGTTAAAAATCGATATTTTGGTAAATGTAATTCGACACAACAACCATAAAAAACATTAATATCAATTGTTATTCGACAAACCTCTAACTCAAGGCTGGATTTAGATCTTATAATATCTCCAACCATTGGTCTAAATGGTAGTTTTGTTGGCCATTCTTCTCGCACATCAAGATTAGTATGACATCTAATATCTACATCATTTAACATTTTATTTCCCCTCTCCGTAATTTTTTATTGACACAAATTTATATTTTGAGTTCAACAAAACAACCATAAAGAATATCAATATCAATTGTTATTTTGCAAACTTCTAATTCAAAACCAGATTTAGATTTTATAATATCTCCAACCATTGGTCTAAATGGTAGTTTTGTTGGCCATTCTTCTTGTATATTAAGCTTAGTATAGCATCTAATATTTACTTCATTTGAC
>Ga0315291_10007952_pt1 | contig 13057 bp, 15 predicted proteins | sample YL17G12_20_MG_FD_203070 | JGI IMG/M metagenome (GOLD analysis project Ga0315291, IMG submission 203070) | Sediment microbial communities from Yellowstone Lake, YNP, Wyoming, USA - YL17G12_20 | ecosystem: Environmental > Aquatic > Freshwater > Lake > Sediment | place: USA: Wyoming | collected... | reverse complement strand
GACGGCGACAGGCTGACCGACGCCGAAGAAATTTCGCTTGGAACTTCCGCGGCCAAGGCGGATACCGACGGCGGCGGCATGGACGACGGCCAGGAGTTGGCCGAGTGCAAGGACCCCTTGGACCCGGGCGATGACCTGCTCATCGGCTTCGATAACCCCAATGCCTGCGATAGCGGCGGGGGAGGAGGAGGAGGCGGGGGCGGAGGAGTAAGCTCCGGCGGTTCTTCCCAGGATGGCAGTCTCGGATGCCTGGCTCTGACCGCGGGAACTCAAGCGCCGGGCTCCGCGGCCCTGCTGCTGGTTCCGCTGGCGCTGCTGATCCTGCTCAGGCGGCGGCGGGAAGCGCCCTCAGGAAAATAATCAAGGTGATGAGCAAGAGCGGCCCGTCGGTGAAAGCGCCCACCAGGTAGGCGAAATAGCGTTTTTGGAAAAAGAAGAGGAGCAGGTAGAAGATGGTGGAGCAGGCTTTGCTGAACAGCACCGGCATCACCAGCCAATAAAATTTGGGGGCGTCGTAAGCGGCCAGGCCGCAGCAGACCACCAGCATCAGCATCATCGAGGTGGTCAAGACCAGCCAGAATTTTTCAGTGGACAAGGGGATGAGCGGCAGCCGGTCCTTGAAGAAGCGGGTGGAAAAAGCGTTCATCCATTGCAGCAGGCGGTTTTGCCCGGCCACGAAATTGAACCCGCCTCCCAGGTAGAGCACCACCGAGGCGATCATCCAGTTGCGCAGCACCACCATCTCGGCTGACATTTCCATCACTACTTCCTCCCCTTCTCCTTACCGCCCTTGGCCCAAACCCTCTTCCTTGGCCCAGTCCGACAGGTCCACAGCCGCCTTCTCGCCGGAGGATAACAGCTTGATCTCCTCGCTGATGATCCCGATGTCCTTCTCCAAGGCTTCCACTTGATACTGCAGCAGGCGGACCGCGCGGTTGAGCAAGGCAATGGCGTAGAGCATCACCAGCAGGGTTAGAGCCAGGATCAGGTTCACGCCCAGATCCAAACCGCTGAACCACGACATGGCCCTAGTCTATCCTAACCGTCAATCCTTTTGCAATCCTGGGTCCATTGCCTCCTTTAAAGGGCCATGATATAAAAGCACCATCCCTTTTCGCGAAAGGAGCCTCTTATGAAGCGGAGTTGGCACCGGCCGTCTTTCTTCATCTTACTCCTGGCCTTGGGCCTGGCCGCGGCATCTTCGGCGCGAACCGACACCAAAGTATTCATGAACCTCTCCGGCCGCGGAAATTTTTTCGACCTGCCCTTCCCCAGCGACCTGCGCCGCCAGCCTGACGGCGCCCTCGACCTGCACGGCTTCCCCAACCCGCTCCACACCAAGACCATCGCCCGCTACCAACAGGCTATCTCCAAGGGTTATGGTTACAGCACCGCCCCCACCATCTATTTCCACTTCAGCGGTCCGATCCAGGAGTCCAACCTGCCGGCGTCACCGGCGGAATCCATCCGGCCTGAGTCTTCCGTGTTCCTGGTGGACGTTGACCCAAACTCGCCCGAGCGGGGCCGGCGATTCCCCCTTATCCTCCGCTTCTATGCGGAGCGGCCCTCGCTCTTCATGGGTCCTGAGAACCTGCTCGCACTCTTGCCGCTCCCCGGCTTCGTGCTCCGCGAGAACACCACCTATGCCGCGGTGGTGATGAAGAATTTGGCAAGTAAGGACGGCCGGCCGCTGGCCGCCTCTGCCGAGTTCCAGACCCTGGCCCAGGGAAAGACACCCGAGGCCAAGCTTGGCGCGGCCGCGGCGGAAAGCTATCGTCCGCTCTGGGCCTGGCTCCAAGAGGCCGGGATTCCAACTGAGGAGGTGGCCGGGGCTACGGTCTTCACCACCGGCGACCCCACGGCCCGGATGCTCCGCATCTTCGAGGCGGTAGAGAGGATGCCTGCGCTCAGACCGGAAGCGCCCTTGAAGCTCCAGCGCGAATACCCGGACTATTACGTGCTGGAGGGAACCTTCCGCGCGCCCCAGTTCCAGACCGGCACCCCGCCTTACAAAAACGGCAAGGGCGGCTGGATGGTCTTCGACGACCAGGGTTACCCGATCGTGCAGCGGGAAGAGACGGTCCCGTTCGTGGTCTGCGTGCCCAAGGGCCAGATGCCGGCTTCCGGTTTCCCGCTTCTGCTCTACATCCACGGCACCGCCGGCAAGTCCACCCAGGTGGTGGACCGCGGCCGCCAGCCCGACCCGCAAACCCCGGCGCCCGAAGGCACCGGCCCGGCGCTGGTCGCGGCCCGCCGGGGCATCGCCTCGGCCGGGGCGGCGCTGCCGGTGAGCGGCGAGCGCGGGGGCGACCCGATGATGATTTCTTTCTACAAGTTCTGGAACCCGGAATCGCTGCGGGACAACATCCGGCAGAGCGTGGCGGAGGCGGCCCTGTTCCTGCGCCTGCTCCAGGCCCTGCGAATAGATCCCAAGCTCTGCCCGGCAGCCGATGCCTCGGCCTCAGCCTCCGGCTTGATCTTCTTTGATCCAAAACGGACCGCGGCCATGGGCCAGTCGCTGGGCAGCCTGATCGTCGGGATTTACGCCGCAGTGGAACCCGGCATCCAGGCGGTGATCCCTTCCGGCGCCGGCGGCCACTGGGGCTGGCTGGCCTCCAAGGGCAACTATTTTGACTGGGCCTACCTGCGCAAGCGCAACCTCGGCGTTACCGAAGCCTTGGGCGCGGATATCTTTCATCCCCTGCTCGCCCTCATGGAAAACGGCCTGGCCGAGGCCGACCCTCTTTCCTACGCGCCCCACGTTATCCTTCAGCCGCTGCCCGGCCGCGCGCCCAAGCACGTCTGGCTCTCGATCGGGCTCTACGACCATTACTTCAAGCCCGAGGCCCAGAACGCCATCGCCGCCGGCCTGGGCCTGGACGCCGCGGGCGAGCTGCCGGAGAAATCGCTCCTCGATTTCCTCGCGCTCGACGGCCGCCGCGTGCTTGATTATCCGATTTCGGATAACCTGAAGGTGGACGGCCGCTCCATCACCGGGGTGGCGGCGCAATATCCGCAGGACGGGATCCTCGACGGCCACCACATCAACTTCCAGCTCGACCAGACCAAGTATCAATACGGCTGCTTCCTGAAGACCCTGTTCGAGACCGGCGAGCCGACCGTGTTTGCGCCCAAGCCCCTGGATTCTCCTTGTTCGCGTTAAAGCGTTTATTGACCGTGGGAGCAGGCTTGACTATAATTGAATTGAGAAGAAGGAAAGCAAACGATGACTTACCACGGCATAGTAATTCCGAAGGACAAGATCGCCGAGTTCTGCCGCAAGAACCATATCAAGAAACTGGCGTTGTTCGGCTCGATCCTGCGGGAAGATTTTCGCCCGGAAAGCGATATTGACATGCTGGTGGAATTTGATCCCGGGCATCGCATCGGCTTGATTACCTTAGCCGGGCTGGAGTTGGAACTATCGGAGATCCTGGGACGTAAGGTGGATCTGCGCACGGCCGCCGAGTTGAGCCGCTACTTTCGAGATGAGGTGGTCCAGACCGCCGAGGTCCAGTATGGTTAAGGATGATACTATCCGCCTGCGACACATGCTCGAATTTGCTCAAGACGCGATTCAAGCGGCACAAGGCCATTGCCGCGCCGATCTGGACGAGGATCGGGTTTGGATGTTGGGCTTGGTCAAGTGTATCGAAGTCGTCGGGGAAGCGGCGGCGCACGTCAGCGAGGCGACACGGAGCAAGCTTCCGCAGATTCCCTGGGCAAAAATTGTCGGAATGAGGCACCGCTTGGTTCATGTTTACTTTGATGTTGATCTCGATTTAGTTTGGGATACCGTCACCTTGGACCTCCCGCCCCTGATTGCGGAACTGGAAAAGATCCTGGAAAAAGAGCAGGGGGCTTGATTGGAACAAAGAGGTTTATGAACCATTTGCCCGCTACCTCGAAAATGAGCTCGAAGGGTGTACCAAGGCAATCGTGGTAGGTGGATCAAAGTTCGGAGGCAAGAAGTGGGGCACACCTGATGTAATGGGAAAATTGGAAATGAAAAAAAGCGCCATTATCCAACCTCCACCAGAAATTATATCAGCTGAAATAAAAACAGGCTCTCAGCCGCTGATCGTAGCCTTTGGCCAAGCCTGCGCATACAAGCTGTTCTCCCATAAGTCATACATCGTCGTTCCAGACGATTATTCCAATGATGATATCTCTCGTCTTGACGCTTTAGCTCGAATATTTGGGATCGGGCTGGTCCTTTTTGATAAGACAGAAAAGCCAATCCGTTTCCAGATTCGAGTACGTGCATCCCGGCATGAACCCGATATGTTTTATGTAAATGAATACGCAAAAGAGATTGAAGATGAACTGTTCACTTAGAGAGGGAGTGGATAGGTCTTTCGCTGCCCTGGAAAGCAATCAATGAACTCCAAAACCCAAGTTGCCATCGCCACCGGCCCGGACCGGGTGGCCGCGGTGCGGAAGGCGTTTGAGCTGCTCGGCGGAATCGGCCGCTGGGTCAAGCGGGGCACAAATTTCGATTAGTGAAGAGCAAGATTTGTCATTTTCTTGGGTTTGCCTTACAATGGGCTCGGATCGAGGAGGTGCGGAATGACTGAGCAGATGTTGGAAGGCTTGACCAAAATTATTTTATCGCTCAAGCCCTCGGAGCGCCGGAAGTTATGGGGCAAATTGGTGCGCACTCATGCTCTGGGCGAAGAAGAAGAGGACGCTCTTCTGATCGAGACCCGTCGGCATGAACCTTGCCGCCCCTATTCCGAGATCCGGCAGGAGCTCAAGAAAAAGAGAAGGCTGAAGTGAGCTTCTCGCTTCAGTTCCGCGCCTCGGCGGAAAAGGAGCTTAAGCGTCTTCCGGATCCGGTCTTGGTGCGAGTTGATGCCGCGCTCTTGAAGCTGGCCGAAAATCCTTACGCCTGCGCGATTAAAAAGCTGAAAAATCATCCCGGTTACCGGATGCGGGCCGGGGATTATCGAATTCTTTTCGAAATTTCCTCCAAAGAAGGGATCATCTCGATTTCGGCAATCCGCCATCGCCGCGAAGCCTATCGGAAAAAATAGAATGCCCGCTATGACAGGAATGAACGGATGAACTCCAAGACTCAAGTCGCTATTGCCACCGGCCCGGACCGGGTCGCTGCGGTGCGCCGGGCCTTTGAGCTGCTTGGCGGGATCGGCCGCTGGGTCAAGCCGGGGCACAAGGTCTTGCTCAAGCCCAATATCATGGCGCCGCAAGGCTCGCCGGCCACCACCCACGTGGACACCTTGAAGGGCCTCTACCTGCTTTGCAAGGAAGCGGGCGCGGCCGAGGTGGCGGTGGGCGAGAACTCGGTCTGCGGGATCCCGCCGCGCAAGGCCTTCGAGTTCAAGGGCGTGGATACCGCGCTCAAGCATCTTGGAATGCGGGTCATTTATTTTGATGAGGAGCCTTGGGTCTATCGCCGGAACCTCAATAACTTCTGCCTCAAGGACTGCCACGTGCCCCGCGCGCTGGATGAGGCCGACGTGTGGATTGACGTGCCGGTGGCCAAGACCCACGAGGCCTGCATGACCACGCTCGGGATCAAGAACCTGCACGGCATTTTGCCGGATGAGGACAAGGCGCGGCATCACCGGGGCCGGTGGGAAGCGGGTTCGAGTTTGTGGGAGAAGTTCGTGGACATCCTGGCCCTGGCCCGGCCCACGCTCACGGTCTGCGACATGTTCCAGGCCATGGAGGGCGAAGGCCCGGCCTTCGGCGACCTGGTGGACATGGGTCTGATTGTGGCGAGTGAGGACACCGTGGCTTGCGACGCGGTGGTGGAAGCGCTGATGGGTTTCAAGAAGTTCGAGGCGCCGCTCAGCCGGATCGCCCACCAGCGCGGGTTGGGCAATGCGGATGTGGATAGTATGGATATCCGGGGCGAGCCGATCGAAAAGCGCAAGCGGATTTTCAAACGGGCGCAGTGGCGGCCGGACGAAGGCAGCCCGGCCGGGATCAAGCTTTTAGTGGGCGACGTCTGCCACGGCGGCTGCCAGATGCTGCTGCGTTACTTCATCGCGACTTCGAGTGCGGTTTACGCCAAGGATGAGAAGGAGTTCGGCCGGGTTTACATTTTATGCGGGGACCATCCGCCGCCGCCGCCGGAGGACCGGTTCATCCTGGTGTTCGGCGACTGCGCGATTTATTCGAGCTGGCATTACAGCTACCGGCAAAAGCCGAAAAAGATCGGGCCGTGGTGGAACCCGCGGCCGGCCTACGTGGACGTGCCCGGCTGCTGCCCGGTGCAGATGGCGTGGCTGCGGAGCTTCACCAATCTCACGCGGGGCTACTCGCCGCTGCTCGGTCAGATGGACGCGGTGGAGGTGATGGAGGCGCGGCAATACAGTTTTGCCGAGGGGGTGCCTTTGGAGAAGAACCCGCGGCGCTGGAACTGGGACCCGGAGTTCGCCCGGCGCTACGCCCAGGAGATCGCGGCCAGCCAGCCGCCCAAGTATATCTACGCGGAGAACGAGAGCCTCAAAGGCGACCGCCTGGGCGGACAAGACCCGACCCAGATAGACATCGTCCATCCGGCTGATTTTAAAACCCTGACCACGGTCGAGAGCTACAGCCGGCGGAAATAGCGGTCGGGCAAGTCTTTCACACTCCTCCTTCGACCCCGGCTTTGATCTCCAGCAAGGCCCCTTCCGCTTGTCGGGGAATCGCGGTGATGGCGAGGAGGAGCTCGATCGCCTCCGGAGCCGAGGTTTCCGACAGTTCGGAGGTGAACACCAATTTGACTTGACTGCCCTGTTTTTGCCCGCTGACCTCAAACTGCACGCGAGCCAGGTTGTCGAGGGCGACCATCCAGAGGTTGTGCGAATAATTTCTGAATTGCTTTTCATCCGTCCAGCCGCCTTTGCTTAAAACCAGAGTCTGGATCTCGCTGGCGCCGAGCGGGTAAAGCGCCGGACAGACGACCAGTTCCTCCGCAGGCCCGGAGAAGACCCGAGGGTCCTCGGAACACCGCCCCTTTAGCTGCAAATGAGGGATGAAGAGGTTGACGTGGGCGGGATCGGAAAGGATCCATTGGACCACTTGCCGAGGCGGCGCGTTTACCCGGAGCGAGGCTTGGTCGCCTTGCAAAAAGGTCTGATACAAATCTCCGCGCAGCCCTCTTCCGGTCACTTCTTGCACATCCAGGCCGGCGTCGAACTCGGCCTGGATCAGGGTCAAGACCAAGTCGGCCCGGGCCGCGACCGCTCGGAGCAACTGGCGGGTGTCCACCACCTTCTCCAGGTATTGGGGCGGCTGGCCGAGGACGTGGAGGTTCATCCGGGAGCCTTCGGGCACGGCCTGGACCTCGAAGCGCAAGGAGATCCAGGACTCGCTGAGCAGGCTCATCATCCACCAGAGCTCCTGGTCCGGCTGATACTTAAGGCAGGTCATGCGGCAGGGGAAGTAAATCCCCAGGATCTTGAAGCCGAAGTCCACCCACTGCCCGACCTCGGTCATATCGGTATGGGGGTTGAGCCGGCTGCTGTCCACTTTCAGCAAGTCCGAGTATTTTTCCAGCCAGGACAGGTCGTGGGCGAAATACTGCATCAATTCCCGGGGAGAAGCGAACACCACCATGGAAAAATCGTAGGCCCAGGCGGGAAGAGGCCTGGAATGATGAATAACTTGATCCGGCGACATTATTTTTTCGTGCCAGCCGAGCTTCGGGCAGCCGGGCCCGGCCAGGAGAAGAGCAACAGCAAGGAAAGCAGTGAGGTATTTAGAAGAGGCGGCCAAGTTTCTCGGCTTCATTCCGGATCAGGTTTGAATTGTTCCACTCCCCGCTTGATTTGTAAAGCCTGGGCCTCGAGCAACGGGGGAAGGCCGGCCAGAAATAAAAGCTGATCCATGTTCTGGTCCGAAGTCGCGTTGGGTATTTCGGTGGCATAGCGAATCAGCAAGCGGGTGCCCTTGCCCTCGGACCGGGCATCCAGCTCCAGAAACCCCACTTGTTCCTGGTCGGTAAAATAGACCCGGCGGGTGTACTGTTTCTTCGTTTTCATTTCCCGGGAAAAAGTGTCCAGGGTGATGAGTCCATTTCCAAAACCGGGAACCACGGAACAATAGAGCGCGGCTTCCGGACCGACGGGCTGATAGAGGCATTCGTTTCCCGGCTGGAGCAAGGCCAGGGACTGATGCTCGGGGTTCCGGATCCAGGCTTCCACCTCTGCCACCCCGGCCGGGATCACGGTCTGGACCTCGTGGGCCTGCATGAAGGCTTCGTAGTAATCGCCCCGCAGTCCCACCGCCACCAGGTCTTCGGCCTTCAGGCTGGGATCAAAATGGTCCTGGATCCGGGCCAGCATCAGGTCCACCCCTTTGAAAACCTGCCGGCTGAGGCTCTCGAAGTTGAAGATCCTCACCGCCCAGCCCAGCCATCCCTGCTGGGGAATTTCCGAGTCTATTTTCAAAGTGAGGCGGGTCCCTTCCTCCACCGGCCAGGATTGCCAGCGCTGGACCTGAAACAGGTAGGGATTGTCCCAGACAATCCAAAGCAACTGGTGCTCCTGCACCCGGACCAGGATCAGCCATCCGGGGATTTCCATCCCCAGCAGCTTCACCGGCGCGGGCAGGCACCCGCCCAAGCCGGGCGGAGGCTGATCCGGGGGAATTTCCTGGCCCGATTTGGTATCCAGCGCCGAAGAAAAGAGGGAGGAAGCGTTCGCGGGATCGTTGAGAAACGCGGACAGCTCGGCCGGGGAGGTGCGAATCGTGATGGTCTGTTCGTAGCCCATCAGCCGGAGCGTGTAGGATGTCTGCGCCACTTCCGGCGCCGGCGGGCGGGAAGCGGCGCCGGCCCACGCACTGAATAGGCCAGCGGCGACGAAGGCCAGAAGGAAACCCAACGAAAAAATTCGACTGCTTGCTCTATTCATCACTGACACCATCTTTCCGGGCTACACGCCCGCTTCCTGGGACATCGCCTGGCCGGCTCCGATTACTGCCAGGGATTTTTCGACTGGAGCGACTTGACCGCTCAAACTCCTGGCCCTTCAACCCCGGCTTTAATCTTGAGCAGAGCCTGTTCGCAGCGCTCGGTAATGCCGGCGATGGCGATGATAAAGTCAACGGCTTCCGCGGCCGCAGACTCGGAAAGATCGGAAGCAAAGAAAATTTTTAACTCACTGCCGGCGCCTTGTTGGGTGACGAGGATCTGCACCCGTATCAAGTGATCCAGGGCCGCGATCCAGACATTGTGGTGATAGGAGGTCATCTTATTTTCATCTTCCCACCGGCCTTGACTCAAAACTATGGCCTTCATCTCCACGACGCTGACCTGATAAGTGGAGGGGCAGGCGACTAATTCTTCGGGATGGGCGAACAGAATTTGGGGATCGTCAAAACAGGGGCCTTTGAGACGCAGATTCGGGATTAAAAAATTGAGGTTCTCGGGGTTGGAGAAGATCCATCGGACGACTTTTGACGGCGGAGCATTCACCCGGATCGAGGACTCATTGCCTTGCAGAAAGGTTTCGTATAATTCTCCCCGCAGGCCATGACCGGTCAATTGTTCCACGTCCAGGGTCGGATCGAAATCTGCCTGAACCCAGGTCAACGCCAAATCGGCTCTGGCCGCCACGGCCTCGAGCAGTTGGCGAATATTCACTATGGCCTGAAGATATTTCGGAGGCTGGCCGAGGACACTCAGGTGTAATTTGCACCCTTCAGAAACCTGCTTCATTTCAAAGTGCACCAAGATCCAGGAATCTCCGGTCAAGACCATCATCCACCACAATTCCTGATCCGGTTTAGATTTGAGACAGATCAACCGGCAAGGGAAAGCAATTCCCAACACCTTGAAACTGAAATCCAGGAATTGGCCCGGCTGGGTCATGTCGGTATGCGGCTGGTATGTCTTGAGCTCTAGCTGATAAGCGCCGGAGCTTTCTCTTAACCAGGACAGGTCCTTGGGGTCCTGGGCAAAATAATTCATCAATTCGTGAGGACTGGTCTTAACCGCCAAAGACACTTGATAGGCATAAGCGCTGATGGGATAAGATTGGTGGAGCACACCGGGGGCGGCCGGCTTGCGGAACGCCGATTTGAGCTTTTGGCATCCGAGGCCGCCGAGGAAAACGGCTAAAACCAGGACCCAGAAAAGGTATCTGCAACCGATCCGGAGAATGTTAAAGCTCCTCTCGTGAGAAAAAAATCTCGATTCTCGTTCTGCCTCTCCCCAACTCCAGCATGCGCCGGCAGGAAGCCGGGCGCTATTGGATTTTTCGACTGGAGCGACGTGACCGCTCAAACTCCCGGGCCTTCGACTCCGGCTTTGATCTTGAGCAGGGCCTGTTCGCAGCGCTCGGGAATGCCGGCGATGGCGATGATAAAGTCAAGGGCTTCCGCGGCCGCGGACTCGGAAAGCTCGGTGGCAAACACCATTTTCACCTCACTGCCGGATCCTTGCCCGGTGATGAGGATCTGGACCCGGAGCAAGTGATCCAGGGCCAGGATCCAGACATTGTGGTGATAGGAGGTCATCTTATTTTCATCTTCCCAGCCGCCTTTGCTCAAAACCATGGCCTTCATCTCCACGACGCTGACCTGATAAGTGGAGGGGCAGGCGACTAATTCTTCGGGATGGGCGAAGAGAATTTGGGGATCGTCAAAACAGGGGCCTTTGAGACGCAAATTCGGGATTAAAAAATTGAGGTGCTCGGGGTTGGAAAAGATCCATTGGGCGACTTTTGACGGCGGGGCATTCACCCGGATCGAGGACTCATTGCCTTGCAGAAAAGTTTCATAGAGTTCTCCGCGCAGACCATGGGCGGTGACTTGTTCCACGTCCAGGGCCGGATCGAATTCGGCCTGGATCAGGGCCAGGCACAGATCGAACCGGGCCGCCACGGCCTTGACCAATTGGCGAATGTCCACAATCGCTTCCAGATATTTCGGGGGCTGGCCGCCCAGGATGCTCAGGTTCAATTTGCACCCTTCGGGGATCGGCTTCATCTCATAGTGCAACAAGATCCAGGAATCTCCCGGGGGAACTATCATCCACCACAATTCCTGATCCGGTTTAGATTTGAGACAGATCAGCCGACAGGGGAAATTAAATCCCAGGATTTTGATATTGAAATCCATGAATTGACCGGCCTGGGTCATATCGGTCTGCGGCTGGAACTGCTTTAGCTCTATCTTCATCGGGCCGGAAATCCTCTCCAGCCAGGACAGGTCTTGGACAAAATTTTTCATCAATTCCTGAGGAGTGGTATAAAACACCAGGGACGATTGATAGGCATAAGTGTGGATGGGATAAGACTGGTGGAGCACCCCGGGGGCGGCCGGCTTGCGGAACGCCGATTTGAGCTTTTGGCATCCGAGGCCGCTGAGGAAAACGGCTAAAACCAGGACCCAGGAAAGGTATCTGCAACCGATCCGGAGAAGGTTACAACCCCTCGCGGGAGAAAAAAAATTCCGATTCTCGTTTTGCATCTTCTCAACTCCAGTCTGAGCCGGCAGGAATTCGGTCGCTATTGAATCAGTTCCTGCGCCTGGCTGAGCAAGGAGGCAGGAAAAGAAACCTTCAAGAGCCCGGCGATTTTCTGGTTCAAGATCAGCTTGCCTTTGGGGTAGACGATTTCTTGTTTGGCGCGGCGGGTCCCATGGATCAAGTCCGTGGCGGCCTTGGCCGCCAGTTTGCCGGCGTCCTCCCCGTCCGGGATGAAAGCGGCGGTCGCGCCCCTTCGGCCCAGAGCACTGTCGCCGCAATAGATCGGGACTCCGGCGGACACCGCCTCCAACACCAGGTATTGAATGCTGTGGCTGCTCAGGATCACCGGATCGGTAAACACCCACAAGAGGTCGGTCTGGGGCAGGGTGTTTCGGAGTTTCGCCGGCACTTCTTTGATGGATCCCAGCGTAACAAAGTTCAGGGTAATGCCCAGCTCTCCTGCCTTCTGGGTTAATTCCTTCTGGTTAATCTGCACGGTTTCCGGGCCGTAAAACATGGCGACCCGGGTCTTCCCGGCGAAGAGATCCGGGATCAATTTGAGCTGTTCCAGGGGGTTCGGCTCGTGATAGATACCGATGACCTGAGGATTGTTGAACGAGAATTTGGCCGCCCGGGACACCCCGCAATAAACCAGGGGAACTCCCGGCAGATACCACTGGGCCATTTGGGCGGCAAGATCACCCACCACCACCGCCAGGGCCGGGGGAGCGCCTTTGAGTTGCTCGCCCACGCTCCGCTGCTGGGCATCGCTTCCTTCCAGGTTGATCTCGCGAATGTTCCCCGTGAAGTGATGCTTGAAACCCGCGGCCACCGCCTGGTTCTCGGGATCCGCGGAAGAAAGCACCAGGATCGTCTCCGCGGCCGCCAGCGGGCCGGAGATGACCAGGAACAAGACCGTCCCTGCTAGAATGCGGAGTTTCCTCATAACCTCTCTACTCCTTTCTCCTGCCAGGCCTTATCCAACTTGCTCGACTCCATTTTTGATCAGGAAAATCTTCTTCTGGAGCCGATGAGGGATTCCCGATAAAAGTAATAAGAAGTCCAGCCTCTCGGCCGACAGGGCGGTCGGGATCTCAAACATCATTTTCATGGTGAGCAGGCTCCCCCCTCTTTCCGGCTCCGCTTCCAGGTCCAACGATCCGATGATCCCGAAAGCGAGCATGTATAGTTTCAAGGAGGTGTTTCCACTTGCCGACTGCCAGTGAGCGAACAGGTCGGCGTCGGCTTTCAGCCCAGCCACCTCGAAAAGGGCCGGGGCATACAACAGGTTTCCGGAAGGCAGTTGTTGCAACTGGAAGAAATATTTTTCTTCCACCCGGAACTCTTCGATGAGCAAAGGCGAATTTTGCGGGTCCAAGACCCACGCTTCGATTCGCTCCGGCTCAGCTTCAACATGGATTTTCTTTTCGTAGGTCTGCAGAAAAGTTTCGTAGCTTTCCCCCCGCACCCCCAGGGCCACCAACTGATCCGCCTCCAGGGAAGGATCAAAATGGACCTGGACTTCCGCCAGCATCCGGTCCATCCCTTTTTCCAGGGCTTCCCCGAGACCGACCAACTCGGTGATTTTTCCCAGTTGTCCCTTGATGCCCTTGTCCTGAAGCTCGTATT
>Ga0315291_10007951_pt1 | contig 13057 bp, 13 predicted proteins | sample YL17G12_20_MG_FD_203070 | JGI IMG/M metagenome (GOLD analysis project Ga0315291, IMG submission 203070) | Sediment microbial communities from Yellowstone Lake, YNP, Wyoming, USA - YL17G12_20 | ecosystem: Environmental > Aquatic > Freshwater > Lake > Sediment | place: USA: Wyoming | collected... | reverse complement strand
CGCGTATCGTCGCTAAACTCGAGGATCAGTATGGCGTGCAGCTGCTCGATCGCGAGGCGCGTCGGAAATCCTCATGGACTCCCGCGGCCCTTCGCCTTGCCGAGATCTATATGCAAACAGCTCAGAGCTTTCGACTTGAGGTCAGCACGCTATCAAACAGTATGGCGATGCGACAATTGCGGGTCGGGACCTTGGAGGGCCTGGTTCCAGTTGCGATGGCCTTTTGTCGAGCCGTCCTCGTAAAGACCAGCGTCATGGCGGTGCACCTTGACGTCCTTGATACCGGTCCACTCGAGGAGCGCTTTGCCGGCAATGATCTTGACATGATTTTTACCGCTCGCGATATGGGCGTGAAAAAATATCCCAAGCTCTGTGTCCTCGGATACCAATCGCTGCAGCGAATGGGGAGTGGCGAAGAACTGGTATACAGCATGTTCGAGTACGCATCGACGTCGCATAAGGGGCTTCCGACCAGCAAAACCTTTGTCAGCAACTCCTTGCATGTACGCCAGGCTTGGCTGGAACGCTTTGGCGGAAGCGGCACTCTTCCTTCGGCGGTTCGCAGGACCAAGACGGGTCACAAAGAGGAGGTGACGGTTATGGCCGTGGCCCATGAGTCTATGCCGGACGATTTGTGGCGCGAGTGTAAGGCCTTTCTCAAGCATCCCATTTAGGATTCATAAATCGAGATCTTGAGGAAGGTGGTGGCATGATTTTGAGATGAGCTCTAAAATGCCTAATTATTAGGGTTAAGTCAGCCTCATGAGGACGCTGATCCGGTGCCATATCTGGTCATCATAAACGCAAACCTTTATAATCGACAGATCCACCCTTGATGTTCGTCCCCGGTGATTTAGGAGGCCTAAGCCGTGCGCCTTGTCCAGATCTTGCTCATGGGTTTGTCGCTCAGCGCCTGCAAAACCTCGAACACGACCAGCCTAGAAGAAGCGGCCCAGTCGACCACTGCGGTCAAAACAACTCCTATCGAAGCTCCAGAAACTAGTCGCCAAAAGTATGCCAAGCCGCATTATGGCTTCTACTTTCTTGGCCCTGGTGACCAAACGGCGCGCGCTGTGCCTGGTGAGCACAATCCCTTCTTCGATCCCAGTCGGCCGACCCTGATTTATTTTCACGGTTGGTCCCCCAGCGAAATGAGCAAGGACGAGCCGCGTTCGTTTAATAAACACAAACGGTTTCCTCAGGCTCCCGATCTCGACTTGGTGAAACTCTGGACCGACCTAGGCTGGAATGTTGGCATGATGGATTGGACCCAGTTTGCCGACACCCTCTTTGAATCGGGCACAGTTGGCATCATTCCGACCAAGTTCAGCTATGACACAGTCGAACGCCGGGTCTGGGGCCACGATGATCACGGTGAGTTGGTGTACTATCTCTCCGATGGGAGTCGTCATGCCTCCACCGAAGCCAGCGTTGCCGATATATTTGTCCATGAATACGTTGCGTTTATGAATGGCGTTGCGAAAGGCGGTCACGAGGTGCGCTTTTTTGGCCATAGCCTTGGCACGCAAATGGCGATCACGGTCGCCGACCGGGTCTTTCATATGGGAACGGCCGCCGCACCTATCAATCCGGCGATTTTGCCAGTGCGCATTTCGTTGACCGACATCACGTCATCTAACTGCCCGAAGGCTTGGCTACCGTCGACCACGATCCGCAACCGGGGAGCTAACCCCGAGTGTTTGGGCAAGAATGGGCCTGGTGATTGGGTCAGCGAACGTTTGGGCGATGCGGTGAATTTTTTGCAGAACACGTCGCAACGGGTTGCATTTGACGCGTATCGCTGCTGGGCTCTCTCCTCAAGCGGGATCGCTGCCGATCAGGAGAAGCCGCTTTTAGATAGGATGGCGTTTACCGAGATGAAGCCCAATACGGGCGCCGCCGATTTATTCACCAAGCACGCCTTCTGCATGTGGAACTACCTCGCCTCAGTCGCGTTGCCTCCACCCTTGGTCGAAGGTGGCGCAAGCGCCTCGGCGATGCATTTAACCGATATCCCCCCAGCCAACTGCAACGACCTCGGAGTGGATGGTGCTGATAAGGCGGCCCGCGCTGTGTCGGCGAGCACAACGACTGAGCGCGTGCGGCAACTCATGAACGGCGCCGTCTATTTTGTCCAGACGAAGGAAAGTGTCGGCCCCTCCAACACCAGTTACTCCATGGCCTGCAAGGCCAAATGATATTCTCAGGTCCGCGCGCGTAGTTTTATAACCTCGTCGGCTTCTCCCTGGTATAAGGGACTCTGGTGGCAATGGCCCAGAGCCCTAGTGAACTCAGGGCGCACAACGTCATGGGGGACGCTATGGTAGGTAAGGGTGGTTTAGGGGCCTGGGCACTAGCAGTTGCGTTTGCCACGTCTGTGGCCGCAGCAAAGGACCTCAGTCAATTCAAAAAGCCGAGCGCCGCAGAGCTGCGTAAGCAGCTTAGCCAGGAGCAGTTTCAGGTGACGCAGGAGGCGGCGACGGAGCGCTCCTTTCACAACGAGTATTGGGATCAGCACGAGCCAGGCATCTATGTCGACGTGGTCTCTGGAGAGCCGCTGTTCAGTTCACTGGACAAATTCGACTCTGGCACGGGATGGCCGAGTTTTACCAAGCCACTTGACCCCGCCAACATCGTCAGGCGCGAGGATCGGCAGTTTTTTTCGGTGCGCACCGAGGTTCGGTCAAAGCACGCGGACTCGCATCTTGGACACGTATTTGATGATGGTCCCAAGCCGACTGGGCAGCGCTATTGCATGAACTCGGCCGCACTGCGCTTTATTCCTGCGGCCAAGTTGAGCGCCGAAGGTTACGCTGACTATCAGCCGCTCTTTGCCGGCGGGACGCCTGCCTTGGGTCAGGCCACTGCGGCGGTCGCCACGGCAAGTGGTGGGTTGACGACGGCGGTCTTTGCTGGAGGGTGTTTTTGGTGCATGGAGAAGCCGTTTGACCAGTTGCCTGGTGTGACCCTAGTATTGCCGGGATACACGGGTGGCAGCAAAGACAAGCCGACTTACGAAGAGGTCTCCGCCGGCGGGACTGGCCACGCCGAGTCGGTGCAGGTGACTTATGATCCAAAGAAGGTCAGTTACGACAAGCTTCTTGAGGTGTTTTGGCATCAAATCGATCCGACGACACCCAATGCGCAATTTTGTGATCATGGTTCGCAATATCGTGGCGCCATCTTTTATCAGACCGATGCCGAACGACAAAAGGCCGAAGCATCAAAGGCCGAGCTGGAAAAAACGGGTCGTTTTAAAAGCAAGATCGTCACCGAAATCACCAAGGCCTCCACATTTTATCCGGCTGAGGAGTACCATCAGCACTACTACAAAAAAAATCCGGTTCGCTATCGCTACTACCGACATAGCTGCGGCCGCGATCAGTACCTGGACAGCGTCTGGGGAGCCGACCGTGCGCGTGATTAAGGCTCCGGCGCGATTCACGCTGATCGCTACTCGCTATATCAGAGGATCTGTGGGAGAAATTCCCGCATTTTCTTGCTGTCCACGGGACCGATCTCTTTGTGGCGGATGATCCCTTGTTTATCGATGAAGAAGGTCTCGGGCACCCCTGAAACGCCGTAGTCGATGGCCGCCTTGCCGTCTTCGTCGAGGCCAAGGACATAGGTTTTGCCGTAATAGGCGGCAAAGCGCTTGGCATCTTCAGGGGTGTCTTGGATGGCGATGCCGACGACGATGACCTTGTCCTTTTCGCTCTGCCAAAATTGCTCGAATTCACGGGCCTCTTCGCGGCAGCTGACGCACCAGCTGGCCCAAAAGTTGAGAATCACTGGGTGGCCACGGAGGTCGGCAAGGGTAAAGTGATCTTGGCCCTTGGCCGCCGGCACCCAGTCGTTGCCCTGCACGAATGCGACTTTAAACGGCAAGGCCGCCTTGTCGATGTTGGCTGGCGGTACTTTGGACTGGTCTAGCTTGAGTGCATACCCCAAAAGCCCGATCAGCGAGGCGGCTGAGATAGCGATCAGAGCACTGACGACATAGTGGCGGTGGCGTCCGGCAGCGATCGCTGCTTTGGCGCCAGGTGCAGCAGTGGAGATGTCCTCGGCCATAGCCTTCACTTCCTGTCGCTAGATTGCTGGCCTTTAAACAGGCTTTTTTCGAGCAAAACCTTGTCCATCGACTTGTGGTCGGTACCGGGCTTTTTGTACTCCTCCGAGTGCTTGACCAAGAGGTTACGCGACACCATCGACTTGCCGGCATCCCCTAGGCGCCCCTCGACGACCACTCCTTGGCCTTCTTTGAACATATCAGGAGGGGTGCCGTTATGGTGAACCTTGATCTCGTGACCGTCCATGTCGGTCATGGTGAAGTCCAAGGACATTTGCTCCGCCTGCCAATGGACCGTACCTGGCATGACCATGCCGCCGACCTTGATCGTTTGACTCTCGAGCTCTGCGGCCTTCGCCGAGGCTTCTGCCGGGGTGTAAAAGTAGATGAGATTGTCACCGAGGCTAAGAAATGAGATGCCGACAATCGCCGCAGCGATCACGACACCACCGACGATCCAGCGTACGTTGCCTTTTTTGGCCATGGCTTAGCTCCTAGATGGGTGGGATGGCAGCTGAATGGGGCTGTTGTACGGCGGCGACGAGCTGCCGCAGTTTGACCCGCTGCAGTAAGCACCAATGGGCGTAGCCCAGTAGCGCCAATGCCCCGAGGCTGTAGGCCATGATGATGAATGGCTGGGCGTCGGTGGCGATGCCGGTGATGTTGTTCATCGTGAGGACTCCTAGGTTTGCAGCTGGTCGAACGATGCGGCCTCTAAGGTGTCGCCCAGGCGTATATTGCGGCTGCGAAAACGGATCAGCCAAGCACCATAAAGGCAGAGGATGACCATTCCGAGGACCAAGGTCCAGAGGATCTCTGGCTCCATGGTCGACCCGCCCGCACGCAGCATGCTCGGGGGTTGATGCAGTGTCCGCCACCACGTGACACTCTTATAGATAATAGGTACATCAGCAAAGATGAGAATTCCCAAAACGGCGCAGGCGCGGATCCGACTCGGACCGGCCGGCATGGCGGCGTACAAAAGTAGATATCCACAGTAAAGCAGGGCCAGGAGAAAGGTCGTTGTTAGCCGTGCGTCCCAAGTCCACCAGGTGCCCCAGGTGGGGCGACCCCAAATCGATCCGGTCGCCAACGTTAGGACGGTAAATAGTAGACCGACCTCGGCGGTCGCCTTGGCCAGGGCTAGGGAGCCCTCCGACCGTTGCTTGAGGCCGAGGACGCTGAACACCGCTAGTGCGGCCGAACTGGCGAAGGCGGTGATAGCGCTGGGTACGTGCAGGAACATGATGCGGTAGACTTCACCTTGGTGCTCATCCACTGGAGCATAGTAGAAGGCGGCAAGCCAGTGGCCGACCACCAGGGCTAGCAGGATGGCGCCTAAATAGAGCTCGCGTCGGTCTTCGGCAGTGATCATCGATGTTAACTCTCGTCGACTAGTTCGGTGAAGAGAAGGGCGCCTAAGGTGATGTAGATCACATCAAAGCCAAGCAGCAGGCCTAGCCAAGCCCGGACGTCAGCAGTGATCTGGCCAGAACCAAGATATAGCTGGGAGGATTGCACCGCTGCCAACAGCACGGGAGTCGCCAGTGGAAAATATAGCAGAGGATAGAGGATTTGGCGTGCATTGGCTTTCAGGGTCATGGCGGACAGCAGGACGCCAAGTGCTGCCAACCCAGCTAGGGCCATGGCCGCGACACCCACCACAACCCAGGAGAACAGCGGCTGGCTGGGGCTTTGATTGACAAAGGCGGCAAAGGCCAAGGTCGGACCCAAGGTCGCACTGCCCATGGCCAAGACCAAGGTGTATTTAGCCAAAAACCAGGCGGTGTGGTCGACCGGATAGGTGCGCATGAGGTCGAAGACGCGGTCTTGGCGATCGGGTTCGAACAGGCGCGAAAAGTTGATCTGCAGCGCAAACAAAGCGGTGAGGAAGGTCTCCGCCAGGTAAATATGGATGCGCAAGGCAGGCTCGACGTCACCGATGGCAAAGGCGAACAGCAGGAGCGTGGTCAGTGCAAATAGGACTGGTGAAACCAGCCGCTCGAGGTCGGCCAGCTCGGCTTGGATGCCTTGGCTGACCAAGGTGCGGTAGTGGCGCCAAAACGGGCTGGTCATCATGCGGCCCCAGCCGTGCCTGATTTGCTGCCGATGACCACTGTCTTCGTGATCAGCCCTGCGAACGGGAGCAGGTCGTGGCTGACCATCAGGGCAAAGCCACCTTTCGCCAAATGCTGGGACAGCATGGTTGTGAAGATCGTCATGGCCTCGGCGTCGAGTCCGTAGACCGGTTCGTCGAGTAGCCAACCAATCGCCGGCGATAGTTGCAGGCGCGCGAGCGCCAAGCGTCTTTTCATTCCGGTGGAGAATTTTTCGACGGCAAACCCATCACGCAGTAGGGGATGATTGAGGTTCCATGGCGTCAGGGCGGTCCATATCTCGGAGGGGCTAAGGTTTAGTCCCCTGAGTCGTGACCAGAACTGGAGATTCTGCGTCGCTCCCATCTTTAAGTACAGCCCGTTGGCCTCGGCTGGCAAGTATTCCAAGGCGTCGCGGCGATCCTGGATCGGCCCATGGGAGCCATGATAAGCGACGGTTCCAGCCGCTGGCGTCAACAGTCCAGCGACGGTTGCCAAGAACGTGGACTTGCCCGCTCCGTTTGGTCCGGCGATGTGTACCAATTCACCCGCGCCAACCCGCAGCGACAGGTCGTGGAAGAGTCTACGGTGGCGAAAGGCGAAGCTGAGTTTAGTGATTTCCAACATCGTCGTACAGCATATCAATGTCTGCGCAGGCGGTCTGTCAAAATTCCGCGACGTTGACGAAGGCCGTGGCACTGGCGCGGCGCTCAACGACTCGGCTGCTGTCAGCGGAGATGTCGACGGAATAGACGCTGACGTCAAAACCAATCAAACCCAGATGCAGGGCCAGTCCGGCCGAAGGTCCGGCAGCCGTGTAGCCAGTGCGCAAGGCAAAGACGCTGTAGCTCCCCGGCCGTTTTCCCAGCAGCAGCTCCATCCCCAGGTGGTATTTTTTGCTAAAAGGGGTGGATTTACGCTCGAGGCTGTCGGCCTCAGCGACAAAGTTCATCACGCCAAATCGGCCCAGGTGCGGCGACAGGGAAAAGGACGACTGGACGTCCTGTTTGATGCGCAGTTGCTCGCCACCTTTGGCTTTGAAGGTGGTATCGCCGGCGTTTTTAACGTTCAGTCCGAGGGTCGGCGAGCCACGATAGTTCATACGCCAGATCGCACCAGCGTTGTTGCCTGTTCCGCTGTAGGTCTGCGAGGCAGCCTTGAGCGCCTCTTTACGCTTGCTGGCGTCGATGATGTCCGCGTACATGAGGGCTCCCTCGGTCACTTGGCGGGTGGCCGCGTAGCCGAAGTAGCCAAGCGAGATACCACCGTCCGGGCTTTGCACGCTTAGGCCGTATCCAATCCCATTCATGTTTCGATAATGAGTGTCGAGGATGCCGCTATTTTCGCCGCGTGGAGTGGTCGCCATCTGGGTGTCGCTAAACGGCAGCACCATGCCTCGCCCGAGCACCATGCCTGTGGCCACGTTGGCCCTGGCGTAGTTGCGCTCATCAGCATGTGAATCGATGACGGTTTGGCCGACGGCACCGTCGTTGGAGGCCCCGCTCTTCTTTAAATCATGGATCAGGGTCGGAGCGTGCTGGTTGGCCTCGACGGTGACGGCGGGGAAGTAAAATTTTCGGATGATGGGTGCTTGTGCTTCAGCTTTTTGATTCAAGCCGCCAATGCCCGCGGGGTTGTGAAAAGCGGCATCAAGGTCATCGGCTACCGTCCCGATCGCACCGCCCATAGCGTTCGCGCGTGGTGAGGGAATCGGATCCTCGTCGATCACCGACAAAACCTTTTTGTTTGGCGGTGGCAAAGCCGCCGCCGCGTCCGCTACAGCAGTCGCGCCGTAACAGAGAACAAATAAACCGATGAGGCCGACGCATCGCATGGCTGGTGGTATCTCCTGAGGAGGTGATCTCTGCCATGGTCAAGGTCGGTATAACGCGTTTATTCTTTAGGCCCTTTTGAACTTTTTTATAGGTATCAGAGGCTTAGGGCCTCGGTTTGGCTTGCTTGCATAAATCCTGCCCTCCAGCCTTCCCGTCCTCCCAGTTTTTGGGCAGCGGCTTTATTCCGCGCAACTGGGAGGACGGGAAGGCTGGGGGGCAGGATTTATGCAAGCAAGCCCTTCGGTTTGCGGGGCGGGCTAAGCGCCCGTCTCGTGCGCTTTTGACTCCAAGTACTCGTCGTAATTGCCCTCGTAAGTGCGCAGCTCGCCATCGCGAATTTCGAAGACCCGGTTGGTGATCTGCCGCAGAAAGTGGCGATCATGGCTGACGACCAGTACTGTACCTTCGAAGGCCTGGACGGCCTTCATGAGGATCTCGCGCGACTCGATGTCCAAGTGGTTGGTCGGTTCGTCTAGTACTAGAAAGTTAAGAGGGCTGGCCAAGATCATGGCCAACAGTACGCGGCTGCGCTCCCCGCCCGACAGCACGCCGATCTTTTTGTCGACGTCGTCGCCACTGAATAAAAAAGCCCCGAGGAGGTTTCTGATGTAGCCGACGGTACCATCGGGTAGACGGCTTGAGACTTCCTCGAAGATGGTCTTTTTCGGATCCAGGGTGTCTAAGGCGTGTTGGCTGAAGTAGCCGGTGCGGACACTGGCACCGATCGTCACGGCGCCTCCGGTGACCTCGGTTTCGCCGACGATCGTCTTTAGCAGTGTCGACTTGCCGGCGCCGTTGACACCGGTGAGGGCGATCTTATGCAGCCTTTGGACCACCCCGGAAACGCCACGAAACACCAACTTTTGGCTGCCGTCTTCGCGCGTCCAGGTCTTGCTCAGGTCGGTCATGCGAACGACATCGTTGCCGCTGCGCGGCGGTTGGGCAAATTCAAAGTTGATGGTCTTAACCTCTGGCGGAGCCTCGAGGCGGTCGATCTTGTCGAGTTTCTTCACCCGTGACTGAACTTGGGCAGCGTGCGAGGCCCGGGCGGCGAACTTGGCGATGAAGTCCTCCTCCTTGGCGAGCATGTCTTGCTGCCGCTTGTGCGCCGCGATCACCTGCTCGCGCCGCTGCACCCGCTCGCGTAGATAGAACTCATAGTTTCCGCTATAAACAGTCACCTGCTTGTTAGCGATCTCGACGATGCGGCCGACCAGACGATTCATAAATTCGCGGTCATGGCTGGTCATGACGATGGCGCCTTTGTACGCCTGCAACCACTCTTCAAGCCAGATGATGGACTCGATATCCAGATGGTTGGTTGGTTCGTCCATGAGCAAAACATCTGGCTGCAGCGTCAGAATCCTAGCTAGGGCGATACGCATCTTCCAGCCGCCGCTAAACTGTTCAACCGGTCGGTCGTAGTCTGCAGGGCCAATCCCCAGGCCGGTGAGCACCGACTTGGCGCGGGACTCGAGGTCGTAACCGCCGCGTTGCTGATACTCCATCTGGGCGTCGCCGTAGCGTTCCATCAAGGCCTCGAAAGCCTCTGGTGCGAGCTTTTCGGCATCGCCACTGGCCAGCAGGGCTTCGGCTTCCTCGATGACGATGCCGAGGTCCGCCACGCGACCGGCGCCAGCGACGACTTCAGCCAGGGCCGAGCGGCCGCGCATCTCGCCGACATCCTGAGCAAAATAGCCAATCACCGTATTGGGCTGGATGACGACGCTGCCGCCGTCGGCCTGGTCCTCACCGACGATGAGGCGAAAAATCGTCGTTTTGCCGGCGCCATTTGGTCCGACTAAACCGATGCGGTCGCCCGGGCGGACCAGAAAGGAGGCGTTTTCATAGAGGACGCGCTGACCTTGGCGTTTGGTCAAATTAGTCAGATGAATCATCGATCTATGAGCTCCGAAGGCAATCGAGACAAGCTGGGGTCACCGCGTGTTGAGCCGAGATGACATGGACAAGGCCCTAGGCGTTACCACATTGCACCATCTTGCTCGAAGGTTTTCTCAAACGTGAGGTCTAGAGCTGTGCTGCGCCGGAGCTGGTCAGCGACTCAAAGAACTGCCGCTGATGGCGTAAGGCGCTAAGAAAAGGCTCGTAAAAGGTCTCCTGGCGCCGCTTGAAGCCAACCTCAATTTCGTACTCAGCCAGGCGCAGGGGCATCTCTTGCAGCCAGTCCTTGAACGACTTGTGCTGCGAGACAACCTGGCGAACCGCCGCTGGCAAGGCATTGATAAGGGCTCGGACGCTGAGGTTTTTCCCTTGTCCAGCGGCGACGTGGCGCATCAGTCCGTCGGCTTCTTTGAGGCGAAACTCGAGGTCAGCGATGCGCTGGTCGAGAATGCGCATTTGCTTATGGACGACGTATTTTGGTGCCATCACCTGGTTCAGGCTCGCCAACTCGGCCTCGGTCAGCATGTCCATGCTAGCCAGGTGGCGGCGGATCAAGTCGCTGTAGGTTTCAATGTAGGATTGCACGAACATCATTTCGGCAGCTGGCAGCTGGCAGGGCTGGTCGGCGAAGGCCATGATCAAGCCGACGACGCCCTTGGCGGTCAGACGAAAGACGGGGCGCCCGTTGTCGCTGATGCGCTCAGCCCAACCAAATCGACTATAGCGGCTCAGAATCCGCAGGATTTGCACGGTTTGAAACTGCACTTCAGCCCCGACCCGATACGCCTGGAAGATGTCGCGCATCAGGTCGATATGAAACAAGATGTGTTTGGCGCGAAACTTCGGGTTGAGCAGCGACGTGGTGAGGATCGCGGCGGAGATGATCAAGGGCTCACGGTCGGCCACGGTCTTTTTGTGCTGGAGCACGGTCGAGCTTGAAGTCGTCATGAGGGTATACCCTAATTAGGCGCTTGAAAGTCGAAATCGGCATTGATTCACCCGGAGGGCTGACGATTTTTAACAGGTGCGCCTAGGGCATGCAATCTACGTAAAGTTACAACGTAAAGCTTTAGGCCAAATCCCGGCTTTATTTACTGGCGCCATTGTCCAAGGCTGAGGCCGATTGCACCATCTCTGGGTGCCAGCGCAGCCGAATCTTGACGAAGTCGTAGTTTTTATCGGCTTTATTTTGGTTGATGAGCGTACCCAGCGGGGCCTTGCGTTCGCCGCCGATGTCGGCGGCCTCGAAGTCAACCTTGCTTTGGTCCTTGGATTTAAGCGTCGCCTCGCCGTTAAGGTGTCGGGCTTTCATGCCTTTCGGCGCACCGCTGGTGCTACCTTTGCCATTGCCCTTAGACTTCTTCGCATCATCCGCCTGGGCGCTGGCGCTCAGCCCAGAACAGGTCAGTCCTGCGATCAGGATGAAGATTTTGCCAAACTGCATAAAACTCCCCTTTCTGCGGCAAGGGCTCATGGTTCTATCGGTAGAACCGCAGGAAACTTGAGCCATTTTTCTGAACCGTAGAAGATTATTGAGCTTTCAAGGCGTATAATAAAGACACTGCCCATCCGCTGCCAAGGTCGATCATACCACAGTCGCCCGCTTTAGTTTGTGTCCCGGTCCGAGAGGAGGCTTCGATGAATCTGCGTTCACGCATCATGATGGCAAGACTGCGTTTGCTGCTGGGGGCGGGATTGATCTGCTGTGTGGCAGAGGGTGAGGGGTTGGCGACGACGGCAGTTAGGCCCGTGACGACCCCTTTCATTCGCGGCTCCGATGCGCTGAGTCATATGCGCGTCGATCCCAAAGGTCGCTTTCTCGCCTATGTCGGTGACTCCGGTCTTGGTCTTTACATGGTCGACCTGAAGTCTAAGGGTATCTTTCAAGTCTCGGGTGGCCAAATCGGCGCCAGCTTCGTCTGGTCACCAGACGGCTATCGCTTGCTCTATCGCGAACAGAGCGTGGCCGCAGATGGGCAGATCAGCAGCGAAGTGAAGGCTTATGATGCGGCTTTGGCCAAGAGCGTGTCGCTGGATAAGCTATCCTATCCAACCGGCTTTCTGACCCTTGACCCGCGCGACCTTCGGCTGCAGCTGCTGGGGCCACAAGGTATACACACCAAGCGCATCTACTTTCCCGGTCAGCGCCTGGCGCGGTGGCAGATCGCCCAGCGCAACGAGAACGGAAAGTTCTTGGCAACACAGCAGGGCATGCTGTGGGAGACCCAGGCCGGCTTTGCGCTGCGGCGCCTAGACGACGACCAATCTGGAGTCGAATCCTTCGATATTTCTCCGGAGGGTGGCTCGGTCGCTTGGGCGACCAAGGCCGGGCGGGTGTATATCAGCAAGGGTGGTAAGACACCGCGCTTGATCGGCCACGGCCGGGATCCACGCTGGCATCCAGACAAACCCATGTTGATCTATTCCGGCGCGCGGATGGTTGGCAACACGGTGATCGGTTACGACCTGCGCCTTGCAGACGAGGACGGAGCCGGTCGCTTCTTGACGTCGACGCAGTTTGTCGACGAGCGCTGGCCGCAGTGGCACCCGCGTGGGCACCAGATCATTTATACGATCGCCAAAACGACCGATATTTTCCTACTGGATTTCACGCCATGAAGCACATTCTGCTTGGTCTGGTCGTCGCCACCAGCGGGGCCTTCGCCAACGCTGCGACCCTGCTTAAAGGTGATATTCCGACCGGTGAGAGGGTGCAGCGCCTAAGCGCCTACTTTTCGCCAAAGCCTGGCGAGCAGGTTACCCTGCGGCAAGACGAAGTCCGCGATTTTCATCGGCGCGTCGCGCCGGATCTTTTGCGCGGCATCATCACAGTGCGTCCGCCTAGTGGATTTTGCCTGCGCATCTCCAGGGACGAAGGCGAGGCCGACGATGTTGTATGTAAACCCACTACTTTGAGCTTTCGCTTTAGCGATCTCGACCCAAACGGCCGTCTGACTTGGCAGATAAAGACCGGCGACGGCGACTTTGGCACGGCACTTAGTTGGCCGTCACCCTATCGGATCGGTAGCGTCATTCCCTTTACTAAAGATCCCGCCAAGGATCCGCCAGAGCATGTGTATTTGAGTAGCTGCACGGCCAAACGCGGGCCGACTGGCCGCAGTATTCTCCTTGGCCTGCTCAGCGGCGAAACCTGG
>Ga0315291_10007950_pt1 | contig 13058 bp, 10 predicted proteins | sample YL17G12_20_MG_FD_203070 | JGI IMG/M metagenome (GOLD analysis project Ga0315291, IMG submission 203070) | Sediment microbial communities from Yellowstone Lake, YNP, Wyoming, USA - YL17G12_20 | ecosystem: Environmental > Aquatic > Freshwater > Lake > Sediment | place: USA: Wyoming | collected... | reverse complement strand
GAGGTTCCGCGCCGTGCCGCAGTATGCTGCGGTATGCCAGAGCAACAGGAGACTGAGTGTGATAGCTAGACGTGCGCGTTTCATCTCGCATCCCTCCTCGTTTCCGGCATGGACCCGATGACCCCACGCATTCGGAACCGACGTTGCTATCTTACCCCCGCTGATCTTGCCCTGTCAACGGATCTCGCCTGCCGTCGTTACCGTTGATGATAGCTGTTTTGCGCCGCCGGTTTGTCCAACCCCTTTCGGTCACGACGGAGCGTGACCCTCGGCACGTTCGTTTTCGGACGCGACAGAGCGTGTCCCTCCGAACAAGCGGTGCTGCGTTGACAGGCCAAACCTGCTCACCTATAATCGTCCGCGACACCGATATCGTGGAGGAAATGGGATGCGCGAATCGAGCCGGAGAATGCCGCCATTTTACGTCATGGAGGTCCTGGAACGAGCCAGAGATATGGCGGCTAGAGGACGTTCTGTCATCCATCTTGAGGTCGGCGAACCGGACTTTCCGACGCCGGAGTGTATCGTTGAAGCTGCCGAAAAAGCCCTCCGAGACGGTCATACGCGATATACATCGAGCCTCGGATTGCTCCAGTTGCGCGAAGCTATAGCTGAGCGATACCAGACGAAATATGGTGTTGTTGTGTCGCCTGACAGGATCGTGGTCACATCGGGGTCGTCGCCTGCGATGCTGCTCGCGTTTTCCGCGGTTCTGGAACGGGGTGATCGGGTCATCGTGTCGGACCCGCACTATGCCTGTTACCCGAACTTTCTGCTCCATCTCGATGTAGAACCGGTCTTCATCCGAACGAAACCTGAGCATGGATATCACTGTACCGTCGCCGATGTCTTGAGAAAACTTGATGCCACAACGCGCGCGATCATCATCAATTCGCCGGCAAATCCTACCGGTACATTGATGGATGCGGACGAGATGGGGGCAATATGTGAGCTGGAACCAATTGTCGTGAGCGACGAGATATATCATGGGCTTGTGTACGAAGGGTCAGAGCGGTCGGTGCTCGAGTTCACCGATAACGCGATCGTGATCAGCGGGTTCTCGAAACTGTACGCGATGACCGGATGGCGGCTAGGATACGTGATCGCCCCCGGAGAGTATGTGCGGACGATACAGATTTTGCAGCAGAACTTTTTCATCTCGCCGAACGCGTTCGTCCAACATGCAGGCGTGGCAGCCCTCAGGAACGCCAGCGAAGACGTCGCGCGGATGGTATCGAGCTTCGACGACCGCAGGAGGTTCGTGCTCCGGAGGCTGCGAGAAATAGGACTCACCGCACCGTGCGAACCAAAAGGGGCGTTCTATGTCTGGGTGGATTGCCGCGCGTTCCGTGAGGACTCCCTCGCGTTAGCAACCCGCATCCTCGACGAGGCGGGTGTTGCTGTCGCACCCGGAGTAGATTTCGGCGAGAGCGGAAAACACTTCCTGCGCATCTCGTACGCGAACAGCATTGAACGCATCGCTGAAGGCATGAACCGGCTCGAGCAATTCGTTGAAACGGGACTGACGTGACAGCCGGGGGCGCTCCGCCGGGTCGCGCCTCCTATCAGACACACTTACCGTCTTTAGTTGACATCGTTTTTTCGCGATGTTAGAATCGGTTCCGGTGACGACGGGTACGCAGAGAGTTTCGCTGCTTACAGGGGGATCTCGGAGGCGCTCGCACGGAACGGTGTATGGATCGCAGGTGCGTACCCTCATGTGACAACGTGAATCGAGGTCCCTCTTGGTAACACTGTTCGCGTCGGCGGTTCGCCCTGTGTAAGGATGCATTACTTCCAGTATCAGAACGGCACTCTCTTCTGTGAGGACGTCCCTGTCCGGAAGATCGCCGACGCCGTTGGAACCCCGCTTTACCTTTATAGCCAGAGAACCTTTGTGCGCCATTACCGTCGGCTCGACCAGGCGTTTGCCGGTATTGACCACATCATCTGTTTTGCGCTAAAATCGAATCCAAACATCGCGATTTGTCGTGTTCTCGCTTGCGAAGGAGCCGGTGCAGAAGTCGTTTCGGGAGGCGAACTGTATCGCGCCCTCAAAGCGGGGGTACCCGGAAACCGGATCGTATTCAATGGTAACGGCAAGACCGAGTCCGAACTGAAATATGCCGTCGAAAACGGCATTCTCATGTTTTCTGTGGATTCCGAGCAGGAACTTGAGCTGCTCGACACGGTGGCAGGACGCGTCGGACGAAACGCGCCGATAGCGGTCAGAGTGAACCCGGACATACCCGTCGAGACGCATCCTCACCTAGCTACCAGTCTTAAAGAGAGCAAATTCGGTGTTGCGATGGATCGGGCGATTGCCTGTTACGAGTTTGCTGCCCGCACGAAGCACCTCGACGTCGTGGGGATCCACGCGCACATTGGTTCGCAACTGCTCGATCTGGCGCCGTTCGAGGAATCGATCTTGAAACTCGCCGATGGGGTCAAGGATCTGAAAGGACAACATATTCACGTTCGCTATATTGATCTTGGCGGCGGTCTCGGTATCAGGTACTGCAACGAGGAACCGCCATCGTACGAGGAATACGCAAAGACGATCGGAACGTACGCGAGAGAGGTTGGTTGTGCGATAATCTTGGAACCGGGCAGGTCTATCATAGGTAACGCAGGGATTCTCGTGACGCGAGTGCTCTACGTGAAACGGAGCAATGCGAAGACATTTGTCGTGGTGGATGCTGCCATGAACGATCTGATCAGACCGTCTCTCTACGGTGCATATCACGAGATCATTCCTGTCGCGGAGCCTGACCAAGAAAGAGCGAAGGTGCGTGCCGATGTCGTTGGCGGCATTTGCGAATCGGGCGACTTTCTCGCGCGCGATAGGGAGTTGCCTGCGGTTGAACGAGGCGATCTGCTCGCGGTGATGAGCGCTGGCGCGTACGGCGCAGCTATGAGCTCGATGTACAACTCGCGGCCGCTGGTCCCGGAAGTGTTGGTATCAGGAGACGCATTCAAGGTTGTCAGGAAACGTCCATCCTACGAGGACATGGTGTCGCCCGAGCTTGTGGAGTGACGGGCACCGCGGATAGGTGCGGAGGTCAGATAGGTGAAACTGGAAGTCAGGGTCGGAATTCTCGTTGCCGCGGCGCTCGCTGCGATCATGGCGATGATACTGCTTATCGGCCAGTTCACCTGGTTCGAGAAGTACTATACGATCTATGCCGATTTCATGAATATTGAGACTCTCGACGTTGATGCGCCGGTTCGTCTTGCAGGAATTAAAGTTGGACGCGTCCAGGACATACGGCTCAGCGGCGACAAAGTCCGTGTGGCTCTGAAGATCAGGAAGGACATCGGAATACGGTCGGACGCTGTCGTCACAATAACCACCGGTATCATCCTCAACGAAACGTACGTTCAGATAAGCATCGGGTCTCCGGCGGCGCTGTATCTCGAAGATGGAGCGGTCATACAGGGGGTCAATCCTGTTTCTACAGACAGCTTGATCGCCACAGTCCAGAATGTCGCAAACCGAATAGACAGCCTCACAGGTTCTCTCAGCGAGGTGCTCGGTGGAGGTGAGAAGGCTGACCTGAAAGAGATCATCGCTTCAACACGCAAGATCACCGACAATATCGAGCGAATAACGCGCGAGAATGCCGATACCGTGCGGGATACAATCGCCGCGTACAAGAAGGTGGCTACCGATCTGTCAGAGAACGTCGAGAAACTGTCGAAAAACGTGAACGATCTCGTCGCGAAACTGAGCGACGTCGTTGGCGAGAACAGGGCTAACGTTAAGCAGACGACCGACGCGTTGAGCAAGCTCGGACCTCAGCTTGATGAGACCGTCGGCAAACTGAACAGGATCGCCGGTAAGATCGAAACGGGCGAAGGAACCATTGGCAAGCTGGTCACCGAGGAGACGATCTACGACGATGCCCGGCTCGCACTCGAAGATGCCCGCGATGCGTTCACCTCTGTTGAGAAAGCCGCTCAGGGAGCCGAATCGCTTATTGCGCCCGCTGCGGGCATGGCTCGCAAGGCGGAAGAGGTCAGGCTGTCGTGGCTGGTCGGACTCGATGAGGACGTAACGCGGTCATTTTTTTGGGCTGACGCCGGGCTCAAGATACAGACGTCGGAGAAGAAGTACTACGTGCTGGGTGCCAGCCATCTCAATGCTGACAAAGATAAGGATGAGGATCACGACGAGGAACATGACCGGATGATTCTTAATGGCTACATGGGCTACAGTTTTGGGTTACCGAACACCTATTTCCGGTTCGGCATGATGGAAGGCGGTGGTGGCGTTGGCGTCGAACATTATCTTGCTTCAGACAGGGTTCGCCTCACGCTCGACGGGTTCACCAATAAAGGTGGGACTCAAGCGAAAATGGGTGCTGAATACTGGTTCAACGACAATCTTGCGCTTCGGGTCGGGCTGCATCGTATTCCCGAAGATCCGGCTGTGAGGTTAGGGCTGCGCGTGGAGTTTCAGGACGACGAGCTGAAAACTCTGTTGACCACGTTCAGGTAGAACACAATGACCGTTGACCGTCCAGCTCAGGGCAAGGCAAAAGTGACCTACGCGTGCCAGGAGTGCGGATTCACAGCGGCAAAATGGCTCGGCAAATGTCCGGATTGCGGCGCCTGGAACAGCCTCGTCGAGCAGGTGGTGAAACCTGTCGAACGCAATCACGGGGGTTCATGGGTATCCGACGTTAAACCGGTGGCTCTCACGTACGATGCCGGTGCCACGGACGTTCGCATAGCGACCGGCATCGGGGAACTTGACAGAACTCTGGGCGGCGGGCTCGTGCCGGGCTCCGTGGTTCTGATCGGTGGCGACCCCGGCATAGGAAAATCAACCTTGATGCTCCAAGCATGCCACAGGCTGAGCAGAGACGGGTCGCCCGTACTCTACGTGTCGGGCGAAGAATCGTTCGACCAAATACGGATGCGGGCGCGGCGGCTCGGAACGATGACAGACGGGCTTATGATATTCGCAGAGACGCACGTTGACGCTATCGCAGGTGAGATAGAGCGAGGCAAGTACAAGTCGGTCGTTGTGGATTCGATCCAGTCAACATACACGTCGCGGTTGCCGGGAACACCCGGAAGCATCGGACAAGTACGCGAATGCGCTACCGAACTTTCGCGGATAGCAAAACATCTGAACGTGCCCCTGTTCTTGGTAGGTCATGTCACAAAAGAGGGGGCGCTTGCGGGGCCGCGTGTGCTCGAACACATGGTTGACACGGTGCTCTATTTCGAGGGGGACGAGCACCAACACCTGCGGATACTCCGCGCGGTCAAGAACCGGTTCGGATCGACCAACGAGATCGGCGTGTTCGAGATGACCGATCATGGGCTCGATGAGGTGCCGAACCCGAGCCGGGCGTTTCTGGACGAACGACCTCGGGGCACCTCCGGCTCCGTCGCAGCGCCAATCATGCAGGGGACAAGACCTCTGCTCGTCGAGCTTCAGGCGCTTGTGAGCCGGTCAGTCCTGGCGCTGCCGCGAAGAACAGTGACCGGCGTGAACGCTAACAGAGTAAATCTGATTCTGGCAGTCCTGGAAAAACGTGCCGGACTGAACCTTTCGGACAAAGACGTTTTCGTGAACGTAGCGGGTGGCGTTCGTGTTGACGAACCTGCCGCAGACTTGGCGGTAGCGCTCGCTATCGCATCGAGCTTCCGGGAAGTGCCGGTTGAACCGGACCTGACTGCGTTTGGCGAAATCGGGCTCGCAGGCGAGGTCAGGTCTGTCGCCCATGCCGCGAAACGGGTCACTGAAGCTGATAAACTGGGATTCAAAAAATGCGTCCTGCCAAAGGGCAGCGCGTTGAAAGAGCCGTTGAATGGGATCGAGACGTTGCTCGTGTCGCGCGTCCGTGACGCGTTAGAATTGGCGATCGGGAGGTAGCAATGGCAAAACTGACTCATGAACAGAGGACTCGACAAAAATACAGTGCGACGCTCAAACGGGTAGCGCCTGGATCTCCGTTGCGAGAAGGACTGGCATACATATTGCAGAGTGGCACCGGCGGGCTGCTCGTGCTCGACGACTCCAAGAGAGCTCGAAAACTGTGCGAAGGCGGAGTCACCATTGACAGACCGTTCATTCCAACCCTGCTTTATGAGCTGTGCAAGATGGACGGCGCTATCATACTGAACGACGACGCATCGCGCATCGTTTCCGCAAACGTATTTCTGGCGCCGAGCAAGGCGATTCCGAGCGTGGAGACGGGCACGAGACATAGAGCCGCCGAACGAATGGCAAAACAGACTAAATCCGCTGTCATAGCAATGTCGCAAAAGCGAAACTCGATCACCCTGTATGTCGGCAACATGAAACACGTGCTCGAGACGATACCGACGCTGCTGAACAAAGCCAGTCAAGCGCTTCAGACGCTCGAGAAGTACTGCACGGCGTTTCGAGAACAGCTCGAAGAGCTCAGCATACGGGAGTTCCAGGACATGGTGACGATCTTCGACGTCTGCGAGACTATCCAGCGAGCAGAGATGATCCGCCGTATCGGCGACGAGATAAACCCATACGTCATCGAGCTTGGTACAGAAGGCAGGCTCGTCGAACTTCAGCTCAGAGAGCTCATGGCTGCGTATGATCAGGGCATCCTCGTGATCAAGGATTTCTACAAGAGAACTGATACAAATACTGCAGAGCAGGTTCAGGAAGCTATCGCCCGGATGTCGTCGAAAGACCTGCTCAACCTGAACAACATCTGCAGTGCGCTCGGGTACGGACCGAACATGCGCGTTGTTGATACCTATCTCAGTTCTCGCGGGTACCGAATCCTGACCGAGACGCACCGCCTGTCGCAAGCGATCATCGAGAACCTTGTGCGCGCGTTCGGCAGCCTCCAGGCGGTACTTCGAGCGCCTCATGAAGAACTCGTCGCGGTCGAAGGCGTCGGCGAAGTTATGGCAACTCGGATTCGGGTCAGCCTCGATCTGCTCAGGAACCAGCTCGCCCTCGAGGTGCGGTAAGACCGACGGTCCGCACGGCACAGGAACTCTACCTTCTCTTCGGTTCGCGTTTGACAAGCGGCGTTGTCCGCGACTATCATTCAACCAGCAGGTTTCTCCATCGTGATCATCACGTCGCTGCCCGCTTGAAGGAAGGAAGAACACGCAGTCATGTCAGTCAAAGTGGCAAGAAGCGCCGGGTTTTGCATGGGTGTTCGCAGAGCGATGAACATCGTGCTCGATACGGTGAACCGGGGTACTGCCACCGTCTGCACGCTCGGTCCTCTGATACATAACCAGCACGTCGTGGAACTGCTTCGCACGAGGGGTGTCAGGGTCATAGATGACGTCTCGCAATCCGGCGGTTCGACCGTGGTTATACGAGCGCACGGTGTCCCACCAGATGTCCGGGAGCACCTCGAACGTGTGGACGCGACGGTGCGCGATGCGACCTGTCCTCACGTCACGAAAGTTCAGTCTATCGTGAAGAGACATGCCGCTGACGGGTATCAGGTACTGATAGTGGGCGACTCGGGTCATGCAGAGGTCAATGGATTGCTCGGGTACGCCTCCGGCAAGGGTATCGTGATCAGCACCCTTGATGACCTCAACAGACTGGGCGCCTTGGATAAGGTATGCGTCGTGGGACAGACGACACAGGACGCGGCAAAATTCGACGAAATCGCCAGAGAAGCCCGTCGCCGATACCAAGACTGTATCGTGTTCGATACGCTCTGCGATTCAACCCATCAAAGGCAGGCAGAGCTGCGCGACATGGCAAAACATGCGGATGCCGTTGTCGTCGTGGGCGGCTATGACAGTGCCAACACGAAACGGCTCGCCGACATCGCTCGGTCAACGGACGTTCCGACATTCCATGTGGAGAGCGCCGAGGGTCTCGACACCGTACCTGTGGGCAATTTCAAGGACGTCGTGGTGACCGCTGGCGCTAGCACACCAAACTGGGTGATCCGGGGCGTCGTCGAGGCGATAGAACGGGCTCAGCAACAACGCATGTCGCTCCCTGCGCGCGTTCTGCGGCAGGCGGCAAAATTCCTGCAAGATAGCGGCATTCTCGTTTCGGGAAGCACTGCGTTACTCACGTACGCGAGCTGCCGGTTGCAGGAGATCCCGGTTCAACCGGACTACCTCATCCTGGCGTTCTCGTATGTGTTCGCGATGCAGCATCTGCTCTATTTCACCGATCGGGCAGCCGCTGCGTTCAACGAACCCGCTCGCGCTGCATTCTACGAGAAACACAAAGCGCTCATCGTCGCCGTCGGAGCACTCGGCATCCTGGTCGCCCTTGGGTTCTCGATAGCGCTCGGTCTGGACGCGTTCGGACTCGTCCTGCTGGCATCCGCAGCGGGGATAGCGTATAATGTTGCGATTGTCCCAGAGAGAATTGCCGCGAGAGTTCGCGTTAGACGGTTAAAGGATATCCCGGCTTCAAAGGACGCCTTCACAGCGCTAGCATGGACTGTGGTAACGGTTGCGGTGCCTCTGGTGAACGCGTCTGTACCTATTACAGGTCGCAGCGCGGTAGCGTTTTTCTTCGTGTTCGTGATAGCGTTTATCAGGTCGGTGATCGTGGATGTCCAACATATCCAAGGTGATCGAATCGTCGGTAAAGAGACGATACCCATTGTGATCGGTAAAAACCGGACAAAGGTGCTGCTGGGAGTACTTGCTGCCGGTCTAGCGATTGTGCTGTTTTGGGCAGCACAGGTTGGGATCGTGTCAACGCTGGGATACTGGCTCATCGCATGCGTTGTCTATGCGTGCACGTACTTGTATCTGTATCATGAACGGATCACATTTCAAACGATACCGTTTGAGACCGTCGTTGACAGCAATTTCGGTCTTGCTGGACTCGTCGCCCTGATGTGGTCAATGACCACGCACGGGTGAACGAGCGCCCCGGATGAAGGCTCTGCGCTCTGTGAGGAACGTGGGTGTGGTGGGTACAAATAGTAAACTCAGGTCAGAACAAGAGCTGGTTGACATTATTGCCAAGCTCAGATCGTCTGGCAAAAGGGTCGTCTGGACAAACGGCTGTTTTGACATCTTGCATCGCGGTCACGTCTTGTATCTGGAGGCAGCAAGAAACATCGGCGATACACTCGTAGTCGGTCTGAACGGCGATGCGTCTGTACGCGAGTTGAAAGGGCCCGATAGACCGGTGTGCTCGCTCGAACAGCGTGTGCAAGCGCTCGTTGCGTTACGCTGCGTTGACTACGTGGTGGCCTTTGACGATCTCACTGCGGTCAGGTTGCTAAAACTGCTCAAACCAGACATATACGCCAAAGGTGGCGACTATACGATAGAGACCATCAACCAGCAGGAACGCGCTGTTGTCGAGAGTTATGGAGGCAGGATCGAGATCCTCCCTGAAGTCAAAGGGGTTTCCACAACACGGATCATCCAGCAGAACCGGAAGCGACCGTAGCCGTTGCACGAGACCAAGCACAGAGACCAAGACTATGGAGTTGCGTTCTCATCTGAGTGAACATGACGTGAGACGCTTGAAACAGGTCGTGGGGAGAGAGTGTGTCTCGACGGCTGTCGAAGATCTCATCTGCCACTCATACGATGCGACCAAGCAGACGGCGATGCCATCGGCAGTCGTCAGACCCGCAACCGCGCAGGAGGTCTCCGGAGTTCTTGCGTACGCTGACAATCAGTACATACCTGTCTATCCGATGGGCGCTGCGAGTGGTCTAACGGGAGGCGCTGTTCCCGTGCGAGGCGGAATCGTGCTCGACATGACCCGGATGAACCGGATCGTCGAGATAGACCAGGAAAACCTGATTGCCGTCGTTGAACCGGGAGTCGTGTGCGCCGAGTTTCAGACCACCGTCGAACGGTTGGGACTTTTCTATCCGCCGGACCCTGCGAGCAGCGAGTTCTCTACGCTCGGCGGGAACGTTGCGGAATGCGCCGGTGGGCTCAGATGCCTGAAATACGGTGTCACGCGCGATTACGTTCTCGCTCTCGAAGCGGTGATTCCTTCCGGCGAGATCATCCGCACAGGCAGCAGAGCGATGAAAAACGTTTCCGGATACGACCTGACGAGGCTGCTTGTCGGGTCGGAAGGGACCCTGTGCGTGTTCACCCAGATGACTGTCCGGTTGATACCGTTGCCGAAAAGTATCAGGACTGTGCTCGCCTATTTCAGGTCGTTTGATGATGCTGCACAAGCCGTTTCTGCGATAGTCGCAGCGCGAATCGTGCCGCGGGCTATAGAGTTCATGGACGAGGACACGCTCGATGCTGTCCGAAGCTACGGGAACTTCGACTTCCCGCCGGAAGCAAAGGCAGCGCTTCTCATCGAGGTGGACGGGTACGACGCGGCTACGGAATCTGAAACTCAAGCCGTCGCTGCGATATGCCGGGAGAAACGAAGCAGCCAACTTTCCGTGGCGCTTTCCGCTGAAGACCGCGACGCGTTGTGGCGGACAAGGCGCGTGGTCTCACCCGCTCTTTACAATCTTGCGCCGAAGAAGATCAACGAGGATGTGAGTGTGCCTCGAAGCCGTCTGGCGGAACTCCTCCGGGAAATCCAGAGAATCAAACGCGAGAAGTCGGTCCGGATCGCCTGTTTCGGTCATGCAGGCGACGGAAACGTGCACGTGAATTTCCTCATCGCATCGGACGATCCCGATGAGCTTCGCAGAGCCGAATCAGGCGTCGAGGAACTCCTGCGGATCGTCGTCTCCTACGGTGGCAGCATATCCGGCGAACACGGCATAGGAACTACGAAAGCTCGGTATCTCGGCATCGAGATACCACCTCGCGAGATGGCGCTCATGCGCGAGATTAAGCTCGTCTTTGACCCACACGGCATTCTCAATCCCGGCAAAGTATTCCCTCCCGAGGGTTAGGCATCTTTCCAAAACCTGCCGATCCTTGCGGATCGCAGCGGGTTTCGCATATAATGTGATCCGCAAGAAGGGCCAGTCAAAAGGGGTTATGCAACGCGTATCTGCCACATTGAGGTGACGAACGTGCCCGAGAAGAATCCGGAAAAGCTGTTCTACACGCCGCATGATATTCAGGGTCTCGATTACCACAAAGACCTCGGCGATCCCGGTCAATTCCCGTTCACGCGCGGTATCCATAACGACATGTACACGGGTCGGTTATGGACAATGCGCCAGTTCAGCGGGTTCGGTAGCGCGAAAGACACAAACGAACGGTACCATTTTTTGCTCGACCGCGGTCAGACAGGCCTGAGCGTCGCATTCGATATGCCGACGATCATGGGTCGCGACTCGGATGATCCGCTGGCGCAAGGCGAGGTCGGCAGATGCGGCGTCGCGATCGACTGTGTCCCAGACATGGAGCAACTGTTCGACAGCATCCCGCTTGATAAGATCAGCACGTCAATGACCATAAACGGACCGGCAGCAGTTTTGCTCGCATTCTATCTCGTCGCCGCCGAACGGCAGGGGGTAAACTGGCGGTCGCTTCGCGGAACGATACAGAACGACATACTGAAAGAGTACATCGCACAGAAATCGTGGCTGTTTCCGCCAAAACCGTCTGTCAGAATCATTGCTGACATACTCGCATTTTGTACCGAACACGTCCCTCAATGGAACACCATCAGTATCAGCGGGTACCATATCAGGGAGGCGGGCTCAACTGCGGTTCAGGAACTGGCTTTCACGCTCGCTGACGGGTTCACGTACGTCGAGGTGGGTATAGCCACAGGTCTTGACGTGGACGCCTTCGCACCGCGGCTTTCGTTCTTCTTTAACGCCCACAACAATCTGTTTGAGGAGGTAGCAAAATATCGGGCAGCACGCCGGATCTGGTCACGCCGGATGAAAGACCAATACGGTGCTCGTGACCCGCGAAGCTTGACGATGCGGTTCCATACACAGACCGCCGGATGTTCACTGACAGCACAACAACCCGAAGTGAACATTGTCAGAACCGCGTACCAGGCGCTCGCTGCGGCGCTTGGCGGAACCCAGTCGTTGCACACGAACTCGATGGACGAGACACATGCGTTGCCGACAGAAAAGGCGTGTCAAATAGCGCTCCGGACGCAACAGGTGCTCGCTTGCGAGACAGGCGTTCCCGACGTTGTTGATCCGCTTGCCGGTTCGTACTACATCGAATCGTTGACAAACAAGATGGAAGAAGAGGCGGAAAGGTATTTCACGAAGATCGAGGGAATCGGCGGGGTCATAGCAGGAATCGAGGCGGGATTTTTCCAGAAAGAGATCGCTCATGCTGCTTACGAGCACCAGAAAGGTGTGGAAGAGGGACGAAACGTCGTTGTCGGCGTGAACCGGTTTGTTGACCCGGACGAGAAGCTCGACATACCAATTCTGAGGATCGATCCGCGTGTCGAACACGACCAGATCGCACGACTTGCTGAACTCAAACGAACAAGGAACGCGGACGCGGTGCGAAACTCGTTGTCCGAGCTAACCAAAAGCGCTCGCGATGGCTCGAACGTTATGCCGCCTATCGTTGACTGTGCTCGCGTAGGCTGTACTCTGGGAGAGATCGTGGGTGCATTGAGGGATGTGTTCGGGACGTGGTATGAACCACAGGTCTTTTGAGGAGCGTATGGGCTGTGTCTGATAGAAGCAAACGGATCATACGAGTGCTGGTCGCAAAACCCGGTCTTGACGGGCACGATCGCGGGGCAAAAGTGATAGCGCGCGCATTTCGCGATGCGGGTATGGAGGTCATTTATGCGGGTCTTCGTCAAACTCCGGAAATGATCGCCGAAACCGCCGTTCAGGAGGATGTGGATGTAGTGGCGTTATCAATCCTTTCCGGAGCACACATGACCATATTCCCGAAAGTGCAAGCGTTACTGAAAGAGAAACATGCGGACGATATTCTCATCATAGGTGGCGGCATTATCCCGGAAGAGGACAGAAAACAGCTCGAAAGCCAGGGTATCGGCAGACTGTTTGGTCCCGGCACGCCGACTGACGAGCCGATTGCGTATATCCGCCAGTGGGTCAGCGAACACAGGAGGCCGTTGAAGTGAGTGGCTCGGAACTAGAACGCGGCATACGTGTCCGCGATACGCGACCGGGCACGGAGAAGATCCGCGATGGCGTGTGGCGAGTGCT
>Ga0315291_10007949_pt1 | contig 13059 bp, 11 predicted proteins | sample YL17G12_20_MG_FD_203070 | JGI IMG/M metagenome (GOLD analysis project Ga0315291, IMG submission 203070) | Sediment microbial communities from Yellowstone Lake, YNP, Wyoming, USA - YL17G12_20 | ecosystem: Environmental > Aquatic > Freshwater > Lake > Sediment | place: USA: Wyoming | collected... | reverse complement strand
CAGCGACTTCTGCCTTATGCCTTAAGCTCTTATGACTTGTGTTCTCTGCCTCCGGCGGGTTCATTATTTGAAAAAACTTGAAAAAAGTCGTTAAAAACCCCTGTCCCGCACCTATATACTTACTCTTATAGCGGTGAAATGAATAGGTGCGGGGTCAAAAAACCCCTCATTTTTTTAAATTTCAGTGAAATCCGTGAAACTTGTCCTCGCGCAGGCGGGGGTCTGTGGTTAAAAACAGGGTCTTCAAGCTTGTCCTCGCGAAGGCGGGGGGCATAACTGTGTAGTTTTTTGTTTCAACAAAGGCGTAGCCGAAAATTCAGAACGACAGGCCGACGGCAAGCTCGCTTGCAAGTAAGGCTTGGCGTTTCTGAATTCATGGCAATCGTGAATTGCCGTTGAAACAAAAAGGCTCTCTGTGTCGCTCGGTGTCCCTTGCCCCGTGAGATGCCGCTGCTATCTCATCGGGGTCTGTGGCCAAAATTTGTGCTAATTCGTGTTCATTCGTGGTGAATTATAACCGGTGTAATCGGTGTAATCCGTGGTTAAACTCAGGTTTTTCCCTCCAAATAGCAGAATAGTTCAAAAAAAACGCCATCCATTTATATCAAATTATCCATTTCCGAGCTAAAATTAAGGAAAAGCTATAATTCAGACCGTTACGATTACTGATTAATAGACTCTAACCCGATATATTGGGACAGCCACAAGGACACAGTCCTTGGGACTCTTGACGGAGAAAGCACAGAGAAATAGCTATAAAACAGTGTTAATCCGTGCCTGCCCCGTGAGATGCCGTTTCGGCTATCTCATCGGGGTGAGCTCTGTGGCTAAAGGATTACATAAATGCTTGACCCTACAAAACTTAAGGACTGGCAGCTCGCCGAAGCTGCCGAGTCAAATGCAAAACCCATTCTCCGGGTTGCCGCCCAGCTCGGCATCAGGGCCGATGAGGTTATCCCTATGGGCAGGCTCTTTGCCAAGATTGACTATAAAAAAGTCCTCAACCGCACTGCTTCGGCCCACAAGGCTAAATACATCGACATTACAGCTATAACCCCAACACCTCTCGGAGAAGGCAAAACTACTACTACTATTGGTCTTGTTCAGGGCCTTGGCAGGCTTGGCAAAAAGGTTTCCGGTGCGATTCGTCAGCCCAGCAGCGGCCCAACATTCAACATTAAAGGCTCAGCTGCCGGCGGAGGTCTGAGTCAATGCATACCGCTCGCCCCCCTTTCAATCAGATTTACAGGCGATACCGACTCAATCACCAATGCTAATAACCTCGCGATGGTTGCCCTTACCAGCAGAATGCAGCACGAGCGAAACTATGACGATGAAAAACTTGCCGGAATCGGGCTTAAAAGGCTCGACATCGACCCAAAAAGAATACAGATGAAATGGGTTATGGACTTTTGCGCTCAGGCGTTGCGGAACATCATTATAGGCAGAGGCACAAAACTGGATGGCTTTGAAATGGAGTCCGGCTTTGCAATATCCGCTTCGAGCGAGGTTATGGTGATACTTTCTGTTGCAAAAGACCTTGCGGATTTGCGAAAAAGAATGGCAAAAATCATTGTCGCGTATGATAAAAAAGGCGGCGAAATCACTACCGCAGACCTCGAAGTTGACGGAGCGATGACAGCCTGGCTCGTTGATGCAATCAATCCGAATCTGCTGCAGACGATTGAAGGCCAGCCCATCTTTGTCCATGCAGGTCCCTTTGGAAATATCGCGATTGGGCAAAGTTCCATTATAGCCGATATGCTCGGCACAAGACTTGCCGATTATCATATAACTGAAAGCGGCTTTGGTGCAGATGTAGGCTTTGAAAAATTCTGGAACTTAAAATGCCGCCTCTCAGGCCTTACTCCCAATGCTGTCGTTATTGTCGCTACAATTCGAGCCTTGAAGATGCACGGCGGCGGCCCTGCCGTCAAACCCGGACTGCCTCTCAGCACGGAATATACGAATGAAAATCTCGCTCTTGTCGAAAAGGGCTGCGAAAACCTTCTCGCACATATAGAAATCGTCAAAAAAAGCGGCATAAAACCCATCGTCTGCATTAACAGTTTTTCTACCGATACAAAGCCTGAGGTTATGCTGGTCAGAAAAATCGCCGAGCAGAATGGGGCTCTGTGCGCCGTCTCGGAGCATTGGCTCAAAGGCGGCGACGGTGCAAGAGAGCTTGCCGAGATAGTCTCGGCAGTATGCGAGGAAAAAAATAATTTCAAATTCCTCTATGAATTGGCCTCTCCCCTCAGGCAGAGAATCGAGCTTATCGCAAAAGAGATTTACGGCGCCGACGGCGTCGAATACACCCCGCAGGCTTTAGAAAAGATAAAGGCTCTTGAAAAAGACCCGCAGTCACAGAAACTCGGCACCTGTATGGCCAAAACACATCTTTCACTTTCGCACGACCCGAACATCAAGGGCAGGCCAAAAGGCTGGACACTTCCTGTTAAAGATGTTATTGTTTATAAAGGCGCAGGGCTTGTTGTGCCGCTGGCAGGCGATATAAAGCTTATGCCCGGCACCGCCTCGAATCCTGCATTCAGAAAAATCGACGTCGATGTCGAAACCGGAAAAGTTAAAGGCTTATTTTAATCGCTGATTTCGCTGATTATACAGATTGTCATTCCCGCGGAAGCGGGAATCCAGTTCTAATAATCAATGTAATCTGCGTAATCTGCGATTAAAAAGGAGTTCGATAAATGGCTGCCAAAATTATCGACGGCAAAAAAATCGCGGCGGATATTCGCAATGAATTAAAAGCCGAAGTTGAAAAACTCAAAGCAAAAGGCATAATTGTCGGCCTTGGCGTAATCCTTGTCGGCCAGGACCCTGCCAGCGTTTCCTATGTTACTGCCAAGGAAAAGGCCTGCGGCGAAATCGGCATTTATTCCGACGACAATCGTCTGCCTGAAAATACCTCTGAAAAACAGCTCCTCGAACTTATTTCGAGAATGAACAAAGACCCGAAAATCAACGGCATTCTTGTTCAGCTTCCGCTGCCAAAGCATATTGACGAGCAAAAGATTCTGCTTGCAGTTGACCCAGCAAAGGACGTTGACGGCTTTCATCCGATATGCGTCGGCAAAATGGTAACAGGCCAAAAGACCTTCCTGCCCTGCACGCCAAATGGCGTTGTCCAATTACTATTGCGCAGCGGCGTAAAGCTCGAAGGCGCTGAGGTTGTTATCGTCGGCAGAAGTAATATCGTCGGCAAACCGCTTGCCAATATGCTGATGCAGAAATCTCCTGCCGGCAACGCCACTGTAACAATCTGCCATACGAGGACGAAGGACATTGCCGCTCATACGAAAAGAGCTGATATAGTCATTGCCGCTGCCGGCAAACCGAATACTATAACAGCCGATATGATAAAAGATGGTGCCGTCGTTATCGATGTCGGCATAAACAGGATTGCCGATTCGACAAAGAAAAATGGCTTCAGGCTCGTTGGCGATGTTGATTTTGAAGGCGTCAGCAAAAAAGCGTCATTGATTACTCCCGTCCCCGGCGGCGTAGGCCCGATGACAATTACTATGCTGCTCTATAACACCGTTGAGAGTGCTAAAACCGCTTCTGGCGTTTAATTTTCGACACTAATTTACACCAACAAAATAATCGGATTTTCCGTTTGTAACGTGTGTTTTTATGCTATAATGTGAAATTATGGAAAAGGTGCTGGTAAATTCCGACAAATATAATGGCAAATATATAGCGATAGTAAGCGCTGAGGACAATACCATCATAGGCTCAGGCAATACGCCACAGGAAGCCCTGACTGTCGCTGAAAACAAAGGATTTAAAAATCCCTTTTTGTTCTTCGTCCCTGCCAGTGATTTAGTACATATCTATTAAAAGTTTTTTAAGCAATTTTATAGTTAAGATTGATTATCCAAATAAAAAATTTTCCATCATATAATAACGATGTCGGCCCTATGACAATTACTATGCTATTGTATAATACCGTCGAAAGCGCAAAATCCGCCAACAACCTTGTTTAACCCCCGGACCTGTGCCGGGGAAGATACCTCGCTTCGAGGTCCCTTTTTTTTCGCGAAGGCAGATACCGGGGTAATGCCCCGCTTTGCGGGGATGTTTTTATCAATCATTATGTTTTTGCACGTAGTCAATTCTTGCCGTCAATTCTTTTATACTATAACAAAATTGTTTATCGAATCCTCTTGCCCAGATTTTACCTTTTCTGCCGTATTCCCAGAATGCGCGTGTTGTTAAACTTTTATACCTTCCGATTATATTTTCTATGGATTGTTGATGTGGCTTTGCCAAAAGATGAACGTGATTTGTGCATACTGCCAGTGCAATGATTTTATGTCCGATTTTTTCTGCCTCGGCAAGGATTATTTGTTCTGCGATTTTCTTTTCTTTATTTTTTAATATTACAGTTGGATATTTTTGCCGTTCTTCACTTATTTGAAGCAAACCATTATTACCCGCCAACTTTTGACCTGTATTATTAACATATCCTCTTTCATCGCCCGGCAGCCAACGGCCGTATGTATTCCACGTCGCCATATATCCCATTAATTCAGGCATTTTGAAAATAATACTGCAAAAAACGAAACAAACAATTTATTTCGTGCTTAACCCCCGCACCTGTGGCGGGGGATATTTCTTTCCTGCACCCGTGGCAGGGTAATATCCCGCCTTGCGGGATTTCTTCATCAATCTACTGTGCCGGGGGGCAAGGTTCTTTCCCCTCCCCAAAAACAACCTCTGGCATTTAAAAAACTGACAGGGTATAATATTTTTTAGATCAAAAACCTCGTCTGAAGAAATTACAGGATTTGATGGAAAAGATTTTCGAAGCGAAAAAAGAAATTTTTGTTTAGCCACAGAGCGGCACAGAAACCACAGAGTTTTCTTTAGACACGGATTAACACAGGATTTACACTGCTCAACTGTTCAACTGTCTAATTTCCCGCGAAGCGCGGAGTTAATGCCGAGCAATACAATTTGCGTGGTTCTGTAAATCCCGCTCAATCGCCGCGGGGGCTGATTTAATCACGGATTTTGCCAATTTTCACTAAAATTTACAATAAACAGCTAACCTTTTGAGGACGTAAAAAGCGAAAAAGTTTTTGTGTATCAAAATTGCCCCCTTTCCCCTTGATTGAGAGGCACAAAAGAGGTACACTGTAATAGTGCCCCTTTTTATTGCACTGCAAAATAAGAACTATTTGAGAAGGAGTATTGCGATGCCAGAAACGATTAGCGTAGAAGAATATAAAAGATTTCTGGAGTTAGCACCTACCAACATTTTAAAACAAGCAGGCGATGGTATGTTTATAGCTACCCAGCATTTCCCTATTGACTCTCCCGAATTTGAGGTGCTCAACACGATGCTCTCAATGCTTGCGAGAGAATATCAGCTAAGGGAAATTGAACCCCTATGGCGGAAAGCAAGGCGTTTTGCGATTAGAAATTCCGGCACTATCAAAGAAGTAGGCAAAATTGCTGCATGTATTGGAGCTGGTGTTCTGTTGGGTGTGTCATTGGATGACTGAGTTGTTAAGTAACTAAAAGGACAAAGCAAAATAGAGATGTTCGGCAAAAAAATGCCTGTCTTAGAAGTAGGCAAAGAAAATCATGCCAGAAACTGAGCAAGAAAAAGAAGTGTTCAATCTTATAGTAAGGATTTTTAAAGAAGAGCGCCCGAAAATCTCTTTTTATGGGTATAGGAACAGCTGTAACATTTGTTGTTGGAAAAGGTGATTCATTATCTACATCTGAACGTATAGGACTATCGCAAGGTAAAATTCCTGATGCTTATGCGGAAGAAGGTTTTTGGAGACTCTTGAACCCCAAATCTCTTCCAAAAATAGAAAATGATGAGGACAAACGTAATTTTTGCTTCTTCTGGTTTTATGCCGGTATAGGAGTGGCAATAGCTTACATGGAACGCGAACAAAACAAATGACTAAAGCAGAAAGCGGCATCTAAAATAGAACTAACTCTATATGTTTTTTGATTTGTTTGAAAGAAGGGAGGTTTTTTAGTGTTCTCATTTTTCAAGAAGGGAGCAACTGTGGATGAAGTTGGGTCTACCTTTGCTTTATATGTACAAGGTCGGCTGCCAGACTTGTCGTATGACGAAGACTTCCAATACTTTCAAAATTTCAATATCGATAAAAGTTTTTTTGAAGAAGAAAGAAGATACCTAAGAGCCTCTGCAGTTGATCTCGGAACAAGCTTAGAATTGGGTCTTCACAACCCAAAGAGGAATGTAATACTTGATGCTTACATCGACCATCTCTTGGAGATGACAAAATCTGGGGGGTTGCCCGCCAATTTTATGGAGAAATATATTGAACACTCTCTCGATTACACCGAAGCCATTAAGACGCCGAGTAATATAGGGCCACATTACAATGTGAGCAAAGTATTTGCTAGTCAGTTCTCAGGCTACGCCATGGACTCTCGTTTTATTTCAAGAGCTGAAATTTTGTTCTGCTCAGATGTACTTGTAGTAAGAACTTTGCTAAAATCCATAAAAATTACATTCTAAGGAGAATTTAAGAATGGAACGTGGTTTTAAGCATAACTGGGGACAAGGCACTTACAAATATCCTCTTGGAGATTCTTTGAAAATAGCAATTAACCAATGGAAAGATAACCGCCAGGAATCATGGGCAAAGTCAGGCATCCCGGGAAATATCAAAAATATCATCGAGAATTTAGAAGAGACTTTCGGAGGGAGGCCGCTCAAAAAAAAAGAAGTATTTAAGATTGTTGAGGAGTTTGCTGAGGCTGTTATAGCAACAAATAAAAACCTTGTAAATTCCCGAAATCTGACAGAATTTGAAAGAGGCCTAATCAACTATTTCTACGAAGAGACTGATTTGTTTAGATATACAGAGGAACACCTTGAGGTTTATTTAGCGGAAAATGCAATAGAGAAGATTGAAAAAGCTACACGCCGGCTAATGTCACTAGAATGGGAACTGTATACTATAAAAAATCTTCATTTAATCCCAGCGGTTACGGACTTCTTACAACTTGTTACACGCAGTTACATATGGGGATTTGACACGGAATGTACTATTCTTTGTCGTAGCGCAATGGAGCAGGCTATCGAGAACAGGGTAGGAAGTGGTTATAGATTGGTAGATCTCATTAACGTGGCAAAGAAAAAAGGGGTAATCAACAATGACATAGCTGATATTGCACATAAGATCAGAGAGAAAGCTAATAAAATTTTGCACAGAGATCCAAATGTAACAGAGGATGCTCTTGGAACTATAAAAGAAACGGTAAGGGTAATTTCGGTTGTCACTGGCGGGCACGACCCTTTCGCCCCGCCTTCTTGGTTACTCAACGAAAGAAGTTGACAGGGTAATCGATGTCTCTGACAACCACCCATGCTTTTTTTGCTCGGCTTGAGTGCGGTGATGTTGAGCAGGTAACACTAAGGAAGGTTTTTATTATGAACAATATAAAAAATAACAGGAGCACAAAAAGGTATTTTGTCGGCGTTGGTTTGGGACTAATACTTGTTTTTGTTATTTATGTTTTGTTAGGCCGCTTTCCTTTTGATAACACACATCAAAATGCAGGGCAGCAATCTTCAATGCCTGCAGTAAGTAATTCCTATGAGCCGAGTTTAGACGACATCAGGTTTGTGGAATTACAGTTTTCAGCGGTTATTACTGATATGTATATGTATTTGGGCTGGTTCCCGGAAGAGAAAGAGATGCTCAAAAAAGCGTCTGTTAAGGCAATAAGTGATTTAAAAACAATAAAGGATTACCTGCGGCAGCTCAATTTCACAGGGGACTTAATCGAATTAAAGGATATGCACCTTGCCATCATAGATATGCTTGTTCAAATATATGATGGTATTGAATTGAAAAGCACCGATGATATTAAAAGAGCCTTTGCCGAATTTAATGGCCTCTATTATTCAGAAAAATACGAAGAGGCTCTCAAGCAATATAAAAGTCTTGAAAAGTTGCCTGAAGACTATGATTTGAAAGAACCAGAGTGTGCCTATAACCAGCAAGACAAAGAAACTTATCTTAATGCCATCGAATTTGTGAAAGAGAAAAGATTCGATCAGGCCTATAAGGATTTGGTGAGGCTGAGAGAAAAATACAAAGATACTGCCTTTGAACACTGCATAATGCTCAAAATGTCATATTGTCTGATAATGGCAGAGCCGAATGAACGAGGCGATAGTGAATTCAATTCTGAGAAGAAAGGAATAGCTCTTCTTTCAGATATTCTTGATGCCGGAGAGTATTCACCGGTACTTTTTGATGCATTCTACAAATGGCGGACAATGACTCAGCTCTTCTGGCATGGAATGTCGAATATGTCTGAGATTCCAAATTGGGAATATAATGAAAAACGCTGGTCGGTAATACAAACAGTAAAACAGCACATTAAAGACAACCCTGATGATGTCTGGGCAAAAACTCAGATGAATTTACTTCTGAGTTTGCCGAATATTAAACGAGGCGGCCCTTTCGGTAACTATAATATTGATCATTGGGTAATGCTTTATCAGGAATACAGCAAGCCTTAGAGCCTCTGATTTTCGTTTTGGCTTTTACTATTTTCTTCACCCATTTTTTATCCTCATTTTTTATTGCCTTAATTTTTCTCTCTGTTTCTTTTCAAACTCAACCAAAATTCTCCGCTTAATAAAAAACTCCGCCTTCGGCGGCTCCTCAATTCTTCATTCTTCAATCTACAATCTTCAATTACCTTTCGTGTCTTGGTGCCTTAGTGGCTATCCGAAATTCAGCTTTGCATATTTCCCGTAATATTTTTTCGCCGCCTCATCGTAGGCCTTGGCAGCCTCTATTTCGTCATCGAAAAAGCCCAGATTTATTGAAATGCCCTTAAAGGTAATGATTGCAATCCATCTATTATCTCTTTTCCTGCGAGATACTCCTTTATATTTAGAGCTGCGAGCATTTAAACACTTCCTTTTGTTATAGCTGTTTTCAGCCGCTGTAACTATGCTAAGATTATCCCTTGTGTTATTCAGGCCGTCGCCGTCTCCGTGGTCAACAACGAAACCATCAGGCGGGTTCATAATCTGGCGGTGCATCATTATCTGCTTTTTCCTGCCGCCAATATATGTCATTCGGCTGGCATAAAAAGTTTGATTGTTTTTAGTTATCACGTGCCATTTGTGCCTGTTTACTTCCTCGAAATCCTCTTGGCTGACAATAGCGTATTTTCCCCGCGTCAGCTTGATTTTTCGAAATGCGCAGTCATAGCGTTTCTTCCTATAGAAAAGCAGTATCGCAACGCCGATGCGCGCTATAAAATTGGGAACAAGGATGTAAAAAGGAATTTTTGTCATAGGGGAAAATAAATTGAAAAATGAAATTCATCCGCCTCCTTGTCGCGGCGTAGTTTCAACGAAGTTTACCCGCCAAAGGCGGGACGGATGGCGGATTCCTCAAATCTTCAATCTTAAATATTCAATCTTAAATTTGTTAGTCAAACGACTAACAATATGGGTATTTTACCATATTTATAACAAAAGTCAAGAAAAATCTGCTTTTTTTTATAAAAAATGCATATTTTACAATGTCAGCTCTCGACCCTGCGGAGAGACAGGTTTTTCTGGTAATTCCAATTCCAATTTGTATAATGGCAGGGCTGTTTTTGAAGAAAAACACATATAGGGAGATAAAAATGAGCGACAAACACGTTCCGCTTACAAAAAAGCAAGTCGAGCAGCTTGAAAAACAGAATTGTCAGTGCAATGACTGGCAGCAAGTTCTTGTCAGCCCTGACTTTAAGCCCGACACAATCAAAAACACAACATTTTCAGGCAAAATCAAGCTCGGCAGATTCGACAAAATGATTAGCTTTTACGGCGGCGTAACCAAGCCGGCCGGCATTTATAACACGTATCTTCACAACTGCACGGTCGGCGGAAACGTCTATATTTCAAATGTAACTAATCATATAGCAAACTACATCATCGAGGACGACTGCATAATCGACCATATAGACCTGCTTGCGGTTGAGGGTAAAAGCTCATTCGGCAATGGAATCAAGGCGGTAGTTATAAACGAAGCCGGCGGCAGAGAAATACCGATATTTGACAATCTCACCGCCCAGATTGCTTATATCATAGCTCTTTACAGACACAGAACAGAGGTTCGCAAAAAACTCGAAAAGCTGATAGCACAATACACTGAAAGCGTCAAATCCGATATCGGCGCAATAGGCGCAGGCGCCCATTTGTCAAACTGCGGCACAATCAAAAACGTCAAAATCGGTCCTGCTGCCATTATCGGCAATGTAAGGCGTCTTGAAAACGGCACAATCAAAAGCTGTCCGCAGGACCCGACTGAGGTCGGTGCAAGTGTAGTCGCAAAGGATTTTATAATCGCAGAAGGTGTCAAGATAAGCGAAGGTTCAGTTATTTCTGATTGTTTCATCGGCCAGTCGACAAAAATGACCAAACAATTCTCAGCGGAGAATTCGGTTTGTTTCGCCAATTGTGGTTTTCATCACGGTGAGATATGCTCGATTTTCGCAGGTCCTTACACAGTCAGCCACCACAAGTCCACTCTGCTTATTGCAGGTTATTTTAGTTTCTTCAATGCCGGCAGCGGAACAAACGAGAGCAATCATATGTACAAAATCGGTTCGGTGCATCAGGGCATATTTGAGCGCGGCACAAAAATGACTTCAGATGGATACGTTATGTACCCAGTACGTATCGGCGCGTTTTCAGTGATAATTGGCAGGCACTATGCCCATCCTCAAACATCCGACATACCCTTTTCTTATCTTTTTGAAGAGAACGGCAAAACTTTTGTCGTGCCCGGCATAAACCTGCGAACTGTCGGCACTGTTCGTGACAGTGAAAAATGGCCGAAACGCGATGAGAGAAAATCGCCGCAGAAAACGGATTTGATTATCTTCGATGTGTTAAGCCCATATACGATGCAGAAGATTATCAAAGGTCTTGACCTATTGCTTAATCTTCAGCCGCCGCAGACCCATACGTCAAACGTGGTTGTCTGTAATAATTTGCATTTCAGGACTTCCGCGCTCCACAAAGGCATAGAGTATTATACAATTGCAATCAATAAGTTTCTGGGTGATTGTCTGATTGAGAAACTTCGCAGTTCGCCTCTGAATTCGGCTTCTGATTTGCAGAAAATCTTTCAATCGACGGACCCTGCCGGCACGGGCAAATGGCTGGACCTTGCGGGCCTGCTCATACCTGAACAATGTGTGAACCGGCTGCTGGACGATATTGAAAATGAAAAATTACATACACTCGAATCAATTACCGACAGGCTCAAGCGTTTTTATGACGGCTATAGTGAATATAAATGGGCCTGGGCAGCCGAGAAAATTTGCAACATTATGAAGAATCAGCAGCAGAATTTATCGCAGGCCGAAAAAGTGATAAAGATTATTAACGACTGGGCAGGAACTAATGAAAAATTAACCTCTCTTATACTCGACGATGCAGGCAAGGAATTTTCAGACGAGCCGCGGCTCAGTTTCGGCATCGACGGCGATGAAAAAACAAGGGACGCCGACTTCGATGCGGTAAGAGGCACTTTCGAAGGCAACAGCTTCGTCCGTGAGCTCAAACAGCAGGGTGAAACCACAAAAAAGACCGCGGAAGAAATGATAAAGAAAATTAAAGCCCTTCGGTAGAAGAAGCAGGAAGTGAGGAGAAAAAACGTCAAACGGTTGCGGTTGCGAGGCTCGTTGCGTCTAACGTAAGACGGTTATGTATAAATTTTTAAACGCTGATTGCGCTGATTCAAATGATTTTAAATTAACCACCCCTGCCTTCCCCTGCTTTCGCAGGGGTAAACTCCGGGGCAGGCTCCGACACGAAGAAATTAACCACGAATGAACACGAATATACACAAATTATATTAGCCACAGAGTTCACCGAGGCCACAGAGGATTTTAGACACAAATTAACACGAATCGACACGAATTTTTTTAGCCACGGATTACGCGGATGACACGGATTTTTATTAACCACGAATAAACACGAATTTTTTTTAGCCACCCGCCTTCGCTAAAGCTTCGGCGAGGCAGGCAGAGGACATCCGTCTTCGCCAAGGGCTTCGCCGCGACAAGCAGAGGCCACAGAGTTTTTTTTAGACACGGATTGACCCCGATGAGATAGTCCAAGGGACATCTCACGGGGCAGGCACGGATTTACACTGATTGTTTCAACTAAGCAGTTCTGCGAACAGCTTAAATTCAGATTACAAAGCTGCTTAGCAAACGAGTTTGCCCGCAGGATTTCAAATCCGAATTTTTACCGACAAAGTCAGCAAAGTTGAAGCAATAAATCTTCACGAAATATTTGTCGTCGGCACATCGCTTTTAATTTTCCTGCTTCGCAGTTGCGCCCCCCGCCTGCACGGGGGCAGGCTTAAAGCAAATATATCAAAAGCCTTGCTAAAACAAAAAAACACGAATTTTTTTAGACACAGATTAACACTGCTTTTATTAGACACGGATTAACACTGGATTAACACAGATTATGCGGATCCCCACCCCTGTCTGCACAGGGGCAAGCTCTGCGCAGGGACAGGTTTTAGATTACGGATTTAAAATTAAAAAACTTGCTTTTCTATCCAGTTTAACGATATAATGATTCTTACCTGACAGAAGATGTTTTTATATTGTATTTGTCCGCCTGTGGCGGAATGAAAATAATTATGGTGTCCCAAGGTTTGCAACAATACTATTGTTCACCATCTTAGGTTTCATATCTCTTCAGGAATTCAAAGAGATCGTTACTTGTGCCTATTGGGTCTTGGTGTATTTCCGAGCCAGAGTAATGAAGCACTTCATATCCTTCGGATTTTAGAAGGCGATCCCGCTTTCTATCTCTTATAAAAGCAGATTTGCTGCTATGGTACAGAAAGCCATCACACTCAATGATGATTCTAGGAGTCTGTCCGAGTAATTGATTTAAGCGGTGTTTTTCTATCTCCCTTTGGCTTTGATTTCTGATTTTTCACGGGAAGAATTTATTTTCGCCTGATATTACACGTTTATTTCTCAAAATGA
>Ga0315291_10007948_pt1 | contig 13059 bp, 5 predicted proteins | sample YL17G12_20_MG_FD_203070 | JGI IMG/M metagenome (GOLD analysis project Ga0315291, IMG submission 203070) | Sediment microbial communities from Yellowstone Lake, YNP, Wyoming, USA - YL17G12_20 | ecosystem: Environmental > Aquatic > Freshwater > Lake > Sediment | place: USA: Wyoming | collected... | reverse complement strand
GCTCTTTGACCAGCGCAACAACGTGCCGGTGAAAGGATTGCGGCGACTTGCCAGTCGTATCAAGGGCATCCCGGATGAAGGCGGTGAACTCCCAGCGGTCGCCGGCCTGGCTGACGCGCTGAGCCATCTCCGCCAGCGAGCAGAGCAAGATGGCATCTTGCCCTACATCCAGCCCCTTGCGGCGGGCCAGTTCGCGGGCGAGATCGGCGCGGGAGGGAAGGCCGGTCACGGTGCGGGGAAGATCGGCGCCGATGAAGAGGGCGAGGGTGCGACGAGCCATTGCGTCAGCAAGCTCAGGAACCGCCGCCGAAGCAAGCGGCGAAGTGCCGCGTTTATCCATCAGTGCCTCCCCAAGATCCAGGACCTGTTCTAGGACATGCTCACTTGTCTGTCGGGCCAATCTGTGCTATAATACAACTGCAAACGGGACGTAAGTCCAGGTCAGGTAGGAAAGCGGTTGATCCGCTCTCCCCGGTGTCAAGCCGGAGCGCGCCGACCTGGGGGTCTCGTTTTTTTTATTCTCTCCTCACCCACCGCGCTTTGATGCGTGGCCAGTCTTCCACCAGCGCCGCCCTGACCTGCCCCTCGATTAAACCAAATGTCGGGTCGCCTGCCTTGTACCAATCATAGACGCTACCGGCCACAAAATCCGCCAACTGCACCAGAGGACTGCGCTGACTATCCACATGTGCGATGGAAAGTACACCCCATGTCGGCCAGTGGCGATAGATGAACGTGTTCACCGTCGCCACTTGGACCGGGGATGTGAAATGTCGATCGAGCGATAGCACCAGATTGGGATAGGCACCCCAGCACAGTTGAAGTAGTTCACACGTCAGGATCGCATAGTTCTCTGGCGTATCCTCAATCTGCCGTCCCCTTTTGCGCACCGTCAGTGTGAATATTGCCACATCAGTCTGAGCCAGGCTGTTCAAAACGCCCCGGCGAATATATTGGCTGGCGTTGCGCCACTTTAGTTCTGATGCAGCCTTGCGCCGGCGATGCAACCGCTTCCCTGAACGCAAGGCCACGCGCCGGATCAGATACTGAATCGCTTCAGGATGAGGGGTCAGGACAGCGGCCATCACGAACAACGGTGTGGCGGCTGTCAGTGCCCCTGATTCATCGAGTCCGGCGTGGACGATTGGTGCGAGCATCATCCGCTCCTTGAGACGGACAGAGCGTCGGTCAGTGAAGGATGGCCAACGGTCTCAAGTGCATCTTTCATCGTCGTCGCTCGCACTCAAAGGTATACTCGTCGCCCGGCCCATAGCTCAGCACGAAAACGAGCCGATCACCCTCCAATGTTGCCGTCGCGGTGCCGTCCACCGGGTCCATCTCGTCCATGCCCTCAAAGCGGAACACGGCGCGACCCTCACCTTCTGGTCGGCCATCCAGGTCTCCCGATTGCAGACCCAGGTGATACTCACCCTCAAGACGGCTGCCCACTTGATAGAGTTTGACGTAGGGGGCCACTTCCATGCGCAGATAATCGTCGTCAAAGTCGGGGCTTGCTATGACATCCCACGTGCCTGTAAAGTCCATGTGCTGTTCCTCCTTCCACATCTCCTTGATTTCAACCGGCCTGGAAGCGCTCAGTTACCCTTTCTGCCGACACGTCGGCCCCTCGACGGCTTTGCGCAGTTCGTCTTTGAGCGCAGAAAGGCGGGAGTGGGTGACAAACAAGCCCCGGTAGTATTGCTCAAATTCAGCCTCGCGCCCCTGCACGCGCCGGATGGAGCAGATCACTTTACAGAGCGCGCCAGCCTCGGCGTAATAACTGCGGTCCCGGCCGCCAATGGACCGCTCGACCAGATGCTCGTACAACTGCGCGGCGCCGTCCAGCAGTGCGTCGCCGGGCAGGGTGTGCGCCACCGGCTTCAGGAGATCGCCGTGCTCGCGGACAAGCCTGGGGGCCTCGCGCAATGCCTGGGCCAACGTCTCGTCACCCGGCTCGCCCCGGGCAGCCAGTCCCATGCGCAGCAGGCCGGTGGCGATGGTGAGGGGCAGGTCGTCGTCCTGCCAACCGCTGCGAACGGCCGGGTTGGAGGCCCACTCGATGGCCTTCTGCCAATTCCCTTCCAGCAGGTGAGCATAACCGAGCAGGCAGGCCTCTGTCAGAACAACCACCGGATAGCCCTGCTGCCAGTCCGTTGCCAACACGTGGGCCTGCATCTCGCCTGTCAGTTGCGGGTAGAGTTCTTCCCAGTGGCCGGTGGCCTGCGCCGCCTGGCGCAGTTTGAGATAGACCGGCGCCTCCCACGGCCGTTTCTGGAACAGGGCACAAAGTTCGTCGAGCGCCTCGGTGGGCCGGGCCAGGTTGATCAGCGCTTCGCCCCGCGCCTCGTGGAGCAACGGGCGGTAGTGGCTATCGGCCGGCAGCCTCTCTAACCCATCCTCGGCCCAGGTCAGTGCCCTCTGCCAATCCTCCTGTTCCCGGTAGCGGCTCACCAGGTCCTCGTACGGCCAGCCTTGCTGTGGGCCGACCTCCCGGCACAGCGCTTCGCAGTTGGGCAGGGCGCGATAGCGGCGGTAGAACTCGCGCAGCAGTTCGGCGGGATGGGGCAACAGGCTAGTACTCTGGGTGGCCGGTCGGCGAGCGTGGTCAATGAGCGCCGTCTCCAAGGCCGCCATCCACTCCCCCCGGCCTTCCCAGGCATTCAGCAAGGCGTAACGATTGGCCCCGTAGTAGCGCAGGTCGTCGGAGATCTCAATGGCCTCTACAGCCGACTCGGGCTCGCTGCGCCCGATGGCGATGAACAAGTTCTGCTTCATCGCGTCCAGGTCGGTGTGCAGCGCCTTGGCCGGCTCGGGGCGGGTGAAGTGAAAGCCATCCTGGCTCAGGTCAAAGATATCAAAAAGGGCCAGATAAGCGTCGGCAGCAGCCTGGAACTGGCCGGCGCGGAAGAAACTGGTGGCGGCGGCGAACAGGTCGTCCATTTTGTCAATCCAACTGTCGTCGCCGAAGCCGCGATGTGTGTGATAGTCGGGGTCATAGCCGACGCCGTACTCGACGTATTCGTCGCTGACGATGGCGTCGCGCAGGGCCTGGATCGCGCCCAGGAGGTCCTCGGCGTCGTCCAGGCCCATCGTCTCGGCGACGAGCAGACGCGGGCCTTGCGCGACCAGGTTGAGGAAGCGGGTCTGCTGCTTCTCGTCCAGCCCGGCCAGGAAGTCGCGCACCAGGGCCACGATCTCTTCGTGAGTATAGTGCCGCAATTGTGCGGCGATGTTGTCAAGCAAATCATTCATAAAGCTGTTCAATCTATCGTAATTGGTCAGATCATGGATGCAAAGGGCATAGAGCAATGCGAAAGCCTATCATAGGACTGCGAGAATCTGGAGGCATCTTTTCTCTCGAGGTGACTCTCGCTGCAACAGAGGAAAAAGCCCAGGCCCCACCTCGAACTACCTCTTCTTCACCAGAGTGCAAATCCTCCCTTCCATCTTCTGGAGTATACGGGTAAGCTCGGTAGTGGCTTGATGTCCATTCCCATACGTTCCCGCTCATATCCGAGCAACCATATGGACTTACACCGCCTGGATAAATGCCAACGGTCGTAGTTTGACCAATGCCTGCTTCTTCGGTATTAGCGCGTTCTGAATCCCACTCGTCGCCCCACGGATAGATTCGCCCATCACTACCTCGCGCCGCTTTCTCCCACTCCGCTTCTGTAAGCAGGCGCACCATCATGTGTTCTGGTAGCAATCCCGCATTTCTTAGATGCATTGTCAACCAACGGGTAAAGGCTACTACCTCGTACCAACTCACTCCAACAATAGGGTGATTAGGCCTATTCCACATTGGGTCATCCCAAAACTTGGGCGATTCTATCCTTTGGTCCTGAAGCCAGGCCCACCCTTGTTCTGTCCAGTATTGTGGACTAGCATACCCACCTCTTTCAATAAAGTGATGGTATTGCATATTGGTTATGGGGTATCTACCGGCATAGTAAATAGGCAGCTCAACTCGGTGCTGCGGTTTTTCATCATCGGAAGCATCGTGATTCTTTCCTTTGGAAGACCCCATCAGGAAAGGTCCTGCAGGGATTTCACACCAGGCAATGTCAGGGACGAGTATATCCCCTGCCAATGTGAATGCGAATCTAGGATCACCTATCTCAGCCAGTATGCCGCCTGCCAAAGCCCTCTCTCTTGCCGAGAGCATCCCTGATTCAAGAAGCTGAACGAGCTCTGCCATGACAGAATTGGCAAGCACCTTTCCTTGCTGTGTTCTTGCTACCCTGAGAAGTCCGATCTCTGCGATGGCTTGGCCTGCCAGAATTGTGAGTCGCAGGTCACTCTCCGACTCCCAGCGATCTTGAGGACACAATGCTCGTATTGACTCAATTGCTCTGGCCGCTTGACCTATCTGTTCAAGGTAGAGTGCGGACAACAAGTAGATCTCACGCCATAAATCAAAATCGGTTCTGAGCAACCCGATACCCGTCCGGGGATACCCCTCCTGAGACGCTAAGTAACGCGCAGCATAGAACTCTTGAAGAGTTGAATGAACGAAACTGTACTTTCCAACAGCCCATTCAACCAGTAAACCCGCCCGCTCGCGCACATATGCGACAAAGCGCATTGCCTTGTTCCAGTCCGAATCGAGGTAGGGAGCAATGATTGCCAACAATGATGCTTCGTCGATCACGGTGTCCCTGCGGGCCTGGATGCGGAATGCCACTTCTGCCAAGGCGACTTGAAGATCTGACGTCCGCAAGCCAAGAACATCCAGCTCATCAATCAGCAGTGCTCCCTCAATCTTGGCTCTTTCCCAACGCCGCATGAGCAAATCCGATACATCGTCGTAAAGCGCGGCGCGGCTTTCAGGCAATGCCCCACGATACGTGTGAAGCACTGCAATGACAGTCAACAGCAGTGGATTGGCGGCAAGTGATCTGAGTTGCTGATGCTGACGCAAAGCATAAAGCAGACTCTGCGCTTTCGACTCTGCAGTTCCAGCATCCGTTGGCTCTGTTCTGGCTAGCAATCGATACCAAGCAGTGATGAAAAAGCCTACCTGCTCATCCGTGAAAGACGCAATTTCAAATGTCGTCCATTGCGCAGAAAACAAAGATACGTCGTGCAATGAAGTGACTCGGCTGGTGACCACAACTCGGTTTTCAGGGTATTGCAGAGTGAAGTCCTCAATCCGGGTCACCATTTGTCTCCTCTGTTGTTCGTCTGCCACCTCGTCAAGTCCATCTATCAGGATTAGACATTCGCCGGCAGCTAGCCGCCCCTTGAAGTATTCGATCAGGTCGGAGAATCCTAGAGATGCCAGATGTCGCAACAATAACTCTACAAAGGATATCTCTGATTCTGGGGACAACAGACTTGCATAGTCTCTTGCCAGAATGGAAATGGGAAATTCATCCAATTCTTCGGGGATATTTTCCACCTCATTTCCGAGTTTTCGACTGACCACGGCCCATACCAGGTAATCCAAGAGTGTAGTTTTGCCAGAGCCCGGTTCACCCAATATCACGATTCTCTTAGCAGCAACTACTGCATCCGGCATACTAACTGGCACATCGTTCTCTTCCTCTCCACCCATTTCTCTTGCTGTCCATCCCTCATCTCTGACCCTCAAGCGCCGCTTTGTTGCATAGAGTGGAACGAAAATGTCTGACAGATGCAGAGGGGGCATTTCTACAACACTTGGGTCGACGGCCAACAACCGAAGCCTGCTTCGGCTTGTGATGAGATAGTTCAAATATCTGTCCAGACTGTACTGAGAAACCACAAAGACTTGCTGGTCTCGCCCAACAAAATCCCCTCTGGAAATTGCTATATCCCCCGCAACAAGCGCGCCTTCAGCCGCGGCTACAGTGCCTTCCCCTTGAGCAACTACACCGCTGCCAGCAAGTTGAGCTTGCCAAGCTCCGTGCACTCTAGGATCCAAGGTTACCATCTGCAAAGCTTCATCGTAAATCGCCAGCCCGGTTTCTCGCAGAGAAGCAATCAGGTCTGCCAGAACGTTAGAACCGATACCACCTAACCATGTCACAAGCGTGGGTATAGGTACGGCCTTGTCAGCCCTAGCCAGGAATTGCACTGCCTTCTTAGCAGTTTCATCCAGCCTCTCATAACGCACTCTGGTCTCCCAGTCAATGGCCCGCCGAGCCCATTCCTTGAGTTCCCTCCCCATCAGCGTGACAACGTACTCCCGAGTGATTTCAAGAATGGTATACCGACCGGAAAGATGACTAAAGGCGATCAGGGATGTTCCAATGAGTTCATCGACCACCCTTTCAAATTCGCCTGGAGCCAACTCCGCTACATAGCAGATTTGATCCTCGACAACCGAACTGTCAATAGCCGCTATTGCCCATAATGCCCTTTTGGCTTCCTCGCTCAGTGCGGAATAGGAATCTTCGAAAATGAACTTGTACAGGTCGTTTGCTTTGGGTTGCCCCAGGCGCTGTAGCACGTTCTGTACGGACTGACCGCGCTCAATCTGGGCAACGAACCATTCCATTGCCAGCGGGTTCCCATACGCTCGTTCATAAATCCGTTCAAGCAACGTTTCGTCTGCATCTGCTAACGGAGGGGGGATTATACGCCCGGCTTTGCGTAGGAGCTGAAATGCATCCCCTCTTTCCATTCCCTTTAGCGGTAGAACTAATTCACCGCTGCGTATTTGAGCGGCGGGGCGATGCCGGTTTGTAATGAGGGCTTTACTGTTACCTGGTATCTTTCGCAGAAACTCGAAAACCTTCTCGTCTCGGACTGTCTCAAAGTTGTCCACGACAACAAGGCCGCGAGACTCTGCCAGCACTTGCCGAACAACAGCGAGTCTAGCGTCCGAAGAGGGCCTCCCAAGAACTCTGGAAATGATTACGAACAGTTCGTCAAGGGAAGTGAAGTCCGGATGCTCTTCGGTGATATTCAATACACTGAGGCTTCGCTTCTTGGCCGTAGCCCAGATGACTGCCCGAAAAGCCCGTTCCTCTACCAACTGATGTGCGATTTCGAGGGCAAGTGTCGTTTTCCCCATGCCGCCAATTCCGTCAATAGAGATAAGCGCTACGCGCTCGTTATGGCTCAGATACTCGCGGAGTAGCCGTATCTCCCGTTGGCGTCCGACGAAAAAGGGGCGCGGCGGCAGATTATGTAAGACCTCGGACCCCTTTGGCGGCTCCTGGGGAATTCCGCAAAGGTTGCTAAACGACTGGTGCAGCCTGTCCAGACATATCCGATCAAGCTCTGTCGTCACTCGCGCAACCTGAGCACGTGCACTGTCCGTAGGACCGTACTGCCGAATTTCGTGAATAGCCTCAGCCAGCCGGCCCTGAAGTGTGAGCACGGTTAGATAGTCGGGATCCGTTTGCTCTATCGCCTGCAACAGATCACCCGCACCTCTCAAGTAGCGGTCGTGAAGATCCATCATCACTCACCTCGTATTGTTGCCGCTAATCACCGCCCGCACTTTCCCCATAAACACATCATTCTCCACATCCCCCGCCTCCAGGTGCAGCACCCGGATGCCGCGCTCGGTCGCCAGTCGCTCGTACACCTGCTCTCTGAACCGCCGCGACTCCACATAGTCCGGGTCGCTGCGGCCCCAGTATTCCACGTACAGGTTGTGCTCGTACAGGTAAAAGTCAGGATGGATGAAGCGGGTGCGGCCGTCGTCATCAGTATACGCCAAACGCGGTTCATATTCAAATCGAATCCCCGCCGCTTCCAGTTTGGTGGCGATGATGTACTCGGACTTGGAGCGCACCCGCACGCCGCCGGGCGTCTCGTGGGGTTTGTGCTCCGGCCCACCCCAACGTTCCTCCCACCTGCCATCAGCGATAAAGTCGTGGGCATTTCCGGGTTCCACTACTACGGCAGAAGCGCCCTGCACCTGACCGGCGTCGTCCACCTCTGTCACCACGCCCAGCCCCAGTGTAGGGTCCAGCCGGTCGCCCAGACTGCCGGGGTGAGTTTGAACCTGCACCGGCTCCTGGGCCAACAAAGCGTCGGAAAGCGCTGCCAGGCAATCGCCCCTGGGCGCGCTGCTGAGAAGCACCTCGCGCAGTTTCCTGAGCGCGCGGCGGGAGTTGAGCAGCGGGGACAGATAGTGGTGCTCCATATCGCTCTCGGCGCTCAAGCAGACCGGGCAACCGTCGTCGCAGCCGCTTTCAAACATCACGTGCAGTTGCAGCGCCAGTTCGTGGTCTAACTCGTTCGCGGAGACGCCGCTGCGCTGCAATGCCTCACGCAGCGCGGCGACGTGGGGCTGCCGGGCCGGGTCCAGCGCGGAGACGGCGCAGCGAACAGTCGCGGCGCGAGGGACATCGCCCAGCCATTGCCCCTCAAGAGATTGCTGGAGCAAAAAGAGTTCGCGCAGAATCAGCGCCGCATTGATCATCTGCCCACCCACTTCGGTGACATTCGCCAGCGTGCGCCCCAACGCTTCCAGCGCCTCCGGGGCCGGAGCGGCAAGGCCGAGGTCATTTAACAGGGCTTCCAACGATGCGGGGGAAAGTTGCGCCTGCGCTGCCTGAATATGGTCGGGCGTGGCGCGGCTCAAGGTCGCGCGCACCAGCGCCTCGCCGTTGGCAACGGGACAGTCGCCCAGTTCGGTCTGCAGCGTCCACCACAGCGAGCCTTCGTTGTCGGTCAAGTCCAGCCGCTCGAACGCCTGCGCGATGCCGCCCGACCCGCCTTGCACGGTGTCCATAATCAGGATGCGCGGGGCTATGGAGCGATCCACCTGGTCAAAGACGGGCAGATCGGCGTAAGCGACCAGGTCGTCGCTGCCCACGCCGCCCAGCCGGGCGATGAGATTCTTGAGCAGTGCGCTCAGACTGTGGAGCACCACGCTCTGCACGAAATCGTGGAACTCGGACGTCTCCTTGAAGGCTTTTTCCAGCGACTCGTCCAGCCAGACAAACAGGTCGTCAGTGAGGCGCGTGGCGAATTCATCCACTTCGGCCTGGCGCACGATGCGGCGGGCGCGGTAATACTCCTCAAGCGGGGCGCGATCGGCGTTCAGATCGAGCAGGCGCGGTTCGCCCTGCGATTGCGGGACGACCTGGTGCAGCCAATAGTCTACGGCGACTTCTGCCGTCTCAAGCAGCGATTTGATGAAAATAGGACTTTCGACAGCGTGTTGCCCCATCTGGTACACGGCAAAGTTGCGGCGCAGGTGTAGCCGCAGGTCTTGGTCTACCAGGATCGCTTCCACAGTTTGGGCCAACAGATCGGGGTTGATCTGGAAACGGATGCCCTGGGTCTCAATCGCGTAGCCGACCAGCGTGGGGTCGCCCGCGTCGTCGTAGAAGACGCGGCGCAGGGTCAGGTCTTCCTGGCGGACATTTAGCGCGTCGCGCTTCTTGTGGTCAGTCTTGAGGTCAATCTGCATCTCGTCAAAGACGCAGGTGTAACCCAGCATCGCGCGGCCTTCGTCCAGGAAGCCACCAATCTCACCGAACAGGTTGGCCAGGGGAGCGAGCAACTGGCGCTGAGCGACGCCGCGCTCCGCCGGGATGTAGGGAATGATGACCGAGTTGGCCCGCGCCGTGGAGCGGCGCGAGATGGGCAACAGATGCTGCGGTGGTTTTTCGCCGGGGTTGATTTTGACGGCCTGCCTGGCCTGCGGGTCGTAGAACCACATCGGGCTGTACTGCTCGTCCGGCGGGCCGAACGGTTCAGCGCGCAGCCGGCGCAGTTCCACAAAGGGCAGGTTGGGGAAACGCTGCTCCAGATACTTGGGAATGCCGAAAATGCTATCCGGTTGACTGCGAATATCGCTCTTCTTGGGCAGGAAATCAGCCACCGGCTTGCGGCCCACGACGTTGCCAGCGTCGTCCGTCTCGTCCTCTTCGGGATACAGGAACGTCGAAACCCCATCGGGTGGGACGGGCGTCCAGTGGATGACCTGCTTTTCCCGCAGCCGGTAAGAGACGTTGCCCGGCAACAGTTCGGTCAGGCCAAAGGTGACGTCCGCTGTACGTTCGGCGGGCTCGTCCTCTGACTTGCCGGCGTTGGGATTGGGGTAATGGATGGTCAGCGTCGTGGCCTCGTCGCTGCCCTGGAGCATCCAGTCAATGTGGCGGTAGGTCTTGAGCCAGTTGCCGCGCTCAATAGGATCATTGGCAGAATGCCAGGCTTTGTCGCCGAAGCGCCGCAGCAAAGGCGCGGGCAAAGAAGCGCCTTTGGGGATCAAGAATGGATACGTGCGGTGTTGCCGGAATGGTTCGCTGGCAATCTCGGAAAGCGATAGATAGTTCGGGAGCAGTTTTTGGAGCCGTTCCCATGCAGGCAAAAGAACCCGGTTGCTCAACCCCTTGTCCATCAACAACCAGCCGCGAATTTTCAGGCTCCCGCTTTGTTGAACAACGTGCCCACCGGTCAAATGTCCGCCGCTAAACCAGACATCCTGCTTGGTTTCCCGGTGCTTCACAATGATTTGCCTGCCTTTGACCGGGTCATCACGCGGCGTGATACTCTGAATGACATCATCGCCAGGCGTAAAGTAGGACCAACCGGCGTTCGTGAAGTCTACGATGCGCGGATCGTCTGCGATTCCGTCGAGGTTCTGCCGTCGCAGGCAGGCCAGCAGGTCGAAGAACGCCAGTAGCGTGTGGGTGCGCTGGACGTTAAAGTTGCCGGCATTGAGGGGCAGGTCGTCGAACGTGGGATCGTATAGCGCCTCGGGGTGAAAGAAATAGAACGCATCGTCGCGGCGGTAGGGCCACAGCAGGGTGATGATAATCGGCGAGTCGGCAGGGTCGCGCCCGGCGCGGCCGCGGCGCTGGATGAAACTGGTGGCGCTGGGTGGGGCTTTGTGCTGGTAGACCAGATGGATGGCATCGTCGTCGTAGCCAACTTCCAGGGAAGGAGACGTGGGAATGAGGTCTTGGCCGTCCAGTTGGGAGGCTGCCCCGGCGTAGACCGAATCGGCCACGCGCAGCGTCTGATTCCAGCCGTGCGATTTGGCAAAGACCCAGCAGTCGCCTGCGCGAAAGTGCGGGCACTCGTACAGTGTGCCGTTTTGCGCCCGCTGCCCACAGGTGCTCCCACAGTTATTGGGAACGCGCTCGCCGACTTTGCGCCGGTCCGTGCGGATGCGCCACAGTTCATCCTGGTTAGCCGGGGGAATCTGCCGTCCCACCGGGTCGTAGCCGACGATCCATTGCAGCGACGGGTCGGCGTCATAGTTGTGGCGGAACTGGCGCAGGTCATTGATCGAGTCGAAGAAAGCCAACCCGCGCCACTCCACATCGGTCTTGAGGTTGTGCATCGCGCACATCATGATCTGGATCGCGGCGGCCTGGTCGTTCACGCGGTACTGCGGGCTGCGCGGCGTCGGCGAAAGGCGGCGTGGGTAGATGAAGATATACCGCTCGCGGCCTCCGGTCGGTTCCAGTTCGTCTTCGGTGGGTTTGATGACCCGCAGGCAGTCGTAGCGCGCCTTGTCCTGCGGGTCCACGTCCAGCAGTTTCGCCAGGAAGCGCTGCTCGTCGTGCAGCGTGGCGGAGGCTCCGACAACGATGGCGTGGCGGTCGGGCTCGCCTGTCTGCCTGTACACCAGCCGCACGCGGGCCTGAAAACGTTTGATGAGCCTGGCAATGTGCGCCCCCTTGAGCCGCTCGTAGAGGTGGACTTCGTCCAGTACCAGGAAGCGGGGCGGGACAGTGACGAAATCGCCCTGCCACAGGCCCCACAGGTGGGTGTACTTTCCCCGCGCCAGCCATTGGCTCAACGAGACGTCGGTGATGATGAGAAAATCAGGGGCGTTGCGCTCCAGTGCCTTTTGTGTAACGTGCAGCGTGTCCACGACGTGCCCGCAGCGGCCGCAGACCAGGCGCGGGCAGCCGCTTTCGATGCCCGGATCGTCGGCGGCGAGCCAGTAGTGGCCCTCCTCACACTCGACGCACGTTTCGAGCAGGTCTACGCGGTACAAGGTGCGCCCGCTCCGTTTCTCCGTTGGCCAGGCCTCAACCAGCGCCGCCCGGTCGCGTGGCACGTCGCCGTTCTGAATCCCCACTGTGATACGAGGGCCACCCGCCGCGTGGAAGCGTCCGGTGTAGCGCAGCAGCCGCCCCAACTGGTTGCGGGCCAGGCGGATGCGCGGGTAGACCAGCACCGCGCGGACGCCCGGCTTCTGGCGCAGTTCCGGTGGCTCGCTGGCGATGTCCAGCAGGATGGGGAACAGGAACGCCTCGGTCTTGCCCGCGCCGGTATCGCCGGCGATGATGAACGCCTCATCGTCGGGGTTGCTCCGGCAGGCGCAGGCGAAAACCTGCTCAATGGCACGTTTCTGAAAGCCGCTCAGGGTGGAGAAGCCAGGTGCCTGCTTGAACGCTTCCGCCACTTCCGGCGCGACGCCAGGGGGGATAGCCTGGGCAATGGGCACAGCATCTCGCTTGGGGCGCGTGCGCTCGCGGAACTCGACGCGGACGTCTTCTACCAACGGCGCCGAGTCAGACAGGTTCTTATGCTGCCACAGCCGTTGGCGGAGCAGGCGCAGGCAGCGCACCGTCTCCGCGATGCGCGAGCGGAAGTAACCAGGTCGCCACTCGATTACCTCGCCCTGGGCGATGAGGTCACGCAGCGCGGCCTTGACCTCCACGACAGGCAGAGCGCTGCCCTCGGCCTCCTCAATGGTGCGGCGCAGGTCCTCGGCGGTGACGTGGGTGGTGTAGAGGCCGAGGTTGAGTTGGGTGGACTCAAGATACTCCAAGTACTGCAATACCGGTTTCGTTGTGCTTATCCGCATTGCTGATTACTCCCATAAGTAGACGGCCCGCCGCCCTTCGAGTATCTTCAAGTCAGCACGCATCGCTACTCTTGCAATGGAATCGTCACAGGGATGTCTGATTTTGATGCGAGATTCCGTCGGCAGCCGTGGTCAGCAGTTCGCTCGCCCAGGCTCGATACTCTGGCAGTTTGAGAAAAGCGCTCACCTGCTTCATCGCCGTCGCCAGCAACGGAATGTGTCAAGCACTTTGGGACAACTCTGACGGGAAATTAGTGTCTAGCGGATGTGTGCAACTCGGCTGTTCCACCGCCTTTCCCACGGTAGCCAGGTGCTCGGCTGCGTCAGGGGATCGCTGC
>Ga0315291_10007947_pt1 | contig 13061 bp, 15 predicted proteins | sample YL17G12_20_MG_FD_203070 | JGI IMG/M metagenome (GOLD analysis project Ga0315291, IMG submission 203070) | Sediment microbial communities from Yellowstone Lake, YNP, Wyoming, USA - YL17G12_20 | ecosystem: Environmental > Aquatic > Freshwater > Lake > Sediment | place: USA: Wyoming | collected... | reverse complement strand
TGCCCTTGATAGAGCGTTTACCAGCGTAGCTTTATGAGCTACAAAGCCGTTACCAGTCTGCTAAAGACAATCTAACTCTTAGACTGAGCCTGGAGGTGCCCTGATGAGCAAGGCACCTTCGGTAAACACAAGCACGCTAATTCTCCCATTTCCCGCATATAGCTGACGTGTGCCCAAATTAACGTAAATCAGTGATGTAACTATAGGTAAGAGGTATGAAAACTAACGAATCCCGGTTTGTTCACACCGGTAGGGCTTACCCCGGCAGGAGGGAGGGGGTCACCCCCCTGGGGCCATTAGAGGAGGTGATGAAATAATCGCATAGCTAACTTAATCACGATACCAGATATGAATGTCAGCTATGCAGGACAAGAAGTTAATGACTACTTAGCCGTACAAGCTACCAAGAAATAACTTAGAAAGGAGAGAAACATGGCAGACAACAATCAAGCCGAAGAAAACCTGAGCCAGGAAGTAGACGAACTGCTGGAAGAAGGATTAAGCCAGAAAGACATCGAAGCCCGCGGTTATTCACCTTCCCTGGTAAGACAGCGTATCCGCAAGAGGGTTAAGGCAGGCAAAGAGCCTTCTTCACCATCGCCAGGTAAAGACAACACACTCGCCTTCCGCAAAGAAAAGGAGTCGGTACTACCTGAGTGGCTGGAAGGCGATGTTGCCGAAATCTTCGATGGCAATTTGAGAGACCGGAAAATATTCATGGCCGGCATGAGCGTACCGCTAATGGGATTGAGGATGTTTAGCGAAACCGTCAAGCCACTGACCGACCTTTTATCGACATGGCAGAAAGGACAGGCGGAAGCGGCCCGGGCTGTGCAGGGGAGCGGCTATGAGACGGCTCAACTTGCCGCCCAGCAGGTGATTTCTCAGGCCATGCCGCAGATACTCGGCGCGGTAAGAGAGCAGTCGGCCGACCGTTCTCCCAATCCGATGGGCTCCATGATGACGCGGCTTATTGAGCCTCATCTTCAGAATATGATGTCCAGTATGATGGGCGGGTTTATGCGGCCCGGCCAAAACCCTGGAATGTTGCCCGGTATGGGTATGGCGCCACCGCCAGGTCAACCTTATCAACAGCCACCGTCACCCGGGTTTCAGCCCGGCCCGCAACCATCAGGACCAACGAAAGAAGCATCAAAAGAAGATATAGAGGAGGCATTCAATGAATGAGAATTGGCAGGAACAGGCAAAGGGAATGGTCGAGCAAGGTAAACAAATGGCAGCAGGCTTTGTTAACGGGGGTGAGATGGTGATTGACGCCGACCCGGAGAAGGGGTTTTTCCGGGTCAAGCTACGCAACATTCAGCCACCCGAGGCTATCCCACAGATAACTACAGGGTTCTGCTGGCTGCTGACAAACGGTGCCGCCATGCTTAATCTTCAGGTGAAGCAATATATTGAAAAATAGGGAGGATAATAGAAAATGGATACTTCAGAGCGAGCCTTGACGCCGGTAGATGTTTTGGGAATGGTGGTCATGTACTGCTTCTTCCACGGTTTACTGAAGCCGATATTCAACCCTCCGTTCGAGAAATTGAAGGGGAGGCAGATGACGGAACGGGATTTTGTTGCAATGCTTCGGGAGTTCTTGGAAACCGGCAAGGTTGAAATGCAACAATAGCCAGGGTATAACAGGTACGAATTAGTGATTCTTAAAATGGTTCACGACTTTGTGGCGAAACGATGATCCTTAAAACGATAAAATAGCGGGCACTTTGGCGGACGGTATCGTCAGTACAAAAGTGATACTGTCCGCCATTTATAAAGCTAAAAGGGATACTACGGATAGAGCGGACGGTTTTTTCGAAAGAAAAAGAATATACGAAATAATGTCTAACGTGCCTGAAATATAATATAATAACAAACAACGACATACTCGTTTTAACTAATAAAACACCGGAGAGTATTTAATCGCCGCCTGATTCTCCCCTGGCCGGGAGGAGCCCAGAAACGGAGAACATTGATAGATGAAAAGTATCTTTAAATGGGCGTTGTTGGTTTTAATATTAGCGGAGATTGTCTTGGTTCGTTTCGATATCTTGGATATCCGGACTGCCATCGGGATAATCGTCAGCATCGAACTGCTTCTATTTTTAGTGGCTTTCAGGCAGGTTTTTTGGGCTGTTAGAACCTACAAACACGACCGCCGGACCGGCCTGGATGGATGGACGGCCTTAGAAAACGGATTGGAAATTCTCCTGCCAAAAGTAGTATCACGGGTATTAACATCCGAATTAAAATTGTGGTATTGCCTCGGCATCTGGCTCTTAAAACGAACTCCAAAAAGTGAAAACTATTTTACGTACCACAAGAGTTCAGTATTGAGAATAATGCCTATCGTATTCCTTTTCACCACCCCTATTGAAGTATTCCTTCTGGAACTGATATTACCCTGGACATGGTTGCAATGGCTTCTTATTGTCATCGCCGTATACGCGTTTTTCTGGATAGCAGGTTTATATGCGTCGATGGTTTCTCTGCCCCATGAACTTGGCGATTCTGCTGTCCGTTTGTCATACGGAATCCTGGCGCGGGCGGAGATTCCCTATACTGATATCGAGAATGTGACTTTAAGTCGCAATAGCGAGGGAACCGGGAGAGATGGACTCAAGGTTCCGAAGAAAGAAGCCGTTGCTCAATTCGTCGTCGGAGGAAACACGAACGTAACTCTGAAACTGAAAAGATCGATAGAGATACAAGGTTGGCTAGGGCCGACGGCACCTGTCAGTTCAATAAATATAGCTGTCGATGAGCCAGAACGGTTTGTAAATTGGGTGAAAAAGATGGTAGCGACCTCCCCCTAAAGAGTGTATAGCATGGGGAATCAGTGTCTCTGGTCATATCACATCTCTTTATCGAGACGTCATTGCAGCGTGTTCTTACCTTTTTCTTGAGCAGAACATCCACCATGTTTGCAACTTCTTCAAATGACCCAAAATACTTAAAAGTGACAACTGGTACTCTCACGTAATCATCGGGATGTCCGATTCTCTTGTACTATAACAATTCTATTGAAAAAGAATCCTTAAGTCTCTTGCCGCAGACAGGTAATCCTACCTATCACAGGTAGTTCATCTGGATCAACGTTCTACTCAAGGGTGGTAACAGATACGAGTGTGCCTAGGCTGTATCAATAAAGGTTATTTTCATAAGTGACTACCTGTCGAATGAGATTTCATGGGAGCGAGGCAGTACATGGCCCAACCCATATATTGGTGTTGGAACTGTAAATAATCATCCTGGTCAGTACGAAAATGCTTGAATACCTGTTCATGGTCAGGGTGGGTGGGATTTTCTTCAAGCCAACGTATCAGTCCATACCAACCATCCGAAATGTACCTATCCCAGTCGTCGTGGCTGGCGCGGATGATGTATTCGAGTTCAAAGCCTTCGTCCCGGGTAAATTGAGTTAGTTCCGGTTCTGTGTGGGTAGTTGTCTGTTTTTGGGCGTATTCCGGATGTACCTGATTGCTAAGCCAGTGGGTTTCACCGATACCAAGGCGTCCATTCTGATGAACAGCCCGCTTCATTGCTTGGATTGTCTGCTGGTAGCCGCCAAAAATAAACGTTGACCCAATACATGTTGCGGCATCGAAAGCCCCCTCTTCGAATACGTAGTCAGCCGCACTGGAGCAAACGATTTCGATTTGGTCCGACAACCCTCTCATGACCAGCTTTTTCCTGGCCCGGTCGCAGAAATCCTCGGATATATCTATGCCAATACCAGTGATACCGAATTCTTCAGCCCAGAGAGTGAGGGGCTCGGCACAACCACAACCGAAGTCGATGACCCGGTTTCCTTTTTTCAATTTGAGTAGTTTGCCAAGTTTGATGATTTTTTCAGACGTGGAAGGGTTTAGTATCTCCATATAGCGGTGTGAGATACTCATAAGGTCAAAAAATTCCATAATTCAAGCCTCCTTCAGGAAATGGTAACTTGATTAAGAAAGGTGTTGCAGGACCTGATGCTAATCTTGCGTTGATAATGTGGTGATGACAGCCCTAAATTGTTTCCCTCATTATAAACATCTTAGACTTCTGCTTGAAAAGAAGCAAGTAGTTCTGGCCATAATATTAACATTGCATAAACATCGGCACGACCACGTGCACCTAAAAGTAATGATGTCCTCCTTTTCTCATTTGAAATCAAAGTCACAATATGAGTTTTTGTAAAATACGCCTTGATTATTAATTACTTCTAATACTTCGAAGCTCCTATTTCCTCCATTTTGCCAGTTACCACGAAGACTACCCGCTCGCAGATGTTAGTAACCCGATCGGCAGCACGTTCCAAGTTGTGGGCCACCCAGATTAGTCGAGTAGCCCGCGTAATCGTCTTCGGGTCTTCAGCCATGAAGGTGAGCAACTCCCTGAAGACCTGGTCATAAAGCTGATCGACCATATCGTCTTCGGTACTGATTTTCTTGGCTGCTTCGGCATCGCGGTTGACAAAGGCATCCAGACTACGGCGCAGCATATCTACGGTCTTTTCCGCCATGCGGGGAATATCAATCAGCGGCTTTAAAGGTGGCTCGTCACCAGTCATAATCGCAATTTTTGCTATTCCTTCGGCGTAGTCGCCGATGCGCTCTACTTCGGATACTATGTTGAGCACAGCTAAAATGATGCGCAGGTCACTGGCCATGGGCTGCTGGGTTGCGATTATCTCAATGCATTTCTCCTCGATTTCAAACCGTTTCCGATTTACCTTATTATCATCCGCAACTACCTGCTGGGCTAACTCCAGGTCCCGATTCTTCAGGGCATCGATAGAACGGAGTGTGGCTTTACTCACTATGCTGCCCATCGCCAGGACATCATCCTGGATTTCCCTCAGTCTTTTGTGAAAAGTTGTCCTTGTTTCCATGCCGACCTCCTAGAATCTTATCCGAAGCGTCCGGTGATGTAATCCTCTGTGCGTTTATCTTTAGGATTAGTGAAAAGCTGCGCCGTCGGGCCATACTCTACAAGCACCCCGGCGCGGTCCGGCTCCATCATCATAAACGCCGCCGTGTCTGATACTCTGGCCGCCTGCTGCATATTGTGGGTGACGATGATGATAGTGTAGTCCTCGGACAGGCTCCGCATCAAGTCCTCGATTTTCAGCGTGGCTACCGGGTCGAGGGCGCTGCACGGCTCGTCCATTAAAATAACCTCCGGCTCTACCGCCAGCACCCGCGCGATGCAGAGCCTTTGCTGCTGCCCGCCAGAAAGAGCCAGACCGGACTGCTCCAGCTTGTCCTTTACCTCATCCCAGAGCGCAGCATGGCGCAGGCTTTTTCCTACTATTTCTTCAAGTTCGCCGCGGCTCTTGATGCCGTGTCGTTTCGGGCCGTAAGCCACGTTCTCAAAAACAGACATGGGGAATGGATTGGGTTTCTGGAAGACCATGCCTACCCTTTTCCTTAGCTCGGCTACATCAATCTTGGGGCTATAGATAGGGGTACCGTCAAGTTCTACGTTGCCCTCCAAGCGTGCCCCGTGGATAAGGTCGTTCATGCGGTTGAAAAGACGGAGTAGCGAGGACTTACCGCAGCCCGACGGACCGATGATAGCGGTGATAGAACACGATGGGATGTCCAGCGTGATATTCCTCAAGGCCTGGAATGAGCCATAGTAGAGGTTAACCCCCTCCGCTTTGAGCTTGGTAACGCATTTGTCCGCGGGCCTAGTTGAAATATCCGGCACATTAAGTTTAATATTCATAGCTATTTCCTCTGTCTTGTTTTAATCCTGATGGCCGCCGCCAGAATGTCGAAGGAAAGCACCACGATGAGCAGCACGAGTGCCACGCCCCATATGGTTTCCTTAGGCATATTAGGAATATGCGCGGCTACCGTGTAGAGATGGTAGGGCAAAGCCATAAACTGGTCGAGGGGAGACTGCGGCAGCTTGGGGAGAAGAAAGGCTGCCCCCACCACCAGTATCGGCGCTGTTTCACCGGCGGCGCGGCTTATCGCCAATACTGCCCCGGTGATGATGCCGGGCAGGGATTGGGGTAATACTATATGCCTGACGGTCTGCCATTTGGTCACGCCGATGGCAAGACTGCCCTCCCTGTATTCCCGCGGCACGGACAGTATGGCTTCTCTGGAAGTAGTAATAACCATCGCCAGAGCTTGGGCGGCTAAAGTAAGGCTGGCGGCCAGCAGGGACAGACCGAAGTGAAAAGCCATCACGAACACGCTTAGCCCGAAAAGCCCGAAGACGATGCTGGGTACGCCCGCCAGATTAATAATGGCTAAATTGATGAGCCGGGTCAGCCAGTTGTCCCGGGCGTATTCCGTGAGGTAGATGCCCGCTAGCACCCCTATCGGTAACGCAAAGACCAGGGTGCCGAGCATGAGGTAAAAGGTGCCGATAATAGCTGGTAAAATACCGCCTTCCCGGCCCGCCTGTGATGGAAATTGGACCAGGAAGTCCCAGCTTATGGCGCCGCCACCCTTGACGATAGTATAGATAATAATAAACAGGACGGGAGCTACGGTAATAGCCGTAGCCAGCCCGAGGAAAATAAAGGCGGTGCGCTGGGATATTCGGCGCGAGTTTAGAACTGTCTTTGTCATTTAATCAGTTACCTCGCGAATTTCCTTTTCTGCCGTTCCAGTACCATTTCGGCGATGATATTCACGGCCATGGTCAGGATAAACAGGATAAGGCCGACGGCAAACAGGGCTTGGTACTGTAAGCCGCCGCGGACGGCGTTGCCGATGCCGGAGGCAATAGCTGAGGTCATAGTCGTCATAGGGTCGGTGGGCGAGGCCGGCACGGCTAGAGCACCGCCAGCCACCATCAGGACCGTCATCGTCTCGCCGATAGCGCGGCCCACCCCCAGCATCACTGCGGCGGCGATGCCGGAGAGGGCGGACGGGATACAGACATGCCATATCGTTTCCCATTTCGTCGCCCCCAGCGCATAAGATGCCTCCTTAAACTCACGGGGAACAGCGTGCATGGCATCCTCGGAGACGCTGACGATAATGGGCAGGCTCATCAGCGATAGCATAATGGCCGCGGTTAGGCCGCACAATCCGGTATTCAGATGAAACAGGCTCTGCACAAAGGGTGACAGCAGCGCTAACCCGATAAATCCCATCATCACCGAAGGTATACCGGCCAGTATTTCGATGATAGGTTTCACTATATCATTGACTTTGGGGGGCGCTACTTCGGATAAATAGGCAGCGCAGGCTACGCCGATAGGCACCGCTACCACCGTAGAAATAAGCGTAATCATTAAAGTGGACACGAAGAATGGCGCGATGCCGAAAGTGGGAGGGTCGGAGACAGGGTACCACTTTGTGCCGAAGAGGAATTCCCAGGGAGGGGTATGGGTAAATATGGGCAAGCCCTCTTTAAGCAGGATAAAGATAATGCCCAGCAGAACCACGATAGCCAGCAGTCCCGCTAGGAATATCCATCCCTCGATGAATCTTTCGCCCAGCCGCAGCCGCCGCCTCAAGCCTCTGTTCGAGACCTTAACGGCGGTGGGGGCAACATCTTGCTGCAGCATTACCTATTATTTTACTCCTATTTACTAAGGGGTACGAAGCCTGCTTCAAGAACGGTCTGCTGACCGGCCGCGGAGAGGCAGTAATCGATGTAAGCCTTGATAACGCCGGTAGGCGCGCCATTGGTGTAGTATACCAGCGGGCGTGAAACGGGATAAGTGTTGTTCAGGGCTGTTTCCACGCTGGGTTTAACTGCCGTGTCGTCGGCTGTTTTCTTCACGCCTATGGCTTTAACCGTACTATTCAAGTAGCCCAATCCGGCGTAGAAGATAGCATTGGGGTTGCCGGCTACCTGGGATACCCCTTCCTCGGTCGAGGGGAGCATCAGTACTTTATTGCCATACTCAAGGGTTTTGTCCGCCGTTGGCAGACCGGCCATTTGTACCACATGTTCTTTGAAGAAGACGTGCGTGCCGGAGTTGGTATCACGCGCCATGACCAGTATCGCAGCATCGTTGCCACCGACCTCTTTCCAGTTGGTTATCTTGTTGGTGTAGATAGCAGAAAGCTGGGCGATAGTTAGCTCCGAGACAGGGTTAGAGGGATTCACGATAACCGAAAGGGCATCTGAAGCTACTTGTATTTCATAAGGATTAACGCCTTTGGCTTTAGCCTGGTCAATCTCTTTGGAGGTAATCAGTCTTGAAGACTGGCAGATGTCCGTAGTGCCGTCAATGAGTGAGGCGATGCCGACTCCTGAACCGGGGCCGCTGACGGCGATGCCGACCTCTTTATTAGCCTTCATAAAGTTTTCCGCCCATACCGAGCTCAAGGGAGTGACCGTGTTCGACCCGATGATCTTGAAAGAGCCAGAGAGTGCGGGAGGGGTAGTCGTCGAGGTTGTAGTGGTTGGTGTTGATGTGGTGCTGCAGCCTGCTAGGACAAAGGCTGTTACTAGCACCAGAGAGAGGGGTAGTAACCGTTTTTTAATCGATTTGAACAATTTTTTCTCCTTTTATTATTTTTCTAGTTGTGTATTGATGCCACTTCTTCGAGGAAATCCGCTGTGAGATGGTGTCCACTTAAAGCCTCAGGGTGCTCGGCGAGGAGATGCAGGACTGCCTCCGCTGTGGCTATATTTGTCGCCAGCGGGACACTATGCACATCGCAGATTCTTAGCAGGGCGGAGACATCTGGTTCGTGAGGATGAGCGGTCAGCGGGTCGCGCAGGAAGATAACTGCATCGACTTCTTCGTTGGCTACCAGAGCGCCGATTTGTTGGTCGCCGCCTAGCGGGCCGCTCTGCATGAGGGTCACCGTCAGCCTTGTCCTCCCCATCACGAGCTGTCCTGTGCTTCGAGTTGCTATCAGGTTAGCTTTGGCCAACTCCTCCTTGTGGGCTTTCACCAGTTGCACCATGTCCTCTTTCTTGGCATCATGGGCAATAAGCGCAAGAGTGAACTTTTTCATTTTTCACCCCCTTTCAATTCTAGATGAACCTTCCGTGTCTAGTTCTTTAATCAGCGTTGCCACTTTTATTCTGATGATATCCCTGATTTTCCTGACCTCATCTATTGGCTTTCCCTCCGGGTCTTCAATCCCCCAGTCTTCCATGGGGATAATGCCAGCGGGGCAGGTATCCTCAACGCCGCAGCCCATGGTGATTACACGGTCGGCGTTTTCCATTATTTCTAAAGTAAGCAGCTTTGGTTTTTGATGGCTGATGTCCAGGCTGGCTTCACGCATCACCTGGACGACGGTGGGATTAATTTTAGAGGCTGGTTGTGTACCGGCAGAAGAAGCTGATGCTTTCTCTCCGGCGAGGTGGTTAAAAAAGGCTTCTGCCATCTGGCTGCGGCCGGAGTTATGGACACATACGTAGAGAACCCTTTTCTTATCCATCTAAGAATAGTTTAAAGGGTGGAGTTTAAAGATGGATTAAGGCCCTGTTAAGGTTGTGTTAAATATTAAGGGATTATTTGCAGGGGAGGCTGAAGCTGAAAGTTGACCCTTTGCCTTCTTCGCTTTGCACACGGATTTCGCCGCCGTGGGACTGCACGGTGTGCTTGGCTATCGCCAGTCCAAGCCCGCTGCCGCCGCCGGAGCGGGCTTTATCGACTTTGAAGAAGCGCTCAAAGACATGGGGCAGGTCTTCTTTCGAGATGCCGATGCCGGTATCGGCGACACTGACTGTTACCGACTTGTCGTCATAATTAGTAGCGACGGTTACTTGACCGGCGGGTTTATTGAACTTGATGGCATTATGCGCCAGGTTGATAATCGTCTGGCGGATTCTATCTTTGTCGGCTTGAACGAGAGGCAGACTGGGAGATAGCTCTTTGGATAAGGTTACATGCTGTCTTTCCGCCAGCGGACTCATTTCCACCAGAACCTCATCTATCATGGCATTAAGATTGACCGGCTCCATTTTAAGTTCAGCCTGGCCGGTCTCGATGCGGGAAAGCTGGGTTAGCTCGGCAACTATCTGGCTAAGGCGGTCAACCTCGCCTGCAATCCTTGCCAAGAAATCTCTGGCAGCTTCTTTATCGTTGATGGCACCATCCTGCAGGGTTTCGGTCATGGCTTTAATACCGGCAATCGGCGTGCGGAGTTCGTGGGAGATGTTGCCCACCAGGTCCCGCCGCATCGTTTGGAGGTTTCTCAACTCCGTAAGGTCTTGCACCAGAAGCAACGCTCCGTTCGACCGTTTTTCTTTGTTGACGGGGACAGCGATGGCCCGGAGATACCGCCGGGCAATGCCGGACTCGAATTGGGTGGTTTGCTCTGCGCCGGTCTTAAGACATTTCTTTAATATCTCATCAACCTCATGATCGCGGACGACCTCGATGATCGGTTTGTTGACGACATTTTCTTCTTTAAAGCCGAAGATCTTACCCGCTGACTGGTTGGCCAGCACAACATTCCCTTCGGCATCTGTCATGATAACGCCATCGGCCATGCTGGCGAGAATATTGGTAAGCTTGGTCTTTTCTGTAGAGATGGCCTCTACCGTTGTATTGAGGTTGGAGGACATCTCGTTGAATGCATGGGCAAGCTGACCGACTTCGTCTTTCGTGGGTACGATTATTTTTTGCCCCAGTTGCCCGGCAGCAATCCCATGCGCTGCCCTGGTGAGCTGCCGGATAGGTCGCGTCGTCGTCCGGGCGATGAGCCAGGCTGCCAGTATTGCCATTACGGTTATAATGACGGTGGCTAGAATAATTGTCCGTGTCACGTGATTTACGGAACTATTAACGGTCGTTAAGGGGAGCGCTACCCTGGCTATTCCCAGATTTTTCCCCTGACTGTTGATAGTTACGGCCACGTACATCATCTGCTGTTGCAGGGTAGTGCTGTAACGGGTGCTCTCACCAATGCCGGAGGCTAATGCATCCTTTACCTCGGGGCGAGTGGCGTGATTTTCCATAGTGGCGGGGTCTTCTAGAGAATCACCTAAAACCGTGCCGTTAGTAGCAATAATCGTGACACGGCTATCTATCTCCTTCCCCAGCTTTTTCGCTAAATCGTCAGGATTATCCCCTTGTCCTAACAGAGCGGGGAGACTAGCTTCCGCCGTAATCTTCGCCTCCTGCTCAAGGTGGAAGCGTAGGCTGTCAAGCTGGGAGTTCCTGACGGAGTTCGTGAGGTAGACTCCGAGCGCTCCCATGCTCACTATGATGAGAATGATAATAGGGATTGCGATGCGCCATTGAAAGCTGCGCAATTCTAACCCTCCAGCTTATACCCCGTACCCCGGACGGTGACGAGACGCTCGGGATGAGCGGGGTCGGTCTCTATCTTTTGCCTTAACCAGCGGATATGTACGTCAACGGTACGTGTGTCACCGGCATAATCGTAGCCCCAGACCTTTTCTAAAAGCTGTTCGCGGCTGAAGACCAGTCCTTTGTTTTTCACCAGGAAAGCCAGCAGGTCGAACTCTTTCGGCGATAGTTCCAATACCGTTGCTGATAGAGAAGCCCGGTGACGGGCAGTATCCACTTCTAAATTGCCGATTTTTATTGATGACTGCTCGCCTGCCGGCGGCGCTGCCGCCATTTTCGTGCGACGGAGCATCGCCCTGACGCGAGCCAGTAGCTCTCTCATACTGAAAGGCTTGGTCATGTAGTCATCAGCGCCGATTTCCAGTCCTACTATTTTATCGGTTTCATCAGCTTTGGCCGTCAGCATCAGGATGGGCACCGGCATCTCTTTACGGAGAATACGGCAGACCTCAAAGCCGCTTATTTTCGGCAGCATGATATCGAGGATAATGAGGTCTGGTTTTTCTTTCCGGGCAACCTCTATCGCCTTCTCGCCATCGCTGGCCGTTACTACATCATAACCTTCTTTGCGGAGATTGTACTTAAGAGTCTCCAGTAGGTTAGCGTCGTCTTCGACAATGAGGACCTTATTATCAGCCATCTTATGCTCCTTAACCTTAGTATAAGACCAACAACAGAGTTCATCAAATGCTGTATGTCATTCATTTTTTTAGAATGTTATCTCCCTGTGGGGAGGGGGACGATAATCTAGCGCGTTCTTGAAATTTTACCTTATGACTTTTTGTTACACAATGAAGCTAGAAAACACAAAAACGCACCTTAACAATTGAATATGCCGTGTCCAGAGCCTTGCCTTGTGGCTGTCAATAAAGATGCCCTGGGCTAGATTGCACCTAGCCACAGGGCAAATCTAACAAAGGGAGCGTGTCCACAATGCTAGACTATCAGGAATATACCACACAGTTTGACCACTATCAAGGCAACGGCAACGGGTATGACCATTTACAGGGCGATTGGGCGCTATTCTATAAGGTAGCCAAAGGCTTTATCCGGCGGGTTAAACTAGAGGATAGACAGGACTTCTTACATGACCTCTTGCTTACCATGCACAAGGTCAAGGCAAAGTATCAGGCAATCGGTAAAGAATTGACGGAAGCGGGGCTGATACGGGTAGCCTGTTATGAGGTAGCCGACTACTGGAGAAAGAAGTTCAGGCGGATTAACGGAACGGATTGCGGGCGGTGTAGCCAAGAGCAAAGGCGTAAATGCAAAGACAAAGACTCATACCGTGAGTGCCCAAAAGCCATCAAGCTGGATAGCCTCGACAGGCTGATAGATGATGGCAACGGCAATCAGGTTGAGCTTCACCAGATGATAGCCGATGACAAAGCTGTTGATATTTCGGCTAGGCTTGAAGCAAGGCTTACCTTACAAAGCTATCCTCACAAGTTCCTCAAGGTTGCCTATAAGAAGTATGCAGGCTATCCGCTTACCGTTAGTGAAAGAACATACCTTTACCGTCAAAGAAGCAAGGCTTACAGGTGCTCACAAAAAAGTTTGGTTTTAGTGTAACGTTTTTCAGATTTTCAGCGATATATACAGTGAGAGGGTTAAAAGCCTCTTGCAGTGACTTGAACAATGCCAGCGGGTTGCGGGTTGGGCAAGGCTCTGGACAATTGAATATCAGGACTTCAGGCAGAGCAAATGTTACTTTGCGCTTTGCCCTTGTCCATATCAAGCCGTCTTGTGGTAACACAGGCGATAGTGCCAGCGAGTTGCGGGCTATTGATAAGAGGCTTGAAAGGACACA
>Ga0315291_10007945_pt1 | contig 13063 bp, 12 predicted proteins | sample YL17G12_20_MG_FD_203070 | JGI IMG/M metagenome (GOLD analysis project Ga0315291, IMG submission 203070) | Sediment microbial communities from Yellowstone Lake, YNP, Wyoming, USA - YL17G12_20 | ecosystem: Environmental > Aquatic > Freshwater > Lake > Sediment | place: USA: Wyoming | collected... | reverse complement strand
TGAGGTGCATCAATTCTGGTTGTTGGTGATAAGCGTCGCGGATGGGCTCCAGCAGCTTGGAGCGTATGATACAGCCACCCCGCCAAATGCGGGCGATGGAAGACAAATCCAGGTTATATTCATAGGTTTTGGAAGCCGCCTCTAATTGTGCAAATCCTTGGGCATAGGTCAGGATAATCGCGGCGTATAAACCACGCCTGGCTTGTTCGATGGTGTGATCTCGGTCTCCAGAATAGCGATGGATATGCCTCCCAAATTTCTGGCTTAGGGCTGCCCGTTGATCTTCCAGCCCCGACAGGTTGCGGGTGACCACCGCGCTATCAATGGTTGGCGTCGGAACGTGCAACGAGAGGGCATCCTGTGAAGTCCACATGCCCGTGCCCAATTGGTGGGCAGCATCCAATACCACATCCACAAGTCGTTTACCGGTGATATCATCCACTTTACGGAATATTTCTGCGGTTATTTCCACCAGGTATCCGTTCAGCTCCGCTTGATTCCAGCTCGAAAAGACCCCCCCCAGCTGGTCATCCGTCAGACCCAAACCACGTCGTAATAAATCATAAGTCTCCGCGATCAGCTGCATGATGCCGTACTCGATGCCATTGTGCACCATCTTGACGTAATGACCCGCTGAGTGGGGTCCTAGATAGGTCACACAAGGTTCACCCTCCACTTGAGCGCTACTCGCCTCCAAAATATCCTGGACGCGATGGTAAGCTTGCTCAGGACCACCCGGCATCATGCTTGGTCCATGCCTGGCACCGGCTTCTCCACCCGAAACACCCATGCCAAAGAAATGCAGTCCTTTGGCTTCCAGGGTGCTCTCCCTCAAATCAGTATCAGTGAAGTGGGAATTACCGGCGTCGATGATCAGATCATCGGGCTCGAGATGAGGCAGCAAGTCACGGATGACGTTATCCACAATCGGCCCGGCAGGGACGAGTAGCATCACGGCGCGCGGTGCCTGTAACATAGCCACAAAGCTTCCCACATCCTGCGCCGATTGTATAGGGAGCCCGGCTGCTTCTAAGCGTAATAATTCCACTTTTTGTGGGTCCTTGTCGTAACCTGCCACGGCAAACCCATGCTCTGCCATATTGAGCAGCAAGTTACGCCCCATCACCCCCAACCCTACCATACCGATCCGGCATTTTCCTTCAGTCATATTTCTCCTTTGGGCGGTTCTACCTGTTTACTTAGAATTAAGTCCAAACTCAGCTAATTTTGAGCGCGTGGTTGGAAAATCAATATGCAAGATGCCATGAATGCCAAGGCTCGCGGCAACCTCAACAAATAAGGGTCGATCATCAATATATGCCACCTCATCCGGGGCGGATTGGGATACATCCAGTGCAATCCGGTATATATCCAGGTCCGGTTTACGAAAATGGACGAAACAGGATGAGACAAAAGTGTCGATCAGGTTATTTAAATTAAATGTGTGAATGCGATAAGCATTGACCTCGCGCCCCTCGTTACTGACTGCGATAGTCTTTAATTGAAATTTGGTTTTTAAAATTCGGATTAAATTCAGCATCTCAGGATTGGGCTGTGAGCGTGAAAGCATGAAGGACTTGAATTCATCCGCCGGGAAGGAGCGTTCCTGGCAAAAAATCACCCGCTGCAGGTACTCGTCCAGGCTTAATTTACCTTCCTCATAAGTATCATAGGTCAGATGGTGGCGTTCTTCCACATCGGCGTAATCCAGATGAAATGCATCAGCGGCTTGCTGGCGCGCCAAATGGTCCCAGCCGTTGGTGAGCAGCACGCCCCCGATATCGAGGAATAGTGTGGTGATTGGAGCATGTTCCATTTTCAACAACCCTTCCCCAATGGCTCGTTCTTAGGCAGCGGCAGGATCAGGCGCACCACCCGGTCAAAAAAGATGTAATCCCAGGCCCAATTGATCAATACCATCAGGCGGTTGCGGAACCCGATTAGCCGGTATAGGTGCACACTTAGCCAAATAACCCAGGCAGGGAAGCCAGTGAATACCCGTCCACCCAATTGGACCACGGCAGAATTCCGTCCGGTAGTCACCATCATGCCCGGGTCGTGGTATCGAAATGGTTGGGGCTCCGCGCCGGCAATTTGGCGCAAGACGTTTCTGGTTGCCCATTCCCCCTCCTGAGTGGCAACCGGAGCAATCAGCAACAGCGGGTGCCCATCCTGCTCCACATGCGCCAGGTCGCCAATCACATAGATTTCAGGGTGATCTGGCACCTGCAGGGTGGGGAGGACGTCCACCTGTCCATTGCGACGGGTTGGAAATTCCCAATTTTGGGGTAGGCTTACACCCCCCACGCCAGCCGTCCAAACTACGGTTTCGGATGGGATCACCCTCCCGTCTTTTAATATCACCGCTTGTGGGGTGATCTGGCTGACGGTCGAATTAAGCTGCACATCGACCCCCATGCGTTGAAAACGCCTCAAGGCATAAGTATGCAAGCGCTCCGGCAAGCCAGTGAGCAGGCGATTGGTCGCCTCCAGCAGCAGGATGTGCACCTGGCTTATATCTAAATCCGGATAATCCCTCGCCAGGGGTTTTCGCACCAACTCGGCCAGCGCGCCGGTAAACTCTACGCCAGTTGGTCCACCCCCCACAATGGTGAAGGTCAGCATCTGCTGGCGAATTTTTGCATCAGCTTCAACCGTGGCACCCTCGAACCGGCACAGGATGTGGTTGCGCAGGAGCACGGCATCTTCCAGGGTTTTCAATGGGAACGAATGTTCGGCTGCGCCGGTCACACCAAAGTAGTGAGCTTTGCTACCGGCGGACAGGATGAGGTAATCGTATGGGATATTCTGATGGCGAGTCTGCACCATGCGATGGGCGGTATCGATCCCGGTCACCTCCGCCAGGCGGAAGTTGATGTTTGGATACTTATGCAGAATGCTCCGCACCGGGTAGATTATATCCTCGGGTTCAAGCTCGGCAGCTGCCACCTGATAGAGCAGGGGCAGGAAGGAGTGGTAATTATTTCTATCCAGCACCCAGACATCCACGGGAGTACCTGCGAATGCCCGGGCTGCCCACAACCCACCAAAACCTGCGCCAACAATCACCACCCTCGGGCGGCTTTCTCCCACCATTTTACCCCCCGGATTTCAGGCGTTTTTCGAGATAGGCTCTCAGCGTGACGGCGTTGTTGAGTTTCAATTCTCTGGTGCTGAAGAGCAGGGTGATATTTCCTTTGCGGGCTGCTTCCACCAGAGGATGCCAGGTTTCAGGCTCACCATCCAGCTCGGCGAAATAGCGTTCATTGAACTCACACCATTTGTCAGGATCATGCCCATACCAATGACGGAGCTCATTGCTGGGTGCCACGTCCTTGTACCATGCCTCAATTTTAAGTACTTCCTTTTTCATACCGCGCGGCCAAAGACGGTCGACCAAAAACCTCTGCCCATCTTCCACCGACGCAGGGTCGTATACCCTTTTGATATTGATCATAAGACACTCCTAGGTTTCCAGCATTTCACGTTGTAAAGCTTGCACCAGCCAGGCCTGGTATTCATCCACCGACCAGCCTGAGCGCCTGACGAGCTCGTCGAACACCTCTGGCAGGCACAGCGCCTGAAGGATGGAGGCCGCATGAGCAGCATCCAAACCGGGGCGCAGGTGCGGTTCCAGGCTTTTGGCGAAGCTCTGCAGACCTTCGCGCCTGCCGGCTAAGGCTTGGGTCAGCTCGGCTGCCGCCCTGGGGTCAGCCGCGGCCGCGCCAGTATAGATGGCAGTCACTTCTGCACCCATCTCCCACTGACGGCGGGTAGCTTCGGCCAGCTGTTCCAGCCGATCCTTCGGGTTCGATGACGGCTGGCTGCTGGTGAGCACCTCACGGATGTGGGTGCGCTCGTGCCAGGTATCACGGATCGCCCGCAGGATGCCGCGCTTCGAGCCGAAGATGGCATAAACTGTGCTGGTTGCCACCCCGGCGCGTTCAGCAATGACATCGATAGTGGTGCAGATATAACCCTGCTCCAGGAATAATGCCTGGGCAGCGGCGACGATCATGTTGCGGGTGACCTGCGCTTGCCTTTGGCGGTGGGTGATTTTTGCTGCGCTATTGACATCTGTCATCTGTTGTAGTATACCTATACTCATTAGAGTTATACTATATTATATTAGAGGTATGGAGAAATGTCAAGTGAAGAAACCTTTAACACGATTGTGATCGGCGGCGGTCAGGGTGGTGCCTGAAGAACCGGGTCTATACTTCGTCGGCTTGCACTTCCAGTTTGGACTGACCTCGGCGCTGCTCGGGGGGGTGGGGTATGATGCGCGTTATATCGTGAGGCAGATAAGGTAGTTCCTAAGGCACATTGGTGATTAGGTGCTTAGGAAATTAGCGGGGTATATTGATTATGCCAGGATTCTCCTGATAAGCGGGATCCTGGCTTGGATTTAATCCTTGGTATTACAACGGATTTATTAGTTAAAATCGAATTCGATCACTTGTTACAGCACTGTTGAAATGAAAAGGTTTTATCCTATATTGAGTTGAGTTAATTTTAAAGGTAATCTCGCATAAAGTCGACATACTTCATTAGGCGTGAACGATAGAATTGTTTGGCAATACTGGGTTGATGAGGAAACGGGAAAATATTATGGTTGAGAAGATTGTTTTCAGGATCAATAAATTTGAAAGGAAGTGTCTTGCCTGATTTCCATTCATTATTGTAGCCCCAGTAGTCCCGTACATGTTTAGGGGCACCTCGCTGAGTGACGAGTGATAACACCGGCTGACCAAGAGTAATTACCGGTATATTGCCAAAAGGTGCGAGCTCTTTTCGTAGCAATGGTAGCCAGAGCTCAGCGAATTTTGTGAATAAATCATTATCCTTGAATTGGGTGGGCGGCTTTACGAAAAAATTCTTCAAGTAGTTGGTTGCATATACGTTCTTATTCAGATCAAGACCGAGCCCTTTGCATATCTCACTCAAGTAATTTCGTAAATTGCCTGATTTGTCAAGGTTGAGCACAGTTTTAATTTTGGCGAGACTCTTTTGATTTTTCACGGTTGGGTCTTGACCCAAGATAACCAGCTTTATTTCTCCACTCCCACGAAAAGCCTTTGGAGTTGGTAAAACACTATTCACAAATTGGTTGAGTTGTGGGTTGGCTTTTATCTGCTCAATTACAATTGCAGTCTGTTGCTCAATAATAGTGGACATTTGAATACCTTTAGCCCAGCGATTGATTTTTCGGCTTCCTGTCCCGTTTATTGTCTGATTAATAACATTGTAGCACCACTCTCATCAGACCTCCATCTCGATGAGGTAGCACCCAACCTGCGTTGGGTGGTCCTGCACAAGCTGACCTCTTTTCACGCCTCGAATTAACCACAAAACCAGCACATCCCCACTGGCGGCCAGGGTAAAGATAAAACCGAAGAACGCGCTCCAGCCATTACCCGTGAGGATGCCGATCAAGGATGGTAAGATACCCAGCATGATCAATGGCATGCTACTCCCGAGGCGATAAGCCCCTACTTCCATCGGCTCGCGGCAATGAGCATAGGGAGTAAGAGACTGCCATTGAAATCCAAACTTGATCGCTGAGAGCGGCTTGTGACCGGCGATGGCCCAGGTGAGGCCGTGAATGAGCTCGTGAATGACAATACCGAGGATCAGAGTGGTTAGGAAGCCGATGAAGAAAACCAAAAAGGATATCGGTCTGGTATTGTTGAGGCTTATGATTGTCCCCCAGTGCCAGAGATACAAGCCCATCAGAAGGCAGGCTATTGGCAGGCCAAACACGAAGCTCAATAAAGTGGCCTTGGTCGCCGTCATGGATAGATCCTTTTTCACTACGGGTTGAAGTGGATCGATCATTTTTTTTGCTCCTGCATGATGCATTCAGCGGTTAACCAGCGCCTTTTTCGCCCGGCTCAATCTTACTTTCAGAAATCTTTTGTTCCTGGCGGTCTTTTACTGCCTTTTCTCCATCCCCCAGCCTTTCATAAGCGTTCGCCCGGGCAGCGTAAGCCCTTGCTACACCTGGCCAATTTTCTATCGGTTCAAGGAGTTCCAGGGCACGGGTCGCTGCTTCTATCACTTCAGCGGGCTCTGTTTTGACCAGCCCGGCATTTGCCAGGTCAGCTTGAAGGATCCAATACCATCCCAAACCTTGTTGATGATCATAGCTATCCCCCCTTTCGAATAATCGGCGTGCTTCCTCGATTAAGCCCAACCCCTTACTTATTTCTCCCGTCACGATATAGTTGGTGCCGCTTGACATCAAGGATCGCGCCAGCGTGATCTCATCACCGGAATTACGAGCCGCAGCTATTTCCCGCTCGCCAAGTAGCCGTGCTTCTTCCGGCTTATTCATCTGTCGAAGGATATTCCCCTGGCGCATCAGGCAGTAGGATAAAACACGCTGCTGTTCCCCATAAGCAGGGTTTTCAGCTGTGATACCCAGCCCTTCGAGCTTGGCTTCGGCTGCTCGATAGACTTCCAGAGCTTGATCAAGCTCATCGTGTAATTCGAAATCCCATAATGCACTCTCGATCTGGTTTTCGATTTCTTTGACCTTCTCTGAACTTTCAGCCATTGGATTTCCCCTGAGGTTTTCCAAAGGCCTCCTGGCTCAAGGCTGCCACGAGAGCGATCGCGGCATTGTCAGCGGCGATCCGGTTATTTCGCATCATCCGCCTGGATTGTAAAACGATCCTGGGGTTGCGAACGATCATCTTCAGCAGTCTGCCTGTACGCAGGTTGGCATCTTCGTCCATGACCTCGCCGAGGTCGAATGGGATGGGTGCACGCGGCCCATCACTGATGGCGCGCAGGGATAGGAGTGGGATGCCTACTTCCGCGGCCACCTGTGCGATTCCGGTAGTTTCCATTTCCAGGATCGGGTGCTTCAATTCTCCGAGCTGGGATTCCATGACCTGGGAGCCTCCGGTCGTGACCGCCGTCCCGATGAATAGATGCGCCCCGCGTTTGGCCAGAGCCTGGGTAGCAGCCTCCCGGGCTGCAGCAGGCCAGGGTGCGAGGGGCGTGAGTGAACCCGGGACTGCTTGCTCCAGCTTGCAAACGGCTTCGGACAGGACCACATCTCCGATGTCCAGGTCTGCATGGACGGCGCCAGCAATGCCGAATGAGATAAGCAACCGAGGAGCATTCGGTGGATTATTCCGCTCCAGCAAGGTTCGGGCAGCCTCAGCGGCGCGCCGGACCCCCATCCCGGAGGTGACCAGCAGGCAAGTCTGCCCTGAAAGAGAAAAGATATTGGCGGGTAGCCCCCCGATTGGGATCCTTTTCCAATCCTTGACCAGGCGCAGGAGGGCAGCGCTTTCCTGGGTCATGGCGGCAATCAGGCCTATCGACTCCATAAGGCTTTGATCCTATCCCGACCGTTCTGTTGATCCAGGGGGGTGAGAAAGCTCTTCAGGTTCCTCTACGAGGAACTCAACACCGAACTTCTCATGGAGCTGCATAAGGTCACGCCTTTGATAGTCCGGTAGCTCATAACCCGTGTGGCAAAGCATCTGGTTTTCGGGAGACATGCATTGAACGGCAAACCCGTTGACCATGCCTTCACCGGAAAGGTCTTGCGATGTGATGATGAACCCTTCTCTATCCCAGGCGGGCACCCCAATGCCCTGCTCATTCAAACGCATCGCATGCACATCCAGCTCGCGCCCATCTGCATCCTTCAAGACGAAAGCTGTTGCGGTGCGGGTCCCACATTCATCGAATACCCAACGATTCTCAGACCACAGCTCTTTCAGGCCATAACCATCACGACTCAAGAGCTCGCGCATGCTAATAACATCGTCCAGCAGCATGATCACGTCAAGATCCTTGTGCGGGCGGGTGTGCTCACCCAGCAAAGCATCGATACCCCAGCCACCGGTTAACCAGACCTGAATGCCATTGGTCGATAGAAGTTTGTAGATGCTTACAACATCTTCAGCGCTAACCATCTAGTCTCCCGTAACCTAAATCCTCACTGCATTTGTGCTTAACGATTGATTCTAAGATGGATGTGGAACCGTATCTCATCTACCGGTCTTCAGCATCCCGTGTTCACGCAACCAGGTACTCACCATATCAAAATGCTCCCTATGGTGGTCCAAAGAACCCATCAAACTTGCCGAGAGAGCATAATTTCCAAACCAGGCATACCTTCCTGGCTCGATCAAGTCTTTTTCGGGAATCTGGCTGGTTAATTCCAGATAGCGCGAGAATTGAGCTTTCCATTCTGCATACACCCCCGGCCAGGGCTTATCGCGGTTAGCTTCATAGATCCAGGCATTCGTTCGATCCACATCTTCATCAGGATCGGGACCATTGATCTGCCACCACTCGGGATATTTGGGCTCGCTATCACTTAAAGCGGCTTCAGCCCGTGCGAGAGAAGCCTGCTGCCAGGCTCCCATGTGGGCAACGATGTCTTTCACCGTCCAATTGGAAGGCAAGAGCGGGGCAGTGATCTGTTCTTCACTCAGGCTGGAAAGCAGTACTTGCCACCGGTTAAATATATCTCTTAGTTCCATCAGGATTTTTTCTTTTTCGTTCATGTTCATTGTTCCATTGAGCATATTCTATCGCTGATTGACTTGAGGTTGAACTGCAAATAAAAGATATAACATCAACGAATATCAATCATATCCCTGTGGGTTTTCCCTCCCCGCAAGGATAGCCCAGAAATCTGTGAGCGACTCAGCGAAGTTTTCTGGGTCAAATCTGTCATAACTACGTTCTCTTGGAAGTGTGATACTCAAACAGTGAATTGCCATTCGCACATGCATACGGTTTATAAACTGCTCATCATTGGCATATCCAACGATTTCTAAGAACCGCGGTCGTAGTTCAGGCGGATAATACCACCACAAAATCGCCCCCAGATCACAGGCTGGGTCATCCATTGACATGGAATCCAGATCGATTAAATAGATTTGCCCATCTGATGCGATAAGCCAGTTGGCGTTACAGATGTCGTTATGTGACGATACAACACCTGCACCACGCAAGCCTTGGACTTGTTGGGCAAGGAAAGCAAGGTTTTCATCCACCAGAGCAGCGATGGCTGGTACATGGGCTTTGTAGTGCTCCCATCTTTGGTGAACCCGGGTCAGCGATTCCGAAGCAAGCACACTGTACAGTGCGGAGGGGGCTTCGGGCAGAACGCTGCGTAATTCAAGATTATGATGGGTTGTGTTGATAATCGTAGCAATTTTATCCAGATGAGCCCGATAATCTTTCCGGGAAGGCTTTCTGCCTGTAATATAAGGTTGAACCAGCAGAGAAGTGCCGTCTTCCAGACACCCTGTGGCAATCACTGGCGGTGTGAATCCGTTGGAAGCCATCGCTTGATAATTGGCTACCGGCGCTCCTAATTTCACGAAATAAGTACGACCATTTCCGTGTGCGAAATAGGATTCGTTCCCATATCCATGTGGAAGGCTAAATTCCCATTGATGGCTTGAGATCTGCTTTTGAAGAAAGGCTTGAACTTCCCGCTGGTGTTGTTGTCTATTCTGCATAAGCGTTATCTAGGGTGCTAAAACTTCGATCTCCTGCCACCCCACCCAGGATGGGCTCTGCCGGGTATTCACGCGGATGTACCTGACGTTTTCGACCGGGCTTTCAGGCTTGAACTCGAGCACCTGAGTATCAACGGTATAACCCTCGAAGGTGTGGAGCAGGTAAAGCCCATCGATGGTTGATCCTACCCATACCTGGTGAATTGTGTCTCCATCTGGTGATTGGGTAATCACCAGGCGGATCGTGCCAATCGTTTGGGGTGTGCCCAGGTCGATCAGGATCCACTGTGGAGCAAAGTCACCCGCCCCCCACCATTGACTGGTGGTGCCATCCACTGCTCCGGAGGGCGGCTGGTAGGGTAGCGAGCGTGAGGCTTCCGCAGACATCCCCAGTGCCAGGTTATACTCGAAGAAGTCAAAGGTGCCTGCCAGACAGGGATCGGGGCGGTTGGCTGGTGCCAGCACCTGATCTATCTCTGCCAAGCCGGTCAGTCCATTATAGAAGTCCGTCTGCTCACCGGTATCCCACGTCCACAGCAGCCAGCCGTCGAATCCATACTGGCAGGATTCCACCTGCCAGTCATGCAAGGCACGCGCGGTCAATGCTTCAGATGGGTAGGAAGAGCGTGCAGCCCCAAACTCGCCGATAATGATGGGCTTTTCTTCCATGCCCTCCATATCAAAGTTATCGACATATTGCGACAGGCTGAACCCAAATCCCGGGTAAGGATGCAGGTCGATGAAATCCAGGCTTGATTCCCAGATCACCGGTCCGGTTTCGATCAGGCGTACGTCTCCAATACGTGTCGGGTTGGGTCCCTGTGGAACGAAGAATCCTACCGTGACCAATGCGGTGGGGTCACGTTCCAGGATTGCACTGCGTATCTGGTCGATCCAGAACAGAAGGCTCTCGTCCATCATGCGCTGGCGGTTTTCCGTAGAAGACATGTCATAGGTTTTTCCATTGGCAGTGCGGATCGATTTGCTGCTGTAGCTTAATGGCGGAAAATTGGATTCGAAAAAGAGCTCATTACGCAGCTCGTAAGCCAGGATGGCATCCAGGGGAGCATTTTGGTTCAGCAATTCCTCGATCAGGTCCTGCCAGAATACCCGACCCACCAGGATGCCTCCACCTGTCAGGATGTTTTTATTGGTACCGCCGAAATCCTCACTCCAGGTGCTATCCAGTAATTTGAAATAATAGGAAGTGCCCGGTTCTGCATCTATCGTCAGGATCACGTAAATCCCGTGTGATTTCGCTTTCTGGAGGAAATCTGCCACGTTAGAGATGTATCCCTCCAACAAGCCTCCGGCTGGGTCACCCAGGCAGTAGTCCTTACAGCTCCCCTGCATGAAGACCCGCACGACATTGTAGCCCTGCTCTTGCATCTTGCTGAGCGCCTCTTCTACCTGGACTGGGTCGTACAGATTGGTGTTGAACGTTGAGTGGTAGTAAAACGTCTCGCCAGAAAAACCCTGTTGGGACGCCAGGCGAATGTAATTATTGCCTCGCGGGATGAACTTCTCTCCGCTAAGGCGATCATAGAACTCACCGATGCCATTTTCCGCGCGGATGGCGATGCGGTGTTCTGGAGGAATCGGTGTAGGTGTGATCGTGGCAGTATTAACTATGGTCGCAGTGATGGTGGGCGGCTGAGTCACGGTTGGTGGCTGAGTTACGGTCGGCGGAGCAGTGGTCGATGCGAACGAAATCGTTGGCGTTGCTGCAGGTGCACCGCAGCCTGCCAGGAAGGATAGGATGATTGTCATTCCAACCATTAATTGGATATAGTTCTTGCGCCCCATCTTAGCCTCTTTTACTTTTTGCACCTGTTTGGACAGATAATATTTTATAACTACCATTGGAATACCATATAGTTGAATCAACTGTGGCGGGCTGGTTGGCTTTTTTTCACTTGTCTTGATTAAATAAACCCCGAGAAATCCTTTATGGTAATAAATCAGCGGTCTCCAAAAAACTGTGAAATTAGCAGGTACGTGCAGTTGGATGGTCCGACATGAATATTTTCCTGATTGTATATACAGGTGCGATTTATAAAATTGTAGCACCAATTTCGCTTGCCTGGAGCGACGAGTTTTCATCACTCCAATGACCATTACATTATTGAGTAAAAAAGACCTACTTTACCTTAATTGGATCAATTTTGGTATAATTTACGTTTTGATAGGGAAAGGTATTAAGGGAAATCAAATGAACATAAAATCAATCTTCGCATTAATTCTAACTCTGAGCTTTTTAACCGCTTGCGCTCAGCCAACATCAACAAGCGCATACCCACCACCAGCTTCGATCCCGGCCACCCCCACTGGTAATGTGACCTACCCGGCTCCCACCGAGGTTGTGCCCATCACCACCCAAATCACGGTTGACCTAGCGCCGCAGGTGATGGCTGCCGAACGGGCCTTGTCAGAGAAATATAACATCCCCATCGACCAAATCAAAATCGTCTCCGCTGAGGCCGTTACCTGGCCCACAGGCTGCCTGGGGGTCGTCATCCCGGGTGTCATGTGCACAGATATGGTCGTGAATGGCTTCCGTATCATCATGCAAGCCAATGGACAACAGTACGAGTTCCACACCAACCAGGATGGCACGAATGTGGTCGATGCAGCCCAACAGCTGGCCACCCTCGGGTTTGTGGTCTTGACCAGCGATGGCACCATCCAGATGGTCAACCCGAACATTCCCCTTGGTCCGACCTATAACCCAGCCTTCAATGGCTTTCTGCCTACTGGTGGCTCGATTTTAGGCACGGCTTATGTGGTTGATAATTCCAGCAAATCCAAGGTGGTTGCCATTGATGCCAGTGGCTCTCACGATCTAAGCTTTATCCAAAACCCAACCTACGGGTTGGCGATTTGGCGTGGGGGTGAGGGAAAACAATCCCTTTTAGCCTGGGGCACAGAGCTATACCCCGGTAATAGCTCCTCATTGATGATTGCCAACCCCGATGGCTCGAACCTTGAGACCTTGCTAACCATCGATTTATCGGCTGACTTCCCAGTACAGCTGGTAGCCGAGCTCTGGTCTGCCGATGGGCAATCGCTGTACTTCAGCAAGGAACCAGTTGGTATCGGTGGTTACATCTCATATAGCGGTGCGTCCAACCTTTATAAGATCGATATTGCGACGAAGCAGGTCACTGAAGTCATTCCACAATCGCCCTCCAATGGCCCACAAACCTGCCTGGATGCCATTTCAGGTGACTATCGCTTTGTAGCCGATCACTGCACTCAAAATGTGATCACCATCCGTGACCTGCAGGCCGGCATATCAACCACCATCCAGGCTCCATCCGACGTCACTGGCTACCAGGCAATGGGAAGTGCACGCTTTAGCCCAGCGGGTGACCGGGTAGTTTTTTCCCTGGCAAAACGGAATCCAGATGCTGAGCAGAGCTGGTTGGCGGTTGCAGATAGCTCAGGTGGTATGTCGAAATTGATCCTCACCGGTGAGCCAGGCAGTTGGTACACCGTCTTGGGTTGGCTGGATGACCAGACTCTTCTGGTGCAGTCCAATAGCGTCAACATTCCGAGTGTCG
>Ga0315291_10007944_pt1 | contig 13063 bp, 5 predicted proteins | sample YL17G12_20_MG_FD_203070 | JGI IMG/M metagenome (GOLD analysis project Ga0315291, IMG submission 203070) | Sediment microbial communities from Yellowstone Lake, YNP, Wyoming, USA - YL17G12_20 | ecosystem: Environmental > Aquatic > Freshwater > Lake > Sediment | place: USA: Wyoming | collected... | reverse complement strand
AGGCGTAGGACCCCCCGGCGATCTGCGGGATCAGCTCCTGAACGGTGGCGTCGGAGGAGGAGAGCTTCCTGAGAATCTGGTCCACGCGCTGGACCTGGGCTTCTCCGAGGGCCTCGGCCTTTTCCTTGAGGAGCTTCTCCTTTTCCTTTTCCTTGGCAAGCTTGGCTTCGGCTTCCGCGATCCTCTCCAGCGTCTTGCGCAGCGGGTCGGATTCCGCCCGCGCGTCCTTGAGGTCCTTCAGCACCGACAGCAGCGCCTGGCGGATCAGCAGCTCCTCCGCCAGCATCATCTGCTCCTGGTAGGACGCGGCCTTGACGTCGAGGGTGATCGTATAGACGTCGCTCAGCCCCTGCTGCGGGCCCGACACCCCGGGCAGGAAGTTCGCCGGCAGCTTGTCCAGCGCGCGAAGCTGGAACGTCACCTGCCCGGCCTTGTCCAGCTTCAGGGCAGACAGGTCCAGGGAAGTCTTTGCCGGGACGATCCGGCCGGTCTTGGCGCTCTCCGCCGGCACCGTCAGGGCGATCGGCGTGACGGGCTGATCGCCCACCTTGACCAGCAGTTCGGCCTTTCCCACGCCGTAGTCGTCGCCGACCGCGTAGAGGATGGGCAGCACGTCGGTGGGCTTCAGCTTCAACTTGGTGCTCTCGGGGCTGAAGATCCTGGCGGCAGGCTCGGCGTCGGCCAGGGCCTCGACCGCGTGCGCCGGCTGGTCGGGGGAGCCGGTGAACGTCTGCTCGCCGATCTTGCTGACCAGGTTCAGTTGCCACTGTCCCTTCATCTTCGGTTCCAGGCGGATGCGGAACGTGCAGGCGGTGGCGCCGTCCTGCTGGAGCGCCAGCGCGCCCGGGTCCAGTTGCCGGGCCTCCCCGCAGACGATCAGCTCCGCCGACGTGACGCGCGTGTTGGCGACGGCAGTCACCGTGACGTCCGTGCCGGCCACCGCGCGGATGTCCCCTTCGGCGCCGCGGCGGGTGTCCGCCGCCCGGCCGGTGTAGGGCGGGTAGTCATACCGGATGTCCAGGCGCTTGATCGCCGGACGAGGCACCACGGTGATGGAGTAGTACCGGGTGGTCTCCCTGCCGGCGTAAATGCGGTACTTGAAGCTTTCGGTGACCGTGGGGAAGGTGATGGCGAACTGCGGCCAGCGGTCGTCGCGCCCCGAGACGTTCATCATCTCCAGGACCGCCTCGCCGCCGTCCCCGTTGGCGTGGCGGAGCTCGGCCCGGTCCACGCTGGAGTTGCGGGCCTCCACCTTGATCCGCAGAGAGTCGCCCTCGGCGACGACCCGGTCGGGCAGGCCCTTCACGTCGCCGACATAGGTGGTGACGACCAGCCGGAAGTCGGTGCCCAGGTTCAGGTGCGGCGCGACGGCCCGCGCCAGCAGCCGCGCGGTCTTCTCCGGCCAGATCGCGAACAGCGAACCCAGCACTGCGAAGACGGCCGTCGCCGCAATGAGGAACGGCCTGGCCGGGGCCGGGGAGATCTCGCGTTTCGGCTGGACCTTCCCGGCGTCCAGGGCGGCCTCCTGCGCCAGGGCCGCGATCAGCACGTCGGAGCCGCGAAGGGCGGGCGCGTCCTTGCTGGTCAGCAGCTCGACGGCGGAACTGAGGCGCTCGTGGAGCTCGGGGTGGTGCTGCTCGAGCGCCCGCGCGATGCCCGTCAGCGTGAAGGTCCGCGCCAGCGGGCGGACGAGGAACCAGAACGCCGAGAAGAGCGTCCCGGCCCACACCAGCGACGTCATCACCCACCGGGGCCAGGTGGAGAAGACCAGCGTGCTCCACCGGAAGTACGAGGCGGCCACGTCGATCCCCATCACCACCAGCAGCGAGGTGAACAGCACCACCGCAATGGCGCAGACGCCTCGCAGCGAGATCACGGCCCGCACCCGATGGATCAACTGCTTGAGCTTCCTCACGATCGGCTCGGGCACCGCCGACGGAGCACCGGTTGTCGCGATTCTCATCATGGCAGCCCCACTTTCTTTCGTGTCAGCCACTCGACGGTGGCCAGTAGAACGATCAGCACCAGCAGCGGCCAGGAATCCCAGATCACGTACTGCTGGCGCTCTCGCAGGACCTGCGTGCCCGGTCCCAGGGCGCTTTGGACTTCCTGCGCCTGGGCGGGCTCGACCACGACGCCTCCGGTAAGGCTCGCCAGGCGCGACGGCAGCCCGCGGTCGGCGTCCAACTGCACCTGCTCAGCCGGAGTATAAGGATCGACGGAGAACTCCGTCCAGACTTTCTGCACGTTCGCCGTCTTGTCGGCCGCCAGGACCGCCGACGCGTCGGGCGAGTCCAGTTCCACCCGGTACGTCCCGGTGGGAAGCTCGCCGATCTCCGAGGAGTACATCCCCGGCGAGCCGGGCAGGTACCGCAGCTTCCGCCGCAGAACGAGCTGCTGGCCGGATGAGACCTTGACGGCCATCTGCTCGCTGACCACGGGGCTGAAGTCCTGCTTGACGACCTTCGCACGGACGGTGATGTTGGCGTGCGCGGGGTATCGCGCGCGGTCGGTGCCGAGCTTCACGAAGTCCGTGCCGGCAGGGAGCTTGCCCGCCGTCGCCCAGCGAAGCACCTGGCCCCAGAACTTGTGATGGTACGTGTCGCCCTCGCGGTATCGCATGCGCCAGGTCCGGTCGAAGCTCAGGAACATCACCTGCCCCATCGGCACGTTCTGGGTGATGATGAGGGCGTTCTTCCGCTCGAACTCCCGCCTCCGCTGGGCGAGCTCGTCATCCGAGGCCTCCCCCGGCGCGCTGGAGGGCTCCAGGAACTTCGGCGGCGAGGGCGGCAGGGCGTACGCCAGCACCGACGCGCCCGGCTTGGCCTCCTCGATCGGGTACCGCCAGTAGATCTCCGACATGGAGTTCCAGATCCGCAGGTTCTCGTCGCGGTCAACGGCCTGGCGCATGATGACGCTCTCCCTGCCTTCGGCGGTCAGGGCGATGCGGAAGCTCATCTCCGGGGCGGCCGGTACGGGAGCGGCTTTCCCCTCCGGCGCGAGGGACCGCACGAGGGGCTTGAACGTCACCGGCAGCAGGTTCGCCAGGTTGGAATCGACGTAGTTGTGCGGCATGTGCCAGGCGCCCGCGATCACTATGAGCGTCCCCCCGCGGTCCACGACGAACTTCCGCAGGGCCTCGGCGTCCACCGGGCGCAGGGCGTTGGGGTCCACGTCGCCAAGGATGACCACGTCGAACTTCATCCATTCCTTCACGACGTCCTCGTCCTTCATCGGTTCCCTGGCGTCCCCCGGCAGCGAGGTCGCCTCCACCTCTATCGCGGGACGCGTGGCCGAGGCAGGCACCTTCGGGCGCTCGGTCCGCCCGGCGATCTGGTCCGGCTGGAGCAGCACGTACTGGAGCTTGACCGACAGGTCGCGGTCCGCGAAGAGGTTCTTGAGGTAGCGGAACTCCCATCTCGGGCGGCCCTCTACGACCAGCAGCTTGGTCTTGTCCTCCGTCACGCTCACCGTGAACGGGTATTCGTTGTTGTTGGCGAAGACCTCGCCCTCGAAGCTGTCCACCACAAGCTTATAGTTATGCGCGCCGACGTCCTTCGGCTCGTCGGACAGTTGCACCTTCGTGCGGAAGCGGTCCTCCTTCTCGGGGACGATCACCGTCCGCGTGTCCACCTGCTTCTCGCCGTCAAACAGCGTCATCCGCACGCTCTTGCCCGCCAGGCCGTCCAGCTTCACGTCCGCCGATACGTAGATCTTGTCCTTGGCATAGACGGTATCCGGCGAGTCCACCGACATGACGGCCGCGTCGCAGGGCGCCTTCTCGCCTCCCATCACCACCGAGCAGACCGGCACGCCCTGAAGCCCCAGCTTGCCCGCCAGCTCCTCCGGGCGCTTGGCGGCATTATGCCTGCCGTCGCTCAGCAGGATCACCCCGGCCAACTGGCTGACGGGGATGTCCGTCATCACCTTCTCCATCGACGCCGCCAGGTCGGTCTGCTGCCGCTCCGCCGGCTGGGAGGCCGGCTGGGTCGATGCGGGCGTCTGGGGGGCGTTCTCCAGGTCGGCGGCGCTCACGTCGGACGGGGCCGAGGCAAACTTGTAGATCCGAACGTCGTAGTTCTCCTGGAGCTTCTCAAGCAGGCTGGGATCGGTCTTGCCGGCAGCGAAGTCCGTCACCGGCTTGTGCAGCAGGACCTCTCTCGCCAGGTCGAACCGGGCCCTCAGGCCCACGGCGTCGATCTTCTGGCGGCGTTCTGCCGACAGCGAATCGTAGAAGGCCGTGTCGAGCTTCCCGGCCGCCTCGGAGAGCCTGGGATTGACCTCCTTGAGGGCAGTTGCGGCCCGGAGGACCGCGTCCAGCAGCGCGGCGTACTGCTGGGCGAGTTTGGCGCCGTCGGTTTCCTCGACGATCCTGGCCGCGGCGCCGATGCGCTCCCGAACGTATGCGTCCAGCTTGCCCTTGGCGTCGTTGAGCAGGTCCCGCGTCCGCTGGTCCATCCCCACCTTGCCCGCCAGCGCCGCACCAATGGCGCCGGCCTGTCCCGCGACCGTCTCCCGGGCCTTCGTCAGCAGTTCCGACATCTCCTTGCGCCGGGCCGCCAACTGCCGGGGGCGGTCCGGTTCCTTGATGCCTTGCAGGCGGTCGCCCTCCTCGGTGAGCTTCTGTCGGACCCTCTCCAACTGCTGCCACGCGGCGTCCAGGCGGCTGGGACGCTGCGAATCGACGATCGACAGCATCTCCCCCAGCCGCAGCTTCTCCGAGGGCGTCAGTTGCCGGTCGGCCAGGTGCATCGAGGCCGAATCGTCCAGCAGGACCGCCACGAACCGCTTCAGCTTGTGCTGGAGCTCCAGGGACCGGACCGGCTGGGTGAGCATGACGACCACCAGCAGCACCAGCGCCACCCGCAAGGCCGCCAGGCCCATGCCTGCCCTGCGCGACACCGTCTGCCGCTCCAGGTTGTAGAGCAGCAGCAGCACCTCCACGACGACGGCGCCGCCCAGCGCGATCGGCCAGATGGGCCAGTTCGTCGCCAGCACCAGCACGCGCATCAGGACCTGCGCGACCGCAAGGCACGTTCCGAACCCCACGCCGACCCGCACCAACAGCAGCAGCGCGTTCCGCTGCCACGTGCCCGGTCCGCGGCCGACGCGGGCCTGCAAAAGGTGCAGGACCGCCCACGCGGCGATGCCCGCCGCCGCGACCAGGCAGATCACCGCCGTCGGCTGCGACCAGACGTCATGACTTTGCACCGCTGCGATCATTTCTTGGATACCGTCCGTCCCTCCGCGGTGCGCTGCGCGAGCAGTTCCCTCGCCCTGGCGCGGAAGGTCTGGATGTCCACGGTCTCGGCCCCGAAGCTCACGGTCTCAACCTGGTGGCTCCGCCGCTGTAGGCAGATCCACCGGGTCAGACCGATCTCCGCCAGAAGCGCGATCAGCAAGGCGATGGCCAGGTATTCCCACAGCGGCTGACCGGGAATGCCCCCGGCGATGGCCGCCGTCAGTTCATCCGGCTGTTTGGCGTGGATCAGGTTGCCCAGGTGCCGCTTGACGTTGTCCACGTCGGCGTCGGTCAGGACGGTCAGGCGGCTCTCGGCGGCGTCGCCCAACACGGCGAAGGGCACGCCCTCGTCGGCGGGCTGGGTCGCCGGTCTGCCGCGAAGAGAAGCCGGCAGGATCGCCCGGTATAGCCCGGGCTGCTGCGTTCCGGTGAAGCTGATCCGCAGGTCCGCCCCCGAGCCGACCAGGTCGGCGCCCAGGCGCTGAAGGGAGGGCGTGACGACCTCGATGGTCTCACCTGGGGCCAGCCTGCGAACCGGCGCGTCGGGCGCCTCGCCCAGGGGGATCGTCACCTCCGCGCCCGGCCGGACGTTCGTGTCCACCAGCGCCGGGGCCGCCAGGTAGTACGTCAACTGGTGCATCATCGGCACGAAGCACTTCCGCGTCACCAGGTTCCCGGAGCGATCGTCCAGGGACATGGCGGTCATGACCACGTACCCCCTGCCCAGGTGGCGTTCGGCCAGGAAGGGGTCGCCGCCCTCGAAGAGCCCGCCCACCCGCACCTTGGGGTCCCGCTCGTCGGCGACGAGCTTCCAATAGGTGTGAATGAGCGTCGAGCCGGCGTCGGACTTGGTGGAGTCGGCGGCCTGCTCCAGGGCCGGGTGGCTGAACGTCTTGACGGCCAGGTGGGCGGGGTATTCGTTGACGACGCGGCGTTCGGCGATCCTGGCAGGACAAATCCACTCCCCGGCGTCGGTTTTCCATTCGTCGTAGAAGCTCTTGACGGACCCGTCGGCGGCGACTTCCGCCGACCGGTCGCCCGGCGCGACCAGCAGTCCGCCGCCGTCGCGGACGAACTGCTCCAGCATACGCGCCTGCTCCTTGGGAAGCCGGGAGACGTTCGCCAGCACCACGATTGCGTACTCGCTGAAGTCCCGTATCGCCCGCACGTCGGCCAGGTGGACGACCTTCGCCTCCACAAGGTACTGCACGTCGTCGTCCTCTTTCGGCCCCGCGGGCTTGCCCTGCGGAACCAGGCTCGCGGGGGGCGTGCCCTTCCCGGGCCGCAGCAGCAGCCCGGGGCGCCCCGACCGCCACGGAGTGCCCGGCCGTCCGGCGCTGTCCGGAACCAGGCGCATGATCCGGCCGCGGGGCGCCATCGCCAGCGCGATGTACCCCCCCGCGCCTTCCAGGTCCTCCTGCGCCGCCGCACCGTCCACGATCAGCACGGGCAGCTTCTCGATCACGTCCACGACGAACACGGAGGTGTTGTCCGCCGGCATGTCGTCCCTGGCCGCTAAGCGGGCCGTCAGCACGTGCCTGCCGACTCGCTCGAACCGGTAGTCGAAATGGGCCGTCTCGGAGGCGTTGGAGGGAATCTGGGGCACGTCCTGGCGCATCGGCAGGGCGCCGTCCACCGACAGCTCCACCCCGTTGGCGTCCATCGGCGACGTGCCGGTGTTGGTGATCCTGAAGTCGATCATCACCGGCCTGTCGGTGCCGACGACCCGGCGGGAAAGGGTTATCCCCGCGGCGGCGAGGTTGTTGAAGGACTTGGGCATGGGCAGCGTGCGGCAGACGACCTGCGGAACGGGCATCCGGGGCGGGACCACCTGGCGCAGGGCGGCCGCCAGGGACTGCCAGGAGGACTCGCTGCGCAGGTCCCAGCCGAGGTTCTGCCCGTCGGTTATCAGGACGATCTTCTTTCCGGGGTTCTTGCCCTTGGCGAGGGCGGAGGTGGCGGCCTTCAGGGCCTCCAGGACCTGCAACGTTCCGCCCGGGGCGCTGAGCCTGTCAAGTGCGGCGTTGATCTCCTTGTGGTCGGAGACGGGGCTGGGGATGACGCCTTGGGGAACGCTGCCCGCCAGGTACACCGCCACGGCGTCGGCGGGCTTGCACGCGGCCACCACGGCCTTGGCCTCCTCCACCGCGCGCTGGAAGTTGGACATCCCCTCCACGGTGAGCGTCATGGACGAGGAGCCGTCGATCACCAGGACCACGTCCCTGGCGGCACCGTCGGAGGACCATCTTTCCTTCTGCGCCAAGTACTCCGCGGCCGACGCGCTTCCGGCGAGGACCAGCAGCGCCGTGGAGACCGCAAGGAGCGTCCATCGCCACCGGCGGTTGGCCCACACCGCCGCGGCGATCCCGCCGAGGATCGCCGCCGCCAGCACCGTCGGCAGCACCAGCGGCCAGGGAATCGCCGACTGGCGCGTGACCAACGGCTGGGCCATCGCCAGCACCAGCAGCGCCACCCACAGGCACCGCAGGGCCAGAAGGATGATCTCCTCGATGCGAATCCGCCGGTTCCGAGAGGCCAGCGCGGCAAGGAGGAACCGCATCGCCCCCCATTCCACGATCTTCGCCCGCCGGCGGTTCAGAAGGTGGATGATGATCGGGATCGAGACGGCCGACAGGCCGATCAGCATGAACGAGTTCCAGAACGTCATGGGTTACTTGGCCCTCTGTTTCCGGCTGGCCAGGTAATGGGCCAGGGCCTCGTCGAAGCTCCGCTTGGTGGACAGGGGCACGTAGTCGATGTTCATCTGCCCACAGCCCATCTCGACGCGGCGGATGTGATTCTGCACGCGGTCCAGGTACTCGGCGCGGATGGCCCGCGGGTCGAGCTGCACCCGCCGGGAATCCAGCTCCAGGTCTTTGAAGACGCTCACCTGGTCGAACGGGAACGCCAGCTCCTCCTCCGCCATGATGTGCAGCACCATCACCTCGTGCCGCCGGTAGCGGAAGTGGTGCAGGGCGTTCAGCAGATCCTCCGGGTCGTCGAACAGGTCCGAGATCACGATCACCAGCCCGCGCCTGTGCACCCGCTCGGCGACGTCGTGGAAGATCGGCGACAGCGACGTCTCCTTGCCCGCTCCGGTCTCGTGCAGCTCCTTGAGGATCGCGCGGAGGTGGCTCACGCGGCTGCGCGCGGGGATGTACCTGCGAATCTCCGTGTCGAACGTCACCAGGCCCACCGCGTCCTGCTGGTGGATCATCAGGTGCGCAAGCGAGGCCGCCAGGAACTGCCCGTACCGGAACTTGCTCACGGGCTGCCCGTCGTACCGGGCCGCCTGCGTCCCGGTGTAGCCCATCGACCCGGAGGCGTCCAGCAGGATCGTGCCCCGGAGGTTGGTCTCCTCGATGTACTGCTTGATGTAGTACCGGTCGCTCTTGCCATAGACCCGCCAGTCCAGGTCGCGGATGTCGTCGCCCGGGACGTACTGCCTGTGCTCGGCGAACTCCACCGAGAAGCCCTTGTACGGGCTGCGGTGGCGACCGGAGACGAACCCCTCCACCACCCCGCGGGCGATGAGTTCCAGCCGGTGGACCTTCGCCAGCGCGTCGGGGTCCAGCAGCTTCATGTATTCAGGTTGTCCGTTTCCGTCGCCGCTCATTTTCATTGCCGCGTCCGACGCAGCCTCGAAGGGGCGCCGGTGTTTGCCCGGGGGCCAGGCCCCGTCGGACCTTGAGTGCTCAGGCCGTCTCGATCTGCCTCCTCAATTCCGCCACGGCCAGGGGAAGCTGCTGGTCGAAGTCGTCCCACCGGGCCTCGATGCTGACGCGCCCGTCGTAGCCGATGTCCTTGAGGGCTTTGAAGTACTCCCGCTGGTCCTCCCCGCCCAGCCCGACGGGCAGCCGGCGCGCGCCCTCCGCGCAGTGCACGTGGGCGACCAGGCCCTTGCCCCTGCGGATGGCGTCGGGGCTGTCGCCGTCCTTGACCATGTGATACGTGTCGCAGAGCAGGCGGACGTGCTGATGCCCGGCCCGGCGGACAAGGTCGGCCGCTTCATCGACCGAGGTGATGATGTTGCATTCGGTCTTGTTCAGCGGCTCGACGACGATCGTCACGTGATACCGGGCCGCGATCGGCCCCCAGCGCTTCAGGTGCGAGACGATCTGCTCGGACGCGGCGGCCTGGAGGAATCCGTCAGGCACTCGCCGGCTGCCACCGGAACCGAAGACCAGAATCCGTATGCCGACCTTCTGGGCCCTGCGGCAGACGGTGGACATGTAGGCGTCCAGGGCGGCCAGGTCGAGGTTGGGTCCCGTCGTCTTCAGGTCGCCGGGGATGAGGCAGTTGACGGCCTCAACCGGCAGCACGGCAGCCTTCAGCGCGGGCAGGCGCTTCTCGAACGCCGCCTCGTCCTCGCGCGGGCGGAGCACGTCGTTCGTGGTCGGCTCGATGTACGCCAGCCCCCCCACCGCCTTCTTGACGTTCTCCGGTAGTGTGCAGACGCCGATTCTCATGCTCTTCTCCGTGCGACCGGATACCGTGGGGCCGCGACAAGGACCGGGTTCGTTCCTTATTCCGGTCCCACCGTCTCACCGTCCCACCGTCTCACGGTCTCACGGTCTCACGGTCTCACGGTCCCACGGTCCCACCGTCTCACCGTCCCACCGTCCCTCACGCCACCGCCTCTTCGACGGCCGGGCGGATTTCCGCGAGCAGCCTCAGGACCACCTCGTCGCTGGTGATGCCGGCAGCCTCGGCATTGAACGTCGTTATCACGCGGTGCCTCATCACGGGCAGCGCCATCTCGCGCACGTCCTCGGTGGTGGCGTGATACCGCGCGTGAAGGATCGCCCTGGCCTTGGCGGCCATTATCATGTAGATGCTCGCCCGGGGACCGGCGCCCCAGTTCACCATCTCGTTGATGAACTCCGGCGCCTCCGGGGTGGCAGGGCGCGAAGCCCGCGCCAGGTCCCGCGCATACTGGAACACGTGGTCCGCCACCGGCACCCGCCTGACGATCTGCTGCAAGCGCAGGATGTCCTCCCCGCTCAGCGTCGGCGCCAGGTCCGCCTGGTACGTCCCGGTCACCTGCTTCATGATGGAGATTTCCTCGTCGGGCGACGGGTAGTCCACGTACACGTTGAACATGAACCGGTCCAACTGCGCCTCCGGCAGCGGGTAGGTGCCTTCCTGCTCGATGGGGTTCTGCGTCGCCAACACGAAGAATGGTTCGGGCAGCGAGTACGTCTGCTCGCCGACGGTGACGCGGTGCTCCTGCATGGCCTCCAGAAGCGCCGCCTGGGTCTTGGGGGGAGTGCGGTTGATCTCGTCGGCCAGGATCATGTTGGCGAAAAGCGGCCCGCGGACGAACCGGAAGATCCGCTTGCCGGTGGTGTGGTCCTCTTCCAGCACGTCCGTGCCGGTGATGTCGGAGGGCATCAGGTCGGGCGTGAACTGCACCCGCTTGAAGCTCAGGTGCAGCACCTGAGACAGCGTGCGGATGAGCAGGGTTTTGGCAAGCCCCGGCACGCCCACCAGCAGCGCGTGGCCCTGGCAGAACATCGCCACCAGCACCTCCTCGATGACCTTCTTCTGCCCCACGATCACGCGGGAGAGCTGATCGGTCATCTTCCCGTACGCCGCGTTGAGGGCCTTGACCGCCTGAATGTCGTCTGCGTTCGCTATGCCGGAATTCGGCTGGTTCTCCTGTGCCATTCTCTGCTCTCCACTATACCGTGCCAAGTGCCGCGAATACGCGCAATCGAAAACCATCCCCCTCCACCGGCAGCGTCGGTCGCCGGTCCGAAACCACAGGTCGATGCTCTTAACCTTCTGCGAATACTTCAACCCCCCCTGACTGGTGAGGTTCCGCGGATTCCCCCCCAATGCCCACGGGCTGCGCCCCGTGGAAATCCGTGACGCGACCCTCCCATACGCCCCCACTCCTGCAAGAAGCTACTACCGGTTCTCCCGCTGCTTCCGCACCCTGTCGAGGTGGTCGCGGGCCTTCTGGTAGTCCGGTTTGAGCTGAAGGGCCGTCGTCAGATGCCGGATCGCTTCGTCCAGCCGCCCGCGTTCGGCCAGGAGCACCCCGAGGTTGAAATGCACCTGGGGCTGCTCGTGCTCGGCCCGGAGCGACCTGAAGTACAACTCGATAGCCTGGTCCTTCTTCCCCTCGCCGACGCGGACGAAGGCCAACTGGTTCAGCGCCTGGGGATAGTCGGCCTGCGCCGCCAGGGCAAGATTGTACTGCTCGATCGCCTGGTCGGTGCGGTTGAGCCGGAGCAGCGCGTTGCCCAGGTTCGTGCGTGCGACAACGTTCGAAGGCTTCAATTCCAGTGCGCGGCGGTACATGTCCATCGCCCGGGCGTCATCGTTCGCCGCTGCGAGCGTCACGCCGTAGTCATTCAGGAGTGTGGAATCGTTGGGATTGATGCTCACGGCCTGCTCCTGGGCCCGCAGCGCGGCCTGGACATTCCCCTGGCGCCGGTAGAGGACTCCCAGGTTCTGATATGCCATCCAACAGCGGGGGTTCCGGTCGATGGTGTCCTTCCACAGGGCCTCGGGGTCGCGGAAGGCGCCGCCCCGCTGCCACGTCACCAAGGCCAGAAGCGCACACACCACGGCCCCTGCGCCGACGGCAAGCAGCCGGCCCCGCGGGAGCCGGCGCCGCTGTGCCCGCGCCAACATGCCCACCCCCAGGACGATCATGCCGATGCTGGCCAGGTACTGGAAGTGGTCGGCCACGAAGGAGTACCGCATGGGATACACGTTGAAGAAGCCCAGGGCAGGAAAGAGAGCAGCGGCGAAGTACAGCACCGCCACCAAGGGCCCCTTGCCGAGCCGGCGACGAGCGATCCAGAGCGCCGCGACCAACCCGAGGAACGCCAGCGGAAACAGGTATTGCCACCAGACGCCCGCATCCACGTTCCAGCGGGGGTATATGAACGTAAGGTCTTGCGGCCAAAGGAGTTTGCCGATGTAGAACCACAGCGCTCTGCCGGCGATCAGGCATCGCTGTAGGAACGAGAGCTCCCACTCCGGCCCGACGGCGCCGATCTGCTTCCTCTCAATCCACGCAGTCAGAAGGCCCATCGCTGCCCCGATTGCGAGCATCGGCGCCAGCGTCAGCCAGTTCCGTCTGCTGAGGGCGCCTTGCCTCCACCAGAGCACGAGCACCAGACCAACCGGCAGCGAGCAGGCGACCGTCTTGCTCAGCATCGCGCAGAGGAACAGCAGCAGCGAGAGCACGTACCAGGACCAGCGGGTCTTGCCGACCCCGGCGGCGGACGGGGCGCGGAGCCCCGCGAACTTCAGGTACGCAAGCGCCGAGGTCAGGTAGAACAGCCCCGACAGGATGTTCTTCCGCTCCGTGCACCAGGCGACCGATTCGACGTGCACCGGGTGAAGGGCGAAAACCAGGGCCGCGGCCGCCGCCCCCGGGACGCGCAAGAGCCGCAGAATCCCCATCAGCGTCAGGGCACTTGCGGCATGGAGGAGCACGTTAACCACGTGATAACCAAGCGGGTCGGCGCCCCAGAGCCGCCATTCCATCCAGAAGCTCGTGAAGACCATCGGGTAGTACTGCTGCGTGGCGCCGATCTGGAACCAGATGCGCCCAAGTCCCCCGGGCGCGCGGAGCGTCCTGTTGGCGGAGATGTGCGCGTCGTCGTCCCAGATGAACCCGGCCTGCATGGCGGGAAGGTACGCCAGCACCGTCGCGATGACGATTACCGCCCCCAGCGCAAGCGACCAGGGCAGCTCTCGCTTCGGGCCATCGGCGACGGATGGACGGTGCTTCACTGCTGCGCCCTCTTGGGTTGAGCGCTTCCGCGAGGCGACGCCCGGCGTCATTCCGCGATGCCT